>Ga0102924_1000081_pt1 | contig 110146 bp, 110 predicted proteins | sample PaiPotPPM11metaG_FD_80116 | JGI IMG/M metagenome (GOLD analysis project Ga0102924, IMG submission 80116) | Iron sulfur acid spring bacterial and archeal communities from Banff, Canada, to study Microbial Dark Matter (Phase II) - Paint Pots PPM... ...
CGTTCATGCTCGTAACCCCGCCGGCGTCGGCTGAAGGCATGAACAAACGTCTGCACGATGCGGGCGTCGCGCAACCGGTGATCGAGCAGTTTCTCGCGCAGTTCCGAACAGTTAGCTGAAGCGCCGTATTCGCGTGCGCAGCTCTTCTCCGGCATCCAGCGCATCTTGCGGAACCAGCGGACGCGGATCCGGCTTTAGCCGCGCGATATCCCAACGTTGTTCGGACTGCGTTCCGAAGTAACCGTCGCGCAGAGCCGCTTCCGCGTGCGTCATGACGTGATCCGCATCGATCGGAACGCCGTAATAGTCAGCCAGGTTTGCAGCAACGCGGCACAGCGCGTCGACCAGCTCCTCGGTGAGCGGGTAGGGGCCGAAATCGTCCGGCTTTGAGTCCTGCATACCCATCACCGAAATCCCTAACGCGAACGAGTTGCGTTTGCGGGTATGAGCGGCATAGGGCTCGTCGGGCGAATCGTAAACGCTGCGCATGTTCTCGCGCACGTCGTGCGTGTTGACGACGATGATTTTATTTTCGGTATCTAGCGCGACACAGAAATGGTAGGCCGGAAACACTTCGCGGTAATCGTGCGCCGACCAATGGATGTAGATGTTATCGATCCGCCCCTTTGGCAAATCGGGCTGCCACTCGGCAGCGGGCCACGAAGGGTAGCTCACTCAAGCGGCCCTTCGACGGGCTCAGGATGACAACCCGGACCTTCAGCCAAAACCGCTATGCGATGATCGGCAATTCTTCTGCGCCGGTGCGCTGGCGCGGCGGCCTTGCTCCGGGACACGAGCGGCGCGGAAGCGACCTGCTGATCGGCGGTGTTCCCGCGAGCGAGCTGGCGGCAGTGTACGGTACCCCGCTGCTCGCGATCGACTACGATGTTTTCGACGCTGCGATCGGGCGTTTTCTGCAAGCGTGCGCGCCGCATTCGATCGAAATCGCTTACGCGGGAAAAGCGCTTTTGCTGGTCGCGCTCGCCCGCCATCTGAAACATACGCCGCTGCATCTGGACGTTTGCTCGCTCGGCGAGCTCGCGGCCGCCGAACGAGCAGCATTTCCGCCGGACCGGATCGGATTTCACGGTTGCGGAAAGACGGATGAAGAACTCGACGCAGCCGCGGAAGGCCGCGCCGCGCGCGTCGTCGTCGACAATCTGGAAGAATTGCGCCGCCTGGCCGCTCGCGCGGGTGCCACGCCGGTTCCGGTTCTCTTGCGAATCAACCCGGGCATCGAAGCGCATACGCATGAGTTCGTGCGCACCGGCGGCGAGCGAACCAAGTTCGGATTCGATGCGGACGGGCTGGCGGGCGCGCTTGGCGTCCTCGGTCAATCGCCGGGTTTACATTTCGAAGGTTTGCACGCGCACATCGGCTCGCAGATATACGATCGCCAAGCGTTCGTCGAAAATACGCGGGTGTTAATGGAACGCGCAGCTTCCGCCGCGGCGGCGGGTTTTATAAGCGAGCGCATCGTCGTCGGCGGCGGATTCGGCGTGCGGATGCGCCCGGACGATCCCGACGAATTGGCCATCGAGGAAACGATCTCCGAAATTGCGCGAACCGCCGCTCGAGAGAGTAAACGCCGGAATCTGCCCGCGCCGCGTATCGGCATTGAGCCGGGCCGCGCGCTGATCGCCGAGGCCGGCACGACGCTGTACCGCGTCATGTCCGCCAAGCGCGAGTTCGGCAAACCCTTTGCGATCGTGGACGGTGGCGTCTATGAAAATCCGCGTCCCGCGCTCTACGGCGCCTACCACCACGCCTACGCGGCGCGCGAAGACGCGCAGCTGGTTGAAACCGTCGTGTGCGGCCGCTCCTGCGAAAACGATCAGCTCGGCACGGCGCGGCTGCCGTCGGATTTATCAGAAGGAGATATTGTCGCCATGTGCACGACCGGGGCATATACTTACAGTATGGCCGGAAATTACAACCGCTTCCCCCGTCCGGCAGTGGTCGCGGTGCGCGGCGGTACGCACACGCTTATCGCGAGGCGCGAAACGATCGATGACGTCTTACGGAACGACTGCGATGAATAGCCTTCGACCGGCGCGCATTCGCGCGCTGCTCAGGCTGACAGCGTTATCTCTCGCATTTTTACTTGCGTTCACTTCAATGCGTGTCGTTGCAGCCGACATGTCGTCTGTTGCGACGCTTGTGAAACCGGCGCCTGGCGGCGCGGCTTGGAACGCCTCGCAAATCGCGGCACTGCACCGCGTGATCGAGAAACTGTTGTCCGCACCGGCACTGCGCGGCGCGCAGGTTGGCTTGATAGCGATCGACACGGTCCGGGGCACCGCACTCTATTCGCAAAACGCCGATCAGGAATTCATGCCGGCTTCGAACTTCAAGCTGCTCGTGGGATCGGCGGCACTCCAACTGCTGGGGACGAGCTTTGCATACAGGACGACGGTGGCCGCTGACGGCCCACCGCAGAACGGCACGATCGCTGGGAACGTGTACCTGCGCGGAGGCGGCGACGCGTTGCTGACCGCCAAAGATCTCGACGATGCGGCCGCCGCGGTCGCGGCGCAGGACGTACGCAGCATCTCCGGCGGGGTGATCACCGACGCTTCGCACTTCGACGATCAGCGCTACGGCTTCGGCTGGTCATGGGACGACCTTCCTTTTTACTACGCGCCCGTCGTCAGCGCGCTGGAGCTCGAGGACGGCGTCCTCCACATGTATTTTTCACCCGGCGCTGCGGCCGGAACGCTCGCCACGCTCCGCGTCGCCCCGCAGAGCAGCGCGTTCGTCATCGACAACCGGCTCATGACGGGATCGCCGAAATCGAAGGATACCTCCGAACTCGTCCGGCCGTGGGATGCGGCAAGAACGATCGAAGTTACGGGCAGCTATCCGCTCGATGCAAAAGAATCCGGCGACGTGCGGCCCGCGGTTCCGGATCCTGAAAGTTATGCGGGCGACGTCTTTGCCAAAGCACTTGCGGCGCACGGGGTCACCGTCACGGGAACGACGCAAAGCGGAAAGACGCCCGAACATGCGACGCCGCTTTGGACCAAACATTCCGAAGCGATGCCGCAGCTGCTCGCCGATTTTTGGTATCCGAGCGATAATTTGATGGGCGAACTTTTTTTGAAAGAACTCGGCGTGCGGCTCAAAGGCGAGCCCGGCACTGTAGAAAACGGGATCACATTGGAGAACCAGTACCTGCGATCGGCCGGCATCGATCCCGCCAGCGTCACGATTTCAGACGGCTCGGGCCTCTCGCAATACGATCGCATTACGCCGCACGACTTGCTGAAGATTCTGCAAGCCGATTGGAACGGACCCAACCGCAATGCCGTGCTGGATGCGTTGCCGGTCGCCGGCGTGCGCGGTTCACTCAAGAGCTCTTATAAAAGAACCGCCGCTGAAAACAACGTTTTTGCAAAAACCGGCAGCATCAGCCACGTGCGCACGATCTCCGGCTACGTGAAGACGAAGACGCACGGCCCGGTCACGTTCTCGCTGATGGTCAACCAATGGATGGGCGAGGATCAGCCGCACGGCGCCGCCGATCTGGCAACGCTGCGCGGCGCCATCCTTGCCGCGATCGCGTTGCAATAGCTATGCTTGGCGCGCACTTCGAGAGCGAGATCCGCGAGCAGCCCGACGTGTGGCGCGTTATCGCAGCTTCCGATAAAGCGCAGACGCTGGCGCACGCTATCCGCGAACGGGACGTGGTGCTGCTCGGCAGCGGCAGCTCGCTCTTCATGGCGCAGCTCGGTGCGTTGGCGCTGCGGCGGCGCGGCATTCGCGCGCACGCGCTGGCGGCGACCGAAGCTCCGCTCGACAACGTCGCCTATCGTAACGCCGCCGTGATCGCCTGTTCGCAGAGCGGCCGCTCCGGCGACCTGCTGGAAGCGCTCGACGTTCTGCAGCCCAAAGATTTGATCGCGATCACCAATACCGCCGATTCCGAACTGGGCAGGCGCGCGAATCTCACGATCGACCTGGGCGCCGGACCCGAGGTCGCCGTTCCGGCCAGCAAGAGCGTCACCGCCACCGCCGCGATCTTGCTGTGGGCCGCCGGCCTGATGGCCGGCACGCATTCCCGCAGCGCCGAGAGCTTGACCGAAACCGCCGAAGATGTGCGCGGCTGGCTCGACGGCCCGGGCGTCGAGGCGGTTCACGAGGCCGCTGCGCGGATTGCGCGGCGCCGCAGCGTGGTGATCGTCGCCGCCGGCTACGGCATTCCGGTCGCCCACGAATTTGCCCTGAAGTTAAAGGAAGCCAGCTACATCCACGCCGAGGGCTTTTCGGCGGGCGAGTTCCGCCACGGCAGCGCCGCGATGCTCGATGCGACCTGCGCGATCATCGGTATTGTTGACGACGTCGCCCGCAACATCGTGAACGGCCCGATGATGGAGGCGGCGCAGGCGGAAAGCTTGCGCTACGTCATCGGCGGCCATATCGGCGACATTCCGCTGCTCGGTCCGGTTGTCGGGGTAGCCTTCAATACGCTCGCATGGCTGGTGGCGGCCCAGATGATCGCGCTCCACGTGGGCAGAGCACGCTACGTGGAGAGCGACGCGCCGCGGGGTCTGGCCAAAACCCTGGAAGAGGCGTCGTCCCGCAGGACTTAAGGCTCTTAACCCGGCATTAATGAAGAAGCGAACGCGCGTGGGACCACGCCGGTCGCTTTTCTTTTGGAACTTCGGGCCCCAGCCGCAGCGGGATGCGCAAGAAGCAACGCAACGGCCGGCCCTATGGAGAGCGCACATGAACTATATGAAACGGCAGTTGCGCGCGTTGGCCGGTCTCTTGGCCATGGCGTCCATCTGTTCGACGGCGCTGATTCCGGCAGCGGCGCTGGCCGCAACGACCGGTACAATCAGCGGCACGATTACCGATGCCGCGACCGGAGCACCGCTGGCGAATGTCCTGGTTTCGGCGGTTTCCTTGAGCCAAAACACAACGACCAAGAGCGATGCAAAGGGTTTTTACTCCCTGCTTTCGCTGGGTGCGGATACGTACACCGTTACGTTCAACTTGAACGGCTATGAATCGGCAACCGCCGCAGGCGTGACCGTCGTACAAGATCAGACGGTAACGGTCAACGAACAATTGCACGTCGCGCTCAAAACGATCGCGTCAGTGCATGCGTCCGCGGCTTCGAACCTCGTCAAACCCAACCAGGGGAGCGACGTGTATACCGTCGGCGGGGCCCAGCTGCAAGCTGCAACCAATCCCGGCAATCTGCACGAAACGCTTTACCAGTATCTTGCAGTGACGCCCGGCGTCACCGGGACGGGATTCCCCTCGCAACCGCGCGTGCGCGGCGGCCAGGTAACCGACCTCGGCTACGAGTTTGAGGGCATTCCGATTCAGGATCGGATCACCGGCTTCTTCACGACCAACCTCGCAAACATCGGTATCAGCAACATCGAAGTCTACACGGGCGGTCTGCCCGCATCCGGAGCGACCAACGGCACCGGCTTCTTCAACTCCGTCCTGAAAACGGGGACCTATCCGTCGTTTACAAACGCCTTCGGACAATTCAGCGCTCCCGAAGCCAATCATTACGTAACGCTGGAGCGCGGAGCGGCAACAGCCGATCACCGTTTCTCGTATTACGTCGGCTTCGACGGCGTGAATTCGACCAATCAATACGACTACGGCGAGAACACCTATCCAAATCTGGTCCTCTACGGCTTCAATGGCGCCGGGCCGGTCAAGACCCGGGACTTCGTGAGCAACTTCGTCTACCGCCCGAATCCTAAGGACACGCTCCAAGCCATCGTCACCAACAGCAACGGCGATTTCATCTTCGATTACTTCCTCAACAAGCCGGCAGGAGCGCCGCCGTCGCTTTCCCTAGCACCCTGCGCCGGCAATACGCCGAGCGGCACGTCGTTCAGCGGCTGGGGCGGCGGAACCGCACCTAACGGCCAAACGTGTCCGGCCGGATTCTATTTCGGGTCGCTGCCCAATGATGGCGGAAATATTTGGCATCATTACGGCGGCCTTGGGAAGATCCAGTGGAACCATAACCTGAACGATCACTCCTTCTTCTCATTCAGGCTGGCGGAAAATTTCAATCAGTACATCTTCGATCAACCGCTGGCTGATCCGAATATCCCTTATTTGCAAAACCCTGGAAGTGGTAACAACTGGGCGAACGATGGGCTTGGGTTGATGCCGCCACCTGGAATGACGTCCGGCTGCCCCTTGTATCCTTACGCTGCCGGAACGCCTGTTCAAATGCCTCAATACTACGATCCGAAAACAAAGACAGTCAAAACTGATACGGGTGACCTCTGTGCACAGGCCGACGGCACGGAAGTTTTTTGGGGCGATCGCAACTCGCGCATGTATTTCCTGAACTTCGATTACACGAACGCGCTCGGCGCGAAGTCGACGCTGAAACTCGGCGGCAGCTACGAGCGAGACTATAACGTCTTCAACTACTTCTGCAAGAACGCATTCAACTCCGACGGCACGTGGCCGGACAACTATCTGCACTCGATCTACCCGACCGACATTTCGACGGTCTATGCCGAAGACGACGTTCACGTCGGGAAGTTCTACTTCCAGCCCGGTTTAGAGTACGCCCAAGAACGTTACGCGTTCCCGGTCAACGGCGGCATGACGCAAAGCATCATCAATCCGACGTTTAACGGCACGTACTCGTTCGACCCGAATAACGTACTGCGCTTCTCGTATGGCAACACATCGAGCTTCGTCGGCACGGGCTATATCTATCGGACAAATGGTACCGGCGTGATCAGCGGAGTATTCAACCCGGCGAAACCCGGCCTCACCTTCGCTCCGCAGCAAAACCATAGCGCCGATCTGATGTACGAGCATCAGTTCGATGCGAACACTTCCCTGCGGTTCGGGCCGTTCATGAACAAAACGAACAACTATTACGAGTCATACAGACCCGTCATCGGGACCAACGCGAACGGAACGCCGAAATTCGGGCCGACGGTGCTCAGCAACTACGGCCAGCATCAAAACTTCGGGCTCGAATTGGGCGTGAGCCATGTCAACAACATGGTGCGCGGCATGTCGTGGTGGATCTCCGGAACCTACAACAACTACTGGAGCTCCAACCGGTCTTTGCCGGCGTCGTATATAAACTCACCCCTGCCGCAAAACATCGTTAATCAGGGACAACTCGTCCGCGTTACCGGCAATCCGCTTATGAGCGGCACGATCGTGGCGGACTACCACAGCGACCGGTTCCATGTCGACCCGCTGCTCTATTGGCAGAACGGCACGTTTTACAATACGGGCGTAACGTGCACGACGGCTGGCGGCTCACCCGTACCACCGTACCTTTGCGCAAACGAAAAGATTGCGGGTGGTTACTTCAAGGTCAACCTGACGCCGTGGATCGAGCTTGGGCCCAAGCGCAACTTCATCGTTGGATTCAAGGTCGATAATCTCTTCAACAACACCAACGACGTCATACCGTGCACGAGTGACGGCACGGGCTGCTTCCCATTCAATGGGCCGCAATCCGGCGTCGTCAACACGCCCGGCACGTCGTTCTTCCAAAACTACTCGTCCGGGCCGATGACGTTCTACTTCTTCGGCGGCGTGCGGATGTAGTTACAACTCCGCAGTCGAGAGGCGGCGCGAACGCGTCGCCTCTTTTTTTTCGCTACAGCGACGTTTGCAGATACGTAAAACGCGCTTCCTGTAACGCGTGGATAGCCCAAACACCGGTTGGGACGATCATCGTTCCCCTGACGAGGCTGCCGGTGATCTGCGCATATACGTCCGCCGGCGAACGGCCTTGCACGTGCGCAACCGTCCCCGCGACGCCTGCGAGCGCGTTGCGGCACACGAAGAATACCGACCCGCGCGAAACTAGGCCGGGGAGCGATTGATTTGCGCCGCCGTGCAAGACGGGATTCCCACCGGCCGTGCCTAGCGTCCGCACGTCGTTACGAAAATCCGGAGGAAAGCTCGAGAGAGCGGGGAGCAGCAGCTCGGACCACGCTCGATCGTTCAGCGCAAGCGCAACCGCCAAGCCGTGGTACAAAACGCCGGCCATAAAAACTTGAGAGTCCGGCGTCTTGAGCGTTCGCTCGTACACGTAAAAGGTATTGAACATTGCAGTGACAATCGCGCCCCCGCTAATGCTCCCCGCTGCAAACATGTGCCGGTGCTTGGCGGCGCGCGAGATAGTGCGTCTGAAACGCGCTTGGTCGAACTGCAACTCCGGCAGCTGTCCGCTTTGCGCGATCGCCTCGCCCTGCACCGACAGGAGCGCCGACGGCGCGAGCGATGCGGTCAATAATGAGGCGGTCAGAAAGTTCTTACGAGTGGTCATCTGCAGCTTTTGCCCTCCTAGATTGCGGGATAATCGTATCAGCCGCGGGAGTCCTGCCCGCTGTTTTGTCGAAGTCGGGCGCATGACGACGCTTGCACTTCCACTACTGCTCGGCGCGCTGCTCGCGCAGGCGGCGCCCACGCCGACGCCGTCGCCCATGCCGGCGGGGCTCATCTATTTCGGCAAGCCGGCCTCGCGCCTGACGTTGGTGGCTCGCCCCTTAGGCTTCGATCCCGACGGGAATGCGCGATGGCTGGTGGTGACGCGCTTTTTGGACGCCCAAGGAAATCCCACGCGCATCATGGCCAACAGCGACATCGACTATCTCTCGCACGACGGATATGTGCAATGGCAGACGCGGTTGCGTTACGGACAACCCGCAGCGATTCTTAAAACGCATCGCGACGGGCCTATGAGCATGACGATACGCGCGAACATTCCGAAGCTGGGCAGCGTCACGGTTCGCACCGACACGCGCGCGTGGCGCGGGCCGCGAGTCGTCGCACAAGCTCTCGGCCCGCGCATGATTCAAATCGGATGGTTTCCGCAAGAGAACGCGCTCGCGCGCGTCGTTCGCATCGACAGTTTGGGGAGGCGCGCGATCATGAGCGTGATCGCCGGCCCAAGCTACACCTATCGCGACACCTCCGTCGCGCCGGGGCAGCGTTATCGATACGTTCTGTACCGCGCAAATCGTCCGCCCGTAAAGCTCGCACCGGTAACGGCGCTGCCAGCGCCGCCCGCGACCGCGGTCGCGGCAGCTTCGGGCAAAGCGATGTGGCTGTTCTTTACGGCTAACCCCATCGATCCGCTCTACTACAAGCATTTCGATCCACACGCCATCGTCGATCGAGCCGTGCGCGCAGGCCTACATTACGTCGAGCTGCGCACAGCATACGGCGCCTATTGGGAGATCACGCCGGAGGCCAAGCCGACCATCGACGCGATCATCGACGGCTTGGCCGCGCACGGAATCGGCACGATTGGCTGGACTGTCCCACGCGATACGACCTTTGAGGATCTGCAGGCGAGCGTGCGCACCGCGTACTACCGCACGGCCAAAGGCACGCCGTTCACCGGGCTCGCACTCGATCTCGAGCGAGGCGACGAGTTCATGGGCGGCGATCCGCAAAAACTCGACGCCCTATGGCTGTACATGCAGTACTTACGGCAAGCGTTCGGGCCGCGATATCTGCTGGTCGCGACGGTCGAAGATCCCTACCTCGAGCATCTGGACAATACGAAATATCCGTTCCGGCAGATCGCGACCTTCAGCGACGTGCTCCAGCCGATGACGTACTGGCGCATGATGCGCCGCACGCCGACGACGCCGGCGCAGGTCAAAGTGCTGCTCCAGGCGTCCTACGATAAGCTGCTGGCTCAAAGTGGGCGCAAGCTGCCGGTGAGCATCGGCGGCCAGACGACGGCCGAAGGCCGAAACGGCTATCCGCCTGCCGATGAAATCACAGCCTCGCTTGACGCGAGCAAACAAGCCGGCGCGATCGGCGAATGCTTTTTTGATTGGTCAGGCACGCAGCCCTACCAGTGGGACGCCTTAGCTTCTTATCGCTGGTAACTTGGCGCAATTCGTAGTTCGCCGGTTCTTCCTTGCGATTCCGACACTTTTGGGCGTCACGCTCTTGACGTTCTTTTTGCTGCATCTCGCGCCCGGCAACCTCGCACAAACGCTCGCCGGCGAAAACGCAGCGCCCGCACAAGTTGCGCGCATCACGCACGAGCTCGGTTTGGATCAGCCGTTGTACGAGCAATACGGCGTGTGGCTCGGCAAACTGGCGCGCGGCGATCTCGGTTTTTCCTACCGGCGGCAAGCTTCGGTTGCCTCGCTGATCGGCGAACGCATCGGACGGACGCTGCTGCTCATGGGGACGGCGCTTCTGCTCTCGATCGTAATCGCCGTCCCGCTCGGCGTCTATCAGGCATATAAGCGCAACACCTTATTCGACCGAGTGGCGAGCGGCATCGTTTTCATCGCGTGGTCGATGCCGACGTTCTGGTTGGGCACGATGCTGATAGCGATGTTTGCCGTGCAGCTTCACTGGTCGCCGGTCGGCGGGCTGCAAACGATCGACACAACAGCCTTCGACTGGCGTTCACGCATGGCGCACTTGATCTTGCCTGCTATCACGCTGGCCGTTGTCTCGCTGGCGGGCTGGAGCCGTTATATTCGCGGCAGCATGGTCGAGCAATTGCAGGAGGATTACATTCGAACGGCCATTGCGAAGGGTCTTCCAATCCGCGCGGTGCTCTTCCACCACACGCTTCGCAACGCGTTGATCCCGTTCATTACCGTACTCGGAGGAACCATTCCGGCGCTCTTCGGCGGCGCGATTATCACCGAACAAATCTTCGCATATCCCGGGATGGGCCAACTCTTCTGGCAATCCGCGGCGGACCGCGACTATTTCACACTCCTCGGCATGACTGTTATAACGGCCGTGCTCGTGATTCTCGGCAATCTGCTTGCCGATGTGCTCTATGGCATCGCCGATCCACGCGTGCGCTATGATTGACGCAAGGCGCGTGCGAATCGAGCCCATGGCCGCGATCAGCATCGCTTGGATCGCCATCGCGCTGCTCGTATGCTGGATCGCTCCGCTGCTCGCGCACCTCGATGCGTACGCAACCGACGTCGCGCACGCGTATGCGCAGCCGAGCCTTGCACACTGGTTGGGAACCGACGGCTTGGGGCGCGATGAACTGGCGCGCTTGCTGGCCGGCGGACGAATAACGCTTTCGGTCGGGATCGTGGCGGCGCTCGTCGCAATGTTGATCGGCACGATCTACGGCGCACTCTCCGGCTATTACGGCGGCTGGTTCGATTCGACACTGATGCGCGTCGTCGACGTGTTCTTGAGCGTGCCGACGCTTTTTCTCTTGCTGTTCTTGGCCGCGCTCTTTAACGGCAGCGTCCTCACGCTGATGCTCGTCATCGGGTTCACAGCGTGGCTGGGGCCGTCCCGTTTGGTGCGCGGCGAAGTGCTTACGTTGAAAGAACGGCTCTATATCGAAGCCGCGCGCTCGGCCGGCGCAAGCGATCCGCGTATCATTTTCCGCCACCTCGTGCCCAACGCGATGGGTACGATCATCACCACGACGACCTTCATGGTGGCGACTGCAATGCTCGCGGAGACGGCGCTGTCCTATCTCGGCATCGGGATTCGCCTGCCCACGCCGTCCTGGGGAAATTTACTTTCGAGCGCGCAAAGCGACATCTTCGCGCGCGCGTATTGGCTGATACTGCCACCGGGCTTCGCCATTCTCATCAGCGTCTGCGCGTTCAATTTCGTCGGTGACTGGCTCCGGGAGAGACAAGGTTGAGATTGGTTATGGTCGCCCTCGCGGCGATTGCATTCACGAGTTGTGGCGCGCGATCGGCGGAAACGCGCGATCCGAACATGATCGTGGTCTCCTGGATTGCCGGGCCCGATTCGTTTAATCCGCTGACGGCCGTCGGATCGGCGGCACGCATGGTGAACCAACTGATCTATACGCCGCTCGTGGACATCGGCCCAAACTTGCTGCCGCGTCCGCAAACCAGTCTGGCATATCGCGTCGAAATTACGGACGGCGGAAAACGTTATCTCCTGCACTTGCGTCGCGGCGTTCTCTGGTCGGACGGCGTGCCGCTGACGGCCAAAGACGTCGTCTTTTCATTAGTGTTGGGCGACAACCCGAATCTCTTGAACGGCTATTCCGCAGATTTCAAGCTGATGACGTCGGCGCACGCGTTCGATCCTTACACCGTTGAGATCCGGCTATCGTCTCCCTCTCCGCCGTTCTTGGAGAACGCGCTCGGCGAGACGCTACCGCTTCCGGAGCATATGTTGCACCGGTATCCGCCCGGTTCGGAAGCGGAAGCGAAGTTCGTCAACGCCGACGCCGGTTTCGCGCAGAATCCGGTCACGAGCGGCCCATGGCGAATCGTGCGCAACGTTCGCGACTCCTACCTGGTCGTCGGGCCGAATCCGCGCTACTGGGGACCGAAACCGGAACTCGATGCGATTGCCTTCCGGGTCTACCCGCAACAGGACTCGCTCTACGCCGCAGTCGACGCCGGAGAAGTTGACGTAACGGACATCGCGCCCAACCTCTGGCGGATCCACGACCGCTTGAGCGGAGATCACAAGTTCATCACGTGGCCGTGGAACGTGACGTTCTTACTCTTACCGAACTATCACGATCCGTCCATCCCATGGGCGCGCGACCCTCGCGTGAAGCAGGCGATGATGTACGCGATCGACCGTGATTTTATCAAGGCCGGGATCATGAGCGGCCAAGCCGACCTTCTCAACGGGCCGATTCCGAGCTTCTCCCCGTACTACGATTCGCGCGTGAAAACCTACCGTTACGATCCGGCGCGCGCACGAGTGATACTGGATGCCGCGGGCTGGAAACTTCAAGGCGGCGTACGCGCGAAGAGTGGGCACGAGCTTCGCTTTACGCTAAAAACGGGCGGCGCAACCGACGCGGTGGCCAGCAACATCGCGGAGCTGATACAAGCAAATCTGCGCGCGGTCGGCATCGAGTGCACGCTGGAAAACGAAGAGCTGCAGACGTTTTTCGTGGACTTGCACAACAGCCGTTTTCAGGTAGCGCTGCGCGGCATCATCTTGCCCGCGTATCCCGATGACTATAAGTGGTACGACTCCAAGCAAACCCGCGCCGCGGGCGGCTACAACATCGGATTCTATAATAACCCGCAGATCGATCGCGCCATCGAGGCGGCGCGAGCCGCGTCCTCGCCGGCGATTGCGCGCCGGGAGCTCGACCACTATCAGGAACTTGCCGCCGCGGACTTGCCGGTCATCTACCTTTACTCCGTTCGGCTGGGCGCGGTGGTACCGGCGAACCTGACCGGGTTCGACCTCGACCCGCTGGCGCCGGCCGCGCTGCCCATGGGCCTGCAATTTTGGCACCGCGTGAATCCGCCGGCCGCCGGAAAACGTTCTAGTCAGTGATGAGTACGGCCACAGCGACCTTCGCCGCGGGCTGCTTTTGGGGCGTCGAAGCCGCGTTCCGGCAGATTCCAGGCGTCCTCGAAGTAACGAGCGGCTACACCGGCGGCCACGCGGCGCGTCCCACCTATCAAGACGTCTGCACGGGGCGCACCGGCCATGCGGAGGCCGTGCGAATCACGTACGACCCGCAACAAGTCTCTTATGAAACGCTGCTCGACGCATTCTGGAAGATCCACGATCCGACGACGGCGAACCGGCAAGGCCCCGACGTCGGCTCGCAATACCGCTCGGCGATCTTCGCGCACGGTGCCGAGCAGCAGCGCTTGGCCCAAGAGTCGCGCACGCGCGAGCAAGGCAATCAGAAAGCGCCGATCGTCACCGAGATTGTGCCGGCGGGTGAATTTTTTCCGGCCGAGGATTATCATCAGCGCTATTTCGAAAAAAACGGAGTTGCATGCCACATCACACTGTGACGCGCGGCTCATTCACGATAAGTCTCGCATCCGCAATCGGCGGGTTCGCGTTTCTGCGCGGCGCGCGCGCGAGCGAACACTACGCGGTCACACATACGAACGAACAATGGCGGCGTCTGCTAGGACCGGCGCGCTATCAAATTCTGCGCGAAAATGGCACCGAACCGCCCGGCAGCAGCCCGCTCTTAAACGAACACCGCTCCGGGCTGTATTACTGCGCAGGATGTCAGCTTGCGCTCTTCTCCTCGAAAACGAAATATGACGCCGGCGAAGGCTGGCCCAGCTTTTACACCGTGCTGCCCGATGCAATCCGCACGCGCTCAGATTACGAGCTGATCGCGCCGCGCACCGAAGCGCACTGCCGGCGCTGCGGCTCGCATCTCGGCCACATTTTCGACGACGGCCCGCAGCCGACGGGCAAGCGTTACTGCATCGACGGGCTCGCGCTCAAGTTCGTGCCTGGGCGCTCGGCTTAAAGCAACCCTTTGTTGGCGCGGGCCATCACGTCGTTGAGCGTGAGTATCTCGATCTTTTCGGACTCACGAATATACGAGCGAAATTCTTCCGAGAGATAAAAATCCACGAGGCCGGATGTGAACCCGCTGCCGCCGATCACGATATAGGCTTTATCGTAACCCGGGTTTTCGCGCAGCGCGTGCAGCAGTTTGATCACTTCGAACGGCACTTTTTCCTCGGCGCTGCCGGCCGTTTGCTGCCACTTGAGCGAAACGAGAAACCGCGTCCCGTTCGGACGCATCCCAACCAAGTCGGCGCGATGTTTTCCGCCGCCCGGCTTGCTGCCGACCACGACTTGTTTTTCGACCGCATAACTATTGTTGAGCAGGACGGCCTCAACGCCGGCCTCGAGCGTGGACCCGGTCTTCGTGCCGATGCTGCCCGGAAAAAGCATTACACGTTCCGGATGGCCAGCATCTCGCGAGCGTCGTCGCGGTTGCCGTCGCAACTGATCCGCCGTGGCGCATCGAGAATTTCCACTGCAAATCCTAGTTCTCGATAGAGCCGCAGAACGCGCTTGGTGGCTTGGTTCGAAGCGACGACCGGCCCGGGATGCGCTGCAAGGCGCTTTGCAAGCCGCCGCTGATCGCCCCACGTAAAGCCACCGGCCGAATACGAGGTGAATTCGACGTCGTAGGGCGGATCGGCGTAGATAAAATCGTTGTCGCGGATGTCGAGCGCTTCGAAATCTCCTTGGACGATTTCGTAGCGTGACAATGTCGCGCGGTACGGCGAAAAGTCCTTAGTGCATTCGATATGCTTGTAGCGCCCGAACGGGACGTTGAAAAACCCGCGCGCATTGAAGCGGCAGAGTCCATTATATCCCGTACGGTTCAGATAATAGAACAACGCTGCCGCTTCCGCGGTCTCGCCTTCGCCGTTACGAATCAGTTCGTTGAAACGCGCGCGATTGTGCGCGTAGACCGCGCGATCGTTTGTCAGCGAGACGCCCGCCGAGCGCAAATCCAGCCCGCGCCGCAGCCAGCGGTAAAACGAGATCAGATGCGGGTTGACGTCGTTTACAAGCGCCTGGCGCGGAAGCAAACCAAGCGTTACGGCCATCCCGCCCGCAAAGGGCTCGACCAGCCGGCGATCGCGGTTGCCGGCCCACAATTCGAGCAAATGCGGAACCAGCCAGCGTTTACCGCCGGCCCATTTCAGCGGCGGGGAAAGCGCCCCGGAGGCAACTTCCTCGACTGCGACGGCCATGCCGGCCATTATTGCGGAGTAGGGTGCCAGCTGCCTGTCACTCCGGAGCTCGAGGGGTCGTGCCGATACAATGGAAAAGGCTCGGCAACGCGCGCTGGCCGGAGGGAGACGTTTTAATGCGAGTCTTTGCAATGAGGGCTGCCCTAGGGCTTTTCCTGAGTTCGGTGGTTGCCGCATGCTCTTCGCACAGTTTGCCTACGAACATTCCGCCGCAAATGCTGACGCCGCATTCGGTGTCGCCCGCGTTGATCGCGCCGGCGCCGATGGCCAGGACAGCGATTCTTCCCGCGAGCGCAATGGAGTCGCCGGTTCACCCACAGATGGCGATTTTGGGGCTAAACTGGGCGCAGATTCCGGGATCCGCGAGTCAAGTCGCGGCAAGTCCCGACGGCTCGCTTTGGGCGCTGTCGACGTTACCTAGCGGCGCTGACAAATACATCTGGCACTACGTTAGCGGCGCTTGGACGAACATTTCCGGGATGGCCGCATACTTGGCGGTGGCGCCCAACGGCACGCTCTACGCCGTCAATTCGGGCGGCGGCACATACGCATACAGCGGAACATGGACTGCGCTGGGCGGCGGAGCGAGCGGAATCACCGCCGCATCCGACGGTTCGATTTACGTGCTCACCAACGGCGGCAGCAGCGCCGACAAAGCGATTTGGCATAACGTAAGCGGCAGCTGGTCGCAGGTTCCGGGATCCGGCGTGACGCTCGGCGCTTCGTGGGACACGGGCGGTCCGTTCGCCGGGGTTAACGGCACTATCAAAGCGGGCGGTTTTTACATTTTGAACTCCGTCGGCGCCATCTGGTATGAGAATACCGATGGGACCTTCGCGCAGCTGCCGGGAGCGGCGTCCGCGATCGCGCCGACAGTCATCGGCGGCGTCTTTGTCTTGGGCTATCCGGCTAATTCCGGCGGTAACGCCATCTACTATTACGATTTTAATACGTCCGCTTGGAACACGCAAAGTGGCACCGGCGTCAGCATCGCAACAAACACTTCGAAGCTCTACGTCGTCTCATCGTCGAGCGCAATTTATTCAACGGCGATAGCGACAGCGCCGCAAACGCTCTACGTGCCGATGTACACAAGCGATAACACGGCCTCCATCTCTGAATGGCCCACAAACGCCAGCGGCAACGTTACTCCTTCTGTGAAGATCGCGGGCGCGGCCACCACGCTTTTAGGCCCCACCGCCGTGACTCGCGACTCGAGCGGTTACATCTATGTCGCGGACTTCGACAATGCTGCGGTCGATGTATTTGCCCCGGGCTCCAGCGGAAACGTAGCGCCGGTGCGTCAAATCAGAGGAAGCTCCACGGCAATAAATGGCCTGGAAGGCATCGGCGTCGATTCGAGCGGCAATATCTACCTCGCTAATCGAAACACAAACTCGATAACCGTGTATAGCCCGAGCGCTAACGGCAATGCAGCCCCCACGCGAACGATCGTGGGCGCTTCCACCGGCTTTAACTCGCCGCAGCAGCTCATCGTCAATCCAACCGGAGATTTTTATATCGCGAACGCCAGCACCGGCGGAACGATCGAGTACTTCGCCGCCGGCGCGAACGGAAACGTGGCACCTACGCGAACCATCAGCAACAGCTCGACCGGAACCGGCAATGGGTTTGGCATGGCACTGGATTTCAACGGCAGCAGCGTCTATTCGCTCTCCGGGGCCGCGATTTACGTCTATCCGGCATCTTCGAACGGCAGCGTGGCCGCCGCGCGCACAATCAGCGGCAGCAACACCACGCTCAGCGGCTCGAGCGCAGAAGGCATCGCCGTCGACAGCGCGGGGAATATCTATGTTACGGAATGCTCCTCTTCTAGCCCGTCGATCGTCGTTTTTGCGGCGGGGGCTAACGGCAACGTGACCCCAACCGCAACGATCACCGGCGCGGCGACCGGCATAAAATGCCCGCTGAAGCCGGCGGTCTTCTAAACCCGAACCGGAGGCCGGAACTCTGCTAGCCCGCAGGGGCGTTGGTCGCAGGGAAGAAAACATTCGGCCGCGCCGACGTAGCTCAGTTGGTAGAGTCCATCTTTCGTAAAGATGATGTCGTCGGTTCGAGTCCGACCGTCGGCTCCATATAAAAAACGCAGCATTCGATATGCTGCGTTTTTCTATGCCATACGTATGGCATACTCATTAGCTACGATCTAATTATGAAGAAAATTACTTGCAAGCGGGAAACTTGCGACAACTTTGTAGGCAAGCACCCAGCCGTCTACTGTTCGAATCGATGCCAGCGCGCTGTTAAACACGAAGAGTACATCCGGGGGTGGCTTTCCGGAGAGATTGACGGCACGACGACCAGTTTCGATAAACCTTCGGGTCACATCAGGAAGTACCTAATCGCGACTTACGGTGAAAAATGCTACATGTGCGGCTGGAGTGAGCGGAATCCGCATACCGGCCGCATCCCGATTCATATCGATCACATTGACGGGAACGCGCAGAACAATCGGCCAGAAAATCTACGCTTCCTCTGCCCCAATCACCATGCCCTAACAGAGACGTACGGAAATGCCAACGTAGGTAACGGCCGAGTGGGCCGGCGGGCACGCTACGTCAAAGGCCTCCATTTCTCGCCGCTTATCTTGCCAGATCGGCGCTTACGGTTTAAGGCCGATACCGAAAGCGCTGTATATAGGAAGCGGTTGTAGTCGTCGTACCAGGGATAAATCCTAACGTCCGCCAGGCGAAGGCCGTGAACGGGACGCGACACGAAGAGTCACGATCTCGCCATACCGGCCACGAGAATGAGGACGTCAACGATGATCGCGACGCTGGCACTAGTACTTGCCGTCAATGGAACCCACCCGCGACCCAACACATTTCTCGCCGACTTCGGCGGCGCATGGTCGTGCGCGGCGCCTGGGCAGCCGGCCTCGCGCTGGGAAATCTCGAGCGCGCCGGGCAGCCGCTGGGTGCGGGTCGACTGGGGCATCGACCCGGTAACGGGAGTCGCCGGCGGGACGGCGTACGTGGCGCACGTCGCGGCACTGGACAAATGGGTGTACCGCGATTTTCACGGTGACGGAGCATACGCCGACCTTACTTCCGATGGGCCGCAAGGCGGCGTCTGGGAGTGGACGGGGCCGTACTACCCGTATGAAGGCGGCACGCTCGAAGGCCACGTCCAGTGGAAACGCAGCGATGCAACCCACATCACGCGTACCTTCATTCCGGAAACGGGGCCGCGGTCGGGCGACCTCTGCACGCTTACGTCTTAAGGCTGATACCGAAAGCGCTGTATATAGGCAGCGGTTGCAGTCGTCGTTCCCGGGGCACGCACGCCCCACACAGCCCAAATGTCGCCGGTTTTCGGATCGATCGCCACCGTGTGCAGTCCCGGCGAGACGTCGAGCGTTCCGACGATCTGCGCCGGCCCGTTCGCGTTGATCTTCAGCAGCGTGATGCCACTCCCGGCGCACGCCATCAGCTGACGCGAAACGTCGAGGTCGCATTGATCGACGCGCGACGGATAGTCGATCGTCCACAAGTGTTTTCCACCGCTCGTGTAGCCCGACATCTTGTTCATGCCTGCCACCACCAGCAGATCGAATGGCGCGTCGTACTGCAGCGGATGATTATTTTTTATCTCGGGCGTGGAAATCGTGCGCGCGACCTTCATGGTGCGCGCATCGATAACGGCGATTTCACTGTCGGTCGCGATGTTTTGGTAAACCGTGTGCGTCTTAGGGTTGATCGCCAAGTACTCCGGCTTGTGGCCGGGCAGCGCGATCGTGCCGATCTGCTTGAACGTCTTCGAGTCGATCACGAAAATCCGCGTACCGTTGTCTTCGTCGCCGTAGATTCGCCCGAGCTTGGGATCGTACGCAATTGCGTCGACAGCTCCGTCGACCGCAACGCGCTGCACTTCTTTCTGCGCAACCGGATCGACCTCGGATAAACCTTTCGCATCGCCGTCACCCACATAGACATGCCCCGTGGTTGGATTGGGAGCGGAGCCCGCGGAGCCGCCGAGCTGCACCGAGCCGACGACCAGGCCCTTGTCCGCGTCGACGATCACGAGCGTCGCGCCGTGCGCCGCATAGACGCGGCGATGTACAGCATCGATCGTAACATAGTCGAAACCGCCGGGCGGCATAACGGCTACGGGCGGGGCTGCAGCTACGATAGGCATGATCTACTCCTTTATCGGTTGAGTGCTCGGCATCAACGGATGCCCGTGTCGTAATAGACGTCGATCCAAGTAAACGCGTGCGCTGCGACGTTCACAGTAACCGTGCGCCCATATGGAAGGCTGTCGTTTGGGTGCAGCCGCAGCGGGAGGATGGTGTACGAGCCTTGAGCGACGCCGACTGCGAAGCGCCCTTGCGCGTCGCTGTGTACGTCGGCTACGAATGAGCCGTCGCGGCGATTGATGCGCAGCGTTGCCGCCAGCGGACGCGAACAGACCATACCCGGACGTTCGACCGGGCACAGCGGACCGAGGATGACGCGGCCCGCTATTCCGCTTTCACAAGCCCCGGCCGGGGCCAAGCCTAGCATCGCCGCCATCGCCATCACCGAGAACAGAATCTTCATGTTTCGCTGCTCTCTTCGGCATCGTGAAACGTCCCGCGCTTAGCGCCGGCGTCGAGTTCTAAATCGTCCAGAAAATAATATACGATCTTGCGATCGTCGAAGCCCACTTTCGCGAGTTCGCGGCCGTTCAGCGTCACGACCTCGTGAATATGCCCGGTCTTGCCGGCATACGCGTAATTGACCGCGGTGTAATCGGCGTCGCCGGGCTTCGGATGCGGAACGGCCTTCACGCCTCGCAGCGGGGTGTTGTGACGATGCATCAGAAGGTCGTTTTCTATGGAACAAGCCACAATCATTGAGTACAAGGGCAAGCGGCCGAAGGTCCACCCTTCCGCATTCGTAGCGCCGACCGCCGTGTTGATCGGGGACGTCGAGGTCGGCCCGGAATCGAGCATTTGGTTCGGTGCGGTGCTGCGCGGCGACAACGGTCCGATCCGCATCGGAGCGCGCACGTCGATTCAAGACAACTGCGTGATCCACGTCAGCGAAGGCGGCCGCACGCAAATCGACGACGACGTTACGGTCGGACATGCGGCCGTGATGGAAGACTGTCACATAAAATCGCGCGCTTTAATTGGTAGCAACGCGGTCGTACTGACGGCGGCGACGATCGGCGAACGCTCGCTCGTTGCAGCCGGCAGCGTCGTCGGGGAGCATTCGAACGTTCCCGACGGCGTGCTGGCTGCCGGCTCTCCGGCCAAGGTCAAGAAGCAACTGGACGGCGAGTCGGCCAAATGGATTGAGATCAGCGCCGAGGAGTATGTAAAGCTTTCGCGCTCCTACCTCACGCAGGGCATAGGCAAGAGCTAGCAACCAGCGCTCGCCACTTAGCCCTATGTCCGCATGGGTACCGTCCTTATAACGGATGGCAAAGGAGCCCCATGGCCGACAATCTCGAGCACAAAAACGACAACATCTCAAAGCGACTCGCAAGCCTTATCGTCACGCGCAGCCCATCGAGCCGGGGCGAGATCCCCGAAGATAATCTCGCCGAACGCGATGTGGACGATCGCAAGGCCGGCCAAGTTCGCGTCGAGCAAGGCGACACGGGAGAAGTCGACCCGGAGGGCTAGGCAGGCGGCGCGCCGCGAGCGCACTAGGCGAACGCGCTCGCTTCCCCGAAGATTTCAGCCGTGCAAATCAACGATTTGACGATCCGCGCCGCGACGGTGAACGGTTCGGGAAGTCAATCCGCGAATTTGGTTTTGGCCAACGCGATCTTCCGGCTCGGCATTCCCGTCGCACCCAAAAACGTCTTTCCCTCGAATATCGAGGGGTTGCCGACGTGGTTCGATGTGCGCGTCTCCCCGCAGGGCTACCAATGCCGCAGCAGCAACATCGATATTCTCGTCGCCCTCAACCCGGCGACGTGGCATGCCGACGTCCGTGACGTAAAGCCCGGCGGCGCGATCCTTTATGAAGAAACTTATGCGGTCACCGGCGCGACCAAACGCGACGACGTCTCGTATTATCCCGTTCCGTTCGCTAAACTCGCCAAAGAAAACGTAACCGACGCCGCGCTGCGCAAATACCTGACGAACATGATTTACGTCGGCGCGCTCGCACATTTGCTTGGAATAAGCGAAGAAGCAATCGAAGCGGCGCTGCGCGCGCAGTTCCGCCGCAAGCTCAAGGCAGTCGACACGAACATGGATGCCGTGCGCTTGGGCATGAATTACGCACGGGAGCATCTGACGAAAACCGATCAATACCGGCTCGACCCGATGCCTGGAAACAACGACGGCCTGATTCTCATGGAGGGAAATTCGGCGGCCGCGTTAGGTTGCGTGATGGCGGGCTGCACGGTAGCGGCCTGGTATCCGATCACGCCTTCGTCATCGCTCTGCGAATCGTTCATTCAATATTGCGACCGCTATCGCGTCGATCCCGAAACCGGCGAACGCAAAGTGGCCGTCGTGCAGGCCGAAGACGAACTGGCAGCGATCGGCATGGTTTTCGGCGCGACCTGGGCCGGCGCACGAGCGATGACGTCGACGTCGGGACCCGGCCTCTCCCTGATGGCGGAATTTGCCGGGCTTGGTTATTACGCCGAGCTGCCCGGTGTGATTTTCGACATCCAGCGCGCGGGCCCGTCGACGGGCTTGCCGACGCGCACGATGCAGGGCGACGTCGCGTTCGCGTACACACTTTCGCACGGCGACACGAAACATATCGTGCTGCTCCCTGCGACGGCGATCGAAGCCTACGAATTCGCGAGCGCGGCATTCGATTTGGCGGATCGCTTTCAAACGCCGGTTTTCGTACTGAGCGATCTCGATCTCGGGATGAATCTGTGGATGACCAAACCGCTGCCCTATCCCGAGCGCGGTTTCGATCGCGGCAAGGTGTTGAGCGCGGCCGAATTGGACGCCGCCGGCTCGTGGGGACGCTACCGCGACGTCGATTCCGACGGCATTCCCTACCGCACGCTGCCCGGGACCGAACACGCCAACGCGGGCTATTTCACGCGCGGATCCGGTCACGACGAGAAGGCGCTCTATTCGGAAGATCCCAACGTCTACCGCAACAACCTGGACCGCTTGTCGCGCAAGTTTGACACCGCACGCTCGGCCGTACCCAAGCCGCTCGTCGAAGAGAGCGGCAACCCCTGCGGTTTGATCGCGTACGGCACGACGCACCACGCAATCGTGGAAGCGCGCGAGCAACTGCGTAGCGCGGGAATCGAAACGGATTACCTGCGTGTCCGGGCGCTGCCGTTAACGTCCGACGTGCTCGCATTTATCGAACGGCACGAACGCGTCTACGTCGTCGAGCAGAATCGCGACGGACAGCTGTACGGTATTATGCGCACCGAGTTGCCCGCACATGCGATCGAACGCTTGCGTTCGGTCCGGCACTACAACGGCGTGCCGATCGACGCATCGGCGATTTTCGATCCCTTACTCCAAGCCGAACAAACGGAGCTCGTACCAGCATGACCAGCGGCGCCCCTCCGGCCAACGTCAACGCGCTCGGCCTCGCGCGCGACATCTACAAAGGATTGCCCAGCACGCTCTGCGCGGGCTGCGGTCACAACTCGATCACCAACCATCTCGTCAAAGCACTGTACGAGTACGGCGCGGCGCCGCACAAACTCGCCAAGATGAGCGGCATCGGATGCTCCTCGAAGACGCCGGCATACTTCGTCGAACGGGCGCACGGTTTCAACGGCGTGCACGGCCGCATGCCGTCGCTCGCGACCGGCGCGAAGATCGCCAACCGCGAGCTCATGGTGCTCGGCATCAGCGGCGACGGCGACACGGCCAGCATCGGACTCGGCCAGTACTGCCACATGATCCGCCGCAACGTGGACTGTACGTACATCATCGAAGACAATGGCTGTTACGGCTTGACGAAGGGGCAATTCTCCGCGACCGCCGACCGCGGCTCGGTCCTCAAGAAAGGCCAAGTCAACGAATTCGAGACGATCGACGTCTGCGGCTTGGCGATCGAGCTCGGCGCGACGTTCGTGGCGCGCTCTTTTTCCGGCGACGGCAAGCAACTGATTCCGCTGCTGCAAGCGGCTTTCTCACATCGCGGCACCGCCGTGCTCGACGTTATCAGCCCGTGCGTCACGTTCAACGATCACGAAGGTTCGACGAAGAGCTACGCCTACGTCAAAGAACATCACGCGATTCTGCACACGCCCGATTACATCGTAGGCGGCCGCGAAATCGTCGTTGACTACGAGCCGGGAACGGTCAAGGAAGTCCAATTCGACGACGGGTCGCGCATCTTGCTGCGCAAACTCGACGTCGAATACGATCCGGCCAACCGCGTGGGCGCGCTAACGGTCTTGAACGAATCACGCGAACGCGGCGAGCTCGTCACGGGCCTACTGTACATCGACGTCACGGCGCGCGACCTGAACGAACGCGAGAAGCTCCCGCAAAAACCGTTGGCGCAGCTGAACGAAGACGACCTGCGCATTTCGCGCGAGGATTGGTCGAAGCTCATGGAGTCGTTCGGCTAATTGCGGGCGCGGCCGTTCAATAATGTCATCCTGAACTTCGCATTTTGCCCTTGGCAAAATGCGAAGCCGAAGGGCGGCGGAGCGGAGTCGAGGCGCGCGTGACGAGGGGCTTTTGATTCCGGATATGGCTGCAGAGAATGACTTTATCCCCAGCGTCGTATATCGCAAACTTGAAGCGGCCGAAATACTTCCCGGCGTACCCGGAAGGACCGTCCTCGATTACTGGCAGTGGGCTCATTCCGATGTCCTCGAAAACGTGCAACGCGGCATTTTCGCCGAATTCTTAGTCGCCGCAGCGCTCGGCATTGCCGACAACCAACGCGTCGGATGGGCGGGTTACGATCTTGACTATAATGGTTTCAAGTTGGAGATAAAATCCAGCGCTTATCTCCAGTCCTGGAAACAGAAAGCTCTTTCCAATCCAAGATTCGGCATAGGCGCCAGGCAACAACTTCTTGCGGACGGAGCCTATTACGACCAAGACCCACGTTACGTTGCAGACTGCTATGTGTTCTGTCTATTCACCGATACGGATGGCCCTAGTGCGAACGTCCTTGATGCCGGGCGCTGGGAATTCTTTGTCGTCGGCATTTCCCAGCTGATCGCAGCCTGCGGTTCGGCGAAAAGTCTCTCGTTGCACAGGTTAAAAACCATTGCACCGACGATACTTTACGCAGATCTGCGGCAACGCATAGACGAGACGCGAGCGGGTATTCAGCTGCCTGTACGGCTATCCTCCGCTCAAGAATTGTCGCGTGCGCGGGATGTGGAGGCGCAGAAGCGCGTCGGTGGAGCGAAACTGAGGACGTATATGGTTGCCCAGCGCAAGACCCGATTCCACCCCGTTATCGTTACGGCTTGCAATTACGAGGAAGCCCAGCTACTCGCCAGAGTCGACACAACGATCGCATCCTTCGGGAAACACGTGTCCGCTTTTGCGTTATCTGATGGGCAACTAGGCGATGCGTTACGCGCTGGAGCGATCGATCTACGGTCGCAGAAGCTCGCCAGGGATTAAAAACAGAGATCGGCGGCCTTCGACTCGCTACGCTCGCTCAGGCGTGGTTCGACAAGCTCACCATGACACACTATTTATATCGCCATAACAATGACACACAGCGACGCGCGCGGCGGTGTTTATGCAGCTGGGAAGTGCGATTCGTCGCCGTACGGCAAGAACAGCGTGTATTCGCGCTGGAAGCGTAACTTTACGGTGCCGGTCGGTCCGTTGCGATGTTTGGCGATGATGAACTCGGTAAGGTCCGGCTCGGGTGCTTCTTCTTTGTAATAGCCTTCGCGATACAAGAACGCGACGACGTCTGATTCTTGTTCCAAGCTACCCGAGTTATGCGTAATGAAGTCGTCGACGCAGAAATTATGCAAGTCGCCAACCGTCACGTCGTAAACAGTCTCGTTCCCCAGAAACTCCACTTGGACGATTTCGTCCCACAAGACATCGGAGGTGGCAAGAGCCGCTAGTTCTTCGTCGTTCAGCCGCAACGCGAGCGCTCCGCACGTTGCGCGTGACATCGCCTTCCCTTGATCGCGCCAACCTAGTGATGCGTGCGAATACTTAAAGCCGCGTCTTAGCTCGGTGACGAACTCGTTCACGACCAGCGGTAACCGATCGACGTGACCCGCGCCGTTTTGCTTGTCCCGCACGAGCTTTAAGACGGCCTTCTCGTGCTTCGCACCGACGAATCCGACCCGGTCAAGGAACCTCGACACAACATCGCGGTCCGTCATGGCGACGGTCCAGAGCGCACTCGTCGTTGTCCGGTATCCTCCGATATGCCGAGTATCGGACCTGACCGAAGCGTTGATATTAAGGCGGAGCAATAGATGTTGTACGTCACGCGCGAGCTGTTCACTTATCGTTGATAGGCGGACCGTTTTGGTTGTCGAGTTAGGTCCGCGCCCGCTTATCGAACCATCCGCGTGGAAAAGGCCCCGGAGAAAAGCCGCAATGACGGCGTCGGACTCCGAAAATATCTTCGCAGGTACGGACTTGGCCGCGCCTCGCTTCCCCCAGATCTCGAGGCCACGCAGCCATGTCGTCAACGGGTTCTTGCCGGCGCCACAGAGTCTACCGGTTGTAAATATAACTTTTAGAGCCGACGTAGACGCGCGCTCCGGCTTTATCGTGGGGTGTAGCCCGAATTCGGCGCGTCCCAGTTCGGCTGCGAGTTCGGCCTCCTCGAACGTAGCCACCGTAAGCGCCGCACTTCCACCAAGATATCCGTCACCGATAAGCCAGCCGAGAAGGAGCGCTTGCCCATTGGTCATTCCACAAGCCGCCCATCGTAGCTGACCATATTGCCTCGGGACAGCGATCTGCTCGCCAACTCGAAGGTCTTTCAGTTTGGCCCATCCGGAGTATTTCAGGAAGCGATGTCCGTCGGTGCAGCGGATAACGCGCCCGCTCCGAGTCGCGACCCGGTAAACGGGGCGCTCGCCAATTTCCCATGCATCCACAATCGGGCGACGGGCAAGCTTGAGCCGCTCATCCGCTGCCCAAACATTGAAGCGCAGCCCACGCTTTACGATATCGTTTAGACGGATCCGCTCACCCGTATCGGCGTTCATTACAAGTGAATTGCCGCTCAGGCAATCTCGTAAATCTGCGAGCATCGGACGTTTTTCAGCGCGCGTCTCGACGGCGCGGTTCAGCTGCGCGAGCGCGACGATCGGCACGTTCAAGTCTTTTGCCGTCGTCTTGAGCGTGCGGCAGATGTCGGATAGTTCTTCGTTGCGGTTGGAGTTGCGGCTCAGGACGTTCGGCCGAAGCAGCTGCAGATAGTCGACGAACACCGCGGAGAGGCCGGCGCCTGAGTTCAGCCGCCGGCAGCGGCTGCGAATTTCGGCGACGGAGAGCGCACCCGAGTCGTCGAGATAGAGCGGCAGTTCGTTGAGTACGCCCATCGCATCGGAGATTTTCTCCCAATGATGCGGTTTGATGTTTCCGCGCCGCATGTCGTGCATACTGATGTGCGCTTCGGCGCAGATCAGGCGCTGCACGATTTCGTCGTTGGACATTTCGAGGGAAAAGAACGCAATCGGTTCGGTCTCCTCGCGCGCGGCTGCAACGGCCATGTTGAGCGCGAACGAAGTCTTGCCCATGCCGGGGCGCCCCGCAACGATGATGAAGTTGCCCGGCTGGAAGCCAGTCGTCATTTCATCGACGTCCCGGAAGCCCGACGTGAGCCCGGTGCGGTCCCCGCGACTGTGAAACAGCTTGTCGATGTTCTCAAAGGCCGGTTTCAGCAGCCGGCTGACCGGCACGAACTCGCGATGTAGCTGGCGGCGGCCGATTTCAAAGACCATCTGCTCGCTGCGGTCGAGCGCACCTTCGACGTCTTCTTCATCTTCGTAACCGTACTGCGTAATCTGCGTCCCGGCGTGAATCAGCCCGCGCAAAACCGCCTTCTCGCGCACGATCTTTGCATAATACGCGGCCGAAGCCGCGGTCTGCACCGTATCCATCAGCGAGGACAGGTACGAAATGCCGCCGACCTTCTCGAGTTGGTCGCGCCGCTTGAGCTCTTCGCCGATCGTAATTTTATCCAGCGGCTCGCCGCGATCGTACAGATGCGTGAGCGCCGTGTAGATCGTTTCGTGAACGTGCGCGTAAAAATCTTCAGGACGCACGAGCTCGCCGACGCTGCCCATGATCTCGCGATCGACCAGAATCGAACCCAGCAGCGCCATCTCCGCTTCAAGATTTTGCGGAGGAATGCGATCGATGGCGGGCAGGTTCGTAACGGTCATGAGCGCGCTTCGATACTGCGCCGCCCCACCAGCGCCTGCCTTGTGGATTTCTTGTGGAGAACCAAAGCTCTGAAAGCCTGCTCCACCGAGGCGATTGGAATGACTTCGATCCCCGCCAGGGCGCGATCGATCTCGCGCACGTTTTCCTTGGGAACGAGAATGGCGCGCATACCCGCCTGGCGCGCTGCGTACAATTTCTCGACGATTCCGCCGACCGGACGAACCTTGCCTTGAATCGAGAGTTCGCCCGTCATCGCGACGTCTTGCGGAAGCGGCGTCTTGCTTAACGCCGAGTAAAGCGCGAGAAAAATTGCTAGACCGGCTGACGGTCCGTCGATGTTGCCGCCGCCGATCACGTTGATGTGCAGATCGTAATTGGCCGTATCCAGGCCGGTAACCGCGCGCAAGACGGCGGCCGCGTTAAAGACGCTGTCTTTGGCCATTTTGCCGGCCGCGTCGTTAAAACGCACCGATCCCTTGCCCGGCGCGCCGGTATTGAACGCGACCGCCTCGATCTCGATGATGCTTCCCAGATAATGCAGCACTCCCAAGCCGAAAGTTTTTCCGATCTCGCGCGCCGCCCGGCCGCGGACCGGCGTGTGCGGCACGAGCCTTCCGGCCTGGACGACGTTGCGCACGTGCTCCTGCGCGATCAGCACGTTCTCGGCCTTGCGCGGCTTCGCGGACTTGCCGGGACTTTTGGCTCTATAGAGCGCTTCGCCGTAGGCGTCAGCCACGATCTGCACGGCCTGGCGCCCCTCAATAGTGTAGGAGGCAATCAACTGGGGCACGCGCCGTTCGGCCTTCGCGCCCAGCCGCTTTATCGCCGCGCCGACGATCGCAACGATCTGCGACTGCGTGAGCGGCTCAAAATAAACGGCTGCGGCCCGCGACCTAATCGCCGGGTCGATGTCTTCAGGTTCCCGTGTCGTCGCCCCGATCAGAATGAAATCCGCCGGCGCGCCCTCGCGAAACAGCCGCTTAATGTATTCGGGAACGTTCGCTGCGCTTTCATCATAATAGGACGATTCGAACGTAACGCGCTTGTCTTCCAGCACTTTTAACAGCTTCGTTTGAAGCAGCGCGTCCATCTCACCGATCTCGTCGATGAACAGCACGCCGCCGTGCGCCCGCGTCACCATCCCGAGTTTTGGTTCGGGGATGCCGCTGTCGGCGAACTCGCGGCGGCTGCCCTGATAGATCGGATCGTGGACGCTGCCCAGGAGCGGGTTGGTCGTTTCGCGCGGATCCCACCGCAGCGTCGTGCCGCTAGCTTCGATGAAGGGCGCGTCTTTCACAAACGGCGTGAACGCGCGGGATTTCGCAACCTCGAGCGCCAGGCGCGCAACCGTCGTCTTGCCGACTCCCGGCGGACCGTAGAGGATAACGTGCTGCGGATACGGCGAGGAAATCTTGGCAAGCAGCGAGCGAACGGCGGCGTCTTGACCGACGATCTCCTTGAGCGATTGCGGCCGCATCAGTTGCAGGGCCGAAGCGGCCAAGCCGCGCCCTTCGAGCTGCTGGAGTTCTTCGAGTTTCTTCTGCGTCGCGGGGGTTTCGGGCCCCGAATCTTCGCGCAGCGCCTCGATCTTCAAATCCTTGAGATAATCCTGGTGGCGCTCGATCATCTTGGTATTGATCTTGCGCTCGATCGAATCTTCGACGTTCTTTTGCGCGATCAGATCGGCGAGCTGCTCCTCGATTTCACCCAACACGCGGCGGAAGCTCGCGCGCCCCGTGACGCGCTCGAGCGTCGGATCCTCGAAGACTAAGCGTTGCAGGGCGCAAATCCGATCCGGGAGCGCGCCCGAGCGCATCATCTTCAACGCATTCATTTTGCCCGCGCGCAGAACCAGCTTGTCCGACCCAATGGTATTGGCTAGTACGTCGTACAGCGCCGAGACGTAGCGTCCCATCTCGTCTTCGCTGCCGAATTTACGCCGGAAGCGGACGGCATACGGATTCTCGTTCACGCCCGCTCCGCGACGACGTCCACGGCCGCTTTTGCAACGACGCTCCTTCCGAGTCGAATCTCGATCGGATAGGTGCCCACTGCTTTGATGGCCGTCTTCATCTCTATCTTATGTTTATCGACCGGCACGGAGAACGTTTGCGCGAAAGCGCGGGCGACGTCGGCGCTGGTCACGGCGCCGAAGAGCCGGCCGCTCTCGCCGGCCTTGGCCACAACCACGACCGGCTTGCTTTCCAACAGCGCCGCCAGTTCGCGGGTTTCGGCCAGCGATTCGGCTTCGCGTTTGTCATGGGCTTTCTTCTGCTCGACGAGCACCGTCAGCGCGCCCTTGCTGGCTTCGGTAGCGAGTTTGCGCGGCAGCAAAAAGTTGCGCGCATAGCCCTCGGCCACGTCGACGACCTGGCCCTTTTTGCCGAGCGGTTTTACATCGCTCAACAAGATGAGGCGCATGGAGCTACTCGGTAACGAACGGTAAGAAGGCGATAATGCGCGCGCGCTTGACGGCAACCGTGAGCAGTCGCTGATGTTTTGCGCAGTTTCCGGATATGCGGCGCGGCAAAATCTTGCCGCGTTCCGAAACGTACTTCTTCAAACGCACGACGTCTTTATAGTTGATGTCGATGGCGCGCTCGATGCAGAAATTGCACGGCTTCTTTTTTACGCGGCGATCTTTGACGACGCGCTTGGTCTTGGTTTTGGGAGGCATCAAGTTTCCTTTACACTAGGTGGTTGCGGTCCTACGTTCTTGTCATCCTGAGCCTGTCGAAGGACCCTAGCGAAGTGACGGCGGCAAACCCGCGCCACTGCCTGAAATTATATCCGGCGGGGTTCTCCCGCGCGGTAGCGATAGACGATCCGCCCCTTGGTAAGGTCGTAGGGCGAAATCTCCAGTTCGACCCGGTCCCCCGGCAGAATCCTGATGCGGTGGCGCCTTAGCCGGCCGGCTATGTGGGCGAGCACCGTATGCGAGTTTTCCAGCTCGACGGAGAAGCTGGCGCTGGGGAAAACCTGCACGATCGTCCCGAAAACCTCTAGGGGTGCCTCTTTAGTGGCACTCGGCTTCCGGCGTTCGAGCGGCTGCTTGGAGCGGGATCTCAACGGTGAAATGTCCTTTCCACCGCAGGCCCCTCCGACTTAAGTGGGAATAGCGGCGATCTAGAGATAGCGTGGATAGACCGAGCGAAATTCGCGCCATCCCGAGGCTCGCCCTTGATCGTTCCAGCCATCTAGTGAAACCTTCCCGGTCCGCAAAGCGTTGCAAGATAGTTATCAGGTTTCGAAGTCCGCATGGTCTACGTTCCAAGTACTAGCGAGTCGGATCCCAAGAATAACCAACAAAACCAAAACTAGGAGACTCGTTAAGAATATGTACGTTGATGAAACGCTGACCTGTGTAGACTGTGGACGTCAGTTCACCTTCACGACCGGTGAGCAAGAATTTTTCGCCAGCAAGGGCTTTACCAATAAACCCAATCGCTGCACCGACTGCCGCGCGGCCCGCAAAGCGGGACGTTCGGGAGGCGGCGGCGGCGGTGAAGGCTACGGCCGGCAACGCGAAATGTTCAAAGCGACTTGCAGTCAATGCGGCGGAGTAGCGGAAGTTCCGTTCCAACCGCGTGGCGACAAGCCGGTATACTGCCGCGACTGCTTCGCGCAACGCCCCAGCTACCGTTAAACCTCTTCCCTTAGCGGGGAGAGTTACGCGCTAAAAAACGAAGGGCCGCTTATCGCGGTCCTTTGTTTTTGCTATGCCGTAGCGGAAGAAAGCGCGCACTGGTTCATCCCGATTTCGAGCTCCTGTGCACGTTCGGGGGAGGCGGGCTTCCCGAGGTTGATCTTTCGTATCTCCGCATAGGCGGCAGGCTGGCTCGATCGCGACACGCGCTCTTCCACGTCGTCGACGAACGCGCTGCGATCGGCGATCGCAGCCGTTGCGAGTAGTGTGCCGAGCTGGCGCTCGCACGCGCCGCGCGCGTCGAATTGGGCGGCTGACGCCGCGTGCGCCGGCAGCACTGCCGTTTGCGGATCGAGCTTGCCTAAGACTTCCGAAAGCGATTGGTAGAGGTACTCCGTCCACTCGCGAGCTTTGTTGCCCAAGTCGGGCCGGCCGACGCCTTCGGGCAAGAGCGTGTCGCCGCTGATCAAGTAGCGATCGTTGACGAGCAGTGCCGTGCTGCCGAGCGTATGCCCGGGAACCGGCAGCGTCAGCACGCGAATTTTTGCGCTGCCGATTTCAAAATGCTTGGGCATCGCTTGCCGCTGCAGCGTACTGCCTTGCGCGTCTTCGTCGGCCAAGTGATAACCGGCGCCTGATTCGCCCGACAGGGCCGCGCCGCCGGAAAGATGATCGGCGTGCAGATGCGTGTCGGCGACCGCAACGATTCGAAGTGCGTTGCGTTCGGCGAACTCACGATAAACCTCGCCGTACCGCGTCGCATCGACAATCAGCGCTTCGCCCCCGGAGCAAACCATATAGGACAAGCAGCCTTTGGCTGGGCGTACGACTTGGTAGATGGCGACACCGTCACTCGCGTCATTCAAATGAATCACTCGGTGGTGTGCCGCCCACGCCATCATGCCGCCCTCGACGTTGATGGCGTTTCGTCCACGTTCTCGCAACACGCCCGTCACGTACTGTGACGACTGGCCGCGCGCGCAGAGCACGTAGATCGAATCCGCCTGCGGAACGCGCGCGAGCGCTCCATCCTCATCTTCCACAAACTCCGAATAGGGAACATTTGCGAAGGTCGCTATGCCGGGCCCATCCGGATGCCAGCGCTGCGAGTCGAGCGCGCTGCGGGCATCCAGGAGCACTGCACCGGAATCGTTGCCCTGCAACAAGCGGTCGAAGTGCGCGATGTCGACGGAGTGCTCCACGATTTTCTCCTGTTTTAACGATGGAACGCGACGAGCGCGGGCTTGAATATCATGAAAACGAGCGCCAACAGCGGCGCCACCAACGCCACCGTTCCCCACAGCTCCCACCGGTGCGAAAGCCTACGGTACGGCTCGCCGGCAACCAGTCCCGGTCCGCCGCCCTCCGCCAGGCCGGCAAGGTCGCGCTGCGCGCGCGACACCGGGCCGAACGCGATCCCCGCAATGACGAACAGGACGAGCGACCACAGAATCCAGCCCGTTCCCAATATCGTCCAGCCGCCGGCCAAGGCCGCGCCGAAACCCCCGATGAGGATAACGACGATGGACGGTATGGTGATAAGCCGATCGCTCAGGATGATTCCGCGCAGGGTGTGCGCCACGATTTCCGGCCGGCCCGTGCGATCCGCGATCGCCTTCCAAAACAATCCTGTGGAAATATTGCCGAGAAATGCCACTACGGCTACAACGTGGACGAGCTTCCACAATAGATAGACGCTATACATCGTTCACCGCTCTTGCAGGTCCCCGGAGACGCTCTTAAGCAAGATTCAGGCTCCCGCCTTTTTCGCCAAGGAGGCTCAGAAATCCATGGATCATTCAAGCAAGAACGTGACGCGCGGCGACGCGCTCAAGCACCTCATCGTGCTGCCCGCGCTGGGCGGTATGCTGGCCGCGGGCGCTTTTTCCACTGCCGAAGCGGCCGACAACAAGAAACAATTTAAGTATCAGGACAAGCCCGGTCCGAAAGGCCGAAAGTGCTCGGGTTGCCGGTTCTTCAGGAAACCCAACGCGTGCACGATCGTACACGGTAAGATCAGCCCCAACGGCTGGTGCATCGCCTGGTCAAAGCGCTAGACGGATGAGCGCAGTTCGCGTCTTGGTCGGCACGCGCAAAGGCGCGTTCATCCTTACATCGGATGGAAAGCGCGAAAAGTGGGATATCGCCGGCCCGCACTTTGCGGGCTGGGAGATTTACCACGTGAAAGGATCGCCCGCCGACCCGGACCGATTATACGCATCGCAGACCAGCAGCTGGTTCGGACAAGTCGTGCAGCGTTCGAACGACGGCGGAAAAACCTGGGAGCCGGTCGGCAATAAGTTCGAATACGACGGCATACCGGGCACGCACCAATGGTACGACGGCACCGCACGGCCTTGGGAGTTCAAGCGCGTTTGGCACTTCGAACCGTCACTGAACGACCCGGACACGGTGTACGCGGGCGTCGAAGACGCCGCACTGTTTCGCACGACCGACGGCGGCGCGAACTGGCAAGAGCTTTCGGGTTTGCGCGAACACAAAACCGGCAGCTCGTGGCAGCCTGGCGCGGGCGGAATGTGCTTGCACACGATTTTGCTCGATCCAAAAAATACGGAGAGGATGTTCGTCGCGATCTCCGCCGCCGGCGCTTTCCGCAGTGACGACAGCGGAAAGACGTGGCGCCCGATAAATCAAGGGCTGCGATCGGAGTACATCCCGGATCCGACGGCCGAGGTCGGCCACTGCGTTCACCGGATCGCGATGCACCCGTCGCGCCCCGACGTGCTGTTCATGCAAAAACATTGGGACGTCATGCGCAGCGACAACGCCGGTGATAAGTGGCAAGAAATCAGCGGAAACCTGCCGACGGATTTCGGTTTCCCGATCGACGTGCATGCCCACGAGCCCGAAACGATCTACGTCGTGCCCATCAAGAGCGACAGCGAGCATTTTGTGCCCGAGGCTAAATTGCGCGTCTACCGCAGCCGCACCGACGGGAACGAATGGGAAGCGTTGACCAAAGGGCTGCCGCAAAGTGATTGCTACGTCAACGTGCTGCGCGACGCGATGGCGGTCGACTCGCTCGATTCGTGCGGAGTTTATTTCGGCACGACCGGCGGCCAAGTCTATGCTTCAGCCGACGCCGGGGATAACTGGAAGCCGATCGTGCGCGATCTTCCGGCGGTCTTGTCGGTCGAAGCACAAACACTGGCATGATTCGGGTCGTCCTCCCCGCGCATCTGCGCACGCTCGCGCGGATTAGCGGCGAGCTCGAACTCGCGGTAGAGGGCGCGGCAACGGCGCGTTCCGTCGTCAACGCGCTCGAAGCGCGTTATCCGACGCTGCGCGGCACGATTCGCGACAACGTTACGCAAAAAAGGCGGCCTTACATACGATTTTTCGCCTGCGAAAAAGATCTCTCGCACGACTCGCCCGACTCACCGCTGCCCGCAGCCGTTGCCGCCGGTTCCGAACCGTTTCTCATCGTCGGCGCGATAGCAGGCGGATAGGTGCGGCTGCGGCGCGCGGCATTCGCAATCGCGCTGGCCCTTCTCCCGATCCAAGCCTCCGCGCACGAGAAATGGTTCATCGACGCCGCGAGATACCCGCTGCGCTGGGATTTGTTCTTCTCATCGGGGCCGTTCATTTGTACAATCGCCGTTGCCGTTATTACGGCGGCGCTGGCATTCGTGTGGCGCGCGCGCGACGGGCGTGATTTCCTTCCATCGCCGGAGTACTTCGGCGCGACGCCGGAGGGACTGCGCATCGTCTATGCGCTGCTTCCGCTCATCATCGGCGTGCATGTGGCGATCCCGCTCTTTTACGATGGGCTCAACGGCACGCTGTTCTAGCCGAACGTCCACTTGTACGGCGCGGCGGCCTACATCTGCGGCTTGGTCGAAATCTGGGTAAGCGTTTCGCTCTTTTACGGAGGCCTCACGCGGCTGGCGGCACTGCTCATGATTGCGTTATGGCTCGCGGGAGTTTTCCTCGCGGGCCTTCAGCCGATGCTGGACAACGCTCTGTATCTCGGCGTTGCGGCGTTCTTTTTCTTGGCGGGCCGCGGACCGATCGCCATCGACCATTTCATGTTTCCGCGCTTCGAGCTGCCCGCGGAGCTCGCTCGACATGCAGTAACGGCGCTGCGCATCGGGATCGGCGCGAGTTTTGTGATTGTCGCCTTCACGGAAAAACTGGCAAACCTGCCGTTCGCGCTAGCGTTTCTGCAACGCTATCCGATCAACTTTACGGCAGACCTCGGCATACCGCTTTCCAACCATACGTTCGTACTGATGGCGGGCTCCATCGAGCTGCTGATCGGGCTGTGCCTATTATTCGCAATCTTTACGCGCGAGATTATCATCATCGCTTGGCTGCCGATAAATCTGACCCTGACCTACTTCGGCACAACCGAACTGATCGGTCATCTGCCGATCTACGGAATCATGGCGCTGCTGCTCATTTGGATGCCTGGCAAATCAAGCCGCGAATGGGTCACCGGCCTTCGGCTCTTCCGTCCGCCCGCTTAAACTATCCCCAGCGCTGGCGGAAGCGATCGTTCGGACGCAGATATACGCGCAAGTGCGGATAATCGAGCCACACGTCATAATTGCGTAAGACGTCTTGCCCGACGAGCCCGTCGTAGTCTTCGAATTCGAACGAAGGCGCATTTTGCGTCACGTAAAAGAGCCAGCGCGGGAACGACCAGCCGGCAAGATCGAACGGGCCGGTCTGCATCGGGCGATAGTCGACCATTCCGCCTACTCCCAAGAAATCGTTCACGAACGGCGATGAGGCTTGCATCGCCGTGCCCAAGCCTTGATCGGCTGCATCGGAGGGATGCGCCGAAACGAACTGTGTGAACAGCAGGCTGCGATCCGCGCCGGTGTCCAGCAAGAAGTGCAGGTTCCGCGCATTGCCGATTGCAACCGAAATCAGCGGCACCTGATCGTCGAGTGCAATCGGTAGCGCGCGTGCATTCGCGGGTGGCGTAAACGTCAAGGGCGAGAGCGCTTCGACCGTTCCGTGCAGATAGTCTATGTGCAGTACGACATCGTGAATGAAATCGAAGCCGAGCAGTCCGCCTATGGGTTTTCCGTTGTCGGTCCACATCGTAAAGGGCAGGCTGCGCGCATGCGCCCCTTCGACCACAACGTCACCGACTTGCATCTTCGGTATGACGACGTCGCTTTCAACGTACGCGCCGGCGGTCGCGCCCGTAATCCGGCCGTGCTGTTCGAACTTTAGCGCGTCCGCGATGTCGCGATCGATGACGATGCCGCTCGCCCCCGAATCCACCAGGAAGTTTACTTTGTGTCCCGAGAGGCCGGCCGTTATGATAATGCGGTCGTCGACGATCGTGCCGTCGACGGACGCCGGAAAGGTCGTGGCGCCTGCAATCGGCTTTGGCGACGGAGGCAGCGCGAGGTCGGCGTCAGAGAGCGCGGCGCCGTACCGGAGAGCGGTCACGCGCTGTTCGCGAACGTTGTTCGGCCGCCCGTCGTCAACATGAATATGCCAGGGCTCGGTCAGGCCTTGCGTGTTCCGGTAGTCGTCGAACGTAAAGACGACCCTGCGCCCTTCGCGCATGCGTTCGATCCGGTCGACCAGCAGCGTGCGCTTGTCGAAGAAAATATATTCGATCCGGCCGCCCGGGGGGTTTACCTCAACGACATACGCCGCCGGCGTCGCCGACTCACCGATCAGCTTTACGCCGCTCGATCGCAGCGGCGCAGACCGCAACGCTGCGGCATCGACGTCATCGCGCTGATGAAGTCCGCTTTCAAGGGTGACTTGCCCGTTCTCGTTCATGGACCACTTCTTGCCGGCGAACGTTCCGTACGCTGTGTGCATACCGCTAAGCATGGCATCCGTGCGGCTCTCCTGAGAGCGGGTGACCTCGTGAATCGTTCCCGAAAGTCCGGCGAACGTGGCCGTGTAATCGGTGACGCTCGAATGCAGCGTGTTGCCCGTTGCATGACCTAGCGCATGATGGTAACCGCGCAGTACTTCGGCCAGCGTGGTGTTCGCCGCGGTGAGATTCTTTGGCGGCGAGCCGTCGTCCACAGGTTCACTTGCCAAACCTTGAACGCTCAAGCCCGCTGCGAGCAGCACCAATGGCAGCGCGAACCTCAAGTTACGCACTCTTTTTGAACGTCTCGAAGAACCACTTATTCGGAAGCACCAGAAACCGGTTGTGCGGATAGTCGAAATAGAGATCGAAAAAATGCAGATAGTCGAGACCGATCATGGCATCAGCGCTCAGCCCTGTCGTGCTGTACGGAAAATTTGTGGTGAGGATGGGCATCTGCTGATAGTTCGCGATCGCAAACATCAGCGATGGCGAGCGGCTGAACCACACGTCGGCCGACGTGCCGTACGAGCCCTCGTCCGCGAACGGCACGAACTGCTTGCGGTGCTGGCCCGCCTCCATATCCTGTAATTCATCGGAGTGCGCCGCTACGAACGGCCCAAAGACCAGCGTGATGGGGAGATCACAGTTCACGATGACGCGATCCGTAAACGTGCTGCCGATTTGCATGGGAACTAACGGAACACCGTCATCGATTTTGAACGGTAGATCAAACGCTTTTGGAACCGGCCTTGCGCTCGCAAAATCTTTGTTCGGAATGACTTCCACGGTGCTGTTGACGTAGTCTATGTGGACAACGTTGTCGGCTAAGAAGTCATAGCCCAACACACCTACGACTTTCGTTGAAACCGACGGATTATAGGCAAAGCCGGTTGCGACCAAGGCAAAATTATGCAGATGAACCGGTCCCGCGTCCGCATCGGGGATTCGCGTCCAGTAATTCCAAGGCGCGCCGGTCGTCAGGCGCGTTGACTGACCAAACGTAGGTAATTGCAGTTGGTCCGCCACGCCGCGGTCGATCAAACTTTCTGCTTGGCTCGAATCCAGCTCGAAGTCGAGTCCGCGATCGCCAACCTTGAGCCGTATGATGACGTATCCGTCAACGAACTGGGCGGGGAGTTTTTCCCGGACCGCAACACCAGGAGCGGTGACACCGCTCGGCATTGCGAAAGTCGACGGCGCGATCGCCATACCGGCGTGGAAAGACGTGATGTGCCAATCGTCGTCGAGCGCGCTATCCCACCAGGCGTCGTGTACGTGCCATGCCTGCGTGACGCCGTCGACCGTGTGAAAGTCGTCATAGGTGCCGACGATGCGATGCTTTCCTTCGATCGTTACCACGCGCACGATATTGCCGCTGGCGACGTCGTAGTAAATCCACTCCGGGTGCTGATAGCCCGTACGTTTGACTTGCAGCACGTAGGCGGGTTTTGCGTCGGAGGTTTGTCCTAGGACGGTGACGTCGTTTTTCGGATCGGCGGCATCTTCGAGGACGCGAACTGCGAGGAAACTCCGATCGTCGAGATCGCTCGAAGGCGACGTAAAGCCATTTTCATCGAGGTGCCAGCGCTTGCCGTTCTGCTGGCCGAATTCTTGCATATAAGCACTCGTGGTAATCCGCGAATGGTAATCGGTACCGGAGCGCTCGAGATGTTCGGAACCGCTCAATCCGGTATCGACGAAGGACCAATCTTCCGCAACCGTATCGTGCGCGAGATGCGCGTTCGCAACCTTATCGTGCGCGGCAAGAATGTCGGCTAAGCGCGCCGTCGTGGGAACGAGCCCCTCCGGGGGCGCATCGAGCTTGGAATCGCCCAGCGCCCATCCCGGCGCTGCGGCGAACCACATAAGACTTGCCGCCAGGACCGAATAGACTACCCGCATTCTGCCTACCCCCCGGAAATAGCGAACAAGCGTCCCCCTTCGAGCACTCCCGCTTGGACTTCCTATATCGGCGACCCATGACGTAGACGAGGAGCCCGGGCTTATCAGCCGGCGGCCGGTCGAGAACCCACGTGCCGCTCACCTGGCCGACGGTTTCATCGAAAGAGGTCGCGCCATCGCCGCGTTGACGAATGTCCCAGCCGAACGCGCCATGATAGAATTCCGCCGAACGCGTGATGGCGGTCGCCGGCAATTCGATGTAACAAATCTTTCCGTTGCGGTACTGGAGGAGCCAACACTGCTACAGTCGGCCCACGCTCGCGAGGCCGACGAATTGTTTGCGCGATAAAAGCCTGTTATTCACATCGGCTTTGTCACAAGCGCCCTGCAGATTTTAAATATCGGCTGAGGTTACTTGCCCACGTACGTGTAAGCGTGCTGGCCGTCCCGCGTGACGAGCTCGCGTTTGCCGTTCTTGTTCGCCACCACGAAAACGAAACCATCGACTCCCGGGTCGACGGTGAGAAACGAGATGGTGCCGTCGGTGTTCTTGCGCGAAGCTACGTGGCTGCTCCACATCCCGAAGTCGAAGATCAGTCCTTGCGCGTCATGCCGGACCATGATGTGACCGAGCGATGGATTCGTGTAGTACGACGCGAGTTGGGCGGCAGCGGCGGCGGACGCCGGAACGGTGATCAGCTTGCGCTCAGCCGCGATAGACACGGCATCGTTTTTGGACGAGACGGCGACGTCTGCCGCCGCTTCGGGTTTCCCGTCGTAGAGCAGTTCTAGCAGACGGCGCAGGAAGGGTCCGCGCAGCTCCACGCCGGAGTCGGAGTTCGTCAGGATGATCGCGCCGACGTTCGCCGATGGAATCGCGATGATGTCGCTGTGGTAACCGATGAGATCGCCGCCGTGGTGAATGACGCTAATGCCGTAGGTGCGATCGTCCATCAAACCCATGCCGTACCAGACGTCCTGGCTGACCGGAACGGTGTGTACGCGGCGCTGCAACAGATTTTTCGCCGAAACCAGCCGTTTGCTATTTGGCAGAACGCCTTGCGTGATCTCGTCTTCGACGTACTTGATGAGATCGTGCGGAGAAGACCACGCTGCGCCGGCCGGAGCATACGGGATGGCCACCCTGTCGATCGGAGAATTCACGACGCGCGTCTCTCCATCGACCGTCTGCCCGTGCGGGCTCGCGTGATCTTCCGCTAGCGCCTTGTTCATGTCGAAGGTCGTGCGCGTCATGCCGAGCGGATCGAGGACGAGCGTCTGCATCGCTTTGTCATACGCCGCGCCCAGCGGCAAGGTGGGATACTCCAGGTGGCCCGCGATATAGCCCGCGGCCGAAGCCATGGTGTTGCTGTATTGAAAGACTTCACCGTATTTGCTTGTCGGCTCAGTATACGCAAGTTGCACGAAGGTTTCGGCCGGGCCCGTTTGCGGCGTAGTCCCCAAGATCCAGTCGAAGTCCTTGCGCGGAACGCCGGTGCAGGCGCAGACGAGATCTTCGATGCGCACTTTGGCCGTCGTCGCGGGACTGCCCAAGCGGAACTTGGGATAGGCCTGCGTGACCGGTTCGTTCCAGCGAAGTTTCCCTTGATCGACCAGGCGTGCGAGCATCAGCGTGGTCATGCCTTTGGTGTTCGAGGCGATCATGAAGAGCGTGTTGGCATCGACTGGTTGCGGCTGTCCGAGCGTACGCACACCCAGGCCGCCTTGATACACGACGTTGCCGTGATCGACCAGTGCGATGCCGACACCCGGAACGTGCAATTCCCGCATGCCGGTTTGCGCGAAGGAGAGGAGTTCTTTAACGCGCGCGGGTGTCAGGCGATGTGCAGCTCGGCCGACAAATGTTTCACGCACGTGCCCGGCGGGCTGGAGGCTCGCGACCACGAGAGCCGCGGCCGCTCCGCGCTTTTCGAACGTCGCGACCGATCCGTCGATGAGCAGCGCCGTCCATGTGTCCCCTTTGCGCAGCGCTATGGCTTGCACGACCCGGTGCTCCTGTGGTGAGGTGAGGTACTGCACGCTACTGATCTCGTCCCATCCCTCTCTGGGCGGTGCGGCGGCGGTCAGCTCCACCTTGCGATTAAATGAGGGCTGGAATTGCTGCCAAGCTTTGACGACGGCGTCTTTGGCGTTCGCCGCGCTACCGACGTTCACAATGACGAGCCGCGCATCGTTCTCCGGTGGTGTGAGGACTATAATGGAGCCGCCCTTTTGTTCGGACCATTCCTTGGGCACCGTGAACTTCACGGCCCAAGCGGTCTGCGGCGTGTCGGCGGTCATCGCGGCGGGCGCGGGTGCCGGGGGCGTCGCGACTTGCGCAATGGCGGTCATCGGCGTCAGCAGCGAAAAAACGGTGATCAGTACAAAAGCGCGCTTCATCATGAAGTCCGCCCTTCTACTGCAAGTGCAACGCGACCCGCAATGCGCCGAGTAAGATATTGGGGCCGCGTCAAACGTTTTCGCGGCTGGAGCGCTCTATACGCACCGCCCGATGTCGAGCGACTCCTCGGGGCGATTTGGGCGGATGCGTACCGCCTCGCGCGAGGCATCGTTATACAAGCGCAAAGCGCAGAAGACGTTGCGAAGGAGGCGTGCATCACCATCTTTCGTAGCATTGCTTCGCTGCGAAAATCAGATGCGTTCCGCACGTGGTTCTCTATTTTTGTCAGCTTGACAGATTTTGAGACCGTTACGCGGCGGTTGACCTACTTCCGATTCGCTTGATTTTCTTGAGCGCCGCCGTGTTCGTTGAGCGCTGGGCTTCATACAGATCGGTGGCCATTTGGGCGTTCAGCCAAAATTGCACGGTGGTTCCGAGCGCGATACTCAGCCGCATGGCTGTGTCGGGCGTCACACGCCGGCGGCCATGGATAATCTCGCTGAGGCGATCGCGTCCGATGCCGATGTGTTTTGCGAACGCAGTCACCGTCAGCCCAAGCGGTTCGAGAAACTCCTCGGCCAACAGTGCTCCTGCCGGAGTGGGGGGGCGGTGTTTCGGCAATCTAATCTCGCGCGTCATTGCTTTCTCCTAATGATAGTCAACAATCTCGATATCGACCGCCCGTCCTGCGGTCCACCGGAAACAGATGCGGAACCGTCCATCGATGCGAATGGAGTACTGGCCATCGCGATCACCGCGAAGCTTTTCCAAGTGATTGCTCGGTGGCGCACGCAGGTCGTCCACCGATTCCGCAAAAGCCATCACTGAGAGCTTGCGCTGCGCCTTTTTGTGAAGGTACTTTGGTACCGTCTTTCGAGCTTGTTTAGAATCGAGCCCATCGTAGATATCCTCGGTCCCCTTATCGGCGAACTCCATCCAAGCCTATTGTAGTCTGTAGTGCTACGCACGTCAAGACTGAACAGCTCAGTTTCATCGAATGCGGTAGCACAAAAGCAGGGACCGGCCAAAATGACCGATCCCTTTTCTCTTTTGCCACACGAACCGTCGGCGCGGAGTATGAAGCCGTCGAGCAAGTTCCATTTAGGAATGATATGTTGCGGCTGGACGTTCGAGCCGCACCGAGCATGCACGGCGTCGAGTCGGATACGGCCGACCCTTTTTCGCCACTCGGCACTCGTTTCGAACGTTCGTCGGCGCTTGATGCGGCAGTCTCGTGGATTCATCAGAGCGGCGTGAAAAGCCAGCTGGAAGCCGGCGTACGGTATGTCCAACAGACCGCAGCATACGACGACGGTTCCTTTGCCTATGCCAATCGCATCGTCGGGCCGTTCGTAAAGGTTCTGTTCAAAACGCCATAAGTAAGTAGTCGGAACAGAATATAGGGAAAGCGCCTCTTAACTCCAAAATCCTAGGCGCTTTCCGATAATTTCTGAGATAGGTTGATGGTTTGCGTGGACCGCGATTTTCACCGCTTCACCCGATAGCGTGCCACCATGCCGCCCATGAAATTCGTGGGCACTCTGTCACCCGCGAAGTGCCCCGGGACCATGCACTCCACGATCCATGTGCCCAGATGCGCGGGCCTCATGTCGACGACTTCCATTGCCGCCGGATCAAGCGCAACCGACGAGACATACGCGCCGGCATGCATGACGGCGTTGCCGCGCCAGTGGGCGACGTGCGCGTCGTCATAGTCGCTGGCGTCGGCCAGCAAATACCACCGGACTCTGTCGCCTTTGCGGATCGTGATTAGCGGCATGTTGGCGAACGAGTAGCCGTTGAGCGATGGCATCTCGTTCGAGCCATAGTATGGGTTAAACGGAAGAAGGATTTGCTTGCTTGCCGGGCGATCGGCGTATTTGCGGCTGTTGTAATCAAAGTAACGGCTGGTATTTTCGTCGTCCATTGCGTACAACAAGACTACTTCCCGGTCGACATCCACGGGAGTGCCGTCGGGGCGCGCCATGCCGCGGCGCGTCACTACGATCGGACCGATAAGACCCGCACTCAAATCGTCGACCTCGTTCACGTGTGAGTGGTACATCCAAATGATCGAGCTTGGATCGTGAGGTCCCGGCCCGGCACGTTCGGGAACACGCCATACGTAGGTAAAGGTACCGCCTGGCGGCACCGCGCCGCCGAGCTTTTTTTCCGGCGCCACGCCGTCTTGATACAGAGCGCCCTCGTCGACCTTGTCATACAAGACGCCGTGCGGATGCATGCCAAATGCAAAGCGCGTGTTGTTTTTGAAAAAGACTTTGATTCTGTCGCCGACCTCGGCACGGATGATCGGGCCCACGAACCCCAAGTACGCTTGGTCCGGAGGTCGCCGCTTGAGGTGGGTGAACGTCGCGTCGGTGTATTCGCGATAAATGGCCTTGCGGTAGACTTCGCCGATCCGATTAACTTTCGATCCGCTGAGCGTGTGCAGGCGCTTGCCGGTAATCCGGTCGACGCCGCTTGGCGCGTAATTCCAGTCAACCTCGTCGGCGGCGATATAGTACGTGCGCGTGAGCCCAAGCTGCGTACGAGTTTGAGTGCGTTCGGCTGAAGGCAACACGCGATAGCGCGCTATCATTCCGCCCGAAAAGTGCAGGGTCATGTGGCAGTGAACCAACCAGATGCCGGGATCATCAGGTACCATGTCGGCGATAGCGCTCGTGCCGGGGTCGATCGCAATCGAGTCAGTCCGCATGCCGTCGTCGAGCACCGTGTTGCCGTGCCAGTGAACCGCGTGATAGTCCACGCCGTCGCTGGCATCGGCCAGTAGATACCAGCGTACGCGTTCGCCTTGACGCATCACCGGCACCGGCATATTGCCGAACCGCAAGCCGTTGATCGTCGCGATCTCGTTGGACATGTAAAACGGTGTAAACGGAATCTCGAGCTGCGTGCTTGCAGGGCGACCCGTATATCTTCGGCTGTTGTAGTCGAAATAGGGACTTGTATTTTCGTCAACCATGGCGAAGGCGGCAATGACCTCGCGGTCGGCGTCCTTAGGGCTTCCGTCGGGCTTGGCCATACCGCGCCGCGTCACGATGATGGGACCGAGCAGACCAGCGCTTAGGTCAGCGGCGCGAGCAACGTCACTGTGGTAGGTCCAAATAATGGAACTGGTGTCAGCCGGCCCCGGACCTGACTGTTCGGCAGCGCGGAAAACGTAGGTCCGCGTCCCGGCAGCGGACGCGGCTCGACTGACTTCATCTAGTCCATCCGCATGAAAACCAACCGGAATCGTAGTTCGGCTCTTGAAGACCACTCGAATCCTGTCACCGACCTCGGCGCGGATAACCGGGCCTAAGAAGCCCAAGTACGCTTCTCGTGGCGGTCGTGGCTTAAGATGCGCGAACGTCGCGTCGGTGTATTCGCGATAGATGGCCTTGCGGTAGACGTCGCCAATACGATCGACTTTCGGTCCGCTGAGCGTGTGCAGGCGCTTGCCGGTGATCCGGTCGACGCCGCTTGGCGCGTAATTCCAGTCGACCTCGTCGGCGGCGATATAGTACGTCCGCTTCACCGTTGGCGACGGATCGAGAACGTGCGCAACCGAAGCTGGGAGCACGCGATATTGCGCGAGCAAGACGCCGCCGATGTCCGCGGGTGTACGGGAAGAAATGAAATTCGTTCCCTGGACTCGTGGTTGCATGTCGGCAACGGCGGTTTGCCCTTCTTCAAGCTGGACGGTACTCATGCGACGACCTCCAACGAGGACGGGAACACCTGACCAATCGATGGAGTGATAATCGAAGCTGTCGCTGGCGTCGGAAATGAGGTACCACCGCACGCGCTCTCCCACACGCATCGAAACCGGCGGTAGGTTCGCGTACGCGTAGCCATTGAGCGCATACATCTCGGTAGAAAAGAGGAACCCGGGATCGGCCTCTAGCGCCGTGGCCGGCTTGCCTATGGATCTGCGAATATTAAAGTGCAAATACGCGCTGTTGTCCTCATTCTTGATCGAGAACATCGCGATCACTTCACGATCGACATCCTTGGGCGTACCGTTGGGCTTGGCCATGCCGCGGCGCGTTACGATGATCGGCCCGGCGAGCCCGGCGCTCGTATCAGCAACCCGGTCCACATCGGAGTAATAAAGCCAAACGCTTGAGCTGATCCCTTGGGGCGGAGCCGCCTTGTCCGTGAAGTGCCAGAGGTACGTACTCGTTCGGCCCGGGACGGTAGTCGCAGAGATTACGCCGGGTTGACCGACATCGGGCTGAGGGACAATGTCAAGCGGCAGGCGCGTGTGGTTCTGGAAAACGATCTTCACGGTGTCGCCGACCTGCGCGCGGATCACCGGGCCGAGATACCCAAGATACGCGTCGCTTTTCGGCCGCGGTTTCAGATGGGTAAACGTCGCGTCCGTGTATTCCCGATAGAGTGCCTTTCGATAAACCTTCCCAATGCGACTGACTTTCGGGCCGCTTGGAATATTCAGTAGGGCACCGGTGATGCCGTTGCGATTGCTGGGAGCGTAATCCCAGTCGACTTCATCGGCGGCGATGAAATACGTTCGCGCGGCCGGCTGTGGCGATGACCGGGTGGGGGCGGATGCAGCAAAGAGAATGCATGAAACCACCGCAGGAACCAACAGGATCGCTCTAATGCACATAACGCCTACCTCGAAAGCCGGCGCGGAAGAGCACCCTGGTTCGATGGCAATGTCGAGCGTTCCCTCCGGGGGAATCGAGTCTCAGGAGCGAGGGTGTTCCGCTGAATTCTTCCGCACGAGTTAACCAAGCGATGACGCTATAAAAACGACGCCGACGGGACTCGAACCCGTGGCTCTCCGCCGTGACAGAACGCGCATGGTTTGTGTTGGATGGTGTTTGACGAGGGCAGATGCCGGTGGAAGCGGCTCGAAACCGACCGGCCGAGGGGAAAAGCGAGGGGAAAATCCGCACCGGTGTTCGGCGCAGATCGAGCCTCTATTCGTAACGCTTACTAACGCGAACGCCCCCGCGCTTTGAGTAGGCTCCTGCGTACGTGTCCGCATCAGTCTTGTAAGGAATTCTCCATGTTACCCCGAGCGTGCGTAACGCTTCGCGCACCCTAGTGCAGTCCTCTTCGTCTTCTATGTCGTACGTGTATACACAGATGACGTGAAAGCTGGGACTCGCCGCGTTTGGATTCGGCTTCATCGTCGCGACCTTGGCGCTGCTACCCAGCAGGCCGTCCTGCGTCGCAATCCTGATCTTCGACCACCAGTCGTCGACCTCTGATCTCTTGATGAAGAGCATCCACTTTCCGCCGCGCCCGGTATGATCCGGATACGAGTTACGGCGCTTCCGTTCGGCGTAAATCCAATATTCGTCGAAGACCTTTGATGGCTGACGGTCATCGCTCGCAACGTCACCGACAGATTCGACTCGCCGGTTCTTACTCTCGAGCGGTCTCGGGTCGCTTGATCGGACTCGATAGCCCAGCGCACGATATCCAGCCTGCCTTCTCGACGCCATGCGCGCGAGCACAGGAACCTCTGCGTCGATGTAGTCGTAAACGACGACTTCTTGCTTGTCGACGTGATCGCGATGCAGGCGTCCTACGTACTGCGCCAGCGTTCCCTTCCACGATATCGGCATTGCCAAGAACAGCGAATCGAGACGCGCATCGTCGAATCCCTCGCCCAGATAGCGCCCCGTGGCCAGGATAAGGCGTTCCTCATCGGCAGAAACCCGCAGCGCCTCCTCAGCGGAACGGCGCTCCCTAACGCTCATGCCGCCGCGCAGCACGACGATGTTGCGGGTTCCTCCCTTGAAACAGTTCGCCAGGTACTCCAGATGATCGCGTCGCTCCGTTAGAACCAGCGGGTTCCTGCCGGCTTCGAGGGACGCGAGAACGTCGTCAATGATCAGCAGGTTGCGCGCATCATCTCTTGACAGCGCCGCGAAAATCTCTGGCATTGACGTGCCAGGTGTTTGTAATTCGGGCGGCAGACGGAACATCGTGGTCCGCTCGTGGACGAAGTGTTGAAAACTCCGCCTAGCCGCTTGCATTCGCGGGTCGACTCGATGACGTACTGGTCCGCATTGCATAAAGATGATCGGATGGTGGCCGTCCTTGCGCGTAACGGTTGCCGACAGGCCGAGAACGTAGCGCGCCTTCGAGCGGCGCGCTACCAATTCGAAGGTGGCCGCAGAAATGTGGTGACATTCGTCGACGATAACCTGGCCGTATCCGCCGACGAGATCGGATACCTCACCTTTTCGTACAAGGCTCTGGATCAGAGCGACATCGATGCGCCCGGTCGGCTTGCGCCGGCCGCCGCTGATAGTTCCCAGGTCACCCGGTTCAACTGAAAGGAAATTTTTGAGCCGTTCGATCCATTGCGTAAGCAGCTCTCTTCGATGCACTAAGATCAAGGTGCTACAGCCCCGATGCGCGGTCGCCGCCGCTGCCACCACGGTCTTACCAAAGGCCATCGCTGCAGCCAAAACTCCGAAATCATGTGAAATCACCGCCTCAAACGCTCGCTGCTGTTCCGGTTGCAATGCGCCAAGAAACCGGAGATTTATTCGAGCGCCCGACTCGCGATGGTCCTCGATGACAGGTCTGACGCCGTTCGATCGCAGCAAAGCAAGGGCGTCATCAAAACATCCGCGCGGAAGCACGATCTGATGAGAGCGCAGCTCGGCGCACGAGATGATCCGAGGCTTTCCATATGTTGGCAGCCGCATTGCCTGCGCTCGGTAGAACTCCGGATTCTGAAAAGCCGCAAGGCGTACAAGACGCGCTACCATTTCCGGTGGCAAGTTATCGCGATCGACGTAGACGCCATCGGCGAGAACGACCCTAACCGATTGCGGTAGCTTTCCCGCAATCGGTGTCGGAGTCCGTCGGCGGGATGGCGGCAGTAGCCAGGGATCGTGCGCCTCGTCATCATCAACTGGCATGCGGACACCGAGGACACGGCCGGACTCTTGTGCATCGCGCACCAATGCTGAGACTGCGTCCGGAGTCATCCGCTGCAATGATGCGAGGTACGCCCACTGATCGTTGTATGATTGAAGGTCGTCGTCGACGAAGACGCTATTGCCGTGATCGCGAGCAGGCCGCGCAAGCGGAAGCGCGATGAGGTTACCGAATCCGCCTGCCGGCATCGAGTCTTGATTTGGAAAGAAGCGGTCGTACGATGCAAACCCGATCTCGGGGCGGCGTTCCATTGTCAGGTCATGAGAGCGGCACCAAGCTGCCGCGCATCGCGTGCGGCCACCGGCTCGGTAAAGAATATCCACACGTGTCCGCCTTGGCCCGAACGCGAGCGTTCGAGCGCGGCCGGCACGTCGCAAGCGCGACAGGTTTGGACATACGCACGAGCATCAGCGGCCCATTGCTCTCCATCAAAATCGGCCGCGAGAAACCAGCACGTGTCGTCGCGCAATAGCGGATACACGCCCATTGTGAAGTCGGCGCAGCGACCGTTCGAATCGGATTGCCCACGTAGATGACGCACGATGACCTCATCGGTTACGTGGACGAATGCCTGACTCGGACACAGGCCGCATTTGATCTTCGGCTTACCACAGATGCCCGCGACCCATTCGTTGGAACAAGCCGGGGCATAGCCTGAGCGACCGTCCTTCGCATTCTCCCAGCGTAGCGCGAAGACGTCTGGACGACCAACAGGCGACGAAAGAGCGCGATTTTGTCTCGAGCTGTGAGCTCACTGTCGGAGAGAATCGGTTGCGCTTCGGACGATGCTCCCCGCAACGAAGCGATCTGCGCCTCGAGTGCTGCTCGTTGCACGTTCAAATCGTCGAGTTGCTTCCGGAGGGATTCCAGCTCGGCATCTTTCGCAGTTCTTGCCATTTGATAGTTGCTCGCAATTCGAGCGTGCGCGTTGCACAGTCCTGTGAGCTGCTCGACTCCCGGCATGCCTTGGGTAGCCAACCAATCAGATGCGACCTCGCGCCAGGTCGGCGGCTCTGTCCCGCAGACGCCCCCGCGCAGGGACATTCTACAGAGGACGTTCTATGGGGTTGAAAATAGTTAACTTTTATGTTAATATCACTTCGCACGAATGCCGGCAAAACGAACCGAAGCCAATCTTACGATTCACGTCGGCGAGTACCGCAGCTTCGAGTGGTATTGGGCCGCCAACGCGACGATGCCGGGACTCGATGCGTATGAAGCGTTATCAGTGCGCGACCAAGATGATTTTCTAGCAAGTGTGATTCATTGGGGTGCGATTCCCCCGGGCGGAAGGCCGCTGCAAACGCGGATAAACGAGGAGCACGACGATCCGTTGATTGTCGATCAAAGCCGGAAAACACCGGTTCACCGCCTTTCGCGAAGAGAGCGGCCCGACATGGATCGTATTCGGCCACTATCTTAAAGAAGGGCAGAAACGTGACAAGACAGGCGATCGTGTTGTGAGCAAGACAGTGTTCGCACGCGCGGAGTGCTTTGGAAGAGTAAATGAGGGAGGCTATTATGAACGCGACTGAACCGCGCAAGAAGAGAGGCGAAAACACACTGGTCGAGCGGACTCGGCGAGATGCGACACGTGCATCTCGCATCGATCGTCTTGTTGCCGAAGCATCAATCGAACTCATAATGCGACAGATCATGGAGCTCGAAAACGTGACCGCGGCGGAATTAGCTCGGCGCGTTAAGGCGAAGCCGCCGCAGATTTCCAGAGACTTGCGTGGGGGCCTGAGCAAAGCACGCGTTTCCCGCCTTGCCGAACTTGCGCATGCCTTAGGATATGACTTCGTGCCGATGTTCATTCCGCACGGCGATTTAGAAAAACGCCAAACCTTGTTGGAGATTTATAAGGATACGTTCGTCAATCCACTCAAGACTAACCACAACAAAAGCAAAACTTCATTTGCCTCGCGCTCATTGAGCAAGAAACCGGCGTAGCTTCGCGCCCCCGACACAACACCACAGGGCTTCGAAGTGGCAACGCTCATTCGGCACGACCCCTAAACCTCCGCCGTGCTCGGGCGGAGTGAAACGAACACGATGACGTTCGTTCTGCGCACACGCCGGGGGAAATGCGAGGGGAAATTTCCCCTCAGCCCAACGTTTCCAGCGGCATTCGATTACGGCCGGAAGCCAGCGTAAGGAACGCAGCTAAGAGAAAAGCCCTGTAATATCAAGGCTTTTCCTTTTGTAGTTCTGGCGACGCTGAAGGGGCTCGAACCCTCGACCTCCGCCGTGACAGGACGGAGGGGGAGATGTGGAACGCTTGATCGACGGAGGCCTCCGAGTGCGGACGCATTGACAGACTGGTTCAACGACGAGCGGCTGACTCCGATCTTGCACGAGTTTCTGCGCATGCCTAACCTCCCGTTCATCCAGCGGGAGATCGGCGCGATCGTCGATTCGACTAAAGTGTCCCAATTGATGACCGCGCACTATAATAAGGTCAGGTACGGAAGCGATGTTCGGGAGAAGGCCGACTGGATGAAGTGCCACGCGATCGTCGGAGTAGAGAGTCTGATCGTGATGGGAGTCGAGTTCTCCGGCTCGCTTAACGATGACGACGAGAACAGCAGAACGCACGACATCAATTTCCTGCGCCATGTGGTGGAGAAAGCTCTGCGGTCCTTTTCTCTGGAATATCTGCTCGGGGATAAGGGCTATCTCTCGGGGCCGGTGCTCGATTGGCTGCGGGAGTACGGCCTGAAAGCGGCGATTCCGGTGAAGAAAAAATGGTACCGTGATGAGCGCAAAGAGTACAGCGAGGCCAATATATTGCTGAATCCGGGCAGCGAGTCGGTTATCGAGCGGGATGAGCCGATTCAGCGTCTTCACTTGCGGTTGTTGTATCCGCGGATCTTCGGGATCATCAGGCCGACGTTCGACAAGTAGCGTTGGCCTTGGCCCCGGACGAAAATGAGATGTCCGAAGCTTGAGTAGTTCGGCCCTTCGAAGGCCAAGCGACTGCAACATGTCTATTATGAGTGAATTGCGTTCACGAAGGGCTTCGTGAAACGGATTCTCAGGCGAGTCCGGCCTGATAATCTCGCAGAGAAGCTGCCTCAGATCTGGTCGGAGGCCTTTGCGCGTCGACACATGATGGACTCTAGGCATCCTACCATTGATCGCGAGTATGAGTTCTTTGCGGCGTTCACGTACATGCTGGTACCGGAGGCTACCAGGCTCACATAGCGCGAGAACGTTCGCTAGATTCCAGGCAATGAAGTCCCGCGCGATCGCGAGGCGTTTAGTCCAAACCTCGGTTGATACGATGGATCGTCTAAGAATCGTCAGATTCGTGCGGTCGCGGGAGCTGTAGTCGGCTCGGAGGGCGTCGACCAACGAGACAAGCATACCTTGATCAAAGCCGGCGCCTCGGTCTAGGAGTTCATCCAACTCGATCCCCCTGATGACGCGCCCAACCGAGCACAATAGTCAGCACACCAAGGTCACTCCTCAATGTCGCCACTTGGCAACGATCACGGCGCGCGACGAGGATAAACTGATTGGCCCGAAGGACGGGAAGGCCCGATTGCGCATCCACCAGAAGCGGAATGCGCTCGCCAGTGGGCGCCGCGCAAATCCGCACTTTGTAAAGATCACAGGGCTGAAACGCCGATACTTGGACCTTCGAGGTTGATCTCGTGCGCGCAAGTGCAATCATCTTGACAAGTTTCCGATATCCCTATGCCAACAGGCTGGCATAGAAAAAGGCCCGGTCAAAAAGACCGGACCCCTTTGAATAACCAGCAAGATCAAGACTGCTGGTTCGGTTGACTGTTTTATCTTGACATTTACATAAATATGAGGTTTTAGAACGTTAGAACGGAATCTCTTCGTCCAGCGAATCCCCTAACGGCGCTGCAGCTGCGGCAACCGGTGTGCCGTTACCGAAACCTTCGCTCGATTCTTGCTGCTGCTGGCGATCCTGGCGCGAGCCGAGCATCTGCATTGCGTTGATCACGATCTCAGTCGCTTGGCGTTTGTTGCCTTCTTTGTCGTCGTATTGACGAATCGAAAGGCGGCCTTCGACCAAGCACGACATGCCCTTCTTTAAATACGTGTTGCAGGTTTCGGCGAGCTTCTCCCAAGCGATGATGTCCACGAAGAGCGTGTCTTCGGGCTTCGGGTCGCGCTTGTTGGGGTTGACCGCGATACGAAATTTCGTAACGCCGGCGCCCGATGGGATGTACCGGATCTCCGGGTCGCGCACGAGCGTCCCGACTAAAACCACTCGATTATATGATGCCGCCATGATGCCTTACCTGTTCCTTAAGATGCGCTTGCTGCCGCCACGATAACCCCGCAGTCTGCCACCAGTCTGGCACTCTACTCGCCAGGCGTTGGCGTCGGGGCGGGGGGCGGAGCCGACGCGGCCACTTTTTCAGCCTCGAGCGCCTGCTTGTCGAGCCGAATCAGCAGTGCCCGCAGAACGTCCTCGTTCAACCCGAGCTGCCGCTCGAGCTCCTTGGCGGCGTCCGCTTCACTGCGAAACCGCATGACCACGTAGATGCCCTCACGCACGTCGCGCATCTCGTAAGCGAGGCGCTTCTTCCCGAGCTTCTCGACGTTGAGGACTTCGCCGCCGTTGGACTTCAGCGACTGGGCGATTGCATCCGATCGCTTGTCGGCGTCGGCCTCCTCGAGATTGGGGCGCAACAGGTACGTCACTTCGTATTCGTTTGCCATGGCGGGACGCGGTGTTCCCCGACGGGGGCCGGGGGGCCTCTCAGGGGCTTCTCACCACCGTTTGGCACAGTCTAAGGAAGGATGGGAACAGCGCATTAGCGGCATGCAACGCCCGGAGAGCCAGCCGCGTACTAATCCAATCGCCCGCTTTGCCGGCCTGACCGCGTTTATCGGGGTGCTGATGCTGGTCGGCATCGTTGTAAAAAATGCCATTTTGGTTGTCGAGTTTACCAATCAGTTGCGTCGCCAAGGCCGCAACGCGCGCGAAGCGCTCCTGGAAGCGGCGCCTTTACGCCTCCGGCCGATCCTGATGACCACGCTTGCAACGGTCGGCGGCATGACGCCGCTCACCCTGGGCTTGGAAGTCGGCAGCTCGAGTCAAGCGCCGCTCGGAACGGTCGTCATCGGTGGATTGCTCTGCTCGACGATGCTTTCTTTGATCGTGATCCCGACGCTCTACCTATGGGTCGCCGAACACATCGAGCCGCGCTTCGCGCGCAAGCAAGGCAAAGGCGACGGCCGCGTACATGTCGGCGAAACCGCCGCGCCTTCGCCCGCCACCGCGCACTAGTTTAGACAGGCACCCCCTTCCGATGTTGTCGTTCGAAGTGAATGCATGGCAGTATGCGTTTTTCTCCCTATTTGCTCAGGCGGCTGCGAATCCGTCCCGAGATACAAATCGAATGGGTAATCCGCACGTATGAAAAACCGGACGCGAGGCACGTTCAGGCGGACCGCCGCGAGCAATTGTGGAAATACATCCCTGAAGCCGGACACTACCTCAGAGTGGTCGTCCTGCCGGATGGGAAAACTATCCTGAACGCTTTTTTTGACCGGAGATTCCAATGAAGATCGACTACGACAAGGAAAGTGACTCGCTGTACTTTCAGCTAAGCAATAGGCCCAGTCTAGAGTCGGAAGAGATGCAGCCGGGCATTGTCTTTGATTTTGACAAGAAAGGGTCTGTCGTCGGGATTGACATCGAGCACGCGAGTCAGTTCGTAGACGTTCAGGAATTCGAGGTTCCTAAAACCGCATAAGTGGCAAAACGCACGCGGCGGAATGCAAGGCACCGCTACTCGAAACGAGCGCAGAAAGGCAGCCTAGGGAATATCTGCGCGATATGCCACGCTGAGATCGACTTGCGTCTGAGACCGGATGCCGACAAGCTGGCAATGTCGATCGACCATATCATCCCACGGTGGCTCAATGGAAAAACTACTGCCACAAATATCCGGCCCACGCATAAGGTTTGCAACAATACGCGCGATATTTCGGTTCACAAGGAGCAAATGCGATTGCGCACAATGTGGAGGCGCTGGGCCGAGTATACGCAAGTAGTTCCATACATCCCGATCAATCGAATGCGTGTCCTGCTGGCTATGAGACGCAATTGCATCTCCGCCTAGCGGACGAAAAAGTACGCGCTCATCGCCACGCCGATGCAGAGAACTACGACGCGCGTAATTCCCGAGGGCACACGCCGGAAGAAACGCGAGCCGGCATAGCCGCCGATCATCGTGAAAACCGCCATGAGCAGCGCGATTTTCCAGACGATGATGCCGGCGATGACAAAGGGTACGATCGCGGTGCCGTTGATGACAATCGAAAGCACGTTCTTCAAGCCGTTGGCGGCATTCATGTTCGGCAGGCCTGAGAACGAGAGCACTGCGAGCATGAGAATGCCCATGCCCGCTCCGAAGTAGCCGCCATAAATCGCGATAAAGAACTGGACGACGAGTTGAAATGGCGTATGCGGGCGGGCCGTGTCGCGTTTTTTCGTCACGAGCGGGCTGAGCGCGAACACGACCGTTGCGAAGAGCAATAACCACGGGATCATCCGTACGAAGAGTTTTGGCGGCGTATGCAATAGCAGCACCGCGCCGATGACGGCGCCGATCAAACTTACAATGCTCGCGGCGACCAGCATGTGCCGGTGCGCACGCACTTCTTCGCGGTAGCCGCGCGCGGACGCCACGACCCCCAGCCACATCGCGGTATTGTTGGTAGCGTTGGCCGGAATCGCCGGCACGCCGGCAAAGATCAAGGCCGGAAACGTAAGGAAACTGCCGCCGCCCGCAACGCTATTGATCGCACCGCCAACGAGCGCGGCGCCCGCCACCAAAATCCAGTGGTTTACGACGATGCTTTGGCCTCACGTTTTGTGACGCGATAGACGCGGCGTACGTCTTTCAACGTTTCGAGTTTGCGCAATATCTTGTGCAGATGATCCAAGTCGTGAATCTGCACGGTAAGGCTCACGACGGCGTGCCGGTCGCGCTTGACGCGCGCGGTAACCGAACTGACGAGCGTCTTGAGCTCGGCGAATACCGCCATGATGTCTTGTAACAGCGCGGGGCGATCGAGCGCTTCGACTTCCACGTCAACCGCGTGCGTGATTTCGGTCTTGCCGATCCAGCTCGCTTCGAGCATCCGCTCGGGCGTCGCGGTCATGTACGCGACGTTCGGACAGTCCGCGCGGTGCACCGAGACGCCCTTGCCGATCGTCACGTAGCCGACGAGCGGATCGCCCGGCACCGGGCTGCAGCATTTCGAAAGGCGCACCAGCACGTCGTCGACACCGGCGATGCGAATGCCGCTGCTCTTGCGAGCCGTCCGGCGCGAGACCGACGGCGGGCGCGCGATCGTATCAAATTCGACGACCTTCGACGTCTTGAGCTCTTCCTTGATGCGGTTGATCACCGACACGGCGGACGCGTCGCCGAAGCCGATCGCCGCGAACAAATCGCTGGGCGCCGTGTAATTCATACGGCGCGCGATACGCTCGAGCAATTCGCCGCGCAGCACGTCGAAACCGATATGCCGGCGCGCAAGCTCTTTCTCGACGGCCTCTTGGCCGGCCAATACATTTTCTTCACGCCGTTCTTTGCGGAACCATTGTTTGATTTTATGCTTCGCGCTGCTCGTCTTGACGATCGAGAGCCAGTCGAGCGAGGGCCGTCCGCTAGATTTGTTGACGAGAATTTCACAGATGTCGCCGTTCTGCACGGTCGAATCGAGCGGAACGATGCGGCCGTTCACGCGCGCACCAACACAATGATTGCCGACATCGGTGTGGACCGCATACGCAAAATCGAGCGGCGTGCCGCCCGCCGGCATGCTGAATACGTCCCCGCGCGGCGAGAAGATGAACACTTGAGAATCGAAGAGATCGAGCTTCAGGTTTTCCATGAAGACGCGCGAATCGCGCATGTCTTTTTGCCACTCGAGCAGCGCCCGCAGCCACGACAACTTGTTCTCGAATTGGTCGGCCTTGCCGCCTTCTTTATAGCGCCAGTGCGCGGCAATGCCGTACTCGCTGGTGCGATGCATGTCCAACGTACGAATTTGTATCTCGAGTGCTTCCCCTTCCGGACCGACCACGGTCGTATGCAGCGACTGATACATGTTGGGTTTGGGCATCGCGATATAGTCTTTAAAACGCCCGGGCAGCGGGGTCCAGAGCGCGTGCACCGCACCGAGCGCTGCATAACAATCTTTAACCGAGTCCACGATGATGCGAATGGCGGTCAAGTCGTAGATGGTCGAAAAGTCGCGGCCGGTTTTCATCTTCGTGTAGATCGAATAAAAATGCTTGGGACGGCCTTCGATCCGCGCGTTGACGCCTAACGTCTTGAATTCGGCGTCGAGTTTCTCGATGACCGACGAGACGACACCTTCGCGTTCGTTTCGCGTCTTAGCGACGCGTTCGACAATTTCACGGTAGCGTTCGGGATCGATGTAGCGCAGACACAGATCTTCCATGTCCCACTTGATTTTCCAGATCCCCAAGCGGTGCGCGATCGGCGTGTAGATATCGAGCGTCTCACGGGCGATCGCCAGCTGTTTGGGCGGCGGCAAACTTCCAAGCGTGCGCATGTTGTGCAAACGGTCGGCAAGTTTGATGATGATCACGCGGATGTCTTTGGCCATCGCCATGAACATCTTGCGCAAGTTTTCGACTTGCGCTTCTTCCTTTGACTGATAGGGAATGCGCGTAAGTTTCGTAACGCCGTCTACGAGGCTCGCGATCTCCTTGCCGAAGTCAGCGGCGACTTGTTCGGTCGTGATGCTCGTGTCTTCGACGACGTCGTGCAGCAGCGCGGCCGCAATCGTTTGCCGATCCATTTCGAGCCCGGCCAGAATGCCGGCGACGGCCAGCGGATGCTCGACGTAGGACTCGCCCGATGCGCGGCGCTGCCCTTCATGGGCCTGAACTGCCCGGTCGTAGACGCGCTGAAGCCACGCCTCGTCCAGCGAGGAATCGTAGGATTTGACTGATGCGACCAGCTCCGCGAACGTCATGATACTTCCGTCTATCATGCCATAGGGGTGGGCGGCTGGCAAAGCCGCTAGGTGAAAAAGATGAGTGCGATCTTGCCGTCGGGCTGGAGCGCGAACTTCATGTCGATGCTGCCGTGTTCGCAGAGCATCGTGTAAACGTAGACGTGAATGCCCTTGGCGCTGCTGATGCCGCGAAACGTCGCGGCCTGCAGCGCGCCCAGCGCAGCCACGGCTTTTTCGGAGGCGTCGAGCAGTTCGTCGCTGAGCTGCGCGTTGACGTCATCGGAATAACGGGCGCGGTCCACCGCGCCGCCTTGCCACGCCAAAAACTGTTGCATCGCGAGCTTGCGGATCTTCGGATCTTCGGGGACAGGCTTCGGCGAAGGGAGAGGCGGCGGCGAGTTTTCGGCGGCGGGCGCCGCGCTCTCGAGCACGGGCGGCGGCGACGCGGACGGCGATAAGGCCGGCACGGTTTGGGCATGGGTCGTCGCGACGGGCAGGAGCGCCACGCCGGCGGCGAGGGCGAAAAACAGCAGGCTTCGTTTCATTTTAATAGGTGATGAACGTTGTAACGTCGGCACCAGGCAAAGCGTCTCGGCCCTTGAGCGCTTCGAGTTCGATCAAGAAGGCGAATCCGGCGATACTTGCGCCCAGGCGCTCGAGCAGGCGGCGCGTCGCTGCCGCCGTGCCGCCCGTGGCCAGCAGGTCGTCCACCACGAGCACGCGGTCCCCGTTTCCGAGCGCGTCGGCATGAATTTCCAACGAATTGGTGCCGTATTCGAGTGCGTAGGATTCGCTGAGCTTGCTGTACGGCAGCTTCCCCGGTTTACGGACCGGCACGAAACCGGCCCCGATGGCATAGGCGAGCGGAGCTCCGAGCATGTAACCGCGCGCCTCTATTCCAACGACATGATCGATCTTGGCTTGCTTGTATTTGTCTACAAAGAGATCGATCGCCGCCTTGAAGGCTTGCTTGTCCTTGAGCAGTGGGGTAATGTCACGGAACAGGATCCCCGGCAACGGGAAATCGGGGATCGCGCGGATATAGCTCTGAACCTCCACGGAGCACGGGCTTTCCGCGAATCGGGCGATGCGGCCTTTCCGTTGTTCGTGGGGATGATCTAAAGCTGGAATATCGATGAATCTTACGGCTCAGGGTAAGCACGCGCGGGAGGCGCCCGCGGCGAAGCCGCTCTCGTCACTCTTCGATAGCGATCACCGCCAGCGGCTGGTGATGGCGGTCGCTGCCGCCGTGGCGATCGAGCTGATCGGCGCGCAGCTCGTGCCGTGGCGCACGACGACCATTCCGCCCGAGCAGCCCGAGCTCATCACCATCGCCAAACTGGTGCGCATCGAGCACAAGCCCACGCCCAAGCCGATCGTGCACGCCCACGTGATCGCGCCCACCAACGTACAGCCGAAGATCGTCAACCCGGGCAAGCCCTCGGAGAACCAGCATATCCGGCGCGTCGCATCGGCGCGCCCTCTGGTACGCTCGCATTATCACAAGGCTCCGGCTCCCCACGTACCGGTCGGCGGCCAAGGCGCGGGCAGCAGCAAATCCGCCAAAGCGCTGACCGGCGGCGTCGGGACGGGCGGCACGGGGAGCGGCGAGAGCGGACAGGGCACCGGGACGGGCGGCGCGCCGGCCGCGCATGAGCCGTGCGGTTACGTCGACTTCGTTCCGTACGACCAGCCTACGCTCGACAGCACCGGCCGAAGGTGGGAGCACATCTCGCTCGTCGTTCATTTCCCGGACAGTTCCAGCCAAAGCATCGACCTGGATTATCCATTTTACTATGCTTCGAGCACGACCGATCCGTTCGTGCCCGCGAACAAACGTCTCCCCGCGCTTTTCCAATTCCCGCCCGCCGGCAAGAGCGTGCCGCAGCTCGTGCAGTACGTCATGGACCACACGACGGCCGACGGCTACACGAAATTAAAAGATTGTCCCTCAGGCTAACATTTAATAAGTGAAACCCCGCTAGCAAGTGAGCGGTTAAATCTACTATGTGTCGTAGGAAGGGCCTTATGAGGCCCACGTCATTTGTGTTGCTCGCCGCGCTTTCGCTGGCGGGCTGCATCGACTCGACGACGTTTGCCAGCCACAACGTCGAAGTGCGCTTTCACCGCGCGCTTCCGGCCGCGGGTGTGCGAGAATTGCGTGTTGTGAACGTGGCCGGCTCGATAACGGTTATGAGCTGGAATCGCCCGAGCGTCGACGTCGGCGCGCTCGAATACGGCTCCGACCAAGCTGCCATCGAGCGCACGCACATCGTTGCCGGCAGCAGCGGCCCCACCGTGCTGGTGAAAACGCAATACGACAACAGTGGAAGCATTTTCGGAAATCAAAACGGCGCCGAAGTCGACTACACGATTCACGTACCGAAATCACTTTCGGTTTCGGTGACCAACGTCAGCGGGCCGACCACGCTTAACGGCATCGGCGGCAACGTAGACGCAACTGAGGTTAGCGGACGCCTCGACGCATCGCTCGGAACACTTTCGGGCGCGCGCACCGTGCACATGAGCGCCATCAGCGGCCGCATTACCGTGCGGATCACGCGCAACAGCAATGCGCGGGTGGACGCCAGCACGATCAGCGGGCCCGTAAACCTCTTCTTTCCATCAAACATCCGTCAAGGCGTCGTCGGAAATTCCGCGACGGGACGGATCGGGAAAGGCACCTCTTCAATGACTCTTCACACTGTCAGCGGCCCAATCGCGGTCGAACCGGAGTAACTCTTATGAAAATACGCAGCATTCTATCCGTCGCGATTGCGTCGCTCGCTTTTTCGGCGTGCGCCGCTACCAACGCGGCTCCCCCTCTGCCGGGGCACCTGGAGCTCGGCGCCCCAGTGTCGTTTCTCAAAGCGGCATATGTCGACGCATTTGCGACGGGCGCGCTCGGCCAGATCACGGCATCAGGCTGGCAAGCTCCGAATATTTTGCTTATAGCCTTCGCCGACCCCACGACGGCGTCGACCAATTCCACCATCGCCGGCGCACTCAGTACAGCGGCTTCGAACCGTTCATCGTCTGCAAGCGGGAACCTGACGTTCCTGAGCATCGGCGGCGCCAACGTCCTTCCGTCTTCATGGACGCAGTCGCCCAGCACGCTCGCCGCGAACGTGGCGGCGCAAATCAACGCTTACAACGGCACGCTTCCAGGCAGCAATCAGGTCGTGGGCGTCGATCTCGATTTGGAGAACGGTTTTACCTCGGCCGCCGTCAACAGCATCGCACAAGCGATGAAGGCTCAGGTTTTGAGCAACGGCAAGGCGCTCATAGTGTCAATTGCACCACAAGTCGTCGGCGTCACCGGCGTGAACGTCGATGCGACCAACGCGACCAATCTTGGACTCAGCGCCGGCGGCATAAACAATAATTTTGGTCTGGCAGTCCAAAACGGCTTCGTCGATTACGTTTTAACGCAGACGTACAACACCGGCCCGACCGGCATCGTGCTGAACAACGTCACCACTGCTACCGGCGTCGTAAACAATGTCAACGAAAGCAACATTCTGTTCGCGCAAGGGATCGGTCAAGCACTCAACAGCACGGTGCAGACCAGTTGCGCGTCGGCCGCCACGCTCTGCATTCCGTCAACATCTAAAATTTTCGTTGGCGAGATCGTTAATCAAATGGCGGGCGGCACCTACACGATCTTCAATCCGAGCGCCCCGCAGCCTATTCCGAACCAGTATGACCAAGTAGCCATACTAAACTCCCTTGCAAGCGGACTGAACTACATGTTTTCCGCCAACCCCACACCGTATTCGCATATCTCGGGAGTTGTGGTGTGGCAGCTCGGAAACGACTATGCTCCCAATCTCTACGGCGACAGCTACGCAACCAAAGGCGCTTTTAGTACGAAGATTTACGGCGCGGCCGCCCCGCCCGCGGGTCCCAGCATCCTACTGCAGTTGACCAACAATGGAACCAGCGGCAACGAGGTTACGACCCTGATCACGTCGGCGCAACAGTATTATCCGTTCCCGGCGGTCAACGCCTCGAGCTATACGTCGTGGTGCACGCTGGCCGCGAGCGGACAGGGCTGTCCCGACAGCTTCATTCTCGATACGCTTGGCGCCGGCACGTTCACGGTGCAGGTTACGCCCAGTACGGGTAACGCCTGGCTCTGCCCGGCGAACCTCGGCGGCATCGGGTCCGGCAGCACGATCACACTGACGAGCGGATTCCATTACAACCTGCAGGTCAATACTGACTACAAATCATGCGTCTTCGGCACAATTCCATAAAGATCCAACGCCGCTAGGCCTTTCTAAACGGACCCTTCGTCGGGATAGCCTCTCACAGTACTTGTGGGAGGCCCATTTTGGAAGCAGTTCGTGTACCGATCCGTCGCGCGCTCGAGTTCGGGATCTACCGCGACGGCGACAACAATCTGGACGCATCGCAGAGCGCGGTGCTTCATCAGGCGCGTAGCGTAAGCGCCGAAAACCCGGCGATTGCGTTTACGGTGGAAGACACGTCGTCCGGCGCTTACGGTGCTGCCGTCACACGCCGCGCGACGATTCAGGACGGCGGCGAAATCTTCGAGCGTCACGATTCGCTTGACGATATGGCTTCGCCGAAGAATCTCGCGCAATTCGTGGCGAGGACGCTCGACAATGCCGAAGCATCCGGCGCGCGGCAAACATGGATCGACCTCGTAGATCACGGCGCCGGCGACGGCGGCGGCTTGCAGGCCGATTCGTTCAAACAACTCATGCCGATGCCGCAGATCGCGCAGGCGATCGCCGACGGCATGAAACTCCACGCCCAAGCGCATCCCGAAGATGCGGGGCGCAAAGTCGACGGCGTCGTCGCAAATCAATGCTTGATGGCATCATTAGGTTTTGCCGAGGGATAATACACAAGCGCGCAAAACGTCCGGTCGCCGATGCGCAATGCACGGATGCGCTATGCGCTATGCGCTATGCGCAATAATGCCGCTGCGCAATGCGCAATAATGCCGCTGCGCAATGCGCTATGCGCAATGCTGCCGATGCGCTATGCGTGATGCGCCGATGCGCAATGCGTCGTGCGCCGATGCGCAGCATGACGATGACGCCATGCGAGGGCTATTAAAGGCGTAGCAGAAGCATCTCCCATGACAGCGAACATCGTCATCGTCTCGACACTCACGTCAATCGTCGTGAGCCTGATACTATTCGCCTTGCGCGGGTGGATAACGGGCGGCATTAAATCGTACTTCGATAAGCGCCTTGAAGTCTACAAGGCGGAACTGCGCGCGCGGTCGGATATTGAGTTGGAGCGCGAGCGCGCCCGCCTTCGCGTTCTCACCGAGGCCGCTTTAGCTCCTTTTCCACATCTAGCAGAGTTGCGGATTAAACGACTTGTCACACTTTATGAATTGCTTGTTATTATGGCACCAACGCTGGAACGCTATGTTAACCCTATGAAAATTTACACGACTACTGACCCCGGCGAAATCGAAAACGCGAACAAACAGCTACGCGAGGAAACGATGAAAGCATATGCAGAATTCCATGCGTTCGCGTTACCGAGCCGTGTATTCCTCGATAGAAAGACATGCGACGAGCTCGATAAGGTTTTGGATATCGCATCTGAAATCGTGAGAGAATACCACTGGGCGTCAGCAAAAGAGGCTATAAATGTTGACCGCTGGACAAAAGCGCACGATAAGGCGAGAAATAAACTTGTCGAGCTGAGAGAAAGTCTGCGCTTGCTAATTGGGAGCTTGATAGGTGTCGAGGAGAAAGACAAAGAGTCCTAATTTATACCCGGGGTTCAGAACGAAGCGAAAACGATGTTAGAGTTCGATTCGAATCGCTCCACACTCTACGGGCAGATTTTGGACTCGCTATACGAATCTGCGAAAGCCGCCGATGAATTCGAGTACATGTGTACGCTGCTCAACATTGAGGGCATGAAGTCGTCGGGATGGTTCGCGGAGACTGAATCCCAGATACTGATTCGCGACCTTATGTCGTTTCAGACGCTGCCGATCTTAGATCACGCAAAAATCCGGCTCGCGCTCCTAGCCTATGGGCACATTGTAGAAATGGATATCGGCTACCACTTCGTAGCCAATCTTCTCAGAATAACTGCCGGGGGACGCTACTCCATAGCCCCGTTACCGGATAAGAACGGAAAGCCCATGAAGTATCCTTATCAAAAAATCGCGCGCATCTCGAAGCTAGCTGCCGACCTTGGGCAGACCGATATACCGAAGCTGTTCGATTATTACTCGTCGGCGATACGCAATGCCGTAATGCACTCGAATTACGCCTTACATGAAGATCGGTTTAACATCACTCGTGGCAAACCGTTACGGGTTCAGGGAAACCTTCTGGAGCACAGCGTTAAGCTAATGGAAGAGATAGTGCCCAGGATAAACTCTTCTCTCCGATTCTTTTCGGATTTTTTTAGGATTCGCCATGAGCGGATCGCCAGCTATCAAACCGTGAAAACGATTAATGGTCGCCTAGGGGCAGCAGGCACGATGATCCCAGTGACTATCACGGTCGAAGAAGGTTACGGCCTTACCGGATTCACTGCGTAACGATAGATGTGGCGCTGTTCGCAGGTAACATAAAGGAAGGCTTAGATAGATTGCAGCGCTTGAGCGCGATTTTGGTGAATCCGGCGCGCGTCGATGGCAAGTTAATGGACCGAACGAATAAAATCGCCCAACTCAATCCGCAAGACTCTTCGGATTTCCATAAGCTCGACTACATCCAGCCGACGTTCGCCGCTCTCGGCTTTTGAGATGAAGGATTGAGGCTTTCCCAACGCTTTCGCCACTTGCGTCTGCGTGAGGCCCATCTCCCTCCGCGCGTTGGCGAGAGCTAGGCGAAAGCGCTTATATCGCGCTGAGTATGTACTTTTCACTAGTCACCGCACGGCCTCACGGTGCCAGTATCAATCCTTAATCAGGATATCCCAAAATAGGATATCTCCCGAGAGGCGCTAAACAGCGGACCCTTGGGACGCAGTTCGGTTCGAAAGAACGATAGTGCAGAATGGGTGAGCAAAACGGATATTGTCCGCTATGACCGCTGCCCGTATGCATTTTGGCTCGACTACACAGGCGAGGTCTCGCTCGACGAGGCGCAGAGCGATCTACAGTCTGAGCTTATCGACCAGGGAGACGAGTTTGAACGGACTGTGCTCTCTAGAACGCCACCGATTAGGGTCGATCCTGACAACCTTGCTGCGCATCTTGCGGGTATGGTACCGTTATTCGATTTGCCGACGCTCAGAAACAAAAGCCTTCATATCTATGGTGTCCCCGACGGCGTCGAACCTGAGAATGGGTTACTCTTGCCAGTCGAAATCAAGTCGCACCGACGCGCTAAGTCTAGCGACTATTTAGAACTCGCTTTCTACTGGTTATTGTTTGAGCCTCTTCGAACGCGCAATACCTCTCAGCGTCAAGGCGTACTCATTGTTCCAGGCGCTGACGGTCGAGAGAGGCGCACGCTCCTTAACCTTAAAGAGAATCATTTTAAACGGGTGCAAGATCTCCTGAGCGATATTCGAATCGCTAGGCGCGATGGAGTCGAACCAACGGTTTGTAATTGCGACGTGTGCTTCGACCGCCCGGAGGTCGCCGAATGTGTTGAGCAACAAGAGGGTGTAACATTGATTTGGGACATCGGCCACAGAACGGCAAAAGTGCTCAAAAAAATCGGTATTCGGTCGCTCGACGATATTGTTGCCTGTGATTCAGCGACCGTCGTGGCGCATCTTAAAGACCGCGGCCACGTCTCGTATATATCTAAGGTGGACAACTGGAAACACCATGCTCGCAGTTACCTAGCTCGCGCGCCGGTGTTCTTTGGAGTGGAATGCCTGCCGTCGTTCGGATCGTTTATCGCAGTTGACTTCGAATATGATTCGGATGACCCTGGCTCGATTTATCTACTAGGAGCAGCGGTAGTTCGGGAAGGGGCCACGGCGATTTACCAATGGTGGGGCACTGAACCATCGGAGATTGGGGCTAACCTACTTCGCTTTGAAGAGCTGCTGCAAGAGTATTCGCCGTTTCCAATTGTTACGTGGTCAGGTGAAGGTGCAGAGATTTCCGAGCTTCGGAAGGCAGCCGAAACACATGACGCGAGTCGGCTTCTTCAAAACCTGTCCGAGCGTCATCAAGATATCTTTCTCTTCATCAAAAACAACATTCGCCTACCTATTCCTCTTCTTAATCTAAAGAGCGTTTCTGCCTATTTTGGCTTCAAGCCGATTGGCGACGAAATTTCTAATGGAATGAGGGCAATGTCCTACTATCTCAAATATCTACGCGCGACGGAGGAATCAGAGAAACAGCGGATACAGGCGGCACTGATGCAATACAACCGTGACGATCTTGAAGCACTCATTCAGGCAACGCGATGCCTTCAAGGGCTACGCCCAAAAGACTAGCATCAATCTACGGCCTTTTAGCTGCTCGATATTCGCGACTTTGCTTTGCCCGTCGCGCCCGTCGTTCAGCTGGACTAAGCTGCATTGCTCGACTTCGATTACTCGCTGCTATCTTAGCGCCACGCTTCTTAGCGGCTTCGCCACCATGCCCCGGCGACAGTCCCGCTGCGCGCATTTCCGCGAGCTTCGCTTGTGCCTCATCGATTGGTCGCGTTATCTCGACCGAGTATCTGAGATAGCAGTCGCGCCCGCAGAATTGGAGGCCTTTACGTGGGAGCCGCTGCTTGCAGTAGCGGCAGTCCGAAAGCGATTCCACGCGGCGGGCTTCGTCTATTGTCCCTCGCTCTGCGCGCACTAAACGATATGGAACCTTCACGCGTCGCAGCTGCTTGGCGTATTCGTTTGCTACCCGAAGCGCCTTCGAGCGCAAGCGCGGCATGAGATGATGCGCAAGGTCGTGAGCAAGGTCGGAGTCGAGACGCACTACTCCATCGCGAAGTTCGATAAACATGTGCGGGCGCAAACTGCGACGCTTGATGAATTGGAGCATCACGACATCCACTTCGCTGCGAAGCGGTTCTAGGAGATCAAAGACAAGCGACTCCCGCAACCTGTCATCTACATGCAAAAGGCCGAGGTCCGGATCGAGCCCGACACTGGCGCAGGCGATTCGCATCTCGACTTCGAGTAGCGTGTAGCCGTAATTAAGCAGAGCGTTGAATGGGTCGTGTGCGTCCCGAACTCGATTGCGCCCTCCGCTGTCGCGAGGAGATATGAACGCCCAGTGGGACGGAATGCGTTTGAGGCACCAATCAGGCCACGGTAAGGCCGTGCCGGTCAGCAAATCCCAGTATTCCTTTGCCGCGTATCCTTCGTGTGTAAGAAACTGCGTGAGCGTTTCGTCTTTATCCACGCCCTTCGCGCATTCAAAGATCGCCGCAATCGCGCGCGTACGTGCGGTTTTGTTTCCAGCACCAAGCGCTGGAAAGTCTCCCGCAATGGTATCTAAACACGCTGCGAGCTTCGCTTTCAAGAGCCAGCGAGCCAGCGGTATAGCATCGTCGGTTATGGCCGTGATCGCCTGAGCCCGTTTGAGAGGGCCATCATGAGGCTCGTCCGGGATAAGGCAATTCGTCAACGTGCTTTCGGAGGTCAGGAACGCAAGCGCGATTCCCATGTTAGAGCACCAATCAAATGCCTCTATGGAAACATTCCCGGCCCGAGCTCGCAGCAGAATGCGGTCGACTTCACATCGGCCCCGTGAGAATCGTATTGTTTCCATGTTGCCTGGAAATCCGGTTACGGCGACAAGATGACCTCGCTCGACATACAAGCGCGCAGCATACCCGTCGATGACAAGAAGAGATTTGGTCATATATTACCCTGCCAAGAATTTCTGCCTAAGCGACAATAGAGTTTTTAATATACGAAGAAATCGAGCGGCTGCCTTAGTGGCTTGTTTCATGCCACTGTAGTCGCCTCCGAGAATCATAAGGGAATCCTTGGTATGATCGCCCCTAACCTGAATTGCCATAACAAGGGCGACGGCAACGCCCTCAAGTGTGGCCCGCTCTTTTGCGCTAAATTTAGGCATAGGGAAATCTCTGCTGAGGTCTTCATTCATTTCCCAGACGACACTAAAAAGAGCCAGGCCCGCACGATAACATTTCCAAAACATGGCATCGTCTACTTGCGGCACCGCCTTGTACATTAGATTGTCACGCTTGTTTACATCAAGGAAAGGCGCTACTTCGGAAATCCATCCCAGTAGCTTATAGGATATGTTCCTTGCATACTCGATCGTGATTCCGAGGCGACCGAATTTCGGATGGTTCAAAGAGAAATAATTGAGAATAATGTCGTGCAGACTCTCAGCATGCACTTTAATCTCGCCAGCGTGGTAAAGCGTCCGAATCAGAATAGCAGTAAATTGATAGGAGACAGTTTTGGTGGACCAGTGTTCAGGGTTCTTGCCGGAGAGTCGCTTTGAAAGCTTCTGAGCGCCTTGATGCACGTCGCGTTCAGTGATCACTTCGCCGGGCTCAAAGCCGAACAATCTCCGCCCGCTACGCCTGAGCAGGCCGATGTAACGCTTGACTCGCTTTTGTAACTCTTGCTTGACCAGCGCCTCAATAGTGGAATCTCGTTCGCCAGTGCGCGCTAGTTCGAAAGCGATAGCGGTTAACGTTATCCGCTGCCCCTCGATTCTTTTGCTTGCGGTTACGATGCGCGCTAGTCTAGCTACGTTCTGTTTGGTGACGCCATAGCGTTTGGTATTCGGAATCTTTTGCGCGGGCGCGACGAGCCCGACCTCAACGAAATCGCGCCAGGCTTTCTTCCGCACCCCGTAGCGGCTCAGCACCGACTTCAAAGGCAGCACGGAATCGTTTTGCGCCACAACTAGAGCATTCGCATATTGCTACCCCCGAACCTGTCTAAAACGGCGCCTATCTAAGGGGTAGGATGGCTCCGGAGGCTCAATTTATGCCAAAGAAGTCGAAGCACCGTTACAGAGACCCATACCGCAGCGTTCTCGATGCCCTAGCATATGCTCGACGCAACGACGCGCCTATAGATCGTGCTGCCCCTCTAACCGGGACTACCATGTCCGAGGTGCGGAGACTGGCCGGGCGTGCCCTGGTCTACGAAGACCGTCATTGGTGGGCTCGGCTCGACGACGATCTGCCGCGAAGGATGCGGTTCCTAACAGAACGCGGCTATATCGCGATCACAACGCATGACTCGCGAGATGCGAGCCTAATTGGCGAGTACAACAACGCGATTCGAGATTATCTCCAACCGCCGCATCCGGTCGAGGGTCTCATAAAGTTCGAGCATGCGTACATCGTCAGCGGCGGACGCAGATATGAGTTTGTCACGGATACTCGTACGATTAACCGCCTTGCCCGCGCAGGCGTGATTTATTTCATGGACCTTTACGCCGACGGGAGGCCGTGATGGATTACGAAATCAAAAGCCGTCGGCGCCAACGACTTGAGAAAAAACGCCTCAACCTCGTTAGGTTTTCGGGCGTGGCAAACCCGTATTGCGTGACGTGCAACGCTAGCGACATTGTCTGCCTTCACATTGACAGAGCGACTCGGACGATTACATGTCGCAACTGCCGCTTAAAACGCCTGAGACTCACGGAAACCGCGAGAAAAAAACGAGCGCGCTGCTTCGCTGAACTTGGCTATCCTAATCCCACGTGCGTGGTTTGCGGCGAAGACGATATTTGCCTCATGGAAGAGCATCATTTCTTCGGTGAGGGCAACAGTAGATTAAGCGGTCCGTTGTGTGCTAATTGCCACGCAATACAATCGGATATGCAGTGTGACTTTTCCGTAGACGTGCGCCGACGCGATCCTGACCGTCGCGCACTTGTATATCAAGCCGCATTTCTTCTTGGTGTTTTCATTTTGTTGACTGTGCTAGGTTTTCGAGAGCGGACCGCTGGCAGTGCTTCGCTTGGGACGGCGCTAAATGCCATCGGCGGATTGGCTCTCATGTGGGCCTACTGGAACGTCTATGCGGACGGATTCTTTGCCATGAAATTCGGTAAGGATTACGACAAAGGCATGTCGCTGAGTTACCCCTCATGAAGGTTGAAACGGCGATTCGCGCCTGGGTGGAAGTCGAGCGAAAGGAACGCGCTGAAAAACGGCGACAGCCCGCGTCAGTTCCCTGGCGCACACAGTCCATTGGCGAGCGAGTGCTGGTCTTCGATACGGAGACGACGACCGATTTCACTCAGGCGCTTCAGTTCGGAGCATTCTGTATCTATGAGAATGGCATTCTTGAAATTGAAGGGCTGATAATAGCGGACGCCTTGAGCCCTGGACAGATGGCGACCGTGAATGCATATGCTGAAAAGCATCCACTGAGAGTCTACACAAGGACGCTGTTTGTTGAGCAAATCGTCTATCCTGAGATATACAGACTAGGCACGTTGTGCATCGGTTTTAACTTGCCATTCGATCTCAGTCGCATAGCTCTACATGCTGGACTTGGGCGAGGTAAGAATAGGCGAAAGGTATCGTTGCGACTTTCTCTTCACGTCTACTGGCCTCGTATCCGTATAGAAGCTATTTCGGGGAAAGCCGCGTTTATTGAATTTGCGCCAAAGAAGAAGCTCCAAGAGTGGGAGAAACCGTTCTTTCGCGGGCGCTTCTTGGACCTGGCTACACCAACGGCCGCCTTTACTGGCGTGCGACACAGTCTAAAAAGTGCCGGCCGAACCTTTGACGCGCACATCTTGAAGTCCAAGATTGACAAGCTTGGCAGCATCACCGAAGAGGCAATTGATTACTGTAGGAACGATGTCCATGCTACTTGGGCGCTGTACCAAGAGCTAAGGGCTGAGTACGAGCATCACCCATTCGCGACGTTCGCTAACGAACGCGAGCAGCCTAAGGGCATGCTACCCATAACACGGATATACTCGTCTGCGACCATAGCCAAGCACTACCTAAAAATGATGGGCTTCTAAAGGTTTGAGACAAACCCGCGAGCCCGTGATGTCGGCACAATTAGGATTCGGTGCAGCGTCCTATGTTGGCGGACGCGCTGAAGTGCGGGTGCGACGCCACGAAGTTCGCGTAATCGTAGCTGATGTCACGTCGATGTATCCGACGGTTTTCATCCTTCAGGGCTTGCAGTCGTTACTTGCCAGCAAGAAGCTCTACTACCGCGATGTCACTGAAGAGACAATTGAACTGCTTAACACGCTGCGCTTTGATGCTCTTCACAATCGGGAAACTTGGAAGGTTCTTAATCGCCTAGTCCTTTTAGAACCGAGCGGCGATCTGCTGCCAGTGCGGATGAGGCCCGAGGACTCATCCGAGCCCTGGACTATCGCCATAGCCCACTATAGAAGCGAAACCGCCTGTTGGTATTCACTTGCGGATGTCCTCGCCGCAAAAATACAAACAGGTAAAATCCCGAAAATTCTGCGGGCAATCGAGATAGTACCAGGCCGCAGAAAGTCGCTTCGGTCAGTGAACTTCAGAAACTCTGTCCCTCTTAACCCGGGGGAAGAGATATTCAAGACAATAGTCGAGCGGCGACAAGAAACCAAACGCGCCAAGAAGCAGAGCCCGAACTCCGAATTGGGTCGGCTTGATCTCGGTCTAAAACAATTCGCCGCGAGCGGGGCATACGGGATAATGGCTGAGGTGAACGTCACGCCAAGCGCGCCCGGGGAATCAAAGCGCGGTCATGTGTACTCGGATATTACTTTTCCTTGCGACGTTAGAGACGAGCGACCGGGTAAATTCGCAAATTTCATTCTGGCAAGCCTGGTAACAGGTGGGTCGCGGCTACTCCTTTCTATGTTGGAGGTTCACGTACGCGAAGCTGGCGGTACGTTCGCGTTTTGCGATACCGACAGCCTGGCTATCGTACTCAAGTCCGAGTCAGCTGAGGGCCTCTCCTGCCTTGAGGGGTCACAGGCCAAGGAAATCCTGAAACGATTTAATCGGTTAAACCCGTACGCTGGAGTCTCGGAGTTCATAAAAATTGAACATGGGCACGTGTATTGCTTCGCGATATCTGCTAAGCGCTACGTTCTCTATACGCGGACGGCAGCTGGTAGGATAAAGATTGTGAAATGCTCCGAAAGCGGCTTGGGCGCAATCATCGGCCGTTCCGAGCGGGAGACGACGAAGAAACTGGCCCGACGCATTTGGCTCCATATTCTTTCGCGAGAGGTTGCTATGAACGGTGGTCAGCGACGCCGCGTGCAGCAACTCTGCAACTTTGAAATCCCGCTCAGGCGAAAACTCCCCCTTACACAGCCGGATATTCTGCGCAGATTTACACGATACAACCGAAACCGTGACTACAGCGAGCGAGTAAAGCCTTTTGGCTTCCTTCAGGCGATGACCATTGCGTCGCAAGGAAGCCACGAAGATGTTCGGCCCATCGCACCATTTGAGCGTACCGTCACAGAAAGCCGCAAACTCCCGTGGATGGATGCTAAGACAGGAAAGGCCGTTGCGATCGATTGGGAAGGTAACGGTTGGGCGCAGGCAATTCCAGTAATCCGCCTCGATGAGTATGTCGAGCGCTATCGCATCCATCCTGAGTCAAAGGCAGCCGATGCGCAGGGTACCGTATGCACTGAGGAAACGCGTGGCCTGCTGTATCCGCTCCATCTCGAATCTGATGCTTCAATTCATGTGGGGAAAGAGGTTGACCGCTTAGACGAAGATGAGGGCACGACGCTGACTGATAACGAGCCAATCGTCTATCGCGACAAAAAAGAGGCGGGAACCCATGCTGCTGCGGACCTTGAGGCGGCGATTGAATACCTAGCGACGCTTTCACAAGGCCATGTTTCAAAAGGATTAGGAATTTCAGAACGGCGCTGGCGCGATATCGCGAAAGGCCGCGCACAGCCGCACAGGAAGCGCGTGCGTGCCATCATTCGTTTAGCGCTGGAATATCGGGGGCGAGCATCCTGATGCGAATCGCCCGCAGAGCATAAGTACGGGGCTTCACTATTAAGCTTTTGGCACAACAGGTGCCGCAGCAATGCGTTTGCGAAACGTGGCTTCCAGGTCTTGCTGTTTTTTTACAATATCCTCGATAGTTGCGATCTCGTCGCCAGACAATCCATAAGCTTGGTACGCGAGCCTGTCAATAGCAGCATCTACTGCTTCGCAATCGCGTTTGATAAAATCTCTGTCTCGCGGGCTGGCTTTCTTGAGGGATTCGCGCAAGCCGATTGCCCGCTCCACGTTGGCTAGAATATCAAAAAACGGACCGCCCTCCGAACCATCCCAATCGGCAATTGTGTTAGGGATAGGAATCTTTTTCAGGTAAGTGCCTTTTATTTTCGGAAACGTGCGGCGTCTGTCATAGAACTTATCAAGCCAAAACGCTCGCACTACTTTTGAATTCAGGAGGCCCATCAGACACTTCATATCGAGATTTGCTGACTTTGCGTTGAGCATAAACACTGTGTTGAGGCACTGATACCCATTTGTATCGATTGCATACTCAGGCCAGAATCCGATTTGGCGAGTGAGAATCTTGTTCGCCTCGTCTTGCCGTCGCGGATTCCAACAGCCACCGGATTGCGCGACGGTATCCGTTAGACAGGCGAGGTTATGCCATTTCAGCGCGTAGCGTTCTATATCGTCCCCTGTGTAACAGGCCGAATAGCCCGCAGGAATATGGTCAGCGTCCGGAACTTCAATAACATCCTCTCCATATAATTCGCGGTCTCTTAGCTGTTTTCCGAAGTTTACAAATGCTAGCGTCCCAAGCTCTACACACGTTCTGGCTATTCGACTCCAAGCATCATTGGCGGCGCGGTTACCCCCGGTAAACAAAACTTCGTCCGTAGCAATAATGTGAGCGACATCCAGATCAATTGTAGAAAGAATTGGAAAACCTGGCTGCGCATTCGCGCGAATTACCGATATGGTCTTCTTCGGCTTCTTCGTTTTATTGGCAACGAATATACACGCATCGACAGCTCGCCGTGGAAAGACCTTGCCATCGATAATCATGATGCTTTCCAGTGAACCCTCGATCATTTTCCGCCGCAGGTTCGCCATATAGTTGTTCGTGAGATAATTTGACGGCGTGATGAGGGAGCACATGCCACCGAGCTTTGTAAGCGCAATTGATTTTTCGATGAATAGGTGGTAGAGGTCTAGCTTGAATGCGGCCGAGTAGTGCGACCGGAAGTACTCACTTTGGAGATCGTCCCGAAACTCGCCTTGGAGGAGGACATACGGTGGGTTGCCGATGACGGCGTCGAAACCGCCGTCTGCCATAGTTGCAGAGAAGGCTGCCGACCAGTCGAAGGCGTTGACTCGTTGGCGTTCTTGTCTGTTCAACTTAGCCGTGCTTGGCATCTTGTAAAAATCTGGCCCAATAAGCGAATTGCCAGCTCGGATGTTCGCATCGAGATCGGGAAGCGCAGGTTCGTGAATGGCGCGAAGCTGCGCCTCAATTGCGTCCTTCGTCGAACCCTCCAGCAATTTTAGGAGAAGTGATAGTTTCGTAACCTCCACGGCTTGCGCATCAATATCGACGCCGTAGATATTGTCGAGCAAAATGCGGCGGCGCTCCATCTCGCTCAGTCGCCATCCGCCGATTGTTTCGTAAATGTAGCCTTTCTTGGCACCCCCATGCGCGAGGTACCATTTCAGGTGTTCCTTGAGAAGGCAGTCATAAGCCCCAAGCAAAAACGACCCGGAGCCGCACGCTGGGTCTAGAATACGCAAGCTCTTCATCTCGGACGGAGATTTGCCGGAACACAGTTTTCCTAGCGTATGGTCTACGATGTGTGTCACTACGTAGGAGGGCGTATAGACAACGCCTCCCGCTTTCTTAATCTCCGGCTTGTCGAGGACTTCGGCTTTGTGCCCTTTGAGCTGAATGACGCGGCCAAGAAACTGCTCATAGACCTGACCGAGAATGTCCACGGGGAGAAAGTCAAATTTGTAGGAGTTCTGTTCATACAGTGGGTTCAGAATATCTCGAAACACAGAATCGGTGATCGTGAGTGTCGTGCTGATTTCGTCCGGTTCACCCGGCCGACCGCGCTGTTTCGCCAAATAGAACAACCCCGAGTTGTAGTACTTGTCTGCTCGCTTAAATGCGTCAATCAGTCGTCCGTACACGCCAGCCGGTTTAAGCAATTTTTGAAGTTGACCGTACTCCTCGGTGCCACGGTCTTCGCAAATGCGCAAGAAGATAATTCGATCGATAATCTGACCAACAGCGTAATTGAGATCGGCCTGCTCAATATTATTATTGCGGGCGATGTTTTTTGCGAGCTCTTTTCGCCACCCGTCGATTTGCTCCAAAAATGCGGCGTCAACTTGCTCGGTTCCGCGGCGTTTTCCGGATTGAGCCGCAAACTTATCGAATCCCCCTCTTAGGATTTCTTCGCGGGCAAAGACGCTCGAAATCTCATCCCAACGATCAAGATATTCATCATAGGATATCTTCATTGCGATGTTGTCGCTGGGGCGGTCGCCAAGTAGCGGTCGCTTTGTGCAATCGTAAACGACGAACCACTTAAAATTCGTCAGAATGCTCAGCGGCAGTCCGGCACTCCATGCGTAAGTGCGGATCTGAAGTGCCGGGTCAAAGCTACTCAGAATGTCCACAGCCGGTTTTTTTGCTTCTACAAAAAATTGGCGAGTTACGCCTATCCGGAAAGTGTAGTCCGGGGACTTCGACGAGACGCCAATTTTGACCGATTCCTCGTGGATAACTTCCCGATAGACCTCTGCGTAGCCGCGGCGATTCTGCATGTCCCAACCCAGGGCCGTGAAAAATGGGTCCAGAAAGTCGCGACGCAGCAACGTCTCGTTATAGTGGCTCGCCATATACTCAGGTAAATGGAGCTTAAAGCGTTCGACGAGGTCGCCGATTATTGCGGGCGCTGGCATCGATGTATGATGCGAACGCCACCACGCAAGCCCCTTGTGCCCGGGCGATTGTCGCCCAACGGCAGGAACGTCCTCGCTATCGAGGGTAGGGCGGGTTCCATCCGTTATCCCTCGCCCAAAGGTATGCTAAGCATGGCAAATCGACTACTTACGAACGGGGAGCGAGAGCAACTCGCGCAGCTGCTCGACGAGGTGCGTAAGCGGTTGCGGGAACTCTCTGGCTCAGACGAAGAGCTTTACTGGGCTTTCCGAAGGCGACTGTTCAACCAATTGCAGTACGATGAGCGCCTTAAGCCTCCATACAGAGCGGCGTTAAAGAAAAAGAAACGCGTTGAGCAGAGGGGGCTTTGTAACATTTGCAGGGCACCACTGCCGGAATCGCGGGCAGTCCTGGACCGTTTTGAGGGCATGAAGGGATACACTTTAGAAAACACACAGCTATTGTGCCAAGCCTGCGACACAGAAAAACAGCGTCAGCTGAAATACCGTTAGGCGATCTCTTTTGAGTCCCTCAATTGATTGGTCTCGCATCGAGCGATTCATCGGCTATGGTCGCATAGATGCGCCAATAGTTTTTGTCGGCATGGAGGAGGGCCTCGCAAGCGAGCAGGACCTGGATCATGATTTGGAAGCTCGCTCGGCGTTTTCGCCAGTCATGGACTTGGAAGAAGCGCACCGAACAATTGCGGAAGGCGATAACTTGTTTACCGATTCGCCCCGGAGGCAGCCCACTTGGCGCGTCATGGCTGACCTGATGCTCCAATATGAAAAACAACGCTTTCCTGATGCGCAATCGCGGGCGCTTGCTCGCAAGATTTATCGTGCAAAACGATTGGGGCGCTCAAGTGGTAAGACGTTGCTCACCGAACTATTGCCATATCCTCATAGGCGAACATCATCTTGGCTATACTCGCGTTTTGGTAGATATACAACTCGCGAAGAGTATGTATCCAAACTTTTGCCAGAACGACAGGCGCTAATACGTCATGCCCTATTCGCGTTTCAACGAGCAGCTATTATTTGTTACGGGCGAAGCGACTGGCTCAACTTCAAGGCAATGTTTCCAGAGGTTCAATGGGTGCCAGTATTGCGATTTGAGTGCGCCGCTTGGAGAGGAGCCCGTATAATACTCTGCGACCATTTCGCGACGAAATATTTTAACACGGATACACAGCTGAACGAGTTCGCAGCCGTCGTGTTACCAGAATGTTGAGCGGGGCACTGTACGGATGACCGACCTTAAAAAAGAAAGAGAATACCCATCGGCCCTCGGGCTAATCGATCCGGCACGCCTCGAACATATTCCAAAAGAGTTCCATGCGCAGCATGAGTTCTGTTTTCGTTTACACGATATGCTGGCCGACGTCATAAGGCAGGCCGAAAGGCATCGGGTCGCTGAGGTCAAGGTCCGATTTAAGGACGAGGCGGAAGCCCGAGCGTTCAGCAACTTTAAAGGCGATCCAATCAGTTTCTTCTTGGAGCATGGAAAAGCTGATGTTGCAAAGCGTATCACAATGAATCAAGTTGTTGTCCCCCTTTATGCGGACGCATTGCATTTCATATACGAAGGGCTCAGCTCATTAGAAAGACGTAAATATGCGGTCGCGTTTACTCTTTTGCGGAAGCCCTTGAAATACGACCTGATGTTCGCTACGTGGATTGTCGCGGACGAAACCGATTTCTTTGACAGAATGAATAAATCGCCGGCCGACTGGCTTGACGATAAGAGCCTATCCAAACATCGCCGGATAGAGCTCTTGCGTCAAGCGATCCGAACTATAGAAAACAGTGAATTCCTCGATGCAGGCGTCATCTACAACATGGTCTACAATAAAGCATTCAAGAATGGGTTGGCGATTTATTTCGATAAAGCTGCACATCTGGTTACGAGTCGCGGGGAGACGATGCGAACCGAAAGACTCAATCTCAATTTTATTTTTAAGAACCCTAACGACACGGATGTCTATGAGGGCGTCTACTACCCTCTCGCATATCTGCTGTCATATTTGCTTCTGCTAGGGATAACAACGGTCGGCCGAATGAGCTCCGTTGCTGAGTCTTACAAACAGTGGTTGTCAGTAGTTGTCCTCGGCGCGTTTGAGGCGATTTTTGGGGACGGCAGTATTCACCTCGCCGACCAGATGAATGCCGTCTTCGATGGATTTCTACATTGCAGCATATGTGGCGCGAAGCTGACCGTCACGAAGGAAAACGCACCCCGTTTCTTTTTAGCGGAACTGATTAACTGCGAGCGATGCAACATCGAACAGCAGTTTCCGCTATTTTGGCTTATGACGGTCATGTGGAAGTTCGGGAAAAAGGGAGAGCATGGCGCCACTCGATGATTTCTTAAAACGACCTAAGCAAATCGCTGGCAATGCACTCCGGTCTAGCGCCTCGTTATCTGGAAAGCGCTTAACCACTCTGCGCGCAGCTCGTTGAGAAGGAGGCCCATCTCCTCTAGATCGTTTCCCTGGAATAAAGGCTCAACTTTTCCATCAAAGATGTATGCGGGCAACGCCAAGAAGCGATGCCTCATGCCCTTTCGGGCAGATGCCAGCAAACCAATAGTGTTGTGAACCTCAAAAAACCTAGGAGCCAGGGACGGTTCGATTAGCGCATACCGCGTTATCGCGCCGGGCGGAATGGTTCCGTGATGCGCTACAGTCCCGCCTCTCTCCAAGAGCTCTTTCCACCGCTTCTGATGTTCGAATTGGTTAACGCCGGGAAGCATTTCTTTAAACCGACTTTGGTACTGCGGCCCCGGTGCAATACGCTCACCGAATAGAGCCGAGTGAACAATTGTATCCTCATCGGGTAGCAAATCGCTCTCCTTTAAGCGATTCGAATCTATTTCAAGAATCAAATACCGCCCACTCCCTGCCGCCATTTCTGCATATTGAAGAGAGCCCGAAGAGGATAAGTACACCATGCCTTCACGGGATTTTAGTTCAGGGACGGTGCCTGCGTGATTCCCCTCGCTGTCAGGAGAGCGCGGTCGAATTCCGATGTCCAATATGTCTACAAGACACGACTCTTTCGTTCCGTGGTAGAGCAGCATGGCGTCTGTTACATCATGCGTTGCTCCATCTCCGCTAAATGGACCAAAGACTGATCTGCGTCGTGAAATAACGCATCGGCACATCACGCATAGCGCATCGGCGCATCACGCATAGCGCATCGGCGCATCACGCATAGCGCATTGCGCAGCGGCATTATTGCGCATTGCGCAGCGGCATTATTGCGCATAGCGCATAGCGCATCCGTGCACTGCGCATCGGCGACCGGACGTTTTGCGCGCTTGTGTATTATCCCTTAGGTTTTGCCGACGCGCTCTCACACGCGGGCGTGAAGTGGCTGGCCGCAAGCCCCGAGACGATGGTTTCACCGGGCGTACCCAGCAGCGTCGCGGATGCGATCGCAAAACACCTCGACGCGCCAAGCGCTATGGGCGCAGCCATCGTGCATGACGTCATGGAGCAAACATACGGCGCGGGCAGTTTCGGCTGGAAACCTGCGGCGGCGTTTGACGTGCTGGATCTCGATCCGCAGAAACGACAGGCGGTCGAACGCGACGTAAGAGCTCTCAACGACACGATCGCCGCACGATCCGGTAACGCGGCAACAATCGCCGCGCTGCGCCAAGACGCGAGCTCGATTGCGGGCATGGTGCGTTTTCACGAAGCGACGCCGGACATGCCGTGGCATGCCGACCGGCCCGCGCTCGCGCTCTACGGCACGATTGCGAGCGATGCCCGGCTAGATTCGCAGCTCCGAAACGCAGCCGCGCGGGCGGACGAATCGGTCCGCGCGCTCGTTGTGGCGCACGGCGAGAGCTCGTCGTTCCGGCCGTTCGACGGAGCCGACTACCGTGACGCCGCGGGTCCGACCGTGCATTTCCCGTTGACGGAAAAACAAGTCGACCCATGGGCGCCGCGCATTACGGAAACGCGCAATCGTTTCTTTGAAGAAACCGACGCGGCTTCAGCCGAGCGTGTGGTGGCATGACGAGGCTAGCTTAGAATCGCGGCAAGCCGGGGATAGTCACGATATTCGCCTTCGCATCCAAAGCTTGCTGAGCGAGCGCTCCGAGCGCTTCCAAATGTGCGCGCGTTAGTTCGTTAAGCCGCGAGCTTTGCAATCCAAGCCCAACCAAGTGCTTGAGGTCTTCCAGCTGAATGCGCGCCAGCGCTTGCGCGTCGGCCGGCGTTCCGGGCGCCGGGCTGACCCACATGTCCGACAAACGTTTGGCGTACGCCATCTGCAAATTGCGGCGGATCGGGCCGGCGCCGTTTATTCCGCTGGTCAGATCGCCGAAGATGCTCCCACGCGCCCAATCGAACAAATTGGTCAGCGACATCGTACTGCCGGGACTGTACTTGGTCTGCAGATCGTCGATGCGCTGCAGCGTCAGCGGAGCGAACAACTCGCTCAGCGCTTGGTTCTGCACGCCGTTGACAATCGTGGTGACCGCCACATCGTGGCGCGGAGTAGGCGCGTAGGCCCACGAGCCGCCGGTAAAGTCCGAGTACTCGGAGTACGTCAACTTATTGAGAACGTTCGGATTGAAGTGCCAAGCGGCCTCGGAGAACAATCCGTTCGCAAGCATGGTCCAAGCCGTACGCTCGTCGGCGACTGAAACCGGAGAGAGAGGCGCGCCTGCGCCGGGATCACCTTTGGCCGCGCGCGAGATGTATTCGCCGCCGATCCAATGCGCGGGCATCGTTGCGCAACGCAGATAGTAGTTGAACGGAGTCGTAAAGGCTTGGCGCGCCTCGTCGTATGAGTGACCCGGCGCCGGAAAGCGCTGAGCGACTGCGTTCATGACGCCGTGCATCATTTTCATCTGCACGTCGCACCACTGCAGCGGATGATTAGTGAGGTCGTTTTGCGCGACGCGCGGATCGATCGCGTGACCGGTTTGGAACGACACGTCTTCGTCACTTGCAAAGCGCGTCCACGGATTCGTCCAACCCGAAGCCCATCGCCGAAGCGTAGGAAGCTCGGCAGTGGGCGTGGAGGCGTTGCGAATGTAGCCGTAGCCGTAATGAATCGCATAGTAATCATACGGTCCAAGCTCGGTTTGAAAGTAGTCTCCTTGCGGTGTGCCCTTTGGCCACAGATTAACTGGGCTGTACTCCATCACCGAGTTCGCGACGCCGTAGCGAGACGTAAAAGCCTTGCTCTGCATTTGCTTCGCCGAATACGCCATCGTACCGATAAAGTTGTGCTGCAAGCCGAAATCGTGTCCGGATTCATGCAAGATGATCGACCCGATCAAATCTTGCACGAACTGATTTTCAGCAGCCGCTGCGTCGGGAAGCCCGCGCGCGGGAGCCACGACGTACCGGTAGGTTCGACCGGCAAGTCCTTCGACGGCATCGAAGTTCACACCGATATTGAGTTCCTCGCCGGTGCGCGGGTCGGTGACCAGCAGCGCTTCGGCGCCGAATGCCGGCGAACTGGTGTTGAGCCAGCGAATGAGGTTGTGCCGGATGTCTTCCGGATCCCAAGACGGATCGTTAGGCTGTTGCAGCACCTGCACGGCATCCAGAATGCCGATCCGCCGGAACGCGTCGTTCCAGGTGAGCAGCGCCGACTTCACCGTGTTGCGATACTGGTACGGGATATCGCTGCCCATATAAAACACGAGCGGATGCGTCGCGCGCACGGGCGCAGATGAGATGCGCGGCCCAAAGTTCCACCGCATGATGTAATGCACCGTGCGGCTCGTGTTCACTTGATCGGTCGAGAAGTTGATTAGCGGTTGCGTGAAGTAGCCGACGCGCGGATCCGCAATGCGCGGCATGTAACCATCCGTAGGCGCCTGGATAATATTGTAGGTCATCAGTATTTCGAGGCTACGCGGATCAGGGGCGTTGTCGATACGCGAAAAGTTCGGGGCTGACGATTGCCACGTCTGACTGACGCGCAGTACGTCGTTTTCCGGAAAGGCTTTCGTCACCGCAAAGAACGATCGCGAGGGATCGAGACGATAAGCTCCGGGGCTAGGCGGCCCGAAGTTGATGCTCGAGTCAAAATCCGCGACGTCGCCCAACAGGAACGCAGCGGGAACGACGACCGTGTTATCGTCGGCCGCCGCGATCGGCACCACTGCAACGACCGAACTGGGCAGCGATTGCTGCACGCCGGTTGCTTCGGGCGTGTTCGGCCGCGTGACCGTATACGTATTCGGCCATCGCACGACGACGGTCTCGTCGACCTTTTCAAAACGTATCAAGCGCGCCGGCGCTACGTAGGGCTCGCCTTGCGCCGGCCCCAGGCCGCCAAGGCCGCTCGACGGCACGGCGGTTTGAATGAAATCCGCGCCGAGTTGCGAGCGCTTGAGCGCCAGATAGACTTTGCCGCTCTTGTGAATGATCGGAATGAGTCCGTCCTGGACCGTTGCGCCGCGCACGAAAACCTCGTACGGCGCCGGGCCCTGCTGCGCGGCAGCTGCCGCAGCGGCCGCTGCTGCCGATGGTGGAGCGGTCTGCGCGGCGGCCGGAGCCGCCAGGCCCAACACAAAAAAACCGCCGATAATAACGCGAAAAAACCTCATGAACCCTCCGGAAAGGTCGAAAATACGTGCGCTCCGAGCCACAAGTTCAGCGAATCAACGGTTGGCCCTGCGGGTAGATCGGACGATTAATGATACGTTCGAGCGTCTCGGCCTTGGAGGTGAGGACGAAGTCGCAAAAACGGGCGAAGTTCTCCCGCTCGGCCTCCCCTTCAGCAAAGCGTTCGTTGCGGGTCAAGTCGATTTTTCCGGGAGCCGGCAGAAACCGGATGTACCGTCCGTCGTCGTCGATGCCCGCTTCAATCAGCCCTTCGTCCTCGAAGATGCGCAGCGCCGCGCCAACCGTTCGTTCGTTGACTTTATCGAATTCCAGCGTGCCGGCAATCTCGTTTTGCGACATGCGCACCGTACCGTCTGAACCCAAGCGCCGGATTCCGCGATAGAGCTCGCGTAGTACGCCGATCGTCGGCGCTTCCTGATCGATAATATATTCGTTGATGCGCCGGTCCTTTTCGCCAAACAGTAAGTGAATCTGCGCCGGATCGCCGTCGCGCCCGGCGCGGCCCGCCTGCTGATTGAATTCCGTGAACGAAAAGTTGAGATGATAGAGCACGACGTTGCGCACATCGGGCAAATCGATGCCTTCGCCGAAAGCCGACGTCGCGACGACGATGCGCAGCTCGCCCGACCGGAAGTATTTTTCAACCTCGGCGCGTTCGGCCGCCGGCATGCCCGCGTGATAAAACATCACTTCGTTGCGCAGCTCTCTGCGCAGGCCGCCGGCAACTTTGGAAACCTCGTTACGCGAATTGCAATAGACGATCGCCTTTCCGCTTTCGCCGAGCGCGCGGCGCAAGTAGCCGAGCTTATCTTTGGTGCCGCGCGCGTCGACCACGCACAGGTTCTCGCGCACCGATGGATCGATCACCCACGCGGCGATGCGCATCTCGTCGACCACGTGCGCGAAAGCTTCGTCGCGCGCCGTGGCGGTCAAGCCCAAAACTTGCGGGCCGCCCAGCGCAGCTATCGTGGCCGAAAGCTTTCCATACGCTGCGCGGTGTTTTGATTCGTATGCGTGATGCGCTTCGTCGACCACAAGTAAACCGGGCGAGCTCTTTCCGGTGAACGCTTCGCGATGAAATTGCAAAAACTCCGGCGTCGCCAAGATGATGTCCCAGTCGCCCAACTCGAGCGCGCTCATCAGGTTCGCGCGTTCTTCGGCGCCGATGGCGCCGTTCGCGCGCAAGATGCGCAACCCAAACCCGTCGAGCCGGCGCTTGAGCGCTTCGAATTGATCGTTCGCCAGCGCGCGCAGCGGATAGAGCACCAGCGTCTTCTGCCCGGACTCCAGCGCGCGAGATGCCGCCGGATATTGAAAGCAAAAGGACTTGCCGCGGCCGGTTCCCATAACCGCCAGCGTGTTCTTGCCAGCGTCGAGGCGCGCGAGCACGTCGCGCTGCGCTTTATGGAGTTTGGCATCGCCGATCAGCGCGCGCTGGATGCCGGCATGGTTCGCTGAAGCCTGTCCTGAGCCAAGTCGAAGGGCACGTGCTTCTACCGCAAATGCGTCAAACGCGGATTGCTGCTCACGAAAGACGCGAATGTTCACGCCGAAATTCTTTCCGTCACGGCCACCGGTGACGTGCTCGACGCGCGCGCGGTAGAGAATGCCCGAATCGATCAGCGGCGCGAGATGTGCGGCGATCTGTTTGCGCAGAAACCCCAGCTGCAGAGTGCCGTAGCGGACCGCAATCGCATTGGCGTCGGCCGGGTTTTCCGGCTGGCGTTCCAAAAGCAGATCTTGACCGGCTTTCAGCCCGGCGACGACATCCTGACGCCCTTCAAACGAAACGCCCATTATCTTGGTGGGAAACGAATCGCGCTCGCCGATTCCCGCAAACGTGTCGCGCTCCAGGTATTTTTTCTGCTGCGCGAACATGCGATCGACAAAATCGTCAATGGACTCGGTGATGTCATCCTGAGGTTCTCGAAGGACCCCGAGCACGGCGCTATCAGCGCCCTTGTCGAGGGGCGCGCCATCAAATTCAACTAGGAGCCGTTCGAACGCGGCTTCCGACGCCGTCGGCGGAGGTAGACCCTTACTCTTGGCGGTGCGCGTCATCCGGTGGCAGCGGCTGCTCCGGTTCGAAACCTTCGAGATTCAAATTGATTTCTTCGTGACCCGCGTCGAAGGCGGCTTCATCCATGCCGGCCGCTTGCGCGTCGAGCGGATCCATCCCGGAGCTCGTCTCGCCGGCGGCCTCGGCCGAGCTTTCGTCGCGCTTGCGTTTGTAGCGCGCGGGCGTGGGTGTCGACGTCGTGCGCGCCGATTTCGCTTTTTCGCGGCGCGCCTTGCGCGCCGCCACGATATCTTCGCGCGCCATTCCGCCATGCGCGCCGAGCGCGCGGCTTTCCGCCACGCCGCGCGCGGAGCGCGTGCCTTGCGCAGCCAAACCCGCGGCGCGTTTGCGCGCCGCCGAATCGAGTTGCCGTTTGCGGAAAGAGAGCACCAGCGGCGCCGAAAAAAAGATCGAGTGGTATCCGCCCGAGCAAATGCCCACGAGCAATGCAAAGGCGAAATTCCTGAGCGAGTTTCCGCCCAGCGCGAGCAGCGCGACCAGCGTGATAACGACGGTCGCCAGCGTATTGAACGAGCGCGTCATCGTCTGCAGGATCGACGTATTGACGATCTTGTCGTAAGCCTGGCCCGCCATAACGCGCGTGTTTTCGCGTATTCGATCCAGGATGACGATCGTGTCCATGACCGAATAGCCGATAACCGTCAGCACCGCGGCCAGAAACGCGTCATCCGCGCGTCTGTCGGCCAGCGCGTAGATACCGATCATCATCGCGGCATCGCGCACGAGCGCGATGACCGTCACCAACCCGAAGATGTAATTCCAACCGAACCGGAACGCGATATAGATGAATTGGATGAAGAGCGCGATGACCAGGGCCTCGATCGCCTTCGTCAGATACTCTTTACCGAGCGTCGGGCCCACCGACGTAATAGACGATTGCGAGTGATCGACGGGAGCCGCCGCGCTCAATGCCTTCCAAACTCCCGCGATGTTGTTTCCGAGCGCGGTCTGCGTCTCGATGGAATATTTGGCCCAAGCGTTGGGCGCCGCCGGCTTTCCGACCGTGGTGATGCGCTCGTCGCTCACACCGAGCGGAGCGAGCGCGGCTCGCAGTTGGTCTTGCGTCACCGGCTTCGTATACGCGACGTCCACGGCGGTACCGCCGGTAAACGACAGGCCGAGGCGCAGCGCGTGCGAGGGCTGGAACCCGCCGCCCGGCGCCGTCACCGAGTGATAGATCATCGATGCGAAACCTGCGCCGATGATCAAGTACGAGATCAGCGAGACGATGCGGAACCAGCCGACAATGTTCCAGTTTAAGCGGCGAAAAAACATTACGAACCCGCCGCTCCCGAGCGCGCGAAAATTCCGATCTCGTCAGGATTGACGCCCCACAGGCGCGGATCGGTCGCGATATCGTTGTCGACCAGAACATCGACGAAGAAACGCGTGATGAAGACCGCCGTCACGAGCGAAAAGACCGTTCCCCAAAACAGCGTGTATGCGAAACCTTTAACGGTGCCGGTTCCCAGTTCGAACAATACGCCGGCGCCCACGATGGTCGTAAAGTGGCTGTCGAACACCGCGGTGAATGCGCGCGCGAAACCGGTGCGCACCGCCGCGCGCATCGTCTTGCCGGCCCACAGCTCTTCTTTCATGCGTTCGAAGATCAGCACGTTGGCGTCGACGGCCATACCGATCGAGAGCACGAAGCCGGCGATGCCGGGCAGCGTCAGCGTCGCGCCGGCGGCGGCTAGCAAGCCGAACATCATGATGACGTAGATCATCAGCGCGATATCGGCCAGCAGACCGGGCAGACGGTACACGAGGATCATGAAAAGCAATACGAGGCCCAGGCCAAGCATGGAAGCGTAGAGCGACTTGGTGAGATCGATCTTGCCGAGCGTCGGGCCGATCGTCTCGTTTTCGACGAACGTGATGGAAACGGGCAAGGCGCCTGCATTGAGCTCGTTGGCAAGCGTCGTCGTTTGATCGACGGTGAATTGCCCGGTGATTTCGCCGCTCTCCGCGATCGGGCTCTGGAGTATTGGCGCCGAAACGTAGCGCTTGTCCAAGAAAATTCCCAGCGGCTTGCCGACGTTCGCGGTGGTCAACGCCAGGAACTTTTTCGGATTCTTTGTTTGGAATAGGATGTTCGGAGCTCCGCCCTGTCCGTACGAAGCTTGCGCCCCTTTCAAATCTTTTCCCGAATAGACGACCGGGCCGCTCGCGTCGTATGCGCCGTGGTTGACAAAGTCACACGCCGCCTTCAGTGTTTTGCACGTAGCCGGGCTAGGTGTCGGGCCGATAGCGGCCACCGCCGCCTCCCCTTTTTGCGCGACGGCCGGTGAAACGATCTTGTATTCGAGCACCGCGACCTGCTTGAGCACCGCCAAAGCCTGATCGGGATTCTTGACCTGCGGCAGCTCCACCAAGATGCGATCGCCGCCCACTTTGCTGATCTGCGGTTCGGTGACGCCCAAGCCGTTGATCCGGTGGTCGATCACGTCCATCGTTTCGTTTTGCACATCGGGCGTAATGCTCTTTACTTCGGCCGTCGGGTTGAGCTGAAGCAAAACCCGGGCGCCGCCTTGCAGGTCGAGCCCGAGGTGGATCTTTTTCTGCACCGGCAGCGCGGCGTACAAACAGACTGCGGTGATGGCGATAACGACCAGCGCCTTCACCGGGTTCTTCCATCTATTCCAGGTCATAAGCTGACCGCGGAATGTTCTGCCGGGCCCCCTGGGGGCCTTCAGACTTTTAACAGGCGTATCCGCGCGGAGCCTGCGCTGAGCGAAGTCGAAGTGCGCTCCACGCCCCCCGTCGTCCTGAGCTGAACGAAGGGCGCCCGGGGCCCCCGGCCTTCGGCCCGTCTGCAGCGTCAATTAAGCAGCTTTCACGATTCCCGCAGGCGCCACGCGTATCTCGGGCGGCACTTCAGCATAGCTGAACACGTTCACGTGCAGGCCGGAGCGCGCCAGAAAGTCGGCCACTAGGGGACGGACCGCGCTCGTGCATACGATCGCGGCGCGCTGCGGTGCGATCGACTTGGTGTAGAGCTCGGCCTCCTCCCGAATACGCATCACGACATGCGGATCTGCGGCCGTTCCGGCCGAGGTCAGTTCGCGCTCGAGTTGCGGCTCCAGCAGCAAGGGTTCGAGCTCTGGAATTTGTTTGCGGCGTAACAATGCAGGCACGGCGCAGCGGCGAGCTGCTTCTGCCAGCTCGCGCGGGTCGCGCGAGACCGCGGCGCATTCGATCATGCTTTCCAGCACGGCAACCGGATCGCGCGGCCACACGCGCTCTCGCAGCAAGAGCGCGAATGCGCGGTGCGCCGATGCAAACGGCAACGACTCGGTGCCGATCTCTTTTACGACGGTCGGCACGGTCGCGCGTAAGTGCTCGAGCAGCGTTTGAAGCTCTTGCCTTCCAAACAGCGCTTCGGCATGCGTGCGCGTTATTTCGGCCAGATGCGATCCGATCACCGATATCGGATCGAACACGAGCGCACCGACTTCGAGCGCGAGCTCGCGCCGCTCCGGAAGGATCCATTTCGCGGGGAAGCCGTAGACGGGCTCGCTGGTCGAGTCGCCGGCAACGCGCGACAACGCGCCGGTGTCGCCGACGGCAAGCAGCTTGCCGAGATCGAGCGTTCCCTCGCCGGCAAGTTCGTCACGCACGCGAATCGCGTAGGTATCGGGGTCGCGCGTCAGATCGTCGCGCAAACGCACGCCCGGTAGTACTATTCCTATCTCGGCAGCGAGCGCACGCCGCACTTCCCCGACGCGATCGAGCAGCGCTTCGGCCAGCGGCGGAATAAGCAAAGGCCCGAGGTTCGAGCCTATCTCGATCGCTACAGCATCGACGCCGACCAAACTGAGCGCCATCTCCGGGCGGCGGATCGCTTGCCGTTTAGCGCCCTCGCGCTCGCGCGCGCTTTGATAGTCGAGCGCTCTTTGGCGCCGCCGCGCCAGTTGAGCGCCCGCCAATGCGGCGCAGCCGAGAACGGCAAAGAGTGGGCGCGGCAAACCCGGGACGAACGCCAGCACGATCAGCAGCGCACCCGCCGCGCGCAGAATTTCAGGCCTCGCGAACAGTTGGGAAGCCAAATCCGATCCGAGCGAACCGTCCGAGGCGACCCGCGTCACCATCATTCCCATTGACGTAGAAATTAAGAACGCCGGCAGCGTCGTCACCAATGCGTTTCCGATTGAAAGCAAAGCGAAGGTCTGAACTGCCTCGCCGGGAGACATGCCGCGATACATCATGCCGACGAGCACCCCACCGGCGAGGTTCAGCGCCACGATCACCAAGGCCGCGATTGCGTCGCCTTTTACGAATTTGCCCGCGCCATCCATCGCGCCGTAAAAATCAGCCTCCCTTTGCACGACGGCACGCTTGATGCGGGCGCCTTCTGCATCCAGCGCGCCGGCGTGCACGTCCGCGTCGATCGCCATCTGTTTGCCGGGCAGCGCATCGAGCGTGAAACGGGCCGCAACTTCCGCGACGCGCTGGGAGCCGGTCGCGATGACCACAAACTGAATCGTTATCAGTATCGCAAAGACGATCAATCCGACGACGAGATTTCCGCGCACGACAAATGCGCCAAAAGCTGGAATGATCGCGCCTACGCCACCGACTTCGTGGCCTTGCGTCAGGATCAGGCGAGTTGCGGAGACTTCCAGCGACAAGCGAAAGAGCGTCGCGATCAACAGCGCCGGAGCGAACGCTGAAAATTGCAGCGGCTCCTCGATGGTAACGCTCAGCAAGAGCACCAGAGCCGAGGCGAAGACGTTGATGCCGAGCAGCAGGTCGAGCAGAACGGGCGGCAGCGGTACGATGAGAATTGCGACGATGCACAGCAGCAGCGCAGCAAAGGCGTACGTCGCAACGCGGTTCACTTGAATTCTCCGGCCGTTTGCAGGTTCGCGACGATTTCGGCAACGGCTACGTAGCACTCGAGCGGAATATATTCTTCGACGCGTGTCTCGTACAAGGCGCGCGCAAGCGGAACGTTTTCGATCAACGGCACGCCGAACTCGCGCGCCGCCTGGCGCACCCGCGCGGCGGCCTCGTCTGCAGCGCGCACGAGCACGCGCGGCACCGGCACGGCGGGCGGACGATATTCGAGCGCGACCGCAACGTGCTGCGGATTGCACACCACGAAAGCCGCATCTTTGATGCGGCGCAGCGACCCGCGGATGAGCTGGCGGTGCAGCGATCGCCGCCGGCTGCGCGCAAGCGGATCGCCGTCCTGTTCCTTGCGGTCGCGCTGGAGCTCGTCGTGCGACATGCGCAGGCGCATGCGCCGTCGCCGCACTTGCGCCATGTAGTCGCTAGACGAAAAAATTCCGGCCGCAGCGCACGCAACCGCAGCGGCGTTGAGCGAGCCATGCCACGCGGCGGCGGCCAAGCCGTTGGGGCCGGCACCGTGCAATGCCGCGCTTGCGACGCTTCGTGCAGCCGGCACGACCGCCGCGCCTGCACACAAAAACGCCAGCAACGAACGAACGGCAGTGAAAACGGTTTCGCGCGAAAGAATGCGTTTGAGGTTCTCCGCAGGCGAAAGGCGCTCGACTTTGGGAACCGGCCAATTCAACGTCAAGCCGCCCTGCAGCGCGGCGCAGGCGACGGAAGCCGCGGCCGATGCCGCGATCGGGACGAGCACGAAGATGCCGAGCTGCACAGCTGCTGCGTACCACCGCTCGCCGCGCGACGCAACGATGACGATCGCTCGCAACGCACCGCCGAGCGGCGCAGCGATCGCCGCGACCGCCAGCGTGCCGGCCGCAAACGCACACAGTGCGCACAGGTCCTGCGATCGGGCTACATCGCCTTCGCGTCGCGCTTTTTCAAGACGCGACTGGGTTGCCTCGAATTGTTTTTCGTCAGCCATGGATGAAGACCAGTTTGAGCCACGGAACCGCGCTCTGCTCGAACAGCGCCGGCACGCCGGCGATCGTCGCCAATAGTGCGGCGCCGAACATAATCGGAAACGTGAGGGTAAAGCCGCTGAAGCGCGGCGTGACGCGCGCCAGCGAACCGAGCGCCAGTTGGGCTACAAATACCAAAGCGATCGCAGGCCCGGCGACCAAGAGCGCAGCTTCCACGATGCCTTGCGGAAGCGTAAGGGCAAATGCGTACAGATCGCGCGAATGTGGAACGCTCCCCACGGGAAAGACGTCGAACGTGTGCGCGAATGCGAGAATCGCGATCCGGTAACCGCCAAGCAAAAAGAATCCGGCTGTGAAAACGAGCGACCAGATCCGCCCGAAGCCGCTGGCGGCATAGACCTGCGCGTTTGGCACGCTGCCGCGAATGCCCACATAATCATCGAGCGCGCGGCCGCCGGCATATGCGCCGTCGTACAGAATCGATGCCGCAATTCCGATCGCCGCCCCAATCGCCAGCTCGAGCGCGACGGCTGAAATAAACATGATTCCGCTGCCGGCGTGCGCGGAAGCCGCGGCCGGAAGCACGGCAATGGTCAAGGCGAGTGCGAGGCCCGCGCGCACCGGACCCGGCACTGCGGGATGCGACAAACCGGGAGCCCGGAAAACGAAACCGGCGCACCGTGCAAAAACGAGCAACGACGCCGCCGTCATCCGCCGATCAATGCATGGATTTGTCCGATCGCGGCGGTAAAGAGCGCCGCGCACGCTTGCATCGCGAACGACCCGAATAGCGCCACGCAAACTCCCACCGCCAGCAGCTTCGGAAAGAGCGAAAGCGTCTGTTCCTGCACTTGTGTCGCCGCCTGCAGAACCGCGACGAGAACTCCTACCAGCGTTGCGACGCCCAGCACGGGCAAACACAACAGCGCCGTGAGTACGAGCGTCTGGTGCAGCAGCCCGTCAAACGCCGCCATTCATTGACGGTAGTCTTATCGGGTTACCGGAAAGCTGCTATTGAGCTAACGCAAATGAAGCGCGCCAGGCGGTCGCCGCAATGAGCGAGCTGACGATCGCGCGGCTGGCCGGCGACTTGTTGAGAGTATAGAAATGGATCCCGGGAGCGCCGCGGCGCAACAAGTCGGCGCACTGCAGCGTCGCAAAGGCCACGCCGAGATCTTCGACCGCCTTCGCCTCGGATTTGCGCGCTTCGAGCTCCACCAGCAGTTTGGGCGGAATCGTCGCTCCGCACAGCGCCGTAAACCGTTTGATCTGCTCGTAGTTCGTAATCGGCATGATGCCCGGCAAGATTGGAACGTTGATGCCTTTGGCGCGCGCTCGATCGACGAACGCGAAGTACTTATCGTTGTCGAAAAACAGCTGCGTGATCAAAAACTCCGCGCCGGCATCAACTTTTCCGCGCAGATGTTTTAAATCGGTAGCGAAATCGGGCGCTTCCAAGTGCTTCTCGGGATGGCACGCGCCGCCGATGCAGAACTTGTAATTTCGCTTGATCATTGCGATCAACTCGTCGGCATGCGCGAACCCGCCCGAGGGCTGAACGAAACCCGGCGCGTCGCGCGGCGGATCACCTCGCAGCGCCAGCACGTTCTCGATGCCTGCCGATTCCAGATCGTTCAGGAGCGAGCGCAGCTCCGAGCGCGAGCTGCCGACGCACGTCACGTGCGCCATGACGTTGAGGCCGACGTCGTTGCGAATCTGTTTCGAGACTTCGACCGTCCGCGCGCGAGTCGATCCTCCGGCGCCATAGGTTACGGAGACAAAGGCAGGCCGAAGCTCGCGCAGCGTACGCGCGGTTTCGAGCAGTTGCGCATGCGCCTCGTCGCTTTTCGGCGGGAAGAACTCGAACGAAAAAAACGGCCGCCGCGCCGCCAGCGCGTCGCTGATTCGCATGCCTTCCTCTTAACGAAAGCTTGCGGCGACGCCTCCGCAGACCAGCGCCCAGCCGTCCACCATCACAAACAGCAGCAGCTTCACGGGGAGCGAGATCACCGACGGACTCAGCATGAACATGCCAAGGCCCATTAAGATCGAAGCTATCGCCAAATCGATCGCGACGAAGGGCAAGTAGAGCGCGAAGCCGATCGCGAAGGCGTCCCGCAGCTCGCCGACAACGAAGGCCGGAACGAGCACGAAAAGCGGCGTTCGAGACGCTTCCTCTGCCGGCCGGCGCGCCACGCGCCGGAAGAGCTCGATGTCGGCGGGGTGCGACTGCCGCAACATGAAATCGCGCAGCGGAGCCGCAGCTCTGTTCAGAAACGCAGATTGCGAGATACTCCCCTTCGCGTACGGATCGATGGCGTCGTGCGATATTCGCGACAGCGTGGGCGCCATAATCGACGCGCTCAACACCAAGGCCAGGCCGGTCAGGACGGCGTTGGGCGGCAGTGCGGCCGTACCGATTGCGGAGCGTACTAGCGACAAGACGACGACGATGCGCACGAACGATGTCGACATGACCAGGATGAACGGCGCGATCGTCAAGGCGGTCAACGCCGCCAGTACGTCCAGCGGAAGCGACGCGTGAGCGCGCCCCGCGAGCGTCAAGATGCCGTCCATCTAGAGTGCGGTCACGGAGAATCTGACCGGCCGATCAGTTCCGTGATGCGCAATCCGTAGTGGTCTTCGATGGCGACGATCTCGCCGCGCGCGATCGGCCTTCCGTTGATGAGCATGTCCACCGGGGCCCCGGCCGCGCGATCTACTTGAATGAGGGAGCCTGTTCCCAATTTTAAGATCTGAGAAATCGGCATCTTGCACGCGCCGACCTCGACGGCGACTCGTACGCATACGTCGTTGAGCACTTCGAGATTGCGATCCGCCGTCATTGCACTGCCAGCACGGCGCGTCCGTCCATTTCGCCGCATTCACCGCGCGCGATTATTGCATCTTCCGCTCGCAAAAAAGCCCGGTCGCCGAGTGTGGAGTCGAACTTTATGAACTCCCCGGGGCGCAGCACCAGGATAGACGCGGCCGAAAGAAACCCATGCGCGATTTCGACGGAGAGATCTAATTCGATGCTGTCCAGATCGCGAACGTCTACTCCCGGAACGACTTGCGGCTGAGGCTCGCGCGACATCGCAATGCCGATCCGTGCCTGCACGGGCTCTTCGAGGATGATCTCAAAGTACGTTAGGAAGCCGTCGAGCGTGCTCATCCGCGACATGCGCGAGCCTTCGCGCGCTCCGCAGACGGGCGCAAGCGTTCCGCCAAGAGCGCTCACGACGCGCGCGAGCAACTCGGTTTCGATCGCGGAAAGCGGGCGCCGGCCTTGGACGTGTTCGCCAAACGTCGCGCCCGCGAGTGCCAGCGCGTCGTCGCGGCGCAGGACGAATGCGGCGTCGGCACTTTCGCCGCGAACACCGAAGATTTGCGCATCCGCGCAGATGCAATTCCATCCGGCGCCGTCCGGAAGAACCGGTTCAAGCAACCTTAGCGACACCGGCGCTCCGAAGAGCCCGGCTAAGGTTTCGCGCGCGGCATTGGCAACCAGGCAGGCTGCAGAAATCGGCAACGCCGAGCGCGATTCAAAAAGGCTCGCCCGCACGCGGCGGCCGCAAACGACGATGCACCGCCGTTCGAATCCCAACGTTTTCATTTCAACAAGTCCATAGCCGTCTTTTGGACGCTGCTTTGCGCGGCGCCGGCGGCACGCAGAGCGTCCAACGCGAGGTAAGCTTCTTGCAGGCGCTGCAGACCCGAATCGAGTTCGCCGTCGCGCGGCATCTGCGAAGAGGATTGCAGGGGCGGGAAACTGCCGTCGCCGGGAACACCGACGTGCGGCACGATTCCGGCAGGCGCGGCCGCATAGGACGAATCCGAATCCGTCAAACGCGTGCCGGCCGGAAAGCGCGCCAGCGCGAGGCGGCCGATCGAAATGTATTGCAGCCGGCGATCGCCGGTGACAGGGTCGATCGTGCTGCGTCCGTAGCTCACGGTGCCGTCGGATCCGATCGCCGCGTCTTGCGCGAATCCAAGTGAAACATCGACGGAATCGGCGCGCAAGGGTTGTAACGCGCCGTCCGCCGTCTTATATCCAAGGACCGGCCGGCCGTTCACGTCGGTTACGCTTCCGCCGTTCATGAACAAATTGCCGCGCAGAAACAAACGGCGGCCATTTTCATCGCGCGTGATGAAGTACGCGTCCTGCGGAGCCTCACATGGCAATTGCGCGCCGTGCGCCGCGTCGAATTGCGCGCCGGGAAGAGCTCGCAGCAAGTCGCGTTCGCGCGCCGCGACATTTTCCAGCGCCCGCGCGGTCGAATCGGCGATCAGCATCGTACTTCGCTCCGCGCCATGGCGTTCAGGGCAAAGCCCTTCGAGGCGGCCGCGTAGCGAGCTTGCGCGAGCGCAGCTGCCACGCCAGGCTCTATTTGCTTCGAGCAGATCGCGATCACACGCACGCGGCCGCCTCCGGCACTCACCAAGGCGCGCACGCGCGCACGCGTTCCGTCCAGCACGAATGTTGCCGCGACGCGCTTCGCCTGACGGTGCCGGACAAGGTGCGCTATTTTACGAGCGAGCAGCGTCCGCGGAGAACGCCGTTCGCAGGCGATCGCCGGACGCGCCGTTTCTTTAGCAGCCGCGGTTCGGACGCCGCCGGGAAACTCTCGGGCGGCCACGCGCGGCTTCGAAGAAGGGCTTTGTGGCGGCTCGAGTCTCGAGACGTTCGACTGTGGGGCCCGCGGAGCGGCTGATGCTTTTGCGTCCGTCCGGTAGAGCGCGGAATACCATGCCTGCGACAGCGCGCGGCGATCCGCCGCGGCGACTGGAGCGCTCAAGATGCTGAAGCGCAATTGTTCGGAGATCGTCATGACGCGAGGCTACGCGCCGCATGTGAACGCGGTGCTGCTTTATCGTTGCCGAACTGTGCGGTAGCGCCCGTCGTCGAAATGCGCCGCCGGACGCGCGTAAAGTTTGGCGTTGGCGAGGTCGACCGTCAGGATGAAATTCCTCAGAACGCCCAGACCGATGTTGCCGGCGGCAAAGCGATCGGCAAATGCTCCTTGCGTGCCCAGCATCACGTTTGCGTACCGGTTGAAAAAACGAAACGGCCCCAGGTCGAGCTGGTCGACCATAACGCCTACCGCGCTGACGGATCCGCCTACCCCCATATTGTTTGCAAATCGACCGCCGGCATACTGGATCAGGCCTTCGTGCGCGCGGATGAACGAACCGTACACCAACAGCTCGTTGCCGTTGCCGGTGTCGATCACGAAGCGACCGTCGGCGCCGTCGACTTTTGCCTGCAGTTCGACGAGCTCGCGGTCCGAGTCGACGTCGAAAACGGTTCCCTCAGGTTTGAGCGCGCCCGGTTTGGCGAACGTGAGCGTTTCCGAATCCGGATCGATACGCACTTCCGCCGCTGCGAAGAACGGATAGCCGAGAATTCCGTCGATCGGCTCGGCTCCCGTCACGCCGCGAAGATCGAGCACGGTCACCATCCGGATCGGCAAAGACGCCGTGCCGATTTCTATTGAATCGAGCGCAACGACTCCCAAACCGCCGGTGCGCTGCGCCCCCGCAACCTCCAACTGTCCTTGCGGCGTAAGGCCGAGGTCCTTCGCCACGTGCGCGTCGAGCACGATCGCCTGCGCTCCGCTGTCGAGCAAGAATGTGTACTGCCGGCCCAGGATCCGCACGCGCACGTAATCGTGCGCGTCGTGCATCTGCAGCGGAACCGTAACGGGCTGCGCGGTTTGAATCGCCGGAGCCGGCGGCAGCACGAACGTGTCCGGTGGAATAGGCCGGTCTATAAAGACAGTCGTGATCTCGCGCATCAGGTCGAATGCATGGTCGCCGTTGGATTCGACCGAACGCTGCGCGATCAAGACCCCGGCGAAGACCTTGTAATCGTAATAGTCTTCCGTCGCGGTTCCGTCGGTGTCGTCGTACGCGACGCGGTCCAGCATCGCGGTCTTGCGGTCGATATAGATCGTCTCGCTTTGTCCTTGCGGCGGCGTCACCACAATCACATGCACGTCGCGGCCATCCGGAAGCTGCTGCTCGCCCACAAAACGGTCGTACTGGGGCTGATCGACGAACCGGTCGCTCTCGATAAAATCTTCGGTGCGCTGCCGCGCCAGCAGCAAGCCGCGCAGCTCTCTGACCGCACCGTTTTCGTTCACGGCGTATTCACGGCCGTTCAGCCGGAACGTGGCCTCTTTGCGCACGCCGGTGTTCTCGTCGTACCGCTGATTATCGCCCGCGCGCCAACTGTGAAAGATCCCTTGCAGCGCCGCACCGCTCACCATGCCGAGGATCTCGGTCGAGCGCGGCTCGCGCGTGTGCAACGCCGCCCTCGCAGCGCGTCGCGAGGCAAGGATGCTCGCGAGCGTCGGCTCGGACTGTGCGCGCGCCCCAACCGGCAAGGCGAGCGCGAGCGCGCAGGCCATGCAAAATAGCTTGCTAGCGTTGCTTCTTATAGCGACGGTAACTTTCAAGGACGTTTTCGACGTACGCACGCGTTTCAGCATAAGGCGGGACGCCGCCATACTTCTCGACCGCAGCCGGTCCTGCATTGTAGGCCGCCACGGCCCGGCGTAAATCCCCATGGAAACGGTCCAGCAGCCCGCGAATGTACCGCGTTCCTCCGCCGACGTTTTGGGCTGGGTCGTACGGATCAGTGACACCCAGCTCGGCGGCGGTTGCCGGTTCCAGTTGCATCAAACCCTGTGCGCCCGTCGGCGACATCGCGTTTGGATTGAACGCAGATTCGTTTGCGACGATTGCCTTCACCAGCGCCTTGTCGACGTGCCACGCTGTCGCACTTGCGTCGATGAGCGCTTCGAAATGCGCGGCGGAAGGCGGTGAAAGCACTTGCGCGAGCGGCGGTTCAAAAGCGGGTGGATCGATCTGCGCTATCCGGCTCAAGATCGCGGTCAGCCCGGCGGGCAGTTCCATGGTTCTTCCTTTAGAAGCGCTGCCAGCGCGCGCATTTTTTCGAGGGCTACCTGCGGTGCGCACAGGGCCGTGTCGCACAAAAACTTTTCGAGCGATTCTGCTTGTTCGGCCGCTCGAACAGCTGCATCTTCGGAAGGCGCAATCCCGATCGCGCGCGCGTCCTTTGTGCGCTCCAGCGCTGCGAGCGCAGACCGCAGGATCGCCGCATCGCGCATATGCTCGGCGCCGGCCACGTCACTCATCGTACGGCTCACGCTGCGCAAGAGGTCGATCGCCGGAAATTTGCCGGCACTGGCCAGCTCGCCCGAAAGCTGTATGTGCCCGTCGAGAAGCGCGCGCGCCGCCTCGCTGATCGGGTCGCGCTCATCGCCGTCGTTGAGAACCGTTGCGAACACAGTGATCGATCCGCGGTCGAGGGCGCCGGCCATCTCTGCGAAAGCCGCAAGCTCCGCGAAAACACGCGGCGGATAACCGCCGCGCCCGGCGGATTCTCCGCACGACACGGCAATCTCGCGCTGCGCCGCGGCGAGGCGTGCGAAACTGTCGAGAATCAGCAGTACGTGCAGACCGCGCGATCGCAACGTGCTTGCTTGTGCCATCGCAAGGCGCGCGGCTCGCACGCGTTCGGGAGCAGAGCGATCGCCGGTGGCGCAGAAAATTGTTGCGCGCTCAGGCGCTGCGCGCAGCCATTCTTCGGCTTCGCGCCCGCGCTCGCCGACGAGTCCGACGACTACCGCATCGGTTTCGGAACCGCGCATGAGGGCGTGAAGGAGCATCGACTTGCCTGCGCCCGCAGGCCCGAAGATTCCGATCCGTGCACCCGTGCCCACCGTGAGCAGCGCGTCGATCGCTGCCACGCCGGTCCAAAAAGGCGCTCGAATCGCGCGACGGGTTTCGGGAGAGGGCGCAGCCGGCTCGATCCGCTGCCAACGAGTTTGCGAACTCTTTCGTCCGTCGATCGGCTCGCAGTTCGCGTCGTACGCGCGGCCGAGTGAGCAAATCCCAAGCGGCGCTTCCTGCGCGGCCGCATCGGTACAGATCGGATCGCCCGGTCCGACTCCTTCCACCGTGCCATGCGGCGTTACCAAGATCGTGCCGTCGCAAAGAGCTGCGACGGTTCCGTAAAGTGCGCCGCGGGCGCACGCAATGCGTACGCCGGCGCCAACCATGGCCGCGGGAAGCCTCGCCTGGATAACGGCGGCGCGCGCCGAAACGACCGTTCCGTACGCAATCATCGAACGGCTCGCAAGATTGATTCCAAACGCACGCCAAGCGACGCATCGATCGTTCCCGTGCGCAGTTCTAAAACGGCGTCGCCGCGACGCAGCGCGCAATCGCCCACGCTCGGAACCTCGCAGGAAACCTTCTCGAGATCGTCAGGGTGCACGCGTATGCAGAGGGGCCGTTCGGCAACGAAGCGCCGGACCGCTCGACGCACTATATCTTCGATTTCCGCAGGCGCAAGCTGCAATTCGCGGCCAACCACTTCGGTCGCGATATCGTTACGCAGTATTTCGATCGCCGACTCGAGAGCTTCACTGAGATGCGCCTGAAAAAAGCGAACTTCGCGGGCCGCGGCGAGTTCGCCACCGCGGCTTGTTTCATTCGCCGGTTCGTCCGGCGTTTCCAGGAAGGCCGGCGATTCGTGCGGCTCGCGCAGCAGCTCGGCCAAGCTGCGAAAACCTTCAGGCTTTTGCAATGAAGCTCTCCGGATCGGTCAATAAGGGAGATGCCGGCCGCTGCATGCGCCGCACGATTGCCGCGCGTTCTTCCGGCGGATACATATCGAGAACCGCTGCGGCTGTTGACGCAGGCAGCGCGCTGATAATGGCCGCGGCTGCGTGCGGCGGCTCGTTCTCTAACGCTCCGCGCACGCTGGCCGGCGGAATTCCCGACACGGCGGCAGCTCCGCGCGCTATGCGCGAACGTTCGAGGATTGGATGCAGCAAGCTGCCTATCGCGGGAACGATCCAACGCAGCGCAATAAGCCCGGCGAACGCGCTTACCAGCGCCGGCAAAAGCGGCACGATTGCACCGTACGCGAGCCACCAGCCGTCTTTACGCGGAGCCTTCGGATGAGTGAAGGCAATGGTTCCGACCTCGAGCGAGTCGCCGCGATGGGGATCGATTCCGAGCGTCGCCGCGGCCAGCGATCGCACCTGGTAGAGATCTGCTGCACGCGATGCATCCACGAAAACCGCAGCGGTAATGCGCGCGATGCGTCCGCCTGCAGAAATGGCCGAAAATTGCCGCGTTTCGCTGCCACGGTCGACTTGCTGATCGGTACGATCGTAGCGCTTTCCGTTTCCGTCATAGTGCTCGCGCTGCAGAGTGCCGGCGATCGACGCACCACCGGCCGGGAGGCGGCGCTCCAGACTGCTCTGGAGCATTCTTCGATCGTAATCGACGTGCACGCGTACGATCGTGGCGCCCGCACCGACGGCGGAATCGAGCGCGGATTGCAGCGAAGCTTGCATCTGCGCCGTGTCGCTCCCCTCGGCAGAATCTCCCAAAGCCACGCCGCGATCGTCCAGGATCGTTACATGCCGCGCGTCAAGCCCCGGTACGCTAGCAGCCACGAAAGAACGGATTCCGTCGATCGCGTTCGATGAAAGCTGCGCGCCGGGTTGAAGACGCAGCCGCACGCTGGCACTTGCTTCGCGCGCGGTTTCATCCGCAAAATAAGCCGGCTTGGCCGGGGCGACGATGATCTTTGCGTCCTGCACGCCGTCGATGCCGCGCAGCCCGAGCTCGATATCGCCTGCCAACCCGTCGCGCGTTTGCGCGTCGATGACTGCCTGCGGCGTGAGCGCGCCGATCTTACTCAGCACATCGCCCGAGCTCTCGACATGCACGTGCGGCACGCCGGCCAGCGAAAGGCGGAGCAGCAAATCGCTGCGCCGGTTGGGCTGCACGAAAATATTGTCGGCCACCGGGGTAAACGGCACGTTCCAGCTCGCCAGCCGTTCTTCGACTTCGCTCAGCTGTTCCGCGCGCAGGGCCGTCGAGAACAAGAGGACCCGCTGCGGATGCGCGACGATCGCGGCGGCGATGCTCAACGCGAGCACGCACGTAACGGCGAAACCGCACGCGATGCGCGCGCCGCCCGGCACTTTGTTCCAAAGATCGAGCATCGCGGTCGGATGCACGATCTACACTTGCATCGTGAAAATTGCTTGCAGAGCTTGGGCCGACCGTTGCGCCGCGGCGGTTGCCACGGCGAGCGCAACGTCGGCGCGTGCACGCTCGTAGATCGCTTGCTGCAAATCGCCGGCGCCCGACGCGAACTTCTCTTCCGCGTTGTTCGCGCCGCTCAAGACCGCGCCCAGGTCGTTCAGCACGGCGCCGAAAGCGCTCGCGCGCGGCGGCGCGAGCGACGACCGGGGAGGCGCCGCGAACGGCGTTGCCACGTCCGGGATAAACGGAACCGTCACAAGCGGCCCATGTCGATAGTGCGCTCGGCCAGGTGTTTTCCGATCTCGAAGACCGAGGCGTTTGCTTCATAAGCGCGCGACGCGTTCAAGACGGAAACCATCTCGGCCAAAATACCGCCGTCGTTTTCCGTCTGCGGAACCGCGCCCGCAAACAGAACTTGCGCCGACTCACCATCGCCTATCAATTTGAACTGCGGGATGAGCCGCTCGTAGGAGCCCTTCGGCCCTGCGGCTTGTGATGCAGCGACGTTACGCGCAAACACATCGAGCGCCGCGCGCTGCGCATCCATGCCGCTGGCCGCCGTACGTAATAGATCGAGACTATCCATGCGTCACGCTCTTGATTTCAGAAAGGCGCGCGTGCACCGCGTTCAGTAACGCCTCGGTAAAGACTGCGCGATTTGCGGCGGATGCCAACAAGCTGTCAGTGCGCTCTGACCCGAAAGCGGTTTGTGAGCGCGACGCCGCCGCGGCAGCCGCGGAGAGATCGGTCTTGGCGCCCGCAAGCGCCTGCATGAGCGAGCCGGCTACATCGAACATGAGTCAACGCTACGCGCTGCTCGTGTCCGAAAAGGCACGCTGAGGTTACCGCAACGTGTCCGTGGCCGGAACCGGCAGGCCGGAACGATCGAGCGGAATCGCGACCAAGAGTTGCGTCATCTCACTATAGTTGCGCACCCCTGACGCGACGCGATTGGATTTGAGGTAGCTATTGTACATGTGCCAGGAAAAGCGCGAGAAACTCAAGTTAACGAAATGGCCGTTGCGCGCGCGCAGCGCGGCGAAGTCTTCCCACACTTGCGGGACGAACATCTTGTGCGGGTAATTGCGCAGCCCCGGTAAGTACAAGAAAATTTCGAGCCAGCCGGAGTACTGCGCGACCGTATCGGAATCGCGCAAGCATGTCAGCGCGGCAATATAATTGGCTTCGTCCTCGCGGTTGTAACCGGCGACGTGGCTCCATTCGTGCGCTTGCGCGAACGGACGCTCGAACCACAGAAGGTCCGGCGCGAGCTGCGTCTCGAGCGTAAACGGATTGGTGAAACCGCTGGTCCCGTTCTTATCCATGAAGAATCCGGCGAGCGTCGGTTTGGCCGCGCCCACCGCCGGCGTCCAGCGGTCGCCCAGGCGCTGCACCACCGGCAGCCACGCGTTACGCAAGAGTTCGAACCCGAGCGCGTTCTTTTGCGCGTGCGCGAGCGGCGCGAGGCGGTTGAGTTCGGCAACGGCGCGGCGGCGCAGCGCGTCGACATTGGCGGGCGTTAATCGCGAAGCGTCATACACCACGCGCGTCTGCAGCGGCGCGCGATCGTACCCCCAGCCCCAGCCGCCATAAAACCACAGTGCGTACAGACCCGCTAGTCCCGTGATTCCAAAGAGCATGCGCAACAGCGGGATGCCGAACCGGCCGCGCCGCATGCGCGCGACGTTTCGCCATACTTTGACGATCGCGACGGCCACGCCGGCGAGCACCACGACGTCACCAAGCGAAAAAGGAAGCGCCGGCGTAAAGGCGCCCCAGAAATTTTCCCATCTCGGGTACCAGTCGTTGCTGAACGCGGCTTCGACCCACGCCGCCGGCGGATGCACGAGCGCGGCAAAGAGGCCTGCAACAATCAGGAGGGCGTCAACTAAAACTAGTGCGCGTTTCACCGGTTATGGCAGATGGGTCCTGAGCATGCCGAAGGGCCGGGAATGCGGAGCCTCCTTCGACTTCGCTCAGGACAGGCTCCGAGCGGATACGCCTGCTCTACCGTTTGCTAAATTGGAAGCGCTTGCGGGCGCGTTTCCGGCCGTACTTCTTGGATTCTTTTTCGCGCGGATCGCGCGTCAGCAGGCCGGCTTTGCGCAATACGACGCGCAGCGATTCGTCCATCTCCACAAGAGCGCGCGCGATTCCGTGACGCAGCGCGCCCGCTTGTCCGGAGGTGCCGCCGCCTTCTACTTTGACGTCGATGTTGAAGCGCGAGAGACTTTGCGTGGCTTCCAGCGGCTGGCGCACGATCTGCTGCAGCGTCTGCCGCGTGAAATATTCTTCGATCGGGCGCTTGTTGACGGTGATCTTTCCTTCGCCCAGCGCGATCTTCACGCGCGCGACGGAACGCTTGCGCCGTCCGGTACCTTGAAAATGATCGATCACGCCAGCTCCTGCGGTTTCTGCGCTTCGTGCGGATGCGTCGCGCCGGTGTAGACTTTGAGGCGCCCCAAGCGGACGTCGCGCATTTTATTGGTCGGCAGCATGCCGCGTACGGCGCGCTCGATCAGGCGCTCGGGATGTTTAGCCATCAGTTCGCGCGCAGTCTGCAGGTGCAAACCGCCCGGAAAACCGCTGTGCCGGTAATAGACTTTTTGATCCCACTTGTTACCGCCGAGCTCGACCTTCTCCGCGTTTATTACTACGACGAAATCGCCGTCATCGATATGCGGGGTCCACGTCGGCTTGTGTTTGCCGGAAAGAGCTCGGGAAATGCGCACCGCTAGCGTGCCGAGACGCTGACCCGCGGCGTCGACGATATACCAATCGTGCTTCGTCTCCGCGGTTTTCTGCTGGTACGTGCGCATGGTCTTCCTTATAAGCGTTGGCAACCGACCTACTATACGCGGTGGCCGCTCCCGGCGTCAAGCGTGATTAAGGCTGCTTCAACCCGACATCATGGTTTGGCAGAAGCGCAGGCCGGCGCCTGCGGAAAGATGAAAGAATGATTAGAATGAGACCCCGATTTCTGGGCGTATTAGCCGCCGTCTTTTTTGCGTATCCAGGGGTGGCAGCCGCCGTCGAGGGTGCCGCGCCCAAGGGGCCGCCCGTCAAGGCCATCTGCGACGGGTTCCCTGCGGTCGATTGCGAATGCGAGCCACGCCCGGGCGACGCCCTGCATCGTGCGCCGCGGACACATCGTCGTGGAAACCATGTATTACCAGAACGCCTCGCGCGTCGGCGGGACCGCCCTAGCCAACTTCCCTGAGGCCACCTTCCGGATCGGCCTGACGCCCCGGGTCGAACTCTTTATCGACGCCCCTTCCGAAGTAGCCAAATCCGGAGAGAACGGCGCCGGAGTATTCTATTTCACCCATCCCGGCTTCGGCTTGAAAGCGCAGCTGTCGAGCAGCAGCTCCTTCGCCTCGAGCTTCTCGGTTGAAACGCGGCCGCAACTGCATGCGCTCGCGCATTTAAGCCTGCTGCCGGTCGCAGACGCAACCTTCACCGGGGCGTGGATGCTGCGCCGCTCAAACATCGTCGTCACCACGCAAACCGGCGCATTTTGGTTCCGGCAGCGCGGCATGGGCCACGCTCAGCGCACCGCGGCGACCTTCGCGGTTGCGGTCACCGCGCCAATCATGTCCAAGACCTGGGTGACGCTGCAGCTGCGCAGCTTTTCAGTTGCCGCGATCAATTCATCTGCGCAAAGCTCCGGCACGGTCAGCTTACAGCGCGAAATTGGGCGCAACGTGCTCGCCAACGTGCAACTGGGCACGGCCTTCAACTCGGCGGGCCATTCTAAAGCGCACTATTTGGGATTCGGGTTCACAATCCGGCGCTGACCGGCGGCTCGCGGAACGAATCAAAGCCGTCATAACGCACGCCCGCCAGATATAATCCTTGCGCCGGCGCGGTCAATCCAGCGGTGGAACGATCGGTGGCGCCGAGCGTTGCGCCGACAGTCGCGGGATCTCGCTTGCCGGTTCCACATTCGAGCAGCGTGCCGACAATGTTGCGAGCCATGCGGTGCAGGAAGCCGTCGGCTCGAATTTCGATGCGCACCAGGTCGCCGCTGCGGCGCATCTCGATCGCATTGAGCGTGCGGATCGTCGGGCCGCTTTCGGGCAGCATCCCGCAGAACGAACGAAAGTCGTGCTCTCCAATCAGTTGTGCCGCAGCGGCTTCCATCGGTTCGATCTCCAGGGGCAGCCAAACGTGATGCGCGTATCGTGCATTCAGCGGCGAACGGTCACGCCGGTTGAGCACGACATACACATACGTTCGCTCGAGCGCAGAAAAACGTGCCGAGAAATCATCGGGCGCGACCGTCGCGTCGCGAATGGAAAGATCGCCGGGCAGTTCGGTATTCGCGGCCAGCGCTAGACGCTCGAACGGAAATGCCGCTTGCGTTTTGAACGAAATCACTTGCCCGGTAGCGTGGACGCCCGCGTCGGTGCGGCCGGCCGCCGTTACTTTAACCGGGCTAGCGAATAATTTTGAAAGCGCGCGTTCGAGTTCGCCCGCGACGGTGCGCAAGGCGGGTTGAAATTGGAATCCGCAAAAAGAAAAGCCGTCGTACTCGACGACGGCTCTAATGGTTGTTAAGCGGCGCGCCTCGGAACCGGACGCTTCTCGTCCAGATCCAGCAGGTCGGCCCCGGTCGTTACGTCCGTCCGATCCGGCGCTATTTGGTTGCGCAGGTTCAGGAACCACTGCTTCGACTCGCCTTCCGGCTCGCGGCTCACCCATTCACGATTCCATTGCTCAATTTGCTCGGGCGTTTTCTTGTCCACGAACTGCTTGGCGTAGGCCTCGATCTCCGCATCGCTCTTGGCGTTCTTGATGACGCCCAGGAATTCTTCACCGTTCATTCCGAGGAAGCTGAAGACGGCGTTATCCGGACAGTCGTACATGTATTCGCCCAAGTTGCCGTGCGCTTTTTGCCGTGCCTTTGTCGAGGGCGCGGCCCAGCTGGACGAGGCCCAGCCACTTGTCGTGGACGCTGCGGGGGTATGTTTTTGTCAAATCCATACCCCTTGAGACACGGCTTACTATAAGTGGGTTGCTGGGCAAGCCCCCGGCTGCTAGCCGTGTTGGCGTTGTAGCGGAAACAACAGGACGTCTTTGATGCTGGACTGATTCGTCAGCAGCATCACCAGGCGGTCCACGCCGATGCCGATGCCCGCGGTCGGCGGCATGCCGTACTCGAGCGCGCGCACGAAATCCCAATCCGGTTCGGGAATTTCTTCGTCGCCGGCGGAGCGCTGTTTGACTTGGCTTTCGAAGCGCGCGCGCTGATCGTCGGGATCGTTGAGTTCGGTAAAGGCGTTGCTGATCTCGGCGTTGGCGCAAAACAGTTCGTAGCGGTCGGCAATCTCGGGATCGTCCTTACGCCGCTTGGCCAGCGGCGAAATCAGCACGGGGTAGCCGGTCACGAAGGCCGGTTCGAACAAGTGCGGCTCCGCGACGCGTTCGAAGATTTTATCGAGCGCGTGCGCGTGTGACGGCGACTTGGGCAGCCCGAGCGTCTCGAGAATCTTGGCCGCGCTCTTTGGATCGAGCAACTGTTCGCGCGTGTACCCGCCATGCTCTTTCAAGAGCTGCAGATATTCTATGCGCTTGAACGGACGCTTGAAAGAGACGGTCTTGCCGCCGATTTGCAGCTCGTCTTTTCCCCCGGTTATGTTTGAAACCAAGTGCGCGATCAACGCTTCGTTAAACTCGCGCATGTCGTTGACGTCCCAGTACGCCGCGTACAGCTCGAGCATCGTAAACTCCGGATTGTGAACCGGATCCAGGCCCTCGTTGCGGAAGATGCGGCCAATCTCGTAGACGCGTTCGAATCCGCCGACGATGAGGCGCTTGAGATTCAGTTCGGTAGCGATCCGCAGCTGCATGAGTTGATCGAGCGCGTTGACATGCGTGACGAACGGCCGCGCCGCCGCCCCGCCCGCCACGTGCAGCAGCGTCGGCGTTTCGACTTCATAAAAACCTTGCGCATCGATGAAGCGCCGCATTTCGGCGAGAATGCGGCTGCGCGCCATGAAGACTTCGCGCACGCCGGGGTTCATGATTAAGTCCACGTAGCGTTGGCGGTAGCGCTTCTCGACGTCGGTCAGCCCGTGCCATTTATCCGGCAGGGGATACATCGCTTTGGCGAGCACGTCAAAGGAAAGAACATGCAGGGACAACTCGCCTTTTTGCGATCTGAACGTGTAGCCGTGCACGCCCACGATGTCGCCGATATCGAGCACGGTCCAATCGGTAAACCGCTCTTCGCCGACTTCGTCGCGGCGCACGTAGAGCTGCAATTTCCCGGTGCGGTCCGCGAGATCGGCAAAGGCCGTCTTGCCGTGCGGACGCTGCGACATCAGCCGGCCGGCGATCGACCAATTTTCGCTATCGGCCTTTTGCCCGGTCGCCAAGAAATCGTATTTTTCGAGCAATTCGCCGGCGTTAGTGTCGACCGCATAGCGCGTCGCCGCGAACGGATCGTTTCCGCGCGAACGCAAAGCGGCCAGATTTTCACGTCTGGCCGCTATGAGTGCTTCTTCGCTCTTTCCGAGCTCGCGGGAGTCCGTGAGTCTTAACTCGCTTTCTTGGCGGCCTTCTTGGAGGGCGTTCCCCGCCTGATCGTTTCAATCTTGTATTTGACGATGCCGCGCGGTGTGGCGACGTCCACGGTCTCGCCCTTCTTGTGGCCGATCAGCGCGCGCCCTAAGGGCGACTCGTTGCTTACCCGCTGGTTGACCGGATCGGCTTCAGCCGAACCGACGATCCAAAACTCATGGATCGAACTCGATTTAACGTCCTTCACTTTGACCGTGGCGCCCAGATGCACTTCGTCGGCCGAGTAGTCGGACTCGTCGATCAGCCGCGCATTGCGAATCATCGACTCGAGCTTCATGATGCGCCCTTCGATGAAGGCCTGCTCCTGTTTGGCGTCCTCGTACTCCGCGTTTTCGCTCAGATCGCCGAATTCTTTAGCCTGCCGGATACGGTCGTTGACCTGGCGGCGGTGGACGCTCTTCAGGTCGTCGAGCTCCCGCTCCATCTTTTCCAGGCCCTCTTTGGTGAGGACGATCTCTTTATCGTTCACGTGTAAGCCTCTGCCCGCAAGGTGCGCCTTCAGGCGACCAGTGATAAGGAAAGCGCCCGCTCAGGGCGCCAGCGCCGTTGGTTCACCCTGTCCGGGGGGCTCGCCTGCCGCAGGCTTCGACGAGGCCCACCCTCGCCAGAGGGCCAGCGGAACGCCTATCACTATACCCCCGGCAGCGTATAACTGCGACGTCCGATCCTCAAATATTACAGTCGCCCCGAGGACCACCATGAGCGCCACCAGGCCGATCCCCGGGATCACCACCCCGGTCCAGCGGAAGGCCGGCTGCGCCCAAAATATCCTTACCGCCGCCGCCGCGGTGGCGGCGAAGAGCAGTCCCAAGAACAGCGAGCTGCCGTTGACCACGAAATCCAACTGAGCGTGAGCACTTGGCGAAAGTCCGGTGAGCAGTTCCAGGCCGATCACCAGGAATGCCGTCGCAACCAGCGACCAGAACGGCTCTTCGCGCGCATCGAGCGTCCCGACTGCGCGCGGCAGCACGCGATCGCGCCCCATCGCGAAAATCGAACGCGAAAGATAAAGCAATGTGGTCCATAAGGCGGAGCTGGTCGAAACGAGCACCGTCGTCAAAATGACCGGCCGCCAAATCGGTGCGCCCAGTAAGTCCGCCACATAACGCATGGCGTCGGCCTCGTTTTCTTTGAATCCGCCGAGAGTGCCGAGACGGTCGAACGCAAACATTGCGACCGCCAGCGTCGCGGTCGTGACGAGCAAACCCGTAATGCCGCCGCGTCCCGAGGCGGTCGGATCCTTTGCCACTTCTTCGGACGTGGCAGCCGACAATTCCCAACCGTCGCTCATCCACACGCCCAGCGTCATCGCATAGATAAAACCGAAGCCGCTAAATGCGAGCGCTTTGACGTCGCTGCTCGCCGCGGGATGAGCAGCGGCCGCGTGCGGCGAGAGCCATGCGAAGATCGCTGCAGCCGCCAGCACGCCGATCTCGAGCGCGAGTGCACCCGCGGTGACGATCGCCGTCGGTCGCACGCCCGCATACAGCAACAACGCGCTGCCCGCGATCCAAGCGGCGCCCACCGCCGCATCCCACACCGGATTCAGCGCCCGGCCCGGCGCCAGCAAGTCGAGAGTGTAAATGCCGGCGGGCACCGCGGTCGCCAGCGTTGCGAAAACATTCGAAAGAATGAGCAGCCACGCGCCGTACGCGCCGGCATACGCTCCGAACGCCATGCGAATCCACGAGTACGACGAGCCGGCATTGGGTGCGATGCGCGAGAGTTGCGCGTAGCCGATTGCGATGCAGAGCATGATCGCGGAAACCGAGAGCAGCGAAAGCGGCGCAAACGTTCCCGCCGCCACAATCATCGGCCCCATCGTCGATGCCAAGCTGTACGCCGGCGCCATTGACGCCGACGAGAGCACCGAGACGTCGAAAAAGCGCAGCACGCGCGGGAGGTGGCGCTGTGGACGAGGGGTTATAGCTCGATCACCCTTGGTTTTAAGTGAAGCTCGTGTAACACGCGCTCGTAATCTTCGGGCGTGACGTCGGCCCATTTTTTTCCAAGCAGCGCCAGAAGCGCCGCTTCGACCACGTTGGTTCCAAAGGAGCGTCCCTCAAAATCCGGAGTCGTGGTAATGAGCATCTTCACGCCGCGCTCGCGCAACTCCGCGACGTCTTTTTCCGTAACGGTGTTTGTCAGCACGACCTTACCGTGCAAGTCATCGGGCATGAACTGGCGCATGAAGTGGAAGTCGCCCGCGATGATCTCGGCTTCGCGATAATACTGCGGATATTTCGGCTCGGGTGGTTTGTCTTGCTTCTTGCCGGTTGGATAAAAGAATTGAAACGGCAGCTTGCACGCATCGGGGAGATACTTTTCGGCCATCTCTTCGAACTCGCGCAAACCTTTGACCGGTTTGTCGAGGTCGAGCGCAAAGATGAAATCGCCGAACAGCACGTCGGCGCCCGCATCCACCAAGGCCTGCGCCATTCCGAAACGGTCGAGTGCGCTCACCATCAGAACTTTCTTGCCTTTAAGACCGATTCCGAGCTCGTCTTGCATGAAACGAATGGCTTCGCGTTCGAGCGTATTTTTTAAGCCGCTGCCGTCCACGACGGGCGTGATCTTGGCCGCCTCGAGCAGACGCAAGCCGTCGCGCAGCGCGAACCGGTGCTTGCCGGCGTAGAGGTACACGTCGATTCCGCCCAGGCCGATCGCGTCGACCTTCCCGTCCAACTCTTTGACTTTCGCAATCGCTTCGTCCAACTTACCGTCGGTACCGACGCGCGAGATCTCGAAATCTTCGCCGAGCAGGTTCACGTGCGCGTGGTGATCGCGCGCACTGGATCCGAGCGAGACCGAGACAACCTTTTTCATTTTAAAGGCGCTCCGCTCTGCGAAGCCTGTCCTGAGTCAGGTCGAAGGGCGCCCATCTGATGGGGCCCCCCAACCTCATGGCGCATCAATGACGGTGCTTCTATAGCGTTCCCCGAGGGCGCCGCATTTGTTCGTCTTGCTTCAGCTGCGTGGCGGATCGCCGCGATCTTCTCCGGCGTTATGGCCGCGTCGAACGCGCGCATGTCTGCGAGTTCAAACCCATCTTTGGCGGCAAGTCGTTCGATCTCAACGACTTTGTTCACGTCGATGCCGCGGCCGAGCGAAAACGGCTCAAGGCGGTTTTCCAGCGCCAGCACCATCGTCTCGCTCATGCACGCGAGCGCGGTCCGCGGCGGCAGGTTCAAATCGAAGTCTTGACCGGGTTCGCGCACGCGTTCGAAGCGCGGATTGCCCGGCAGCAGCATGTTGCCGCCTTCCGTCACCAAAACGTCGGGACGTTCTTGCGCGACGCGGCGGCTCACGTCGTGCGGCAACGAAAGTTCGCAGACAACTGCGCCGGTTTGCAGATCCTCGGGTTCGATCACGTCCTGCGTCGAACTCGTGGCGGTCAAAATCAACTGGCCCTGGCGCACCGCGGCCGAAAGATCGGTCGTGTAGGACGATTCGCACGGCAGCTCGCCCACGATCGAATCGTAGAATTTGGCCAGCCGGGTATTGTTGCGCGCGACCAGTATCAAGCGTTTCACGCGCGGCGCGATCAGTTTGACGCACGCCGATCCGATCGACCCGGTGGCGCCGACCACAACCGCCGTCGCCTCGTTCGCGTCGATACCCATCTCCTGCGCGCCGCGGAAGAGGCTCGCGATGCCGGCAGCGATCGTCAACGAA
>Ga0102924_1000082_pt1 | contig 109794 bp, 95 predicted proteins | sample PaiPotPPM11metaG_FD_80116 | JGI IMG/M metagenome (GOLD analysis project Ga0102924, IMG submission 80116) | Iron sulfur acid spring bacterial and archeal communities from Banff, Canada, to study Microbial Dark Matter (Phase II) - Paint Pots PPM... ...
AGCTGTGCGCGATCGATCTCGAAGACGGAAAGGTGCGCACGCTCGATACGTCGCCGGCCCGCCGCGTCACCGATCTCGCCTACTCTCCCGACGGCCGTTTCGTCGCCTACGTCTGGTGGCCGGCCAACGGAACGTCGATCGTTCGGATCGTGAAAGTACGCTCCGGAAAAATTCACGACGTTACCACTGCGTTGCGCATCGATCAGTCGCCGGCATGGGACCCCGAAGGCAAATATTTGTATTTCATTTCGACGCGCGACTTCAATCCGGTCTACGATGCGCTGCAATTCGAGTTGAGTTTTCCGCAAGCGGGCCGGCCGTTTGTCGTCACACTGCGCGACGACGTGCCTTCACCATTCGTGCCGCCGCCCAAACCGGTCCACCGCACGCACGATCACGAGCGCGACGATCGCCAGAAACCGCAAAAAATCGCGGACGTCGACATCGACTTCGAAGGCATCACCGGTCGCGTGCTTGGCTTTCCGGTTGACGAAGGTGAGTACGAGCAAATCGTCGCGCTGCACGAGCGCGTTCTGTTCACGCGGTTTCCGCTCAAAGGCATCAAGCCCACGCGGCGCGAGGACCGCGAGGAACGCGACAGCGGAACATTGCTTGCCTACGACTTCGAGCAGCAGCGTCTAGCAACGATCGCGCACGAATGCGACGAAGTGGAACTGAGTGCCGACGGCCGTACCGTTATCTATCGCAGTAACGACCGTTTACGCGCAATCGACGGGCTCACCGAGCTACCGGAAGAAGGTGAAGAATCTAAGCCGCCTGCGGAAACCGGGCGCAAGAGCGGCTGGATCGATCTCGATCGCGCCAGCGTGGAAATCGTCCCGCGCGATGAGTGGGCGCAAATGTATCGCGAAGCCTGGCGTCTCCAGGGCGAACACTTTTGGGTCGAAGACATGAGTAGCGTGGATTGGAAGCGCGTGTACGACCGGTACGACGCGGTGCTTCCGCGCGTCCGCACGCGCGGCGAATTTTCCGATCTCATCTGGGAGATGCAGGGCGAACTCGGAACCTCGCACGCGTACGAATACGGCGGCGACTACCGGGAGCCGCCGCAGTACCAGCGCGGTTTTCTGGGCGCCGATTTTTTGTGGGACGACGCGCGCGACGGCTATCGCATCGAGCGATTGTATCGCGGTGATTCGTGGAATCGCGAAACCGATTCGCCGCTAGCCGAGCCGGGCTTGGCGGTGCGCGAAGGCGACGTCATCGTCGCAATCGGCGGCAAGCGCCTCTCGCGCGAAGTTACGCCGGACCGCTTGTTGGTCAACACCTCGGGGCGCGACGTGTCGGTGACGCTGCGCGCGCGCAAAGACGCAGAGCGCACGATTTTGGTCAAAGCACTAGCGAGCGAACACGCGTTGCGCTATCGGGCTTGGGTCGAAGCGAATCGCAGCAACGTTCACGAACGCACGAACGACCGCGTGGGGTATCTGCACATCCCGGATATGGGACCGTGGGGATTCTCCGAGTTCCATCGCGGATTTCTCAGCGAGTTCGACCGCAGGGGACTCATCGTAGACGTGCGATACAACCGCGGCGGTCACGTCTCGTCGCTGCTGCTTGAAAAACTCGCGCGCAAACGCGTCGGTTACGATATGCCGCGCTACGGATCGGCCGTGCCTTATCCTCCCGAATCCGTTGGCGGTCCAATCGTCGCCCTCACCAACCAATTTGCCGGATCCGATGGCGACATTTTCAGCCACTGTTTCAAACTCTACCAACTGGGACCGTTAATCGGAAAACGCACGTGGGGCGGCGTGATCGGCATCGAACCCTACCATTATTTAGTAGACGGCACGCTCACCACGCAACCGGAGTTTTCGTTCTGGTTTTCCGACGTCGGCTGGCGCGTGGAAAACTACGGCACCGATCCGGACTACGACGTCGACGTGGCCCCGCACGACTATCGCGACGGAAAGGATCCGCAACTCGACCTCGCGCTCGAGCTCATCGAACGCGCGATCGACGGTTACTCCGAAATCCGTCCCGACATGTCGACCCGTCCGTCGTTGCCTCTGCCGTAAGGCAAGCAGTCTCCTAGTGCGCGAACGGCTCGCGTTGCAAGCGGCAGCGGCGGCGCGCCTCGCCTGCGACCTCGCCGCTTTCCTGGTGCCTGCAATCGTCTACATCGCGAGCGCGTCGCACGAACCAGCGTCGTGGGATACCGCGGAGTTGCAAGGCGTTCCGTACATCCTAGGAATCACGCATCCGACCGGGTTCCCGCTCTACGTTCTGCTCGGTTACGTATGGTCGCACGCGCTGCCGCTCGGCTCGATTGCGTTTCGGCTCAACGCGTTCAGTGGAATCACGCTCGCGGCGGCAGCCGCAACGGCGTATGCGGCGGCGCTGTTGCTGGGTGCGTGGCGACCGGTCGCGCTAACCGCATCGCTATGGTTTGCATTTACACAAGACGTGTGGTCGCACGGTGTACGCGCCGAAGCGCAAAATCTTGCGGTCGCCTGTGAGGCTTTCGCCGTCTATGCGTTTCTGCGGTGGTTGCGCGGCGGCAGCGACCGCTGGTTCGCGACGGCTTTCGCTTGCTTCGGGCTTGGGATTGCCGCGCATCCAAATGCGATCTGGCTCGCGCCCGGGCTCGCTGCCGGAGCGCTCATAGCAAGAAATCGGCCATCGCTGCGTTTGTTAGCGATTTCGTCGGCTTTGACGCTCGCCGCCGTTTTGCTTTATCTCTACCTTCCGCTGCGCTCCGCGTACGTCGTTGGGCACGGTCTCGATCCGACCCACGTGTTGCCCGGCGCCGGCGGCGGAATATTTTGGAACTACAACAATCCGAGCACGCCCGCCGGCTTCATACGCGCGCTGACCGGAACGGAATCGAGCGCGCCGCACTTCTTGTTGGCATCGCTCAACCCCAGCCGCGTGCAGGACGCGCTATGGGCCTTCGTCAGCGGCATCGGAGAGCAGTTTGGCGCATTCGTGCTGGTGCTGGTTGTCTTCGGGCTCGTGACCGCTTGGAAACGCGATTGGCGCTCGACGGTGTTTCTCTGCATCGCGTGTACCGCGGCGTTGATGTTTTCGGTGACGTACCCCAACGAAGCCGACGTCGGCCGCTACCGCTTGTTCGCATTGTGGCTAACGGTACCGTTGGTCGCCGTACTCGTTCCCGCACGCAACGCATCGGCGCTGCTGCGTGCGGGCGTGCTCGCGTTTCTCGTTGCAGGCACCGCATTCGCGTTTGCCGGACATCGCAGTTACTTCGAGCGACGAGCCGGCGAAGGCGGCCGCTGGGTCATCGATGCCGTGCGCCCGTTCGTGCCGTCCGGCAGCGCGATTGTGGTGGACGGTTGGCTCGACGCAACCTCGCTTGCCTATGGGGCGTATGCGGACCAGTCACTGCCCGATCGCATCATCGTCTCGGGGTGGGAGCCGGCGAAAATGGGACTCTACCGCTCCTGGGCCGCAGCGCGCCCGGTGTTCATTTTGACCGATCCGCACGCGGTCGCTTCGCTTGCCGGCGCCGCCCCGCCGATTCGGCTCGACCCGTACCACGAGCTATTCGCGCTCGAACGATAGGAATCGCCGAATTTGGGCTAAAAACAACCATCCAATGATTGGAAATGGACCATCCAATCTGAGGTCCAAAGATTCGACCAGGCCAGTCCAATTATTGTTTGCCGCCTTGCTTTGGAGGAGAAATACACATCGTGGAGAGCTCGCAGCGCGCCGAGATCATCGCTCGTACGTGGGCCGATCGGGGGCGATGGGATGGGACCCGGCGCCGATACAGTGCCGCCGACGTCGTGCGCCTACAAGGCAGCGTCGTTTCCGAACACACGCTGGCCCGCATGGGCGCCGAGCGCCTGTGGAAGTCGCTGCAAGGAGACGAGCCTACCGCGGCGCTCGGAACGCTGACCGGCAATCAGGCGGTTCAGGCTGCGCGAGCTGGACTTCAAGCCGTCTATTGCAGCGGATGGCAAGTCGCAGCCGACGCCAACGTGGCCGGCGAGATGTATCCGGATCAGAGCCTCTACCCGGTCAACAGCGTACCGGCAGTCGTCGCGCGCATCAACAACGCGCTCTCGCGGCTCGATCAAATCGAGTCGCTGGATGGCAACGGCGGCGCGCACTGGTATTTGCCGATCGTTGCCGACGCGGAAGCCGGCTTCGGCGGCCCGCTCAACGTTTTCGAATTGATGAAAGCGATGATTGCCGCCGGTGCCGCCGGCGTGCACTTCGAAGACCAACTCAGTTCCGAAAAAAAGTGCGGCCATCTCGGCGGCAAGGTCTTGATTCCGACCCAACAAGCGGTGCGCCATCTCGTTGCCGCGCGGCTCGCGGCCGACGTGCTAAACGTACCGACGATCATCATAGCGCGCACGGATGCAAGCGCGGCCAAACTCATCACCAGCGACGTTGATCCGATCGACCGCGAGTTTCTCACCGGCGAACGCACGGCGGAGGGATTTTTCGTTACGCGTTCCGGTATGGATGCGTGCGTTGCGCGCGGCTTGGCGTATGCCCCCTACGCCGATCTCGTCTGGATGGAGACGTCGGAACCGAACATCGAGGAGGCGCAACGCTTTGCCGATGCAATTCGCAGCGCATTTCCCGGCAAGATGCTCGCCTACAACTGCTCGCCGTCGTTCAACTGGAAGAAAAAACTCGACGCGCAGTCGATCGCATCGTTTCGCGAGCGGCTCAACGCGATGGGTTATAAGTTCCAGTTCATCACGCTAGCCGGGTTTCACGCCCTCAACTATAGTTTCTTCCGCCTTGCGCACGACTTCAAGTCGCGCGGCATGACGGCGTACGCCGAATTTCAACAGGAAGAATTCGCTGCGGCAGCCGACGGCTACACGGCGACGCGCCACCAGCGCGAGGTCGGCACCGGCTATTTCGACGAGGTCGCAACCGTGATCGGGGAAGGACAGAGTTCGACGACGGCGCTGGCCGATTCGACCGAATCCGAACAGTTTTACGAAAACGGCAAGAGCGTTCGCGCGGCCATCTAGGAGTTTCCCGGCATGAACGTCGCGCCGGCTGCATTTTCGCTCGACCATGATGTTCTGCGCGGATTCGGCGATTTCTATCGCCCGTTACACGCGCGCTTTACGCCCGAACAACGCCGGCTCGCACGCGCGCGCGCCGACCGCTTAGCGCGCGCGCACGCAGGCGACGTGCCGAATTATCTGCCGCCCTCGCCGGCCACGACGACTGCGTGGCGAATTGCACTTCCGCCGTGGTGCCGCGACCAGCGCAATCAAATGACCGGTCCTGCCGACGACGCGGAGTTGGTCGTAAAAATGCTCAACTCCGGCGCACCCGGCGTCATGCTCGATCTGGAAGATTCGATGGCCAACACGTGGGAGCACCTGATGCTCGGCCACGCCAATATCGTCTCCGCGCTCTACGGTGAACTATTCTACGACGATGCCAAACGCAACTCGCGTGTCGGCATCGCGCCGAGCGACACGGTGGTGTGGAATCGCGTGCGCGGTTTGCATCTTTCGCAAGGAGGAATCGTTGCCGGCCAGACGACCAGCGCTTCGCTGTTCGACCTCGCCTTGCTGGTCTACCGCCTCGACGCGGCTCGTTTGAAGCATCCGCTCTGCATTTACATTCCGAAGTCTGAATCGGCAGAAGAGGCGTTGTGGTGGAAAGGCGTCTTCGACGCGCTGCTCGAGGCGAAGGGTTGGCAGCCGGGCGCAATCAGCGCCATGGCACTGGTCGAGTCGCACCCGCTCGCCTACGAGATGGAAGAGTTCCTGTACAATCTTCGCGACTACATCCTCGGCTTGAACTTAGGGCGGTGGGATTACATGGCGAGTCTCATCCACTACAATTTCAGCAACCCGGCGTGGCTCTTGCCCGATCGTAACACGATTCCGATCGACGTCCCATTCTTTCAGAATTTGCGGACGATCTTGCCGGAAGTTGCGCACAAGCACGGTGCGCTGGCAATTGGCGGCATGACCGCCCTCTATCCGAGCCGCGAAGATTCCGAACTCAACGCGCGCGCGCTTGCCGTGCTCGATCGTGACAAGCACAACGAAGCGGCATGTTTGATGGACGGTGCATGGACCGGCCATCCCGATCAAAACGCGATTGCCGTCGCGGCGTTTCCGGTTCCAAATCAGGTCGAGCGGCGACCAAGATTGCCCGACGGCATCCATCCTGATTTGCGCCCCGCGCCCGCCGGCGTGGGCGCGACGAGTCTCGACGGCACGCGCACTGCCATACGCACCGTCATTCGCTATCGAAACGGCGTCCTCGAGGGAAAAGGCGCGAGTCTGCTCGACGGGTACATGGAAGATCTCGCCACCGACCGTATCTATCGTCTCATGATCGCGCAACGCATGCGCTACCCCGGCGACTATACGCCCGCGTCGCTGAGCGCAGCGTTCGACGACGAGTTGGAACGCATCGAGCGCGAGTTGCCGTCAGATGCCGGAAATCAAACTCGACAGCGTTATCGCGAGGCGCGCACGATATCAGAACGCATGATTCGCGACGGCGCCTTCGATCCCGTATAGGGTCGTGTGATGGCTCGGCGCATCCCCTGGGTCGCGGCGTTGTTGACCTTGGCGGCGCATCTCGCCGGCAATCCGCACTACGGATTTTTCCGCGACGAGCTCTACTTCATCATCTGCGGATTTCATCCGGCGTGGGGATACGTAGACCAACCGCCGGTTGCGCCGTTGCTGGCAGCCGGGTCGCAACTCTTCGGACACTCGCTGTTTTTATTGCGCGCAATTCCCGCGGCGTTTGCTGCCGCCGGCGCTTACGTCACGTGTCTGCTGGTGGCCGAAATGGGCGGGGGCGCCTTTGCACAGATCGTTGCCGCGCTCGCGGTCTTCTTCGCCAACGTTTTGATGGCGTTCGGCATGAAGGTCGGTCCGGATATGGTCGGCCTCTGGTTGTGGCCGCTCGCGGCGCTCTACGTCCTGCGCATCGCCAAGGGTGGAGATCCGCGTTGGTGGCTAGCGGCAGGCGCAGCAATTGGCATCAGTTTGGAAAGCAAATACAGCGCCGCGTTTTTTGCGCTCGCGCTCTGCGTCGGACTCATGATGACGCCGCAAAGGCGCGTTTTGTGGTCGCGCTGGTTCGTTGCCGGCGCGCTCGTCGCTGCGTTCATCGCGCTGCCGAATTTCCTCTGGCAACGCCACTACGGATTCCCGATGCTCGAATTGCTGCGCAACGGCGCGAACGGAAAAAACGTCGTTGCGGGGCCGTTGCTCTATCTGTTCCAGCAACTGCTCCTGAGCAATCTCTTCCTCTCGCCGATTTGGATTATCGGCCTTATCTCGCTGCTCGTACGATCGAGCCCCGCGCGCTTTCTGGGCTGGTCGTACGTCGCACTCATCGCGATGATGATCGTCTTGCACGGAAAGCACTACTATCCCGGCGACATCTACCCGATCGTCATTGCCGCGGGAGCCGTCGAAATCGCGTCGTGGACCAAGCACGCGGCGCCGGTGCGGTACGCGCTGGTCATCGCGATGATTGCGGCCGGGTTGTTTTTTCTTCCGTATTCACTGCCGGTTCTCTCCGAGCAGGCGATGCTCGATTACGGCGCATTCGTCGGACGCACGCTGCACCTAAGCAAGTCGACGATGGCGACCGAACGGCACCAGTCGGCCGATCTGCCGACGGATTGGGCCGACATGCACGGCTGGCCGGACCTCGTGCAGACGGTGGCGCGCATTTACGATAGCTTGTCGCCCGAACAACGCGGTCGCGCAGCAATCGTCGCCAGCAACTACGGCGAAGCGGCGGCAATCGACTTCTTCGGCGGCGCGTACGGGTTGCCGCCGGCGCTTTCCGGGCACAACAACTACTGGCTTTGGGGCCCCCGTGGGTTCACGGGCGACGTCGTTATCGACGTCAACGGCGACTGCGGAGGATCACTACACCTCTATCGAAACGTTCGCGAGGCCGCGCGCTCCGATCCGCCGTGGGTCATCTCCTACGAACGCGACATTCCGATCATGGTCTGCACGCAACCAAAGCGCGACCTAACGAATATCTGGCCAACCCTCAAACACTACATCTAAGCTCCTTCGGCAGAAATTCTACCGAGGTTGCGTAACAGCATCGAAAACGCCACCGCTTCGCGCTTGAGGACTGCATCGGCGAAGATGTTGGCCTTCGTCACCAAGGTTAAGAGGAAGCCGTAGGGCGTCGCGTACGTCTCGGCCAGCGCAAACGCTTCGACGACGTGCTCGCGCGCGGCGCGCGCGTTTCCCAGCTTGGCATGGCAGATCGCCAGCAGCCGGTGCGCGTCGCAGAGTCCGCGCGCAACGTTGCGCGACGCGTATCCGGCCAGCGCATCTTCAGCGCATGCAAGCGCGTCGGCGATGCGGCCGATCCGTTCCAAGGCGGCGGCCGTCAGCGCAAGCCAACTCGGCGCCTCGGCCCGCGGACAACCGGCTTCCGGCGCAATGCGTTCGAGAATGGTCAGCGCGTCGGCGGGGCGCCCGGTCATCGTATACGCGTGCGCCACTTCCATCACAAGATTGGCGCGGTCGCTGGGGCGCCCGGCGTGCGACGGAAGCGACGACATTCGCTCGTACCACCGAATCGCTTCCGCGTAGTCGCCGCGCACGCCGTTGAGACCGACTAGATCGGCTCCGAGCCGCGTTGCCGTCGAATACCAGCCCGAATCGAAGGCGCGATAGAGCAGCGGCGCCACTTTTTCCACCGCCGCTTCGACACGACCGGTGAAGCACGCATCGAGTGCGGCATCCATAGCGAGAATCTCGAGCGTTCGCGGGCGCAAAAATGGTCCGGTCGACTGGATCAATTCAACCGCGCTGCGCGATGCCGCGCGCGCTCGCGCGAACGATCCCAAATTGAAATCGAGCAGCGCGAGATCGCCCAACGTTTCGGCCAGCGCCGACCGCACGCCGGGACTGCACGGATCGTCGCAAAGACTACGCCGCAGCAACTGCTCCGCCCGTGTATAGAGTTGGCCTGCCTGCGCGGTGGTTGCGGCCGAGCGCGCTTGAATGCTCGCGAGGCGCCCCTCGAAATAGACAACGCGTCCGCTGGCATTCAGGTCGCCGTCGCTCAGCAATCTTCTGACCGCGAGCGCCGCGTCGTGCGCCTTCGCGTCGTCGTCGTACTCGGTCGCGGTCTCCGCGAGGTCGATCAACATGTCAGCGCGCGCAACTGGTTCCGCAGTCTGCTGGACCAAATCGGCGAGTATGCCTACGCACGACGCGTCACCGGATTGCGCTAGATGACGCGCGAGCGTCCGCCGCAGTATCTCCGCGCCGCGAACCTCAGCGTGCGCACGGTCGCCGCCATGCGGCAATGCCGCGCCATCGTGCCGCTCGGCGCGCGCCGAAAACAGCAGGTCATTCAAACGCGCGAGTGCGTTGCGGCGATCGCGAAAGAACTGCCGCGGCGAAAGCGCAAGCACGCGCTGAACCTGCGCGGCCGATTCGCCGGCGAGATCGTAACGTCGCACGATCTCGCGTTGGCGCGGCGATAGCCGGAACAATGCGATATCGAGCATCCCCGAAATCGTCGCGTGCCTGCGCGCAAGCGGGACGCCGGGGCAAAGGAGCGCTGCCGTAGGACTGCCGGCGAGTCGTGTGCCGTCGCGCACCTCGCGTAACAGCCGCCGAACCGCCGAGATTGGATCGTCGCGATCGGATCTGCGCGCCACTGCTAACGTGCTTACCACGCCCCGTCGCCGAACCATTCAGCCGCAAACCGAGGCAGCGGCAATGGCATTCCGGCATGCGATGCGCCGGCGGCGTTGGCCACAGTGCCAACTTCGTCGGCGCTGCGAGGAACCGCCACCGCGCGCTGCGCAGCAACGTTGCGAAACGCCTTTGGAGGAAGTGACCATGTTCGTGATAACACGGCTCCCCGCCGCCGGCGCACTGCTGGCGCTCGGCCTGTTGACCGCTTGCTCGGGGAACGGTACCAGCGCTACACCGCTCACTCCCGGCGTGCAGACCGCGGCTGCGTCGCGAACGGGCGGCGGTTATGCGGGGCTCGTGTTCGTCTCGGACGTGCTCGACAACACCGTGTGGATTTGCCCGACCAATCTCGGCGATGTGCGGCGCGGCATCCTCTATCCGACCGGACAACTCCAAGGCGTTTCCAATCCTGTCCAACTCGCCGTCGACGCGCAGGGTACAGTGTACGTCGCCAACGCGCAAATCGACGCAACTGGTGCGGGTGAAATCACCGAGTACGCACGCGGAAGCACTTCACCGACGCGCACCCTCAAAACCGGGCTCGACACGGCCACCGGCGTCGCCGTGGACGGCGGTGGAACCGTGTACGTTAGCAACAAGTACGCCCGATCCGTCGTCGTCTTTGCAAAAGGTCAGAGTTCTCCCGAAGCGACGATCACCGCCAATCTCACAGGCCCCGATGGACTGGCCACGGATCGCTCGGGCAATCTCTACATTGCCGACAGCAGCGGCGACGACGTGTTGAAACTGGCGCACGGATCGAGCACGCCGACTTCGCTGCAACTCAGCGGGATCGCGCGTCCAACCGGCGTCGCGGTTGACGCTGCCGGTCATTTGTACGTTGCGAACATGCTGGGCGCATCGTCGAACGTTACCGTGTACGCGCGCGGACAGACTAAGCCCGAGCGCACGATCGTCGTCCCGGGACCGCCGTTCGGCTCGCAAGAGAGTATCGGCGAGCCGCTGATGCTCTCGATCGCCGCGGGGACGACGCTACTCGCGAGCGCTCCGATCTCGCTCGTGCTCGTGCAAAGCAAGGAGTGGTTCGGATACGGAGCGGTCGTCGCCGGTTTTGCCGACGGCCAGTCCCAAGCCTCATGGCGTTTTTACGCGATCGCCGACCCGCAAGATGCCGTCTTCCAACCCGCACGCTAACGTGCATCTTCAGAGGTGTAGTTCAATGTCGTGGATTCGATCGTTACTCTGTACGGCTGCGGCAGCCGCAATTCTCATCGCTCCCGCCGCGCGCGCCGCGGTACCCGCGGTTCGATCCGCGTGCGCTTTCAATCTGCCGCTGAACGGACCGCTATGCGCCCAACTCGGCCGCTCGCGCGAGCTCGCAGAGCATTCGACCTGGCTCGCCGGCGTACGCGGCAAGACGCTCGTCTACGCCTCCGAGCCGCTGAATAGCGCCGTTGAGGTGGTCGCACTCGGTGGGGGCGGATTTACTCCGGTCGGCAGTTTGAGTTTAAGCCCCGGGGCCGTTCCACTCGGCCTCACCGTAGATGCGTCCCAAAATCTCTACGTCGCGGCGCCGGCACTGGGATCTGGTACGCAGAGCGTCGACGTGTTTCGACGCGGCGCAAACAAACCAAGCCGCGTTTACACCGACGGACTTACCGGCCCCGTCGACGTCGCGGTAGATTCGCAGGGGACGCTCTACGTCGCGAATCTTGCGAAGCCGGGCGGCGGGTGCGCGCAAGGCAGCGGGCCGTTCGGCAACATCGTCGAGTATGCAAAGGGCAGCATGCACCCGACCGGCGAGATCGACAATCTTCCGGGATGCCCGGAGGCCGTGGCGGTTGACGCCAAGGACGATGTCTACCTCACGTACATCTATTATCCGTCGAATGGCCTGACGGGTAGCAACGTCTTGAAGTACTCGTCCCAAACCAAGAAACTTCGTAACCTCAACCTGCAGGCGCCGGGCGGAAACGACTTCGGCGGGCTGGCGATCGACCGTTCCGGAAATTTGGTACTCGAGAACGATCAAGCCGACGCTACTGTTAACCAGATGTTGATATTTGCGCCGGGCTCGAAGAAGCCGTCCGCAACGGTTCAATACGGTGGGAGCGGCTGGGGAACCAGTTTCCGCTTCTTCGCTTTGCTCGGAACCCGCTTCGTCGCTCCGGCGTACGTTTCGGAGAACTTTCCCTTCGTGATCAGCACGATTGCAACGTTCGACTATCCCAGTGGCCGCGAACTCCACGTGCAACACCGCGAGCCGGCGCCGGCGCCATTCGTTTACGGCTTTGCAGTAAGTCCGTAGCCGTCGTCGTCGGGTGGCCGCAGATCGTTTCGGCGTTGCAAAAAGAATTGCGCATTCTCCGGTGCTTGGATCGGTACGAACGTTCGCGGCGATTGGCCAAAGTCGAAGCAGTCGCCGGCCGGCGACGTAGCGCGCGCATCGCTTGCGGCCAAGCGCGCGAGACCGAAGACGTCCTCGGTAAACTTCAAAATGCTGCCGTGTTCGTACGAAACGTGCGAGACGAAGCCATGCTTTGCGTAGGGTGAGATTATCAGGAGCGGTATCCGAAAACCAAGACCGTCGTAGTCGAGGTGCGCCGGTGGAACGTGATCGTAGAGACCGCCCCAATCGTCCCATAACACGAAAATGGCGGTCGAATCCCAAAACGACGACGTACCGACGGCGTTGACGACTGACGCAACCCACGATGGTCCGAGACCACCGCCGCAGTTCGGATGATCCGAGGCTTCGCACGTTGGCGTAATCCACGTCACGTTGGCCAGCATTCCGCCTGCGACGTCTTGGAGGAAGCGCTTCTGCGGCGTAATGACGTTTTTCCAATCCGGCCCGTAGCGAATGTGCCGGATCGCCTGGTAGCCCGACCACTCGCCGGCACCTGGTTCGGCAATTTTGCTCGTGTAGAATCGCCATGTCAACTTGGCGGCGTCGAGTTCGTCGCCAAGCGTTTGATAATCGAAGCACGGTTTCTGCGGTTTGCCGATCGAGCGGTTCTCGTGAATCGTCGCGACGAAATTCTTGCCGCTGCCGCAGCCCCACTGCGGGAGGAAAGGCACGTCGACGCTGGATTGCGCCTGCGCGGCAATGATATATTGGTGCGAAACGAAGCTTTCGTCGAGGTGCGATTGGAACATGCGATCGGCCAGCACCCACTCGTGGGCCATGTCGAAGTACGGCCGGCTCTCGTCGTGCGGGACGAAAGCGTACTGCCCGTCAGCGGGTCCGCCGAGTTGTTGTTCTTTATCGAAACCGTCCATGCGGCATTTCGTTCCGGGTATCTTCGCGGTGCCGTCGCACGCCGCAAACATCGCCAATGCGGAGTGGTCGATGTCATATTTGGTCGCGAGGCTTACGGGTTGCAGCGGCACGGTTTGCCCCGACGAATTCTTTCCACTCGAAACCGTGTCGGCGCCCGGATAGGCCTGGAACATGTCGTCGAAGCTGCGGTTTTCTTGAATGACGATGACGACGTGTTCGATTTTTCCTGCGCCGGTTGCGTACGGAACGCGCCCTGCGGCCGCGGGAATCGTTTGCGGCGAGGTGCGCGCGCCGGCCGAACATCCGGCCAGCGACATAGCGAAAGCAATTGACGCTGTTGCTCGCAAGCAAGCATAGGATTTTGACATAGCGGCGGCTGGGAGTTTTATGCGGCTAGGCCGAGCGCCTGCAGCAATCGCGGGTAGACGAGATCCGTCTTGGCCAGCGGATTTTGCGGATCGACGATGTCGTGGTTTTGCGGCAGTCCCCGTAATTCGACGTACTCGGCACACTGCGGTTTCCAGCCTTGCCACTCGAGCACAACGTTATGCGTAACGTCGTTGTTGACCGCCGGGTCGGACCGATTGACGATCGTGACGATGCGTCGCGCCTGCGGCGCCTGCCGCCGGGCCGCCGCATACACCTCGTCGCCGATCACGAGCGTTTGCGCGAGCGCACGCGTGGAAAACCGCGGATAGGCCGTGGCCGGCGGGTGACGCTCGCGATCCCGTGGATCCCACCACAGAAAAAAATTCGGCAGCCACCGCAAGACGTGGGCAACGAAGCGGCTCGCCGGGTACGGCAGTTCGAGCAGCGCGAATTCGGGTGCTACCGGAATGGCGATGTCGATATTACGATGTTGCGCCGCGTACGCCGCTTGCGTTCCGCCCATCGAAATTCCCAGCACGCCGACCCGCTCACCGAATCCACCAGCGATGTCCAATGCTTCGGATGTAGCTCGCACGAGGTCGTTGGCCGTCAGGCGCGCGATGCGATCGGTTAACCGATCGGCATCGCCGTGTTCCGGCATTCGAGGCACGAATACGTTGACTCCGCGCTCGAAGACGAGCGGCGCAAACTCCGCGAACTGCGCCGGACTATTCGTGTAACCGTGCAACAACACGACGGCCAGCGGCACCCGCTTTCCGTGTTCGAGCAGCGCCGTTTTCGCCGCTGGCAATATACCGGCTCCGTCGCGCGCCATAACCGCACGCGCGCGATCGATACCTTCTTCGTAGGTGCGCGCCGGCTCGCTCTGCGGAAGTGCAACGACGCTCACGGGGAGGGCGCAGCGGGTCCTACGTTTGTGATGATTTCTTGATAATAAAGGTAATCGAACGTCCAGCGACGTGGGCGCACCTCACCTGATTGCAGCGGCTGATAGTCGCTCGGGTACGCGAGCGCATCGCCAGCCCAAATCGCCCCTAGAAGATAGGTCTGCTCGTCAAGCAGCACGGTATACCATTGAGAAGAGTCCGAGTTCGAAACGACCGTAAGGGCATAATACTGTCGCCCGGCTAACGACACGTTTGGCTGACGCTCAACGTGCACGTTGCACGCCTGAGCGTGCAGCTCACAGCGGTTATAGAGCATACCCCACGTGGGAATATTGTCTACTGCGGCTACGCCGCGGCCGTTATGCTCTACAAATCCGGCGACGCCGTTGTAGCCGGACCGAAAAAACGTTCTCGCACCAGACGTCAAGGCGTACTCGAACCCAACTGGAGGAGTCGTTTGCAATCTCAACATCGACCACGAGTAAGGGCTATCGTTGAGGTAGGAGCGGAAGTGCGCGAGACCGGCGAGGGCCGTTCCGCGCGCCACGAGCGGCTCGCGCAGCGCGTGCCGGTACCGCTCGAGTATCCAGCGCGTCGTCCAATCGAATGGCATGACGGGCATCTCGAACAGCGAGTCGTCGATCGATTCGGCAGAAATGTCTCGGGAAACGGACGCGCCGACCAATCGGCCGCCTTGATAAATGTCTTCCTTTCGGCAGTTTGTTACGCCGTTAGCCCGGACATAGTGCGTGCAGATATCATACCGATCGAGAGCATACTGGCGCCCACCTATTTGGAACGTTCTCGGATCGATTAGTAGCGTGCTGCCGTTCCCGCCGCGCGGCTCGACGTAGACGCGCAGGTATGTTTTTCCACGGATCGTGGCGTCCGGAAGGCGGTACGACCTCGTTGGCCATCGGCCCGGAAGCACTTCCGCACTGTTGGCCAGCGCCGCCTGAGTTCTTACGAAACGCCCCTCCGCCGGCCCCGAAGGCCCGGCGCCGCCCAAGTTCACCTGGGTCCAAGCCACTCTGCCGTTATAACCGCCTTGAACGACAACATGCATCCAAGGAACGATGCGCTGAAAAAACACCCGATCCGGTGCTTTCGTAAAGATGCGTACAATTTGGGTAAGACCGCGGCTGGTAATCGAAGATTCTAGCGCGGTCATCCGGCTAGTTTGGAGCGTGCCGCCCCAAGCTTCCCGACAGCGCGATAGGATTTCGTGGGCCGTGAGACTTCCCGTCGAAGACGCAGCGTCTGCCGCAGCCGACGCCGCGAGGCACCAAAGCGTGCAGACTAGCGCAAACAGCTTCAATTACCTGTCTCCACGATCGCGCTGGTTGACTCGTTCAATCTTTTCTTACATTGCCCGCGCACGGGCCCTTTATAAGGAGAGGGGCGAAGAGTTTTCGCGAAGTTGATGCGATGCCGCCTCGCATTGTTCCCGCCCCAGCCGCTTCCGGCCTCAAACGCTGTTCTTGGGCTACCAACGATCTCGCGATTCGCTATCACGACGAAGAGTGGGGCATTCCGGTGCACGACGATCGCCGGCTGTTTGAAATGCTGACTTTGGAAGGCGCGCAGGCCGGCTTGAGTTGGGATACGATTTTGCGCAAGCGCGAGCACTACCGCCGGCTCTTTCTCGATTTCGATCCTGCGCGGGTAGCGCGCATGCGTGCTGCAACCGTCGAACGCATTTTGCGCGATCCCGGTATCGTGCGCAATCGCGGGAAGGTTGAGTCAGTCGTTTCGAACGCTAAGGCCTTTCTCGCAGTCCAACGCGAATTCGGGTCGTTCGATACATTCATTTGGCAGTTTACCGGTGGCAAGCCGCGCCTCGAAAAACGCAAGACTCGCGACGAGCTGCCCGCTAAGACCCCAGAGTCCGAAGCCATGAGCAACGAGCTGCGCAAGCGCGGCTTTCGCTTTGTCGGACCGACGATTTGCTACGCGTTCATGCAAGCCGTGGGCATGGTTAACGACCACATCATCGGCTGTCCCTGGCGCTAGTCGCGTCTCCCAATACTAGGATCAATCGCCTCGATAATCTGCGGGTAGGCGCGCGCGGCCAGGCCGCGTGGCCGCAACGGTTCGATGATATCGTGCGACAACGGCAGGCCTCTCAGCGCGACGAGTTCGACGTTGCCGGGCCGCTGCGTTTGCCACTGCGTGTAGAGCCGGCGGATGGCGCGATTGTTTACGCCCATCTCGCGCGCGTTGACGATGAGAACCAGGTGCTGCGCCAACGGTGCATGCCGCGAGGATTCGCTGAGGACTGCTTGCGCGATGCGGTAGGCGTGCGCGAGCGCGTGAGTAGCGTAGCGCGGATAACCGTGTTCGGGCATCTGACGCTCGCGAACGATCGGATCCCACCAGTGGAAACGATTCGGAATGCGCAGCAGCAGTTCGGCGAGCGCCGTCATCAAGCGCGCGGGAATCCACGCGACGCCGAGAAACGGTGCGATGGCGACGCAACGATCGAATTCGTAGTGCTGGGCGCACCACGCTGCGAGCAAACCGCCAAGCGAAAAGCCTGCAATCGTAACGCGTTCGCCGAGCTCGCGCGCAACCGATACGTATTCGTCTGCCGCGGCGTACAGTTCGTCGGGGCGCAGCCGCTCGAGTGCCGTCGAAAGCCGGTCGGCATGGCCGTGATGCGGCAACCGCGGTACCAATACATTATGTCCGCGTTCGAATAATTCGCCGGCATACCGTTCGAATTGCGCCGGGCTCGCGCTCATTCCGTGCAACAGCACGACCGCACGCGGACGGCGTTCCCCGTGCGTTCGGACGATCGTGCGGCCTTTGTCGCCAACGCCGGAGTGATCGCGCGCAAGCAGGCGGTTGAGAGAGGTGGCCAAGGGATGCGTCCTTAAGTCAGACCACCAAGTGTTCCTCGAACGCGGGCCGGCTGCGCCCCCGCGGTCCCGCACCTTGCGGCGGTAAACACACGCGGCGCGTTTGGACGTCACGATGCACGCTGTTTCGAATCGCGCGCGCGACCTCGTCGCTCTCGAAGACCGCTACGGGGCGCAAAATTACCATCCATTAGACCTCATCGTCGAACGCGCCGAAGGCGTGTGGTTGTGGGACGTCGATGGCAACAAATACCTCGATTGCATCAGCGCTTATTCGGCCGTCAATCAAGGGCACTGCCATCCGCGCATTCGCGAAGCGCTCGTCGAGCAGTCGAAACGCGTCACGCTCACGTCGCGCGCGATGCGCAACGACCGGATGCCGGGATTTCTCGAAAAACTCACCCGGCTTTGCGGGTTCGACATGGCGCTCCCGACCAACACCGGGGTCGAGGCGGTTGAAACGGGCATCAAACTTGCGCGGCGTTGGGGATACGCAATCAAACGCATTCCCGAAAACTCTGCCGAGATCATCGTCTTTTCAGACAACTTTCACGGCCGCACGATGTCGGCGATCAGCGCAAGCACGACGCCGGAATATCGCGAGCAGTTTGGACCGTTCGTTCCGGGTTTCGTTTGGGTGCCGTTCGGCGACGCCGACGCGCTCGAACGCGCGATTACGCCGAACACGTGTGCGATTTTGATCGAACCGATTCAAGGCGAAGGCGGCGTCAACGTCCCGCCCGAGGGATATCTCAAACGTGCGTGGGCGCTCTGCCGCGAACATCGAGTGCTCTTCGTGGCCGACGAGATTCAAACCGGATTCGGCCGCACCGGCGACTTGTTCGCGTGCGATTTCGACGGCGTCAAACCCGACATCTTACTGGTCGGAAAGGCGCTTGGCGGCGGCTACTATCCCGTCTCGGCGACGCTCGCCGACGCACCGTTGATGCGGTTATTCCGTCCCGGCGAACACGGCAGCACGTTCGGCGGTAATCCGCTCGGATGCGCCGTCGCCGAAGCAGCGCTCGACGTGCTCGTAGATGAAAATCTCGTCGCTCGGGCGCGATATGCGGGCGCAAAAATCATGCAAGGCTTGCGTGCCATTGCATCGGCGCTCGTCACCGAAATACGCGGACGCGGCTTGCTGATCGGTCTCGAGCTGACGATTCCGGCGCGTACCGTTGCCGACGCGTTACTCGAGCGCGGCGTCGCCGCCAAAGATACGCACGAACGCGTTCTGCGCATCGCGCCGCCGCTGGTCATCGACGACGCCGCGATCGACTACTTCCTCGAGCGCTTCCGCGACGCGATTACGAGCGCGGCTTAACCACCTCGGATAGGCGGTCCCCCGTTCCGTCGATCCGGACCAGATGCGGGTAGCGAGGACCACCGTCGTATGCGATTGTCGCATTGCGATACACATCACCGTGTTCGACGAGTAACGTAATCGGCGCGTGGCTTATGGCCGACGCCTGGATCGCATCGTAGAGTACATCGGTCGAGTAGGTGCGTCCGTTGACGGCGACCAGTTTTGAATCGATTCCCAGGCTCGCTTGCCACGCCGGCGACCCTTCGCGTACGTCGGCGACCGCGCCCTTGTTCACCGAAAAACCTAGCGAGTACCAGACGTTGTCTTTGCGAACGAAATGCGAAGGCTCGCTGGTGTAGACCAGTCGCCAGCCTTCGGCGGTGAACCCGTCGGGTGGATGGATCGCGATGTCGTCGACCCACGTCTGGAAAAAGCCCGACCAGTCGTACGGCACGATCGCGTTCAACCCCGCGATTACGTCGGCCCGTTCGTAGGTGACGACGCTTGGACCGGTGTTCTTGCCGCCGAAAAACGCGCGCGCAAACGTGTCGAGCGATTCGCGATCGCCGGTCTTCTCGCGGATGATGCTATCGACTTTGAGCCACATGAGTTCGGATTCCGAATAAAAATCCACGCTGCGACGTTCCGCGCCGTAACCGCGCGGAGCCATGTAGAGGAATGGAGCGGAGACCGCGGTGTCGCCCACCGACCGCCAGCGGCGGCCGGGCTGATTGTCATAGTAGGCGTAGACCGCGGCAACATGATCGGGATACGTCGCGGGTTTGCGCAAGCCGTCGCGCCACGACATCACGTTGCCGTAGTATTGCGTCATGCCTTCGTAAACCCACAGCAGCGAGTCGTCGTAGGGAATCTGCAAGGTCGGCTGATACAGTCCCGCCGGCATTCGATACTTACCGTCCCACGAGTGGTTGAACTCGTGCGAAAGCAGATCGGCGCCGCGATCGAGCGCGTCGGGATCGATGAAGTAATCGCCGCTTTCGCCGTCGTCGCTCGATTCGTGATGTTCTATGCCTTCGCCGGGCATCGCATCGGAGAGCGTCAACAAAAAATTGTAGTTCCGCCAGTGGCGCGCCCCGTACATCGCCAACATTTCGCGCACGAGCCGTTTGTACGATTCCACCGTAGCCGCTGAGGCGTTGAGTTCTTCCGGCGTGTCGGCGACGACGTTGAGAAACGCCGCAGCATCGCCGTCTTGCCACAGTTGCCAGCGCCTGAAGTTCACGCCGGCATCGAGCGGCGAATCGATGAGATGTTCGAGTGAGACGTCGTTAAATGCGACCAGATTGCCGCTGCGCCGAGTACCGGTGAGCGCGGTCGCGAATTGCCAATCGCCGCCCGGCAAAATTATTGACGGTTTGAAGATGGTATTCGCGATCGTACCAGTCGACGGATAGAGCAGATCCTGGTCCCAGGTGATCACCAGCATATTTGGCGTTGCCAGTCGTTCCGAGGCATAGCGGCCGAACGTCGCGCCGAGGTAGGTTGCGGTGACGTCGATCGCGCTGACGCCGGCCGGTACGTCCACGTCGAACGCAAACATGTCGCGCGGCTCGCGCCGCCACGGCAGCGACGCACCGTTTGCCGAAATCGTTAGCCCGGCGAGGTTGGCGATCGGACCGGCCGGCATGTGTTGGCCCGGAAGCCACTGCGGATAGTAGAGCACGAGCTTCCCCGGCGTTACCGGGATAGATTCGCGCGTGAAAACGACATTTTGGGTCGGGGCCTTCGACGCGTCTACCTCGAGGACGATGGGCGCTTCGGCACGTCCTGCCGCCTCGCAAACCAGCACGGCGAGCATCCCGGCGCACGCGGCAAGGGCGCATTTTACGAGGACGATCCGCATGGCTTGCGTGTTAAGAAGCATCCTTGACATTCCCCCCGGCGCCCGTGATATGCTCGGCGGGCCGAAGTAGCGACCCGAAACTCCGAAAGGTCTTGAGGCGCTCACCGGATGCCCGCGGGCGATCCGGTCCTGCACTGGAGGAACCGTCGGCCGGTTCCGCGCGGTGGGGCTGCTCCGGCAGCGCCACTTTTTGTTTTAGGTGAGGATAAAAAGCCTTTTGGGTAGTGAAGTGAGTTTTGGGGCCCCCGCGCAGCGGGGGGCGCGTAGCGCAAGCGGAGCGCCTTTGAAATTGATCTTCCAAAGGAACGAAGTCACTTTCGGGGGCCCCGCGCAGCGGGGGGCGCGTAGCGCAAGCGGAGCGCCTTTGAAATTGATCTCCCAAAGGAACGCAGTGACTTTGGGGGGCCCCGCGCAGCGGGGGGCGCGTAGCGCAAGCGGAGCGCCTTTGAAATTGATCTCCCAAAGGAACGCAGTGACTTTTGGGGGCCCCGCGCAGCGGGGGGCGCGTAGCGCAAGCGGAGCGCCTTTGAAATTGGTCTCCCAAAGGAACGCAGTGACTTTGGGAGACTCGTCATAGCACGACCGCTCCGGATCAACGATCAGATCCGCATTCGCTCGGTTCGGGTGATCGACGAAAACGGCGAACAACTCGGGATTCTGCCGACCGAAGAAGCGCTGGATCGCGCGCGAACGGCCGGTCTCGACCTGATCGAAGTTTCGCCGACGGCACAGCCGCCGGTGTGCAAGATCGCCGACTACGGCCGGCTGAAATACGAGCAGTCGAAGAAAGATAAGGATGCTCGCAAGAAGCAGCGCCACTTCGAACTGAAAGAAGTCAAGTTGCGTCCAAAAATCGAGACGCACGATTATGAGACGAAAGCACGCATGGCCGAACGGTTGTTGCTCGACGGCAGCAAGATTAAAGTGACGATCATGTTTCGCGGACGCGAGATCACCTACGCTTCGTTCGGTAGGCGGCTACTCGATCGCATGTCGGAAGACATGGCTCCGTTAGCAACCATCGAGCGCGAGCCGCGGCTCGAGGGCCGAAACATGTTCATGATACTGGCGCCGCGCGCAACGCCGACGGGGCCACCGAAGTTTACGCAAGCCACGCCAAAATTGGAGGAGAGCACCAGTGCCTAAAATTCGAACACATCGCGGAACCGCTAAGCGCGTCAAAGTCAGCGCGACCGGCAAGGTGCAGCATCGCCACCAATTCAGCGGCTGCGGCCACATTTTGAGCAAGAAGACGAGAAAGCGCAAACGCAAGTTCCGTAAGGATCAGCCCGTGTTCAAGGGCGACCTCAAGCGCTTGGCGCCTACCATTCCGTACTTGGTTTAATCGGGGGCACTTCGAACAATGGCACGCATCAAACGCGGGGTCCACGGGCTTAAGCATCGCCGCAAGGTGATGAAACTCGTCAAAGGCTTTCGCGCGGCCCGTGGCCGCAACTACCGGGTTGCCAACGAAGCACTCCTGAAGTCGCTGGCGTATGCCTTCCGCGACCGTCGCGTCCGCAAACGCGATTTTCGTTCGCTTTGGATTAGCCGCATCAACGCCGCGGTTCGGCAAGAAGGCCTCTCGTATTCGGTCTTCATGAACGGCTTGAAGAAGTCGGGCGTCAGCCTCAATCGCAAAGCGCTCGCCGAACTCGCCATTTCCGATCGGGCGGCGTTCGGGTCGCTCATGAACTTAGCCAAGCGCGCCGTCGGGAAGTAAACCCGGCCGGTCATCCGCGTGCCGCCCAACGGGCGTTCTCATCGCGATGAAAGCGACGACGCGCTGGCGACGGCATTTGCCGCGCATGAGCGGTGGGCGTTCGACGAGGCGTACCGGCGTTACGTACCGCTGCTCTATTCTGCAGCATATCAGGTACTCGGCAACGCCGACGACGCGGCCGACTGCGTGCACGATGCGCTTGCGCGCGTGTGGCGTTCGACGGACGCTTACAGCCGCACGCGCGGGCAGGTTCGCAGCTTCTTGGTGGTCTGCGTGCGCAACGCGGCGATTTCTCGCGTGCGCGCGCAGAACCGGCGACGACATCTTGCAGTCCGGCTCGCAGCCGAGCCCCACGAACACGCCGAGATTCCGCAAAGCGATCCGGTCGAGCGCGATCGTTTGCGCGCCGCGCTCGCAGCGCTTCCTCAGGAACAACGCGTCCCGCTTCAGCTCGCGTATTTTGAAGGCAAGACGCATACAGAAATTGCTGGCGAACTGCGCGAGCCGCTGGGTACGGTGAAGAGCCGCATTGCCGGCGGATTGCGCAAACTCGCCGGCGCCCTGGCACCGCCCGAGGATCGCACGTGAACGCGAACGATCACGTCGGTGAAATGGCGGCTCTCTACGCACTCGGCGCGCTCGACGATTCCGAGCGCGCAGCGATCGATCGTCACGTGAGCGGCTGCACGCAATGCGCCGGCGCGATCGTGGTCGCTGAAGAGGACGTCGCGACGATCGTCACGGCCGGCGTGCGCAGCGAATTGCCGCCGTCGTTGCTGCACTCGCCGCTAGCCGAGCGTCGCATGCGCAAACCCGCACGGAGCGGATGGTTCGCCGTGGCTGCCGCATTGCTGATCGGACTCTTGCCCTCCGCATATTTCTGGAATCAAGACCGCGCGATGCATGCGGCAATGGCGAGCCATGCGGAGGCCTTAGCGCGGCTTGCGCAGCCGTCGGTGCGCACGTCCGCGTTCGTCCCGATCCAAGCCGGCATGACGGCGCACGTCATGTTTCCTGAAGACGGATCCTGGTACGTCGTTGTCGTGCGCGGCGTAACCAAAGCACTAGACGTCGTGTGGATGCACGACGGGCAACGCACGATGCTGGGCACGACGCAGTCCTACGGTGAAGTTGCGATGCTCTATTTGCCGAAGAGCCACCGCATGGATCGGCTCGCGCTGCTCGACGGCGTTCGCGTCGTCGCGCAAGCGCGTCTCGCGTACTAGAAGAAGTTGCTAGTCGTCGCCGTCGGCGAGACGGCGGCCCGTCGCTTCGACGACTTTTCCGAGCATCGTTACGGCTTCGGCGCGCGTCGTGTTACTGAACATGTAGCGTAAACGTTCGTCGGCATCCTCGACGATAAGCACTGCGCGGCGGCCCGAACGCACCGATTCGAGCAGTGCGTTCAAATAGGCTTCGTCTTCCGGTGCGAGCGTCGAACCCGTTGTGCCGGTGTTCGCGTCCAGCAATCGCTTGAGTACGGCATCGATGTCGCTGGGTATTTCCACGGCTGCCTCCAAGACCGAAGCCCCCGCGTTCCGAAGGACCGAACGCGAGCGTGGGTCGGAATTACGATGGGCTACCGGGAGAATCCGCCCTCGAATCCAGCTTTTTGCGCGCGCATCCAGAGTAATGCGAGCACGGTCTTGCAGTCGGCAATTTGCCCGCGTACAACCAAGCGCCACGCATCGTCGAACGTCAAGGATGCGACTTCGATACGCTCGTCGTCGTCGAGCGCTTGTTCGCCGGCTTCGAGCACATCCGCATAAAAGAAATGCATGATCTCGTCGCAGAATCCGGGCGTCGAGTACAGCGAGGCGAGCGGCCGCATTCTCCCCGCGCGATATCCGGTTTCTTCGCGTAGTTCGCGCAGTGCGCCGGTGAGTGGATCTTCCCCGGGCTCCGCGCGCCCGGCCGGCAGTTCCCACAGCGCGTCGCCGGCCGGATGGCGATATTGGCGCACCAAGACGATCTCGCCCGGCGCCGGTGAGGCCGCTATTGTGAACGACGGACCGTGCTCGACCACGTCAATGCGGTGACGCGAACCATCCGCGTACCGCAACTCGTCGATTCGGACGTCGAAAACGCGCCCTTCAAAGACACGCCTGGATGTAGTGACTTCGGGTCGATCGCTCATCGGGCGGAATTTGGCGGAACGATTTGAACGCGCCTCGTATTGTCGCCCGATGGCGCCACGCTCGTCGATGCTCGCCGAAATCGGCTGGCTTGCGTTTTTTATCGCCGTCTTCGTCGCGCTGGTTTACCTGCTGGTAGGGCTGCTCGTTCCCCATCACTTCAACGACAAAATCGCGATCGCGCTCGCCGCCCTATTTGCGGGATTAATCATGATCGGCACGCGCGCGTGGTTTACCACGCGCGCGCGTAACCGGTAGTCGCGTGCCCAAACCGCTGGGTCGTCACGCCCCACGCCTTACCGAGATACGCTCGCTCAAAACCGTCAAAGGGCGGCGGGAGCACGGACAGTTCGCATTCGAAGGCGCAACGCTATTGCACGAAGCGCTCGCCGCCGGCGTGCAACCGGAGAGCGTCTACGTTACGCCGGCCGCCTTCGCAGCAACGCCCGAGGTGCGCGATTTAGACGCAAGCGGCGTGGACGTATATACCCTCGACGAGTCCCTTGCGGCGGCGCTCTCCGACGTCGCAACGCCGAGCGGCATCGTAGCGGTCGCGACGATGCGCATCGCCACGATCCCGGCCATGCTGGCGCGCGCCGGCCTGCTGCTCGTGCTGGCGGATCTGAACGATCCGGGAAACGCCGGGACGCTGCTGCGTTCTGCCGAGGCCTTTGGCGCGACCGGCGTGGTTTTCGGGCGCACCGGCGTAGATCCGTATCACCCGAAGGTCGTGCGCGCCGCGATGGGTTCGCTCTTTCGGGTTCCGATCGGTATCGCGGATCCGGAGGAACTGGCCGCGGCGGTCGCGGCCGGCGGCACGGCCGTTATCGGCCTGAGCGCCGAGGGCACGCCGTTAGATCGCATCGCGTGGCCCGAACGGAGCGCGCTCGTGGTCGGACACGAACGGCGCGGACTCGGCCGCTGGGAAATCGCCTGCAGCGTGCACGCCGGGATAGCGATGGAGGGCTCGGTCGATAGTCTCAACGCGGCCGTGGCGGGGTCTATTGCGCTCTACGAAGCCGCGAAAAAATGGGTGCGAGCACGGTCTAGCGGCGCTTGTCAATAGAGTGTGTGAGGGCAAAAAAGTCAAGACTACCGGCCGGAAAAGTCGCATGCTATACTCACGGCATTCCCGAGGACGGCCGCCCCGGAGCCGACGGCTGAGAAGGAGACCGAGCGCGACATGACCGCCACTTTCTTCTGGAAGCTCTTCGCCCAGACTGGTTCGATCGACGCTTACCTGGCTTACCGTCATCTGCATCCGGCACCACAACCCAGTTAGGAGCGCCGCTGCGGACGAATGAAGTCCGAGCCATTTGTAAAACGCCCGGTACAGGATGACAACCGGGCGTTTTTCTCGCGGCGATTTAGCATCGGACCTGGACGAACTCGCGCACCGCTTCGAAGCGGCGCTCTCGACGGCGCAGGACGAACGCGCGCTCGATGCGGCGCGGGTGGCCTATCTCGGCCGCAACGGCGAGGTGACGCTCTTGCGGCGCGCGATCGGTACGCTGCCGTCCGATCAGCGCCCCGCCGCCGGCAAACTCATCAACGAGCGGGTGGCCGCGATGGAAGAGCAACTGGAGGCAGCACGCGGGCGCTTCGAATCGGAAGCGGTTGCACGGGAACTCGAGCATTCCATCGACGTCACCTTTCCGGCGATTGAGCCGGCGCTCGGATCGGTGCATCCGGTTCGGCGTATCATTGACGATGCATGCGCGTATTTTCGCCGTCACGGTTTTGCGGTCGTTACGGGGCCGGAGATCGAACCCGACTACTACAACTTCGACGCGCTGAACATTCCCGTCGACCACCCGGCGCGCGAAGGGTTCGATTCCTTTTGGCTAACCGATACGCTCCTGCTGCGACCGCACACGTCGCCGATGCAAATCCGCACGATGCAGCAGCACCGGCCGCCGATCGCGATCGTGGCACCCGGAAAATGCTATCGTCGCGACGCCGTCGATGCGCGCCACTTGTTTCAGTTTCATCAAATCGAAGGCTTGTTGATAGCGGAAGACGTTCACTTCGGGCATCTCAAGGGCATGCTGACCGGCATGTGCCGCGAACTCTTCGGCGCGACGCAACGCGTGCGTTTTCGACCATCCTATTTTCCGTTTACCGAACCGAGTGCCGAAGTAGATACGACGTGCCCGAAATGTAAGGGCTCGGGTGAGCGCTGCAGTATGTGCGGCGGTTCAGGCTGGATCGAACTCGGGGGCGCAGGGATGGTGCATCCCAACGTGCTGCGTGAAGTCGATTACGATCCGCAACGGTATTCCGGGTGGGCGTTCGGCTTTGGCGCCGAACGTTTGGGGCTGTCGCGTTACGACGTGGACGACATCCGCCGCTTCGTCGACAGCGATCCAAATTTTCTTGGGCAGCTGCAGTAGGCACAACCATGCGCGTTCCCATCGGTTGGCTGCGCGAATACGTCGACGTGCCGGACGATTCCGAGGCGATCGCGCAGCGTTTGGCGATGCTGGGATTTCCGGTCGAAGACATCGAGCGGCGGCCACGCATCACGGGCGTCGTCGTCGGAAAAATTCTTGCACTCGAAAAACATCCCAATGCCGATCGCCTGTCGGTCGCGCAGGTCGATACCGGCCGCGAGCGCCCGCTAACGATAGTCACCGCGGCAACCAACGTCGCTGCCGGACAAACGATCGCCGTCGCGACGATCGGCGCGGTGTTGCCGCAACTGACGATCGCGCCGCGAAAAATGCGCGGAATCGCTTCCGAAGGCATGATGATCTCGGCAGACGAGTTGGCGTTGCCGGCAGAGTGGTTTGAGGACGGCATTTTGCAACTCGGCGGCTGTGACGCGGCACCGGGAACCGACGCGGTCGCCTTGTTCGGTCTCGATGCCGACGTACTCGACGTCGAGGTAACGAGCAACCGCGTCGACGCCATGTCGATGGTAGGATTGGCGCGCGAACTCGCCGCGTCGTACGGCATGCCGCTGCGCATGCCGTCGCCGGTAAATCCCGGGGAACGTTCGGAACCGCCCGGCGCGGAACCGCAGGTCACGATTGAGTCGCCGGACTGCTCGCGCTTCGTGGTGCAGCGTTTCGATGACGTTGCCATCGCGCCGGCGCCGGCGTGGATGCGCGTGCGGCTCGCGCTATCCGGCCAGCGGCCAATCAATAACCTCGTGGACATTTCGAATTACGTGATGCTCGAAGTCGGTCAGCCGCTGCATTTTTACGATGCAGCGAAGGTGCGCGACGCTCACTTCTTCGTACGCGACGGACGCGAGAGCGAACGCATCGTGACCCTCGACGGCACGCAGCGTTCGATCTCGCCGCAAGCATTGGTGATTGCCGACGCCGATGCGGCGCTCGGCTTGGCCGGCATCATGGGCGGAGTCGACAGCGAGGTGAGTGACGCCACGCATTCGATTTTGTTGGAAGCCGCCAACTTCAACGGTGCGCGCGTTCGGCGTACGAGTCAAGCACTGGCGCTGCGCAGCGAGGCGTCGTCGCGCCACGAAAAAACGCTGGCTGCTGCGCTTGCCGATGCCGGTGCCGCGCGCGCTGCGCAACTCCTGGCCGATCTCGGTGCGACGGCATATCGGCCGAGGACGGTAGGTGCGCCACTCGCTCCGTCCGCGGCAATCCGTGTCACGGCGCACGACGTTGAACGGCTGCTCGGCCTGGCACTGTCGCTGGATCGCATCGCGTCGCATCTGCAAGCGCTCGGATTCGACGTGAGTCCTTCGCGCAACGGCGGCCTCGACGCGACTCCACCGTCGTGGCGGCGCGACGTCACCGAAACGGCCGACGTCGTCGAGGAAGTCGCGCGGATGGAGGGTTACGATCGCATCGAGGCCCTCGTGCCTTCCGTCCCGGCACACGCAATCTCCAGCGCTGCGTACGACCGCGAAAATGCGGCAGCCGGTCTGCTGGCGGCGCTCGGTTACCGCGAAACGATTACGTACGCATTGCACGGCCGCGACCTGCTCGAACGCGCGCAACGTAGCGGCATCGAATTTCTCACGCCGATCGAAGTGCGCAATCCGCTGTCCGAGGAACAACGCTATCTGCGAGGTTCGCTCGCCGACGGGCTGGTTCCGTACTTCGCGCGTCTCGACGCGCCGGTTCGCATTTTCGAAATCGGGCACGTGTTCGGCCGGCACGACGGCACGACGTCTGAAGACGCATCGCTGGCGTTCGGATTCGCCGCCGAACACGTTGACGAGGCGCCGTGGCGCGACACGAATTTTTTACGCTTGAAAGGCGACTGCGAAACGCTAGTTTCGCGGCTGTCCGGGCGCGCCGGTGCTATCGCACGCGCCGCGGCTCGCGGTCTGCATCCAGGTAAGTGCGCAACGCTAACGCTCGACGAACGCGTCGTTGCGACGTTCGGCCAACTCGATCCCCGCCTGGCGAACGCCTTTGACGTGCGGCTGCCGGTATATCTCGCGTTCGTGTCGCTCGAAGCCTTGCCGGAGTACCTGACGCCGCACTACCGGCCGCCCTCGAAGTTCCCCGGAACCTCGCGCGACATCGCACTTTCCGTCAACCTCGAGGTAACGGCGAGCGAAGTTGAAACGATCGTTGCGGAAACACTCGGCAGCGAGTGCATCGGTGCGCGCGTCTTCGACGAGTACCGTGGTCCGCAGGCCGGCGAGGGACGCAAGAGTCTCGCGGTTCGCATCGCGCTGCAGCGCTTCGACACCACGATTACCGATGAAGAAGCCGACGCCGCCGTTGCTCGCACATTAGATGCGCTGCGCGAACGGCTGGGCGCGACGATACGCTCGTGATCGGCGGCTTCGTCTGGCCCGACGCCGCGATCGCCGTCGTCCTCGCGTTGGCCGCGTTCAAGGGTTTTTCGCGTGGATTCGTTGCCGAACTCGGCGGCCTCGCGGCGCTCGCGGCAGCACTGATCGCGCCCTGGTACTACAACGGCGTTGCCGACGCGCAAATTCGCAGCGTTACGTCGCTCGATCCCGGCCAAGCGCACGTTGCCGGAATGGTATTGACGGCACTTTTTGCCTATGCCATCGTGCTCGCCATTGCAGCCTTTTTGCAACGTGCTGCGCGGTTGCCGATTCTCGGTACGGGAAACGCACTCGCGGGTGCCGTGGCCGGCTTAGCCAAGGGCGCGGTTCTCGTCTGGCTGGTGCTCTTCATCGCACTCCTTTTTCCGCTCACCCCGTCGATTCGCGATAGCCTCAAATCGTCGCGCCTGGTTCCCTATTTCACGTCGTTCGACGATCCCGCCAAACGCGCTATCGAAACGATCCTTCCCCCCTTTTTGCGTCCGCTATTCGAGCGTCAAAATCAATAGAACCGCCGAACGTTCTCGTTCCACCACGGCCAATCGTGGCCGAAAACGCCCGGCCAAATCTCACAGTGATTCGGCACGCCGCGATTCCAGAGAATCTCCGAGAACTCGCGATTAGGATTGACCAGTGAATCGAATTCCCCGGTAGCGATCGTCCACTGTACCTGACGCAAGCGCGAGATCCACTCGTCGTCCATATTCGGAACGTACGCAGTCGGGCAGTTAAAATAGCACGTATCGTCCCAATAGCCGTCGAGAAACCGGTGAATATCGTAGAGGCCGGAGAAGCACACCGCCTTCGTGACTAAGCCCGGATAACGTGCGGCGAAGTTCGCGGCATGATAAGCGCCGAAACTGCAGCCGAAAACGCCGAGATCGTACCGGCCCGACGCGCGTTGTATGTAGGGCACCAGTTCGTCGTGCAAGTAACGATCGTACTGCGCGTGGCGCGCTGCGCGCAGCGCCGGTGGGGCGTGGTCGTTGTACCAGCTCTCCGCATCGACCGAATCAACGCAAAACAGCTGAATGTAGCCTTGCTCGATTTTGTCGGCGAGCCATCCAACGGTGTTCATGTCCTCATACTGATGGAAACTGCCCATCGACGTCGGAAAAGCCAGGACGCCGAAACCGCGATCGCCGAAGCGAAGAAACTCCATCGGGCGCTGCAATGCCGCGCTAACCCACGATTCGTGTTGCCGAAGCATCCGGCCGCGGTACGCCGCGCCGCCGCGCGGAGCCTTTCGGCCTTGCGAGGGGCTGGGATGCCTCCCTTGAATCAAACACGCCCGGCGTAACCAACGGAGGGAAGCCGCAATGCCGCACGCGTCCAAAAAAATCGGCGTTCTGTTCGGGATGGAGGATACGTTCCCGTGGGCGCTCATGAACGCGGTGACTCAACTGTCGGACGGCGAGTTCGAGGGTTGCCCGGTGAGCGTTTCCTACCTCGGCGACCTTCAAGTATTCGATTACGCGGCGATCCTCGATCGCATCAGCCACGACGTCAAGTTCTACCGCGTCTATCTGAAGTGCGCGGCTGCGCGCGGGGCGGCGGTGATCAACAATCCGTTCTGGTGCCCGGCCGACGATAAATTTTTCAACAATCTCGTAGCCGCCGCAACCGGCGTCGCGGTCCCCAAAACCGTGCTGCTGCCGCCCAAGGAGCATCCACCCGGAACCCAAGCCAAATCGTTCCGCAACATGCGCTTCGTCGAATGGGACGACGTTTTCGCGTATCTCGGATTTCCGATTTTTATGAAGCCGGCAGACGGCGGCGGCTGGCGCGACGTCCACAAGTGCGACTCGCCCGAAGCGTTTTTCGCTGCCTACGACTCGTCGCGCGATCTGTGCATGATGGCACAAGAAGCCGTCGCATTTACGCAATACTATCGCCTTTACGTGTTGGGGCGCGAACACGTGCAAATCATGGCCTACGATCCGGGTGCACCGATGCACGAACGTTACGTGCGCAACGCACCGCCGATCGACTCGCAACTCGAGGCACGCATGCGGCGTGACGGAATCGCGCTATGCCAAGCGCTGGGATACGACATGAATACGGTCGAGTTCGCCGTCCGGGACGACGTGCCGTATGCGATCGACTTCATGAATCCCGCGCCGGATGCGGATCGTCACTCGGTTGGCGAAGACAACTTCACCTGGGTCGTCGAGACCACGGCGCGCGTCCTAGTCGAGCGGGCACGCAATCCGCGTCAATTCGAAACGACCGGTTCGTGGCCCGCCATGATCCCGGCCGCCGATCTTCCAGCACTGGCAACACGATAGTGCAGCCCGGTGCCACGCCTTCGTTCACGCTCGGTATCGAAGAAGAATTTCAAGTCGTCGATCCGGAAACGCGCGAACTCCGCTCGCATCTGCAGGAGGAAATGTTTTCTCAGGGCGAGCAGCGCTTGCACGATCAAATCAAACGTGAAATGCACCAGCCGGTCATCGAAGTCGGCACCGATATTTGCAAGAACGTGCAAGAAGCGCGCGCCGAGGTCACGCGCCTGCGCGGCGAAATCATCTCGTTAGTGCGCGAGAACGGTCTGCGTTTGGCCGCGGCCGGCACGCATCCGTTCACGCACTGGTCGAGCGTCCCGATTACCGATAACGAGCGTTACGCCCGCTTGATTTATGATTTTCAGATGATCGCGCGCGCAAATCTCATTTTTGGGTTGCACGTCCACGTCGCGGTCGAGGATCCCGACACGCGCATCCATCTGATGAACGCCGGCCGCTATTTTCTGCCGCACATTTTTGCGCTTTCGGTCAACTCACCGTTTTGGTGCGGCACCAATACAGGGTGGAAGAGTTACCGCGCGAAAGTGTTCGAACGCTTTCCGCGGACGGGCATACCCGATTATTTCGGCTCGGGAGCCGAACTCGACGATTTCGTGCGCACGCTCGTCGCGACCGGATGCATCGACGACGGAAAGAAAATCTGGTGGGACGTGCGGCCACATCCCTATTTCCCGACGCTCGAGTACCGCATTTGCGACGTGCCGATGCGTATCGACGAGACGATCTGCCTGGCGGCGCTTTTTCAAGCCGTCACCTACAAACTGTGGCGACTCTATAGCCGTAATCAGGGTTGGAGACTCTATCGCCGCTCGCTGATCGCCGAGAATAAGCAGCGCGCAGCGCGCTGGGGCATCGACGGAAAACTCATCGATCTGGGTCGCCGCATCGAGTTGCCGACCGAGTCGCTATTAGACGAGCTGCTCGAATTCATCGACGACGTGCTCGACGATCTGGGATCGCGCCAGGAAGTCGCCTACGTGCACGAAATCGTGCGTCGGCGCACCGGCGCCGACCGCCAACTCAAGGTCTACGAAGAAACCGGCAGCCTGCCGGCGGTCGTCGACTACATCATCGCCGAAACGGAGCACGGAATCGCATCGTGAACTCGCGGTTTACCTTCATACGTCCCGAATCGCGCGCGGAGGTTCCGAAGGCAGATTCGCGCTTCGTCGACGTGCACGTGCTCGACATGAACCACGCGTGGCACAACGCCGGACACGATTCGATCGTTTGGATGGTGCGGCGGCTGGCCGCTGAGGAAGAAGCGCGGCTTGCGCGCGCAGGAGTAACGGTTCGCTTGATTTCATACGACGTGCGCCGGCGGATCTTACTGCCGGGCCCGCCATCCGGCGTTGCACTCTATGTCGGCACCGGCGGCCCCGGCCATCTCGATCCGCGCCATAACCACCGTGACGACGTGGATGCCGGCGAGATTGCCGAGTCCGCGGAATGGGAAGCGCCGCTTTTTGCGTTCTACGAGGCCGTGCGCGCCGACGATCGGGCGATGTTTTACGGCGTCTGCCACACGTTTGGTCTACTGTGCCGATGGTCGGGGATCGCTCGGCCTTCGCTGCGCACGCCGGAGAAAGGCGGCCCGAGCATCGGTATCGTCGAGAACGTGTTGACGCCACCGGCGACGCGGCATCCGTGGTTCTCGCAGCTGGCTGCGCGGTTGCCAGGCGGACGGCGACTGCCGATCGTCGATTCCCGGCATTACGATCTCATTCCGACCGGAGAGCCGTTCCCGCCCGGCGTCGTGCCGATCGCGTACGAATCGGCGGATGCCGGCGACGGCGTCGCGTTGACGATGGTTGAGTTTGCGCGCAAACGCAACGGCGTGCCACGCATGTTCGCGGCGAACCATCATCCGGAAATTCCGGCGGCACCGGAACTGGCGACGCTGCTGGAGCAGAAATTCGCGGCCGGCGAAGTCTCGCGCGAGTGGTACGAGAGCCGTGCCGGTCTCGTCGGGCAACTGCAGCAGCGCGGCGAGCGCGAGTCGCTGCGCTTACTGGCTGCAGGCTATTCCTTCGGATTCTTGCTGCGCGAAGGCCTACGCGAAGCGATCGATGCGGCCCCGAGAGCGCGCGATGGATCCGCAGTTTCGAACGCACTTTAACGCCGGGTACACCGACGAACTCTACCGCCGGTATCTCGCCGACTTTGCACGCCGGTGCGGTGCCGCCATCGACATGCAGATCGCGGAAACTCCGGTGTTTCTTCCGCCGGCGTTGCGCAGTCGAGCCGAAGGTGCCGGCGCCGCGATTCTGGCGCAACTATGCGACCCCGCGCGTATTGCGCGCATGCGCGCGGCCGTTCCGCCGCGCTGGAACGCGCCCGCCGAATCGCGGCTGCCGACGTTCTGCGTCATCGACTTTGCAGTAACGCTCGACGAATCCGGGGCGCTGCAACCAAAGCTCATCGAACTCCAAGGCTTTCCCACGCTCCTCGCTTACGAGACGATGCAGCACGACGCGTGGGCCGCAGCGCTGCAGACCGTTCCCGGATTGGATTTGCGGTGGACGTCGTGGTTCTCAGGGTTGTCGCGCGAGGATTTTATAGCGCTGGCGCGCCACACGATTCTCGGCGACCGCGCGCCCGACGAGGTCGTTCTGTTGGATCTCGATCCGCCCGCACAGAAGACCTATCCAGATTTCGCCGCGTCCCAGCGTTTGTTCGGCATCGACGCCGTCTGTCCAACCGCGCTGATCAAACGCGGGCGGAGGCTCTACCGTCGCCGCGCCGACGGCAGCGAACTGCGCGTCGAACGCATTTACAATCGCGTCATCGTCGACGAACTCGAACGCAAGCAGATCGCCCTGCCGTTCGATTTTCGGGACGATCTCGACGTCGAATGGTCACCGCATCCGAACTGGTTTTGGATCTGGTCGAAGTACGCGCTGCCGTTGCTCGACCACTCGTCGGTGCCGCGCGCGACGTTTCTCTCCGACGTGTCGAAGTTGCCGGCTGATTTCCACGAACGATACGTCCTCAAGCCGTTATTTTCGTTCGCAGGCGGCGGCGTTAAGGTTGCACCCACTGCCGCCGACGTAGCAGCGATTCCCGGCGCGCAACGCCACGGTTGGTGCATTCAAGAGAGAATCGAGTACGCGCCGGTTTTGGCAGCGGCCGACGGCGGTCGCGTTAAAGTCGAACTGCGTCTTATCTATTTACGGCCGGACGACGAACCGCAATTTACGCTAGCACAAAACCTTTGCCGCTTGTCACGGGGGGCGATGATGGGCGTCGATCACAACAAGGAGCACACCTGGGTCGGCTCCTCCATCGGCCTCTGGCCCGCCGCCCCGGCCACGTCATCCTGAGCGGAGCGCCCCTTCGACTCGCTTCGCTCGCTCAGGACGGGCTCCAGGCGCGAAGTCGAAGGACGACAATCGTTCAATTGCGGCGCTGATGCCGGCGGTGGGATCGACGCGAATGCCGAGATCGGCTAACGCAAGGCCGACCGCGCCGACGGCACCAAGAATATCGCCTTCACGGACATCACCCATCGTTCCAAAGCGAACGATTTTTCCTGAGAGCGCACCTTGGCCGCCGGCAAGGACGATCCCATAGCGATCGTGGAGGTGCTTCAGTAACGTGCCCGGCTCGATGCCGTCGGGCGGATAGGCGGCAACGACCGTCACTGAATGCGCGTCGGCGCGCGAAAGAATCGTGAACCCTAGCGCCTGCAGGCCCGCACGCACCGCACGCGCGTATCGGTCGTGGCGCTCCCAAGCGGCCTCCATCCCTTCGTGATGGTAGCGCGCGAGCGCGACATCGAGCGCGCAGAGAATGGGGATCGGCGGCGTCCACGGCGTCTGTCCGTCGCGCTGCGCTTCGCGCCCGCGACGCAAATCGAAGTAAAAGCGTGAAACGCGGGCATCGTCGATCGCCTTCCACGCGCGATCGCTGACGGCGACCATCGCGACGCCGGGTGGCGCGGCAAAGGCCTTCTGCGAAGCGGTGACGACGACGTCGTATCCCCAGTCGTCCATTCGAAATTCGGTCGCGCCCAGACCGCTAATCGAATCGACGAGCGTCAGTGCGCCGTGACGTCGCACGACCGGCGCGACAACGCTCATGTCGTTTTGCACGCCGGTCGATGTCTCGTTGTGAGTCAACAAAATACCCGCGATTTGACGATCGCGATCGTCGTCGAGTCGCGCCGCGAGAGCGTTAAGGTCGAGAGCGCAACCAGGCTCTGCATCGAGCGACTCTACGACGCACCCGTACGTACGTGCGATCGAAGCAAAGCGCTCGCCGAATGCGCCGAGCGAACAAGACAGTACGCGGTCGCCCGGTGAAAAACAATTCGCCACCGCTGCATCCAAACCACCGGTACCCGACGACCCGAGCACGAGCACGTCGCCGCGGGTCCCAAAGACGGGCTGCATCGCGCGATTGACGCGTTCGAGCAACGCCCCGAACTCTGCATCGCGATGGTTGAACATCGGCCGCGCCATGGCTTCAAGGACGGGTTGCGCAACCGTCACCGGACCTGGCAGGAGCAGCAACGACCTCTTCATGGAATGTCCCCTTCGATGGACATCGCGGGCATCCGCCTCACGGCACTCAGTAGCTGCGCCGGCTGCGCCGCCAAACTCGGTGCCGCAGAGTTGCGCGCGGTGCTCGCGCAGATCCCCGCGCCGCCGTACGATGAAAACGTACTCGTCGGTTACGAAAGCGGCGACGACGCCGGCCTTTACGCGCTCAACGATCGCGTCGCACTGATCCAGACGGTCGATTTCTTTACACCCATCGTGGACGATCCGTTCGATTTCGGGCGCATCGCCGCCACCAACGCGCTCTCGGACGTCTATGCGATGGGCGGCCGGCCGATCACCGCGCTCAACATCGTCGCGTTTCCGGAAGACCTCGATCTCGCAATTCTCGCCCGCATTCTCGAAGGCGGTGCGGCCGTCGCGCGCGACGCCGGCGTCGCGATTCTCGGAGGTCATACGATCAAAGATAGCGAGCCGAAATACGGCATGGCGGTCACCGGGCTCGTCGAGCGCGGGTCGTATACGAGTAACGCCGCCGCGCAGCCCGGCAACGTGCTCGTTCTCACCAAGCCGCTCGGCACCGGCGTTTTAACGACGGCCCGCAAACGCGACGCCATTTCGGATGACGATCTCGCCGAAGCGATCGCGTGGATGACGATGCGCAACGAGAAGGCATCGCGCGTTTTGCGGGATTGCGCGGCGAGCGCCGTTACCGACGTTACCGGATTCGGACTGCTCGGGCACGCAGGCAGCGTTGCCGAAGCATCCGGCGTCTCGCTTGAAATCGACGCGGCTGCCGTCCCGTGCATGAAGGGCACGCTCGATTTGATTCGCGCTGGAATCGTCCCGAGTGGAACGCGTCATAACGCCGAAAGCCACGCCGCCTTCACCACGTTTGCCGCCGGTGTTGACCAAGCCGTTCGGATTGCGCTCTCGGACGCCCAAACGTCAGGCGGATTGCTCGCGGCGATACCCGACTCGTCCCTCGAGAGCTTCGTCTCCAATCTTCGCAGCGATGCCGGCATTGCTGCCGTCATCGGCCGCGTACGCACCGGCAGCGGCATATCCATTTTGTAAGTACGTTTAACGCCGGTTGCTAATTCGTTCTCAGCATTTACACAATGACTACATGAGTCATGTTATTTCTGCTGCGCCGATGACTGCGGTACATTGACCGTATTGAAGGTAGAACGCTAGATTTGATTATCGTTACAATCCGGCGGGTCGAGCCGTTTAGGAGGCGTTCTTGAAAAGCTTAGGTACTATCGCAGCCGTGTCGGCCGCCGCAATGTTTGCGTTGGCCGCATGCAGCGGTAGTGCGGGAATGATCCCGCAAGCCGCGTCGCAGTCCGGCCAATCCGGCAACGTCAATCCGCCGCCGGTAAACTGTGGAAACGCCGAAACGGCAACACCCGGAAACGCGATATCGGCGGCGCGCGGAGCGTTTACGCGCCTCAACGACGACGGCAGCATCGTACCCTACATGCCGACCGTTGACGACGCGACGCGAGCCCATTCGTTCCAAGCGGCCGCGACGAGTTCGAAACAATTGACGTACATGTGCGGCAAGATTCAGCCGTCGCAGAAAATTTACGTCGTTTTTTGGGGAAGCGCGTGGAACTCCGGCGGCGATCCTGACAAAGAAGCATCGCGTCTGAAATCGTTCTACTCCGGGCTCAAAGCAAGCCAATGGGAAAGCGCGATAACGCAGTACTACGGACCGGTCGGTACGTATGTCGCAAACACCACGCGGTTCGCCGGTTCCTACGTCGACACGGCGCATCAGCCGTCGGCGCATCCCACCGATGCGCAAGTTGCGGCCGAAGCGAAAATCGCCGCGGCCCATTTCGGCGATTATTCGATCGACGCAAGTTATGTCGTCGCAATGCCGCACGCGCACAATCCGCTGGGATTCGAAAGCGGACAGTATTGTGCGTATCACAACTCGCAGGCGGCTGCGGGCGGCTCGATACAATTTACGAACTTCCCGTACATTCCCGATGCGAGGCAAGGCTGCGGCGCGGGCGCGGTGACGAGCCCCGGCACCGATGACGGCGTGACGATCGTCGCCGGTCACGAAACCGCCGAAACCAGCACCGACCCGATCGTAAACCCGAACCCGACGGGCTGGTACAACAACACGTACGGCGAGATCGGCGACGAATGTGCGTGGACGGACCTCAAGAACACGAAATTCTCGACAGGCACGTATCCGACTCAGCCGCTGTGGAGCAACAAAGCCAACGGCTGCGTGCAATAACATAGGAAATCGTCCGGCATAAACCCCGGGCACGCTGCCCTCCACACCCCTAGGCTCTCTGGTCCGGCCGCTAACCACTCGGCGGACCAGGGACCTAGGATTTTCTTTGCGTCTGAGGTAGCCTTCGCGCTACAGACGAGGGAGGCTATGCGATGTTTCGATACACGCTTGGGGTCGTTGCCGTTGCTATTGTTTGCGGCCTCTGCGCGTGTGCGAGTCAGGGCGGCTCGCTCGCGCCGTCTGAGTCGAGCACGATAATGCTCGCGCGAACGCACGCGGCCTCAAAGACAACCGCCGCGATCCAGCACATCGTTCTCATCGTTCAAGAGAATCGCTCGTTCGACAATCTTTTTGCGACGTTCCCCCATGCGGACGGCGCGACGCAAGGCAAGATGCACGACGGTCAAATCGTCCAGCTGACGAAATCGCCGCTCGTTTCGGAAGATATCGATCACAACTACTCCACCTACCTCACCGATTACGATAACGGGAATATGGACGGGTTTGACGACTCGCATATCGACGGCGGCCGGCGCGCCGGCAAATATCCGTATCGTTACGTCGATCCCGCGCAGATTACGCCGTATTGGACGCTCGCGCAGCAGTACGTGCTCGCCGACCACATGTTCCAAACGCAGGGCGGCGGTAGTTTCATTGCGCATCAAGATCTCATCGCCGGCGGCACGGCGATCAACTCGACCGAGAGCCTCGTCGACGACCCGTCGCAAAATAGTTGGGGGTGTAATGCGCCGCCGAGCACGGTCACGTCGCTGATTACGACGCAGGGACAGTATCTCTACGATCAGGGGCCGTATCCGTGTCTGACGTATCCGACCGGAACGTTACGCGACTTGCTCGACGCGCACGGCGTCTCGTGGAAATACTACGCGCCGCCTTACACCAAGAACACCGTCGGCGTTTTGTGGAACGCGTTTGCTGCGATCGACGCAGTGCGAAACGGCCCGGAGTGGGCCAAGAACATCTCTACTCCGGAGACGAACATTCTCACCGACGTTTCCAGCGGAAATCTGCCGATGCTGTCGTGGGTGATACCAAGTTCGCACGAGTCGGATCACCCATGGTCCAATCACGGCACCGATACCGGGCCGGCGTGGGTTGCAACCGTCGTCAACGCAATCGGGCAAAGCAACTATTGGGATTCGACCGCAATCGTCATTCTGTGGGACGACTGGGGCGGCTTCTACGATCACGTTCCACCCGCGTTCATCGATCGTGCCGGCGGTCTCGGATTCCGCGTGCCGATGATCCTGGTATCGCCTTATGTAACTCCAGGTACGATTTCGCACACGCAATACGAGTTCGGCAGCATCCTTAAGTTCATCGAAAATCGCTTCAATCTCGGCTCCCTCGGGACGACCGACAAACGCGCGACGTCGATCGGCGGTCTGTTACACCTCAACCAGACGCCGCTGCCGTTTTCGCCGATCCCGTCCAACCGCTCACGTCAATACTTCTTGCATCAGCCGCCGGATTACGACCCGGTGGATACGGAGTAATCCCGAGCCCGAGACGACGTGAGGGCGCTACTAGCGCTTTCTCACGACAACGCGGCGTTTGCCGTTTATCACGCGGCGATGCTTGGCGACGCCGTTACGGCGCATGGGCACGACGTTCGAGGATTCGGAACGTTCGGTGCCCATGGGCACGGGTGAAATAATCCGCTTACCGAGCGCGTGGTGCAGAACTTCCGACAACTCCTCGACCGGGACGAACGTCATCGCATCTCGGACTTCTTTCGGAATGTCGTCGAGGTCGACTTCGTTCCGCTTCGGCAGCAGAATCTTGTTGATGCCGGCACGCTTTGCTCCGAGCACCTTCTCTTTGAGCCCGCCAATCGGCAGCACCTGACCGGTGAGCGTGATCTCGCCCGTCATCGCGAGATTCGGATCGACCTTGAGTCCGGTGAGGATCGACGCGATCGAGGTTGCTAGCGCGATGCCCGCCGACGGTCCGTCCTTCGGCGTCGCGCCGGCCGGCACGTGGATATGCAAATCGTGCTTCGCGAAATATTCTTCCGGTAAGCCGAGTTCGCCGGAGCGCGAGCGCAGGAACGATACCGCAGCCTGCGCGCTTTCCTTCATCACGTCGCCAAGTTGTCCGGTCAGCACGAGCTTGCCGGTTCCCGGCATGGCCTGCGTTTCGATGAAGAGAATGTCGCCGCCGACCGGCGTGTACGCCAAACCGGTCGCAACGCCGACCGACGCCACCCGCTTGCGCACTTCGTTGAAGAAGCGCGGCTTGCTGAGGTAGTCGGCCAGATTATCCGGCTTGATGCGCGCCTTGTAGCGTGGATTCTCGGCAATCTTGCGCGCAACTTTACGAAACACCGTGCCGATTTCACGCTCGAGGTTGCGCACGCCGGCCTCGCGCGTGTAGTCGTTGATGATCGCCCGAATCGCCGGATCGCCGATCTGCGCCTGCGTTTCCTTCAGTCCGTTGGCCTTGCGCTGCTTCTTGATGAGGTAACGCTTGGCAATCTGGAGCTTCTCCATCTCGGTGTAGCCGGGCAACGCGATGATCTCCATGCGGTCGCGCAACGGTGGGGAGATCGTGTCGAGGCTGTTGGCGGTGCAGATGAAGAGCACTTGCGACAAATCGAACGGCAGGTCGAGGTAGTGATCGCGAAAGTTGTTATTCTGTTCGGGATCGAGCACTTCGAGGAGCGCCGACTGCGGGTCGCCGCGAAAATCGGCACCGACCTTGTCGATCTCGTCGATCATCAGCACCGGATTCTTCTTACCGGCGTCGCGAATGGCGCGCACGATGGTACCCGGCATCGCGCCGATGTACGTCCGGCGATGACCGCGAATTTCGGCTTCGTCGCGCACGCCGCCGACCGACAGCCGCGCGAATTTGCGTCCCATCGCGCGCGCGATCGACTGGCCGAGCGACGTCTTACCGACGCCCGGCGGTCCGACGAAGCAGAGAATTGGTCCGGTCAACTTCTTTTTGAGTTTGCCGACCGCTAGATACTCGATGATACGATCTTTGATCTTCTCGAGATCGTAGTGATCTTCGTCGAGAATAACGCGCGCCTGTTTGATGTCGATGTGGTCGGCCGTTTCGCTATTCCACGGCAACGTGGCGAGCCAATCGAGATACGTGCGAATCACGCTATATTCGGGGCTTGCTTGCGGTACTTTCGAGAGCCGGTCCAGCTCGCGGTCGGCAGATTTTTTCACCTCTTCGGGCATGCCCGCGGCTTCGATCTTTTCGCGCAACTCGTTGAGTTCGGCAAGTTGCGGGTCGACCTCGCCCAGTTCTTCTTGAATCGCGCGCAGCTGCTGGCGCAAGTAAAACTCGCGCTGATTTTTCTCCATCTCGCGCTGGATGTCGCTCTGGATCTTGTGACCCAACTCGACCACTTCGAGTTCCTTGGTAAGCAACATCGTCAACTTGCGCATGCGCTTGGCCGTATCGCGCTCTTCGAGCAACGCTTGCCGATCGGCGGTTTCCAGACGCATCGTGGACGCAACGAAGTAGGTCAGCATCGCCGGATCGGTGATGTTCTGCACCTCCATCTCCATCTCACGTGGCGCTTGCGGAAGATACGAGAGTAACTTCTGGAAGAGTCCGGCGAGATTGCGTTGCATCGCGACGAGTTGCTCGTCTTCCACTGTCACGTCGGGCAGTTCGGTGTACGCCGCGATCATGTAGGGCGAGACCTGCGTGAACTGCTCGATCTTGAACACTTGCTGGCCGGCGACGATACAGCGCAGCGTGCCGTCGGGCACCTTGAGCATTTTTTGAATGACGCCGATCGTCCCAACGCGCTGCACGTCGTCGGGTGCCGGATTCTCGACCTCACGGTCTTTCAGGACCGTCAAGCCGATAGGCTTGCCCTCGCGCAGCGCCTCTTCAACGAGTTGAATGCCGGGTTTTTTGACAACCGCGAGCGGAATAACGGTGTGCGGAAAGAGCACCGCCTCTTGCAGCGGCAGGATGCCGATGAGATTCGCGGGCACGATGGTCGTGGATTTCTTTTGTGGGGACATCGATTACGTGTGGGTCCTCTTGACAAGAATGTGGAGTTCCGTGCGCGCCGTCGAGCGATACGCGGTGACGGCGACGGGCAGCGCTACGATCAGCAAGCCGTCGGCGTAACTCGCCACCGCGCCGTCGTACTCCACCGCAACCGGGAGCGCGATGCGCCGGCCGAATTCGCCATACGCAATTTCCTTTTGCGCGAACGAACCGCGACGTAAACGTACCGTGTCGCGACGGTGGCCGCTGACGTACAGATGGCGCTCGTCTACCCCGACGCGCAGCGTCTCGGGATCGGCTCCCGCCACCTCGAGAATCGCCACAACCCGCCGTCCCTCGTCGTCGACGAAGACGTCGGCATTGGGCTCGAACGAGCCGAGCCGGCCCCGCACTACAAACTCCATTCCCTGCCTGAGACCCCTGATTTTAGCACTCGGATGCGCCGGGTGCTAGTCCTTCGGCGCTGCGCGCCTCCGCTCAGCCCTTCGACTACGGCGCTGCGCGCCTCCGCTCAGGATGACAGGGCTACATGCTTGGGTCGGGGAGCGGGCGGCCGGGCGGCCAGGCCACGCACGGCACGACTTGGACTCGCAACGTCGCCTCGGTCGGTGGTGAGATTTGCACCTGAAAATACTGCTGGTATTTGGTTGCGACGCCTTCGCGCATTTGCGGGGGGAACTTCGAAATGTTCTGTCCCGGCATGTGCGCGATCGAGAGGACTTGGTTGATTTGCTCGGCGCCCGCGCCCGACATGTACGCCGGCGTGCGCTGGCCCAGCCAGGTGGAACCGTCGGCGAGCGTATAGAGAAAACCGATCGTTTCGCCGGGCATCAACGAGCCCGTCGACTCGACTTTATCGATGCGAACGACTTGCATGTTACGGACCACGGGCGCCTGTAGCACGCGCGGCACGAAACGCGGCGAATCGAGACACGGCCCGGTATCCAGGGGTTGCTGCATCGGCAGAGCAACGGGAGCCATGGGCTGCACCTGTGCGAGCAAGAGGGCTGAAAGAACGATGGTTTCAAGCATGTCCCGGTTTATTCGCAGCAAGCGTCCGCAACTCCGTGTTGTCATCGGAGTGCAGGCTGCGCTTGCGCTGCCGCCGCTTGGCGTAGCCGCGACTGCCGTGCCGTAAACGGAACGATCTGCGTTTGCCACAACTCTTACGCAAATTAGGAGTCCGCGACGCCGCTCTGATCGTGATGGGCGGCATCGTCGGTTCGGGCATTTTCATGAATCCGTCGGTGGTCGCGCAGCAAGTGCACAGCGCGCCGCTGATCATGCTCGTCTGGGTGGCGGGCGGCGCCGTTGCGCTACTCGGCGGCGGCATTTTCGCCGAACTCGTCGCGCGCAGGCCAGACGATGGTGGCCTCTACGCGTACATGCGCGACGCGTTCCATCCGGTGCTCGCGTTTATGTACGGCTGGACGCTGCTGCTCGTCTCGCAAAGTGGCGGCATGGCGGCGGCGGCGGTAACGTTTTCGAACTATTTCGAGCCGCTGACGGGATTGCACGTTTCGGCGAAGGTCCTCGGACTGGTTGCGATCGCCGTTTTCACAATCGTCAACGCGCTTGGCGTGCGCACCGGGGCGTCCACGCAAAACGTCTTTATGGTGCTCAAGATCGCGGCCATCGGCAGTTTCGTCGCCGTCGGCCTGTTCGCGCCGCATGCGGTTGCGCCAACGACGATCGTACCGCCGCCACTGGGCACCACGACGTTCGCCGCCCTGGGTCTGGCGATGGTCCCCGTGCTCTTCGCTTATAGCGGCTGGCAAACCGCGAGTTTCATGTCGGCGGAACTCAAGGATCCCGCCAAGACGCTCGCGCGCGGAATGGTCGTCGGCGTGTTGTGCGTCGTGGCGCTCTACCTCGCTGTGAACGCCGTTTGTCTGCGCGTGCTCGGTCCCGGCGGCTTAGCGGCGACCACTACGCCCGCGTCGGCGATCGCGCAGATCGCCTTCGGACCGGTTGGCGCGCGCATCATGGCAGCCGTCGTCGCGCTCTCGACGCTCGGATTTCTCAGCAACCAAATCCTCACGTCGCCACGCGTGTACTTTCAAATGGCCGCCGATAAAACGTTTTTCCGGCAGTTGGCATGGGTCGATCCGCGAACGCACGCACCGGTGATCGCAATCTTCTTGCAAGGATGCGTCGCCGCGGTCATCGCCCTGTCCGGAAGATACGATCAAATCCTCAACTACGTCACGTGCGTGGACTATGCATTTTTCGGTTTGTCGGCGTTGGCGCTGATCGTGTTCCGCAATCGCGACGCGCGCGATCCTAGCGCGCCCGTACCGTTTTTCCGGATGCCCCTGCATCCGTGGACGACGATCGTGTTTCTCGTGGTCGCGTGGGGTATCGTGGGTGACGTGCTCGTCAAATCGCCGGTCAGCACGTCGATCGGCCTTGGCATTCTCTTGAGCGGAATTCCCGCCTACGCGATCTTCACCGCGCGGCGCCGGCGGCGCGAAGCCGGGGCGACGTGAAGGCGCGTCCGTTCCGAATCGCGCTCGTTACGCTCATCGGTCTGCTCGAATTAGCGGCGTTGATAACGAGCCTCGCCACGTACGATAGCCCAGTTGCGGAATACGGTTACAACGTCGCCAACGACGGCACGACGGTGCTGGCAGTCGAGCCCGGCTTACCGGCCGCGCGCGCCGGAATTCTTCCAGGGGATACGATTGACTACGCGAGCCTGTCCATTGCCGGACGCATGAACCTGATCCTCAACGAGATGGTGCGCCCCGAGACGAAGCTTGACGTCACGTTCGTTCATCGAGGCGTACGCAAGCGCGCGACGTTGGTTCCGCGTGAGCTGCCGTGGCTATACGGCATGACCAATCTGTCGTACGCCTTCGCCGGGTTGGCACTCGCCGCCGTGAGCCTCGGCCTGCTGCTCTTACGGCCGAATCGGATGACGTGGGGCTTCGCGCTCGTCGCTCCGCCGCTGCTGCTTCCCGAAACGCTGACGCAGTGGGCGCAAACCGCACCGATGGCCGCGGGCTTTGCGTACCTATGCGGCGTCGGCGTGCTGTACGCACTACAAACTGCCGGTATCGTCATCTTTGCCAGCCGTTTTCCCAGCGACCAGCCGTACGGAATCAATCGGACGATCGACCGCGTTGCCGTACCGCTGGGCGCTTCATTCGCCCTCATCTACGCATATATCGACTTCTGCGTTTGGTTTTCGTCATCGCCGCCGTCCGCCTGGACGTTGGCAATTCAAGATTACGTCGCACCGATTCTTCCGAGCGTCGCCGCACTGTGGGCTCTCGTGATGACCTACGCGCGCAGCGACGAAAACTTACGCAGCCGGCTGCTGCCAACGCTCGCCGCGTTCGTTTTGCTTATCGTCACGGGTGCCGTGCAAGAGTTCGCCGGCGCCGTTACCAGCAGTCCGGGTATATTACTCGTCCTCTACTTTGCGTTTTCGCTATCGGCGGCGCTGATGGCCATCGCCGTCGCCTATGCCGTCGTCCGCCATCGCGTAATCGACGTGAGCTTCATCGTCGGGCGAACGCTCGTTTACGGTGTGCTCACCATCTTCGCGGTCACCATCTTTACGCTCATCGAGTTTTTCGTCGGAAAACTTCTCGAACGCAACGGTTTGGCGATCGCCTTGGAAATCTTAGCGGCCCTGGCGCTCGGACTGTCCCTCAACGCCCTGCACGGCCGTTTGGACAAGTTCATCGACGTCGTGCTCTTTCGCCGGCGTCACCTCGCGGAGAAGCGGCTCGAGCGCGCCGCAACGATGCTTCCGCACGCCGGAACGACGCAGCTGGTCGCGGACATGCTCGTCGAAGAACCCACCGACGCGTTCAGTCTGGGATCGGCGGCCGTATTCGTTCGCACCGAGGACGACCGTCACTATATACGCTCCCGTGCCGAAGGCTGGAGCGACGAGCACGCGTCGGATTTGGATCCCGACGATCGTCTAGTGGTTCGCCTCCGCGCCGAGTTGCGCGCGGTGCACTTGGAAGACGCCCATTGGCAACGAACGGACCTTCCCACGGGCAATCGGCAACCACTCTATGCCGTGCCGGTCGCGAGTGGACACCGCCTCGAAGCAATCGTCCTCTACGGCGCGCACAGCGGCGGCGAGGATCTCGACCCCAACGAACGGCGCAGTCTGCGCGCGCTGGCGCGCGGTGCCGCGCTCGCCTACGATCATTTGCGCGTCCAGGCGTTGCGCGCGCACTTAGAAGCGGCGCGCGATGAAAACGCCGCCCTCAAACGGGTGGAAAGTACGCTGACCACGTTACTGCAGAAACGCTTGAATGAGTCCGGCGGCGCTACCGAACAATCGTCAGGGTAAGGGAGGAGCATCGTCGTCAGGCCTCCTCTCAGCCTACGGGTGCATGAGTTTGTCCCACTCCTCGCGGCCGATGCGCAGCGATTCCTCTTCGAGCGTGGTCAGCGGGAGGCGCGGCAGCCGCTCGCGTTCGCACAGGTCTTGCGACTTCGTGTCGACGTAGAGCAGTCCGGTAACGAACTCGCCGCGTGCGGTGGCGTCGTGAATGGTGCGCAGTGCCGTCATTGCGTCAGTTGGATCGTAATCTACGTCGAGTTTGCGCAGCAGTATGTGCGAACCGTCCTCGAGTTCGACGTCGTGCACGGCGCCGGGCTCGTAATCCGCAGTCACTTCGCGGCCGCCGGCAATGTAATCCGCAGTGTGCAGTACGACGTCGTGATCCTTTACGTAGGCGTAACTCTTCGTCGATCCGGTGTGATCGTTGAACGTGACGCACGGGCTGACGATGTCGATGATCGAAGTGCCGCGATGCGAAAACGCCGCCATGAGCAGCGGCACGAGTTGCTTGCCGTCGCCCGAAAACGACCGCGCGACGAAGGTTGCGCCGAGTTCGATCGCCAGACCGCAGACGTCGATGGTTGAAAACTCGTTGACTTTGCCGCTCTTGAGCGTAGAACCAACGTCGGCGGTGGCAGAGAACTGTCCCTTGGTGAGTCCGTAGCAGCCGTTGTTTTCGATGAGATAGGTGATATCGACGTTGCGCCGGATCATGTGGCAGTACTGGCCGATCCCGATGCTGGCCGTGTCGCCGTCGCCGCTGATTCCGAGCACGACCAACTCGCGATTAGCGATCTTCGCGCCGGTTGCGGCCGACGGCATGCGCCCGTGCAGGCTGTTGAATCCGTGGGCTTGCTCGACGAAATAGGCGGGCGTTTTCGAGGAACACCCAATTCCGCTCATCTTCGCGAGTTTATGCGGCTCGACGCCATACTCGTAAAGCGCTTTGATGAGATGGTTGGTAATCGAGTTGTGTCCGCAGCCGGCGCACAGCGTCGTCGGCAACCCTTTGTAGACTTCTCGCGTGAGCCCGATGATGTTGACCGTCATGTCTTCTTCCTAGGGGGTCCCGGTTATTCCGCCACAACGGCGGGTGCGCGCTCGGCCTCGAGCAGCGGATCGATGATAGCATGCGCGTCGATCGGCACGCCGTTATAGTGACGGATGGACTCAAGCCGCTGAACGAGGTGCGTCGGCAGTTCGGTGCGCAGGATACCGTGCAGTTGGCCGTCGCGATTTTGTTCGACGACGTAGACGCGATCGTGGCGCTGAATAAAGGGCGCGATCTCCGGCGAGAGCGGCAACGCGCGCACGCGCAGATAATCGACCTCGAGTCCGTCTTCGCGTAAGCGATCGCGCGCCTCGACGACGGCGTGATGCGTCGTGCCGTAGGCGAGAATCGCGACGCGATGGCCTTTCCCTTCGATGATCGGACCGGGCACCGCCGTGCGCGCCGTTTCGTGCTTGCGCACGAGCCGGTCGAGACTGCGCTTCCACACCTCGGGCAACTCCGAGTAACGCGCTTCTTCGTCGTGCCCCGTGCCGCGAGTAAAGAACGCCGCGTTGGGATGTTTTGTTCCCGGGAGTGTGCGATACGGAATGCCGTCCTTGTCGACGTCGCGATAGCGTCCCCACGAAGGCACGCGGTTGAGATCTTCGGCGGTGAGCACCTTGCCGCGTTCAAATGGTTTTTCCGGGTACAGCAGCGGCGGCGTCAGCCACGAGTTCATTCCGAGATCGAGGTCGCTGAGCACGAACACGGGCGTCTGAAAGCGATCGGCCAAATCGAAAGCTTCCATCGCCAATTCGTAGGCCTCGCGCACGGTCGCCGGCAGCAGCACGATGTGCTTGGTGTCACCGTGCGACAGGTTGTAGGCAAAAGCGACGTCGCCTTGCATCGTGCGCGTGGGCAAACCGGTCGACGGGCCGGCGCGCTGCACGTCGAAGATCACGCCCGGCACTTCGGCAAAATAGCCAAAGCCGGCATATTCGGCCATCAGCGAAATACCCGGACCGGAGGTGGAAGTCATCGCGCGCGCGCCCGCCCAGCCGGCACCGAAGACCATGCCGGCCGCGGCGAGTTCGTCTTCGGCCTGCACGATCGCATAGTTGTGATCGCCGGTTTCTTCGTCGACGCGGAAGCGCTCGCAGTAGTCGATGAAATATTCGCACAGCGAAGACGACGGCGTAATCGGATACCAAGCCGCAACGGTGCATCCGCCCATCACGCAGCCTAACGCCGACGCACGATTACCTTCCATGAAGAGCAAGCCCGCAGTCTCGCCGTTCATCCGTTCGAGGCGGTAGGGGTCGCGCTTTTCAAACTGGTCGCGCGCGTAATCGAACCCGACGCGCACCGCGCTCATGTTCAGTTCGACGGCCGCCGGTTTCTTGCGAAACTGCGCTTTGAGGCCTTCCTCCAACGTTTCGACCGGCATCTCGAGCAGATGCGCCAGCGCCCCGACGTAAATCATGTTCATCAGGTACTTGCGCAGATCGCCCTTGTCGGCGAAATGTTCTTTCGCAAGTTGGGTAAACGGCACGGCGTAGTAGGCAACGTCGTCGCGCAACGTTGCGCCCGTCACCGGAAACGCAGCTTCGTAAAGGACCGCACCGCCCGATTTTACGCCGATGACGTCGGTCGCCCACGTCGTCGGGTTGAGCGCGACGAGCACGTCAACGTCACGCGTGCGACACTGATAACCTTTTGCCGAAACGCGAATGTCGAACCAGGTCGGCAGACCCTCAATGTTCGAAGGGAAGACGTTTTTGGGCGCGACCGGAACGCCCAAACGCAAGATCGCGTTGGTGATAACGAGGTTTGAGGATTGGCTACCGGAACCGTTGACCGTCGCCACCCGAATGGTGAAGTCGTTGACCGCGCGCGTGGGCATGAAGCCACCCCTACTTCCGAATGCGCTGCTGCAGTTCCCGTAAGAAAAGGCCCGACATTGCTGCCGGGCCCGTAAAGCTAAGAAGCCTCGATTTCCCCAGATCGACAACGATATGGGGGTAATCGCGGATTCTTACATCATGTCGTAGCCGCCCATGCCCCCGCCACCCGGCATGCCGGCTGGCTCTTTCCTGGGCTCGGGCTTGTCGGCGACCAGCGTCTCGGTCGTAAGGATGAGCGCACCGATCGATGCGGCATTTTGCAGCGCCGCACGCGTGACTTTGAGCGGATCGATGATGCCCGCTTCGAACATGTCGACAATCTCACCGCTCATCGCGTTGAAACCGAACGGCGCGGACTTCGAGCGAACGTTGTTCACTTGAACCGAGCCTTCGAAGCCGGCGTTCTCGGCGATCTGCCGCAGCGGCTCTTCGAGCGCTTTACGCACGATTTGGATGCCGATCTTCTCGTCGGCCCACGTCGTTGCATGACCGTTGGCCTTCGGCGGTTCGTATTTATCGATCGCCTTGACGGCGTGGACGAGCGAGGCGCCGCCACCGGGGATCATGCCCTCTTGTACGGCCGCGCGGGTCGCACTGAGCGCATCCTCGATGCGATGCTTCTTCTCTTTGAGTTCCGTTTCAGTTGCTGCGCCGACCTGAATCACGGCGACGCCGCCCGAGAGTTTGGCGAGACGCTCTTGGAGCTTCTCGCGATCGAAATCGGAATCGGTGTCTTCGATCTGCTTTTTGATCATCTCGATGCGACCCTTGATGGCGTCGGGCTTGCCGTTACCGTCAACGATCGTCGTCTCTTCCTTGGTCACCGTGACGCGCTTGGCTTTGCCGAGTTGATCTTGCGTGACCTTGTCGAGTTTGAGCCCGAGTTCTTCGGAAATCACCGTCGCGCCGGTAAGCGTGGCGATGTCTTTGAGCATCTCCTTGCGTCGGTCGCCGAAGCCCGGAGCCTTCACGCCGACCGACGTGAACGTTCCGCGCAGTTTGTTGACGACGAGCGTTGCGAGCGCTTCACCTTCGATGTCCTCGGCGATGATCAGCAGCGGGCGCTGCATCTGCACGACCTTCTCGAGCAGCGGCAGAATGTCGGCGATCGCCGAGATCTTGCGCTCGGTCACGAGAATGTACGGATCTTCCAGTACCGACTCCATGCGCTCGGAATCGGTAACCATGTACGGCGAAATATAACCCTTGTCGAACTGCATGCCGTCCTTGGTCTCGACCTCGGTCTTGAGGGTTTTGGACTCCTCGACCGTGATGACGCCGTCTTTGCCGACCTTCTCCATCGCGTCGGCAATGTAGTCGCCGATCTCGGTGTCGTTGGCGGAAATCGAAGCGACCTGCGCGATCTTCTCTTTGGTGTCGACGTTCTTTTTGAATTTCTCCATCTCACCGACCGCGATCTCGACGGCCTTCTCGATGCCGTGCTTGATCTGCAGCGGATTGCTGCCGGCGGTCACGTTGCGCAGACCTTCGCGGATGATTGCTTGCGCGAGCACCGTTGCCGTGGTCGTGCCGTCGCCCGCGACGTCGTTGGTCTTCGAGGCGACTTCCTTCACCAGTTGAGCGCCCATGTTCTCGAAGACGTCGGGCAGTTCGATCTCTTTAGCGATCGTTACGCCGTCGTTGGTGATCGTCGGCGATCCGAATTTCTTGTCGAGCACGACGTTACGGCCCTTGGGTCCAAGCGTCACCTTGACGGCGTCGGCGAGCACGTTGGCTCCGCGCTCGAGTGCGCGGCGGGCGGTTTCGTCAAAAACGAGTTGCTTTGCTGCCATGTTATAGTTTCAAAACTCCTTAGACGCCGGCCGGCACTTTGTCGACAACGGCGAGGATATCTTTTTCGGGGATGATGAGGTACTCGGTGCCGTCGATCTTGACTTCGCTGCCCGAGTACTTGCGATACAGAACGCGATCGCCGATCTTGACGCTCATGCCGAGTTTAGTGCCGTTGTCCAGCACGCGGCCGTCGCCGGCCGCCCGCACGATGCCCTCTTGGGGCTTTTCCTTGGCGGTATCGGGCAGGAAAATACCGCCCGTCGTCTTGTCGTCTTGTTCGACGTGCTCGATAACGACGTTATCGTGCAAAGGCTTGAAATTCACGGAAAACCAACCTCCTACAGTGCTGTCTCTCCAGGATTTTAGCACTCTCAGCGCGAGAGCGCCAGCCGTGCCATCTTAGCAGACCGCTATGAGGAGTGCAAGAGCCGGGGCGCCTCCAGTTTGCGAAAAGGCGCCTCAGGGCGTGAGCCGGGCGAACTCCGGGCCGCCAAGCGCGTAGGCGAGGGCCAGTACGGCCGCGAGGACCACGAAGAAAACACGCGTCAGCGGGCGCTCGACGCCCATCCCGATGAGCACCAAGCCGAGGCTCAAGCTGACGACGGCGCCCTGCGCAACGAATGGGCGATCGGCCCGATGCAGCGTGAACCATAAGAAGAAAGCGGTTCCCAGGCCGAGGAGGATCGAGAGCAGGCTCGTCGCTCCCCAAATAACGACTTCGTTCGGCTCCCGGAGTGAACGTTCGGGCGTCATAACGTCCACTCTACGCGGGGATACGTAGAAGTTGCTTGGAGGAGGTCGAATGCTCTGGCACAATGCGCGGAACAACCGTTTCATGGGGCCGGGTTGCGATCCAGGGGGTGGTGGCCGGGCTCGTAGGCGCCGCACTCATCGATGGCTATCTCTGGGCGACGACGCTTTTGCCGCAGCACGCCGGCATCGCATCGCTGTGGAGATGGATTGCTTCAGCCGTGCTGGGAAAATCGGCGTTCGGCAATCCCAGCGCGGCCGCAATCGGCGCGCTCGTGCACGGGCTCGTCAGTATCGGTTGGGCGGCCGGATACGCCTACATTGCAGCGACGCGTCCGGCTACTACCCACCGTTGGCTGGTTGCCGGAATCGTCTACGGCCTCATCGTGTACGTCATCATGCAAGCGATTCTGCTCGCCGATAACAACTTCACGTTTCCCCCGAATCCAAACGCGTTCGTTAACGCCGTCCTTGCGCACACGATTTTCTTCGGACTTCCGGTGGCTTTGGTCTTGCACGTTATGCGCTCGCGGCAGCCGGCGTGATCGGCCGCCTGCGCATCTCGCTCGACGCGATTCGCAACAACGCGAAACTCCTTCGCGATCTCGTCGGCCCAAAGCACGCGGCCTTCGTCGTAAAGAGCAACGCGTACGGTCACGGCTTGGTCGAAGTTGCGCGCGCCGCCGAGCCGCTTGCACGACGCATTTGCGTCTATGCGTTCGAAGAAGCCCTCGCACTGCGCAGCGGCGGCGTCACCAAGCCAATTCTCGTTCTCGGTCCGATCTCGCCGGACGCGCTCGACGACGTCATGGCGGCCAAACTCGATGTTGCGCTCTGGGACACTGGCGAATTTGCTCGACGGCTCGCCAACGCGGCGCGTAAGCGGCAAACGCGCGCGCCGGTGCACATAAAAATCAACACCGGATTGAACCGGCTCGGCTTCGAGCCGCACGAATTGGCCGACGCCGTTGAGGATTATCTCCACGTCAACGAGTTAGAAATTGCCGGCGTTTTTTCACATTTCGCTTCGGCCGAAGAACTCGACTCGCCGTATACGATGCACCAACTCGAAACGTTCGAACGTGCGCTCGCGCACGCCGATCCGCTATTCGAACGGTACGGCGTGGTGCCGTTGCGTCACATCGCCGCATCGGCGGCGGCGATTCTCTGGCCGCAGACGCGCCTCGACCTCGCGCGCTTCGGCATCGCGCTTTACGGATTATGGCCGTCGCAGGCCACCCGCCAAGCGGCGAATTCCAGCGGCGTCGTACTCGAACCGGCACTTGCATACGAATCGGAACTGGTCGTGGTGCGTTCGGTCGCCGCTGGTGCGCCGGTCGGCTACGGCGCGAGTTTCCATGCGCCGCGCACGATGCGCGTCGGCGTCGTGCCGGCTGGTTACGGCGACGGCATCCCACGTGCGCTCTCCAACCGCGGCATTTTTTTAGTCGACGGCGCGCGCTGCCCGATCGTCGGTCGCGTCGCGATGAATCTTACCGAACTCGACCTCACCAATGCGCCCAACGCATGCGTCGGATCGAAGGTTACGCTCATTGGCCGCGACGGTGACGCCGCGATTACCGCCGACGATTGGGCGCAGTGGTGCGATACGATCAATTACGAGATCGTAGCGCGGTTACCGGCGGAAATTCCGCGCGTTTACGAGGATTAGCGCGAGGCAGGTTACGCGACGGCGGCGATAGCGTCGCGGAGATCCATCGTTCCGCTATACAACGCGCTGCCGACGATGCACGAGTCCACGCTGGGCGGCGCGGAGCGTTTCAACTCTTGCAAGTCGTCGATGTTGCGCGCGCCGCCGCTGGCCGTAACGGCGACGTCGGCGGCGCCGGCGACCGCATTGAGCGCGTCGATATCGTAGCCCTCACCCATCCCGTCGCGGCGAATTTCGGTGAAGATGACGCGCGTGATGCCCCATTGCGCGACGCGGCGCACGAGTGCGTCGCGATCGACGGGCGTGCGTTCTTGCCACCCGTGCGTCGCGACTTGCGAGCCGCGCGCGTCGATGCCGGCAATGACTTTGCCGGGGAAGCGCCCGACGATGTTGCGCGCCACGCGTTCGTCTTCAACCAGCAGCGTGCCGAGAATAACCTCGCTCGCTCCGGCAGTGAACGCATTCTCGGCGTGCTTGAGATTGCGCAGGCCGCCGCCGGTTTGCACCGGAACATCGACGGCCTGGCAAATGGCTGCGACGGCGGCAAGGTTCTCACCCGAACCAAAGGCGCCGTCGAGATCGATCACGTGCAATCGCTGCGCGCCGGCATTCACGAATGAGAGCGCACGTTCGACCGGATCGCCGTCGTACGCCGATTCGGTGGTCGGATCGCCTTGGCGCATCCGCACGCACTTGCCCCCGCGCAAATCGATTGCCGGGATCACCAGCACGTAGCGGCTCTCAATTCCTAGCCCCGTTGGCGTCGCGCTTTTCCAGCGGGACGTACGGACCGGGCGCCGGCCCATCGTAACTGGCTTGCGGACGAATCAACCGGTTGTCCGCGAGTTGTTCGAGCACGTGGCCGGTCCAACCGGCAATGCGTCCGCAGGCGAAGAGACACGTGAACTCGTCGCCGGGGACACCGAGATCGGCCAGCACCGGCGCCGTGTAAAAGTCGACGTTCGCATAGATCGTATTGTCGGGCTTCTTCTCTTGGAGCACTTTCCGGCTCGCCTCTTCCATGCGATGGGCGATTTCGTACCATCGGCTGCTGGCTTGTTCGGAGAGTTTCTTGGCCATGGCTTCGAGATGGCGTGCGCGCGGATCGCGAACCTTGTACTCGCGGTGGCCCATCCCCATGATGCGTTGACCGCGCGACAGCGTGTCGCGCACGTAGGCCTCAGCGTTTTCCGGAGACCCGACTTCGCTGATCGCACGGAACGCCGCGGTGGCCGCGCCGCCGTGCAGGTCGCCTTGCAGCGTGGCGAGCGCCGCGGTAATGGACGCGTAGAGATCGGCACGCGTCGATGCGGTCACCCGCGCCGAGAACGTGGACGCGTTATACGAGTGATCGGCTAAAAGCACGAAGTACGTGTCGAGAGCGTCGGCTTCGACACCGTTGGACATCTTGCCGGAACGCATATAGAGGAAGTTGGCGGCTTGTGAAAGATCGGCGCGCGGCTCGATCGGATCGAGACCGCGACGAACGCGATCCCATGCGGCAACGATGGTCGGCATCTTCGCGATCAGTTCGATCGCGGTGTGCACGTCGGAAACGTGCTCGCCACGCGCATCGACCGGCGAGAAAAGAGCAAGCCCGCTGACGATGGTGCGAAGCACGTCCATCGGCCACGCCGTTTTGGGGACGTTCTGCATCGCGCTGAGAAGCGGCTCGGGCAGCGAACGCTGCGCCCCCAACTCGCGTTTGAGCGTTTCGAGTTCGGCCCGGTTTGGGAGATGGCCGTACAGTAAGAGATGTACGATCTCTTCAAACGTCGCGCTCGGCGCGAGGTCGTCGATATCGTAACCCCGATACGTGAGGCGACCGATCGCCCCTTCGACGTTGCTAAGATGAGTGGTTCCGACGACGACGCCTTCAAGGCCACGGTCGACTACGGTTGACAAGGAATTCCTCCACACAGAAAAGTCCCGCGGATGCGGGAGGCGAAAGTTTTTCAGTCCCTATTATTAACCCCTCTCGGGGCCCCGGCGTGCCACAAAAGCGGGGTCGCTCCTACGGCCCTCATTAGCACGGCCGCCTCTCTTAAGGAGACAGCCGAGCAGCCGTCGAACGGCGGCGCATGGCCGCGGAAATTATGGTTTCGGCGGATTCGGGCATTGGCGAAATTCGCATCGATCGCCCGGCGAAGAAGAACGCCCTCACGACGGCGATGTACGGTGCCATGGCCGACGCCCTCGAAGGGCTGGATCGCGACGATGCAATCCGCGTCGTGGTGATTCGCGGCGGAAACGACTTCACCGCGGGTAACGATCTTTACGATTTCATGCAAGCGTCGGCATCAGGCGATGGCTCGGCGCTCGATGCCATCGTCGATTTCCTGACGCGGCTGTGCGATTTCTCGAAGCCGTTGGTCGCCGGCGTTCGAGGAAATGCCGTCGGCGTCGGCACGACGATGCTGTTGCACGCCGACGCCGTCGTCGCCGGGTCTTCGGCCCGCTTTCGGCTTCCGTTCACCCAGTTGGGGCTCGTCCCGGAAGCGGGATCGTCGCTGCTGTTGCCGCTCGTCGCTGGGCGCATGCGCGCCGCCTGGATGTTACTGGCCGGCGAATTTTTTAGCGCCGGCGAAGCGTTTGCCGCCGGATTGGTTACCACCGTCGTCGCCGACGATCGCGTCGATGCAATGGCCGGGGAGGTTGCCGCGAAACTCGCCGCACTGCCGCCGATCGCGTTGCGCGAAACGAAGCGGCTGATGCGCGACGCGATCGCCCGAGACGTACGCGCTCAGATGGACGCCGAAATCGCCGCGTTCAGCCAGCGACTGACTTCGGATGAATTTCGAGACGCAGTCGCTCTGGTACTCAGGCCAAAGGAAGGAGCTCCGAGGTGAAATTCTCTGCCGCTCAGGCCGTCGGAGGCCTAATACTTGCGGCGGCAATTTTTGCCGCAGGCATCTTCGCGAATCCCATCCTCAGGGGCGAGCCCCCATTTTCGGGTGGCGGTGGTCCCGCCCAAGACGACAATCCTGTTGGATACCGCGGACACTCTCAAGGGAACCTACAGGTTCATGTAATGCGCTCACCAAATCGCAAAACTACGCAAACAACGTGCAACGGAAAAGATAGTTGCTATGTCTTCTTGGATGTCAATCGGTATCCGAGATCTAGGTCACAGGATTGCGAGGACGGCGACGATCAGAATCAGACAACGTGTCCTTCGCCAACGTGCCCTCCGGAGTCCGTTACTTGCGTGACATTCGAAGGTCCTTTTTATGTGCAACACGTTACGCACAGAGGTCGACGGCATAAAGGCGAACCAATGAACGTAACCGGTATCTTCTATGTCACTGAGCAGTAATTTTTGATCGAAGATCTGGTAATGCTCGCACAGCTTCCTCAACGGTCATTACAAAACTGTGAGGTAGCAGCGCTTTACGCACGTCGGCCGATGCCCTAACATCGATTGCTCCTGAGGCCACTTCGAAAGCAACACTGTCGCGAAGCTTCCGGCCACTGGTATCGAATAGCCTATCTGCGAGCCTTAAGTACTGTACTGCTTCTGGGAGCCTTGCGCTTAGGGCCAGCACCGCGCTGATTCCGTCGAAACCTCGAAAAAGATAATCGTGTAGTCCGAGGGCAATCGCCTCCTCGATCGTTGTTTTGAATAAATCGAAGGCCTCAGAAAGCTCGCCGCGCTTAAGCATTACTGTCCCGAGGCCGTGTAGGGTCCGACAAACGCCATAGAGATCCGACTCGGACTTCTTTTGTGCGAGAGCTATTTCGAACAAGCGAGATGCCGAAGCAAAGTCTTGGAGGTAGACGTTTACCCATGCGAGCTGCAGCACGAAATCTCCGGCGATACGGTGTTCGCCGGCGACAGTCGCGCGAGCGTGTGCGTTCTCGAGGAGCGTCCTCGCAGCGCTGTAGTTGCCCCGTTGGCGGGCGAGCATGCCGAGATTGCCGATGCACATGGTTTCGCCGCGCGCGTTCTTCGCTTCGACGAAGAGCGGCCGCGCTTGTTCGTACAAGTCCTCGGCCTCGTCCAGATTGCCTTTTCGATGCTCGACCTCGGCGATGCGAAAGAGCGCCTCGGCGGTATTCCGCGAATCACCCGAATCGCGTGAGAGTGCAAGCGCCTCGTTAGCCAGCGCGAGCGATACCGTAAAATCGTCTTGCATCGTGGCGAAGGAGGCGGCAACGCACAACAGGGCTGCGCGCAGACGTCCGTCGGCAAAGTCGCGACGCAGCATCGGGCTAAGGCGGCCCCGTGCTTCCGTGATCGTGCCGCGTACGCGCCAGTACGGCGCCAGGTCGAGAGCAAGCTGCGCCGCAAGCGCGGCATCGTTCGCAACGCACCAATCCAGCGCCGCGCGGAGATTCGAGAGTTCGTCGTCCAAACGCTGGTACCAGTGGGGAAGCGCGTTCGGGTCGAGCTCCTTTCCGACGCCGGCAAAAGCGGCGAAGTACAGCGCGTGGCGACGAGCAATCTCCGAAAGCGAGGTGGACTTTTCCAACTCAGCACGTGCGTAGGCTCGCACAATCTCCAGTTGCCGGAATCGCGGTTCGTCGGCGCGCGTGTCGGCTTGCACGAACGATTTCTCGGTCAGCGATTGCAGCACGTCGAACACCGGTACACCGGTAACGGGGGCGACGCGCTCGCAGGCTTCCAGCGTAAATCCGTCGGCGAAAATCGACAGCGCCGAAAGCACGGTACGTTCGTCATCGTCGAGGAGCCGATAACTCCAGTCGATCGTGGACCGCAACGTGCGATGGCGCCCAAGCGTACTATCGCGCGTCGCCAGCAACGGTAACGGCTGGCTCAATCGTGCGTTCAACTGCTTTAACGACAACGTGTTGACGCGCGCCGCCGCAAGTTCGATCGCCAGCGGAATCCCCTCGAGCTTGCGACAAACCGCCGCAACTTCACCAGCGTCCTCGTCGGTCACTATGAGGTCGCGCACGATCGAGCGCGCGCGTTCCAAGAGCAACCTCGTGCTCTCGTGTTGCATGAGTTCGGCGGCGCGCAGGTGCGCCGGCGGTTCCGGCATCGGTTCGAGCCGGTAGACGGCTTCGCCGGTCAAATGCAGCGCCTCGCGGCTTGTCACCAGCACCGTCGTCTCCGCGGCACGTGCGAGCATGGATTTAACGACCGCGGCAACGCCCGCGAGCACGTGTTCGGCATTGTCGATAACCAGCAGGAGGTTTTTGTGCGCGACGCCATCGATGAGCGCGTCCAGTATCGGCTGCAAACGCGATTCGGCAATCCCGAGCGACGCTGCAATTGTCTGCGCGATCAGTTCGCCCTGCGCAAGGCCGCTGAGGTCGACGAACCACGCACCATCGCGATAGCCGTCGATGACGCCGGCCGCCACTTGCAGGGCTAAGCGTGTCTTTCCGATTCCCCCGGCGCCCGTGACGGTGACGAGACGGTGCTCCGTCAGCAGCGTCCGCAACTCGTTGAGCTCCCGGTCGCGCCCGACGAAACTCGAAATCTGCGACGGCAGATTGTTGGGGCGTGCGTCGAGCGAGGCCAGCGACGGAAACTCGCTGCGCAGACCGTCGGTTTCAAGTTGAAATGTCGTCTCGGCGTGGCTGAGATCGCGTAAGCGGTGAGCGCCCAAGTCGCGCAAACGCCAATCCGGGCGCTTGGCACTTTCCAACAGTGCGGCCGCGGCCGCCGAAACGAGAATCTGGCCGCCGTAACCGATTGACATCAAACGTGCGACGCGGTTGACCGTCGGGCCAAAGTAATCGCCGTCACGCTCCACCGTACTGCCGGTATGGATTCCCATGCGCACGCGCAGTTCGCCGATCCCGCTCGGCCACGCGTGAGCGGACAGCGTGCGTTGCGCGTCGATGGCCGCAGCGGCGGCATCCTGCGAACGCGCAAACGCGCAGCAAAAGGCGTCGCCGATTGTTTTGAACACAACACCGTGGTGGGCTGCGGTAACGCGCCGCAAAATGACGTCGTGGTCGGCCAAGGCGTCGCGCATCGCCTCGGGAGCCCGCTCCCAGAGGCTCGTGCTTCCTTCGATGTCGGTGAACAAAAACGTCACCGTCCCGGTTGGAAGCACCGCTGCGCGATCAGGCGACGGCGTCGCGCAACTCTCCTCGTGCAAGCGCGTAGCCGACCAATCGATCGATCAGCGCTTCGAACGAAATCCCGGCTGCGGCGCACGCATCCGGCAGCAAACTCATCGGCGTTAAACCGGGCAGCGAATTGATTTCGAGCACATATGGCCGACGGTCGCCACTGACGATGAAATCGGTGCGCGAGTAGTCGCGCAAACCGAGCAATCGATGAGCCGAGAGCGCAAGCATTTGCATGCGCGCGGCGAGATCGCCGTCAATCTGTGCCGGCACCACGTGCGTGCTTCCACCGCTCTCGTACTTAGCATCGTACGAATAGAAACCGTCGCGATTCGCGACGATCTCGACCACCGGGAGCGCCTCTTCGCCGAGCACCGCGCACGTGAATTCACGCCCCGCCACGTACTCTTCGGCCAAAATCTGACCGTAGGTTTTCGAAGCGGCCAGCATCGCGGTCGTCCACTGTTCGTGCGTGTGCACGATCGTCACCCCGGCCGACGACCCTTCGAACCGCGGCTTGACGACCAATGGCAGGTCGAGCGATCCGGGGAGCAGCGGCAGCGTGCCGCCGCCGAGATCGAAAAGATCCCACGCCGCGGTCGGTAAGCCTTCGGCGGCCAGCAGTTTTTTGGTGAGATGCTTGTCCATCGCGAGCGACGACGCCTCGACACCGCTGCCGGTGTACGGAATCCCGAGGTACTCGAGCAGCGCTTGAACGTGTCCGTCTTCACCGCCGGGTCCATGGAGCGCGTTGAACACGGCATCGGGCTTGCGTTCGCGCACCGCTTCGACGAAGCCGTCGTCATAATCGAGCGCGGCCGCGTCGTAACCAAGTGTCTCGAGCGCGCGCATGACACCTTCGCCGCTGCGCAAAGAAACCTCGCGTTCTGCGCTGCTACCGCCCATTGCAACGACGATTTTGGCCGTGCGTTTCACTCCACGAATACTCCAACCAGGTGCACTTCGAGTTGCAGTGCTACGCCGAAACGGTCGTATACCGCGGATCGCACGCGTGCGAGCAGCGTGGCCACGTCTTTGGCACTGGCGCCGCCGACGTTGTTGATGAAGTTTGCGTGCAGCGGTGACACTTCCGCGCCGCCCTCGCGCCATCCCTTAGACCCCGCCGCTTCGATGAGCCGTGCGGCCTTGTCGCCCGCCGGATTGCGAAAACAGGAGCCGGCGTTCGGCAGCGCGATCGGCTGTGTATCCTTGCGGCGAACGAGCCGCGCCTGCATCTCCTCGCGCACGGTGCGCGGATCGTTGCGCGGAAACGCGAGCGTTACGCGGGATACGATCGCGTCACGCGCGAGCGACGAGTGGCGGTAGAAGTACCGCAGTGTAACGGCGTGGGCTTCCGGCTTGCTCAGGGATTGCACCCACACCTCACGCACGAATTCGCCGATCTCGCGATCGGTACCGGCGTTCATGCGCAACGAGCCGCCCACGGTTCCCGGAATGCCCGAAAGCGCACCGATTCCGGCGGCTCCGGCCGAGGCCGCTTTTGCCGTCACCGTAGCCATGCCGGCGGATGCGCCGGCCTGGACAACGACCATAGCGTCGTTCGTCTCGACGGCCACGGCGGCAAATTCCCCACCCAAACGAATCGCGATGCCGCGTAAGCCGCCGTCGCCGACGAGCATGTTGCTACCGCTGCCGATCGCCATCCACGGCATGCGACGCTTGAGGCACCAACGCATCAAGGCTGCGACTTCCGCTTCATCGTGGGCGATAACGAGGGCATCGGCCGGACCGCCGATGCGCCAGGAGGTGTACGGCGCAAGCGGCTCGTCGAAACGCGCCCGATGGTCGAAAATCGTTTGAAGCGACTCGCGATCGCGCGCATTCAAGAGCGACCGTAAGGCTTGTGCGGTCGTGAGGCTCATGCGCGCACCGCATCCTCCCGTTCGACGCGCTGAGCAAGCCGCGCCGCGACGTCGGTAACGTTGCCGGCACCCAGAAAGAGGACGAGCGCGCCCGGCGGCGCCTCCTCGAAGATTCGCTCTTCCAAGTCGTCGGCATGCGCGACGTAGGTCACCGGCGTTCTTGCGGCCGACAGCGGTTCGCCGATCGAACGTTCGCTCACGCCGGGAATTGCCGGCTCGGACGCGGCGTATACCGGCGTAAGATAGACGCAGTCGGCACCGCGCAACGCGTCGGCGAAATCGCGCGCGAGAAACGCGGTGCGCGTGTAGCGATGCGGCTGGAACGCTACGATCAATGGAGCAGCGCGGTAGGCCCGTGCGGCCGCTATCGTCGCGCGTACCGCCGTCGGATGGTGCGCATAGTCGTCGATGACGGTCATGCGCTCGTTGCTGGCGAGCACGTCGAAGCGCCGGCGTACGCCACGAAACTCGTGCAGCGCCGTCGCGATCGCTGCAAATGGGATGCCGAGTTCGCGGCCGACGGCGACCGCCGCCAGCGCGTTCTGCACGTTGATTACACCCGGCACGCCCAGTTCGACCCTGCCGAGTCGCGCTTTCCCGTCACGCAGATCGAATCGTACGCCGGCTCCTTCACAACAAAGGTTCGTCGCGCGAACTTCGGCCGTGTCGACCAGCCCGAACGTCACGACGCGCGAACGCCGCTGATTTTCCGCGAGCGACGCGGAGTGCGCGTTGTCGACGCCGATTAGCGCCGTTCCATCGGCTGGGACCTTTTCCAGAAAGGCCTCGAAGGCACGCACCAGCTGCGGCAGATCGTCGTCGCTGGTCAGGTGATCGTTCTCGATATTCGTGACCACCGCAATCGCCGGTTCGAGCAACGCAAACGAACCGTCCGACTCGTCGGCTTCGGTGACGAACCACGGCGCGGTTCCATCGTGCGCGTTGGCGTCAAGCCCGCGGTCGATGCCGCCGAGGGCAAGGCCGGCGTCGATGCCGGCGGTCCGCAGCACCGCGTGCGTCATGGCAGTCGTCGTGGTCTTGCCGTGCGTACCGCTGACCGCAATACCGCGCCGTCCCTCCATGATTTGCGCGAGCATCTCGCCGCGATGCAGCACCGGCGTTCCGTTGCGCCGCGCGGCGACGTACTCCGGATTGCGCCGGTCGATGGCCGAACTGACGATCACGACTCGTGCGCCGGAAACGTTCGCACCGGCGTGACCGATCGTCACGTCCGCGCCCTCGCGCCGGAGCGTTTCGACCATCGGCGTTGCCTGCACGTCGGAACCCGTAACTCGTTCGCCGCGCGCCAGCAGGACGCGCGCGATCGCGCTCATGCCGATGCCACCGATGCCGACGAAGTGAACCGGAGCCCGCCTCATGCAGCGTCCCTTCGCGCCGTCAGCCAATCGACCCGGGCGAGAATCGTCGCAACCGGATCCGCACCGCGCAAGCCGGCAGCGGCCGCGTGCAGGCTTTCGACACGTTCGGCGGCGGCGGCGACGGCGCCGTGAAGTCCATTGCCGAGATCGCGATCGGCAATGACGACGGCTGCACCGCTCTGCGCAAAGCGCATCGCATTCGCCGTCTGATGATCGCCCGCGGCAAAGGGATACGGAACTAAGATCGCGGGCTTTCCGACTGCTGAAAGTTCGGCCAGCGTTGAAGCACCGGCCCGAGCGATGACGAGGTCGGCTGCGGCGTACGCTGCGGCCGGATCTGTTACATACGGAACAACCGCTGCGCCGGTAGGCATGGCGGCGCGCACGCGCTCGAAGTCGCGGTCGCCGCTTACCAACAGCAGTTGCCACCCCGGCGGCAGCGTGCCGGCCGCCACGATTGCGACCAATGCGTCGTTGATCGTCCGAGCGCCCTGGCTTCCGCCCATCGCGAGCAGCGTTTTCTTTTCCGGTCTTAAACCGAATGCTGCCAGCGCCGCATCGCGCGGTGGAAGCGACAACAACGTTGCGCGCACCGGTACGCCGGTCCGTACGTACTTTCCGGCAAAGCGCGAATCGTCGTCGCCGAACGCGCCCCACACCTCGTCGACGAGCGGCGCGAGCATCCGATTCGTAAGCCCGGGTCGCGCGTTGGGCTCGAGGAGCGCAATCGCGCAACGGCGCTGCCGCGACAGCGACAGCATGCGCGCTGCGATCACCACGGGGAAGCAGACGTAGCCGCCGGTAGCAATGACGATGTCCGGGCGTGCACGCTGCAGCAGGCTGAGGCTTTGCAGCGTTCCGGCACCGTTGGCAACGATCGTGCGAACCGTATCGAAACCGAGTCGCCGCCTGAGCGGTCCGCCGGAAATAGCGTGCAGCGGGTATCCAGCCTCCGGCACGATGCGCGCTTCCAACCGGTCGGCGCTTCCGACGAACGCAATCGTTGCGCCGCGAGCGCGCAGCGCGTCGGCAATGGCAATAGCGGGGTAGAGGTGACCGCCCGTGCCGCCTCCGGCGAAGAGAACGCGCGGCCGCCCCTGGCTCGTGTCCCTATCTAGCTTGGCCACTCAGGCGGCGATGACGGCCGACGTTGGCGATCAGCGCCACGGCGACGAGATTGACGACTAACGAACTGCCGCCGAACGAAACGAACGGAAGCGGAACGCCGGTTACGGGCCACGACGACGTCACCACGCCGATGTTGATGAAGGCCTGAATCGCAATCATCGCACCGCAACCGCACGCCAGAAAATAGCCGAAGCGATCCGGAGCGGCCAGCGCAATGCGAACCGCGCGATAAGCAAAAGCGACGAACAGCACCACGACGGCAAACGCACCGACCAATCCCAGTTCTTCACCCAAAACCGAGAAGATGAAGTCGGTGTACTGCTCGGGCAGATAAAAGAACTTTGCGCGCGACGCGCCGAGCCCCATGCCGAAGATGCCGCCGCTGCCCAACGCGAGCAGCGACTGCACGATGTGGAAGCCGGTATTCTGCGGATCTTTCCACGGATCCATAAACGCGAAGACGCGAGCCCGGCGGTACGGGCTGGCAATGACGCTGACGATGGCCAGCGGCGCGGTCACAGCCAAGATCGCGACCAAGTGAAAAACGCGCGCACCCGCCGCAAAAAACATCGTAAACGCAACGAAGACCAGCAGCGACGCCGTGCCCATGTCGGGTTCCTTGAGCACCAGTACCGCCATCGCAAACACCGGGATACAGAGCGGAAACAATCCGCGCGAGAGCGACGTGATCCGATCGCCACGATTGGAGAGAATCGCGGCGAGATAGATTACCAGCGCGAGCTTCGCAAACTCCGACGGCTCGAAGCTCAGCGCCGACACGCCGATCCAGCGGCGCCCTCCATTGACGCCGATACCCACGTGCGGCACGAACACCAGCAACAAACCGGCGAAGCCTGCAATCAGCAAATAGGGCGCAGCGCGTTTGAGGCGCGTGAGATCCATCCGGTAAACGGCAAACGCGGCCACCGAGCCGACCGCAAGCCAAATCAGTTGACGTTTGAGATAATAGGCGATGTCGCCGTGCTCGGCGTACGCCGTGGCGCTCGACGCCGAGAACACCATCACCAAGCCGATGCCCACGAGCGTTGCCACCACCGCGAACAACACCGCGTCGGGCGGCGCCGCGAGGTACGAGCGCACCGGCACGCGGTCGGCCGCGTCGCGCCGCAGGGATCCACGTGCGCGACTGGGACCCCGTGCCGAGACGCTACGCACCGGCCGGCTCAGGCAACGCCGTAACCGCGGCCGCAAATTGCTCGCCGCGATCTTCGGCTGAGGCGAACATGTCGAACGATGCGCACGCCGGTGAAAGCAATACGACGTCGCCCGGTGCGCTCAACTCGCGCGCGCGCGCTACGGCATCGCGCATCGAGGCCGCCTGCACCGTTTTGACGCCGCGGCTCACGCGCGCGATGTCACCAGCTGCCTCGCCGATGGCAACAACGGCTTTTGCGTGGCGGCGTACTGCCGCGCCGAGTTCAGCGAACGCCGTACCTTTCGCGCGGCCGCCGGCGATCAGCACGATCGGTCGCTCGTAACTACGCAGCGCGGCGATAGTCGCGTGCGGATTCGTCGATTTCGAATCGTCTACAAACAGCACGCCCTCGATCTCCGCGACCGTCTCCAAACGATGCGGCATCGAGCGAAACGAAGCAATCGACGCGCCGAGGGCAGCCGGATCGCAACCAACCGCGAGCGCCGCCAGCAGCGCCGCCATGGCATTGCTGACGTTGTGATCGCCCGGGAGCGCAATCGCGTCGCGAGAAACGATCGGCACCAAGCGCGGGTCTCCCGCCGGGGGCGCGTACATGAGCGCACCGTCGCGCAGAAACATCGCTGCACGCTCCTTACCGCTCAGTGTAAACCACAACTGGCGCGCTTGGGCGCGCGAGTCGCCGCGCTCCCAGTGGAGTTGCGCGACCCGCGGGTCGTCGAGGTTGCCGACGAACCAATCGTCGAGGCTTTGATTGGCGACGATCCGGTACTTGGCTTCCGCATATTCATCCATCGAGTGGTAGCGATCGAGATGATCGGGCACGACGTTGAGCAACACCGCAACGCGCGGTTTAAAGGCGCGAATCGTCTCCAACTGAAACGACGACACTTCCGCGACGACCCAATCGTTCTCGCTGGTATCGAGCACTTCGTTGATCAACGGATTGCCGATGTTTCCGCCGACGCGTACGCGTAAACCGCTGTCGCGCAGCAAGTGCCCGATCAGCGCCGTCGTCGTGGACTTTCCTTTGCTCCCAGTCACCGCAACGATGGGCGCGCGGCAGAAGCGATAGGCGAGTTCGATTTCGCCGATTACCGGAACGTTGGCAGCGTTAACGGCGCGCACGACCGGCGACGTCGGAGGTACGCCGGGCGAGAGGACCGCGGCATCCACGCGCGCGGCCACCGCGGCAACGTCCGCCGGTGCAACGAATCGCGCCCCGGCGCCGTCGACAGCGGCAAGCGGCGCTGCCAGGTCGGCGACGTCTTTTTCATCGGTCGCGTACACGTCGACGCCGCGCCGGCGCAAGACGTCGACGCAGGCGAGACCGCTGCGTCCAAGACCGATGACGAGCACGCGCTCCTGCGGTCCAAACGCGAACATCTCGCTCATCGCACCACCGCCAGCGCCGCCAGCGAGCACGCCAGCGAACCGAGCCAAAAACGTGCCGTCACTTTCGGTTCGGACCAACCGCTCAACTCGAAGTGGTGGTGCAACGGGCTCATCTTGAAGATGCGTTTGCCGTTGGTGAGTTTGAAGTATGTGACCTGCACAATTACCGACAACGCCTCAGCCACGAAGATGCCGCCGACGAGGATAAGCAGTAACATTTCACCGGTGAGGATGGCGATGCCGGAGAGCAACGCCCCCAGTGCCAGCGAGCCGGTGTCGCCCATGAAGACTCGTGCGGGGTAGCGATTGTAGAAGAGAAAACCGGCGCATGCTCCCGTGCCTACCGATGCCGCGATCGTCGCGGCCGGGGCCAGCGTCTGCGCCGCAATCGGCACGAACACCGCCAGCGCCGGAAGCATCGTTCCAGCCGCCAAACCGTCGAGCCCGTCGGTAAGGTTGACCGCATGAATCGTTCCGGTAATGGCGGCGATGCCCAGCAACAACCATAACCAGTGCGGCGCCACCAGTGAATACCGCCCCGCATGGAAGAGCACGTCGCGCGGAAAGAAATTCAGCGACGCATCGATCGTACGTAAAAAGATGACGGCGACCAGCGCTGTTGCCAACAATTTCGTCCGCGCCCGCAATCCACGGTTGCGTCCGAGTCGAATCCCGAGCACGTCGTCGAGCACACCGATAGCGGCACAGACGATTACCAGCAAACCGAGCGGCACGAGCAGCGGAGCGCGCGTTGCCGGCAGCATCGCCGCAATGGCGGCGACGAACATCAAACCGCCCATCGTTGGCGTGCCCGTTTTGCTCTGATGGCTCTGCGGGGCGTCCTCGTAGGCATGTTGGCGAAGTTGAAATCGCTTCAGCAGCGGCAACAGCACCGCGCCCGCCACCAACGAAACGATCAATCCCAGCACGATCCAAAACGGCGCGACGCCGAAGAGCATGCGGGCATCGAGGACGGGCCCGGCAAGTTCAATTCCGCCGTTCACGTCGTCGCGCTTTCAAACAGCGGATTGGTGCCGTCGCCGCGCCACTTCAACACGACGATCGGCGTTTGTTCGTCGCCGTTTCCATGCGGATTGTCGAGCAAGCAGCGCTCGACCAATGCGGATTCCACCCCGAGCGAGGCGCCGAGCACCTTGGCTTTTTCGAGATCGTTCGCATCCACGACGGCGCAGCCGATTCCGGTTTGCCCGAAAACCGATTGCGCGAACGCGTGCGGTTCACGCGGCGCAAAGACGATGGCGCGTTCGAACGGCGGCATCGTTCCAGTGTATCCGTCGATTGCCGTCAGCGCGCCTCCCAGCACTTCGTAAAAAGCGCCACGCCGCCCGAGGGCACGGCCGACCACGTGCGCAACGGTCGCCCAAACGACTTTTGCTTGCCCCGCGTGGTCGATGACGAGTTGCATGGACTCGGGTTGGTTGACGGTCGCCAACGCACCCGCGCGCCGCGAAAGCGTGTAGGCGAGCCGTGACGGACGCACGTGTTCGGCGGCGACGTATTCGCCTTGAGCGATCGCGAGTGCGGTTTCCGAAACGGCAATCACGTCGCCGGCGCGCGCGATGCCGGTCACTGCAGACGATACGATCGCGAGCAGGTCGTCGCCGGAGTGTACTAAGCCCGTGCGTACGGGAATCGCCAGCATGCCGCGCGGTACGCCGGGCCGCTCGATCGCCAAGGTGCGCGTTGCGATGCTCACGCGCGCAACTCCACCAACACGTCTTCCATATGGTACTTGCGCGCGCCCTTGAGCAACACGGCGTCGCCCTGGCGCGCGTTCTTGCGCAACCATTGAGCCGCATCGTGGTTGTTCGTGACGCGCACGACCTCGGCGGATCCCTCGCGGCCGGCGGCGCGCGCGAGCGCGTCCGCGTACTCGCCCGCGACCACAACGACGCCGGCCCTGAGCGCCGCATGCGCACCAACCCGCTCGTGCAGCGCAACCGATTCCGTACCGAGTTCGGCCATGCTGCCGAGGACCGCGATCGCGCGCTGCGCTCCTTCCCCGGCGAGCGCGTCGAGCGCGGCAATCATCCCGTCGGGACTGGCGTTGTATGCATCGTAAATCAGACGCCATCCGCCGGGCATTGCGATCGATTCGTAGCGTCCCGGCGGCAGCTGCAGGTGCGGTAGCATCGCACTCATCGACGCGATGTCGGCGCCGAGCTCGATCGCGCCGGCGACGGCAGCGACGAGGTTGGATGCATTGTGCTCGCCGGGAACGGCCACCCGAACGCGCTGGTCGAAGATGCGGCGTCCGCCGGCAACGTCGATCAGGCGGGAGCGCGCGAACAACGCCGTAATGCGTTCGTATCCGCTGCCGTTCGCATCGTCGGTTCCGGCGGCGGCAAACCAATGGGGCGCTTCGGCCAGCGTTGGCGCGCGCGCGAGCGAGACGGCGTCGCGCGCGTTGAGCACGGCGCGCGCGCCGCGCTCAAAGAGCGCCCACTTCATGTCCGCGACGCGCTCGCGTGAACCGGCGATCTCCAGATGCGCGTCGCCGACGTTGGTGAGAATTCCGACGTGCGGACGCGCGATCGCGACCAACGCCGCGATGTCGCCGACGTGCCGCGCACCCATCTCGACGACGATTGCGTCGTGACGTTCGTTCGAGGCCGCAAGCAGCAGTTTGCTCACGCCGATTTCGTTGTTTTCGTTGGCGGGTGCGCTTGCGATGCGACCGCCGTAGCGGACCGTCAGGAGTTGCGCGGCGAACGCCTTGCACGTTGTTTTGCCCGCGCTGCCGGTGATCGCGAGCACGCGCCCAGTAAACCGCTCGCGCGCAAGCGATGCCAGCGCCATGTAGGCACGCAGCGTATCGTCAACGACCATCGTCGCCACGCCTTCGATTGGCGCTGCCGCTCGATCGACGATCAGCATCTGCGCGCCGTGACTCACCGCGCCGGCGGCGAAATCGTGGCCGTCGTGACGCTCGCCTCGCAGCGCGAGGAAGGTGTCCCCGCGCTCGAGCGCACGCGTGTCGGTCGAGATGCGCAGCGTCGAGGGTGCGCGCTCCGCGTTCAGTAACGTCGCGCCGGTTGCAGCAATCGCATCGTCGAGCGGCAGATTCACCGCAGCGCTTCTCGCAGCCGCAACGCTCGCTGCACGACTCCAGCGTCGTCAAACTCGCGAACGTCATCGCCGACGATCTGATAGGTTTCGTGACCCTTGCCCGCAACGAGCACGACGTCGCCGGGCCGCGCCTCGCGAATCGCTCGTTCGATGGCGCACCTCCGATCGAGTTCGACGACGTGCGCGCGGTCGCCGATGCCGGCGACGATTTGATCGGCGATGGCTTGCGGATCTTCGCTGCGCGGATTATCGCTGGTGACGTAGACGCGATCGGCCAGCGCGGCAGCGGTGGCCCCCATTTCGCGACGCTTTCCGCGATCTCGATCTCCACCGCATCCGAAAACGACGGACAGCGAGCCGCGTGCAAATTCCCGCAGCGCGGACAGCGCGTTGTAAAGCGCGTCGGGCGTGTGCGCGTAATCCACGATCGCATCGATGCCGTGTTCGGAGAGCCGCTGCATGCGTCCCGGAACGCGCGCAAGCTGCGCGAGGCCGCGTGCGCTCGTCGCGTCGCCGATCCCAAGCACGCGCGCGGAACCGATCGCGGCCAGCGCGTTAGCAATGTTGAAGCGTCCCGGAAGCGGCACGCGAATACGGGTGCCGTTGAGCGAGAATGCCGTGGCGTCGCGCAGCGCCTCGACGTGCGTTGCCGTCAGGTCGGCACCCGGCTGTGCGCTATAGGTCGTTAGCGCCGTTCCGGAAGCGGCAAGTTCGGCAGCCCAGCGCGCTCCCCAGACATCGCCGACGTTAATGACGGCGTGACGCGCGAGCGCAAACAGCCGGCGCTTTGCCGACGCATACGCTTCGAGCGATTCGTGAAAGTCCAGGTGGTCGCGCGAGACGTTGGTAAGGACGCCGACGCGAAACTGCACGTCGGCAACGCGATCCAGCGCAAGCGCGTGCGATGAAACCTCCATCGTTGCGACGCGTGCGCCACCGTCGCGCATCTCCGCCAATAGTGCTTGCAGTTCGGGAGGAAGCGGCGTCGTATGCGCGAGCCGCCGGTTTTGGCCGCCAAACGCGGCGCCCACGGTGCCGATCGTCCCATTGACGATGCCGGCAGCATCGAGAATCGCTCGCAACATGTGCAGCGTCGTCGTCTTGCCGTTGGTTCCCGTAATTCCAACGACGTCGACATCCTGCGATGGGTCACGGTAGAATGCGGCTGCAAGCAACGATAGCGCGCGCTGCGTGTCCTCAACCGTGACGACCGTTACGTGCGCCGGCAGCGGGTCGCGCGGCGCACGATCCACGACGACGCCTGCCGCGCCCGCCGCCGCGGCAGCGGTTACGTACCCGTGACCATCGGTATGCTCTCCGCGCAGTGCGACGAACACGGTACCCGGCTTTACGGCGCGCGAATCGCTGGTAATAGCGCCGACGTCGCGCGCCGGCGAAGCGCCGGCGACCGTGCTACCGGCCGGCAGGCGCGCGATCAAATCGGCGAGCGACGGGTTACGACTAGCCATGCGGCGCCGCCGTCGGCAGGACTCCGGCATGCAGCATGGCCGCGCGCGAAATCTCCGCAAACGCCGGGGCCGCGACCACGCTTCCGTAGTACGATCCGATGGGGCGTTCGATCTTCACGTAAACGAGATAGCGTGGATGCTCGTACGGAACCATGCCGATGAACGATGCGGCATAATATCCCGCGCGGTATTCACCGTCCACGACCATTTCGGCCGTACCCGTCTTTCCGGCCGTTGTATAGCCGGGAATTTGTGCGGTCGGATCGCCGGTGCCGTGCAATACCACGAGGCGAAGGAAGCCACGCAGCTCATCGGCAGTTCGGCGCGAAAATACGCGGCGCACGACGTGCGGCGTGACGTTCTCCACCGCCTTGCCTTGCTGGTCGTAGACGGCGTGCACGATGTGCGGCTGCATCAACAAGCCGCCGTTGGCAATCGCAGCGTAATATCGCGCCATCGCAATCGGCGTTACGGATACGCCTTGGCCGAACGACATCGTTGCGAGCGACGGTGCGCTCCAATCGCGTGGCGGCGGTACGATGCCTGGATTCTCGCCGGGAAGATCGATGCCGGTCGGGTCGCCGAATCCAGCGCGCTTCTCCATGGCGTAAAACGTCTTGCCTCCGATGGACATGCCTACTTCGGCAGCGCCGACGTTATGCGAAAACTCGACGATCTGCGCGAGCGTTTCGCTGCCTCCGGTGCCGGCCATGAAGCCATCTTCCGCGTTATGAATGATTCGCCCGCCGACTTCCAAGCGATCGTGCGCCGGAAAGCGCGTCGTCAATGAAACCTTGTGCGACTCGAGTGCGGCCGCCGCCGTCAGCAACTTATAGGTTGAACCCGGTTCGTACGCATCCATCACCGCGCGGTCGCGTCGCTGTGGGCCGGCGTACTTCCAGAACCTATTGGGGTCAAAGGTCGGCGCGTTCGCCAGTGCAAGGACTTCCCCGGTGTACGGATCCATCACGATCGCGCTGCCGTCGAGGGCGTGAAACGTGGCTACCTGTTTGGCGAGCGCACGCTCGGCGACGAACTGTAAATAGGAGTCGATCGTCAGTTCGATGGTGGAGCCGGGTTCCGCCGGCGTGACGACGCGTTCGCGCCCGAACGGAATTGGACGTCCGAACTCGTCGGTCTCCAACATGACGCTCCCCGAACGTCCGCGCAACAGCGCGTCCTGCGAATACTCGATGCCGTCGAGACCGTTTTCATCGGTGCCGACGAAACCCAGAACGGTCGCGGCCAGGGTACCGCCCGGATCGACGCGCAAACCGGTTTCTTCTTCCTTGAGCGCGATGCCGCTGAGGTTGAGCGCGCGCACGCGCTCGACCGTGTCGTGCGGAACTTTGCGCGCGATCCACGCGAACCACGACTTGCGGTCGTGCAGTTGCATAGCAGTTGACGGGTCGAGTTTCCCGAAAATGCGTTGAAGTTTCGCAGCCGTTGCATCGGGATCTGCAATGTCGCGCGGCACCGCATAGACGCTTTCCGAGGGCAGCGACCGTGCGAGCACGTTTCCGTTGCGATCGAGGATGCTGCCGCGACGCGCAAAGACTTCGACGGCATTCGATCGTTGTGCGAGCGCTTCGCGCGCGTATGCCGCGCCGTGGAGAATCTGGACGTCGTACAATCGCCAAACCAAATACGCAGCCGTGACGAAGAGCGCATAGAAGACGGTCTTGGCGCGAAGTGGTGAGATGCGCGCAAAGGCTCGTTGGTGCAACGTCGTGCCGCGCCGCTAACGCCGCTGCGATGCCGGAGGTACGAAGAAATCGGCCAGCGACGAGAGGAGCGCTACCCGTCGCGCGTTGGCCGTTGGTGCCGGTCGGCTCAAGTGCACGACGGCGAATTGCTGCGGATCGGTCATCTTCAATCGCGCCGCGATCGCCGACAAGCGGTCGTCCGAACGCAACGCCGTGATGCGATCGTCGAGCCGCATCGTCTCGTCGACCAGCGATTCGCGGTCGTGGGCTGCGCGCGCAACCGCGTACGAAAGGCCCGTCATCATCGACGTCAGCAAGACGTACATCATGAACAACACGAGCAACCCACCGATGGCGGCCGCGATGCGTTTGATGTTGGAGTAGCGCGCCCGCGATTTTCGCACGATTCGGCGATGGGTCGCTCCGCGTGCCGTGCGCGGATTGCGGACGCGGGGAGCTCGCTGTGCGGTCTGGCGCGCGATCACGCTCTAACTCGCTTTCCGCCGTGCCGCGCGCAATTTGGCGCTGCGCGCGCGCGAATTTGCGGCGATCTCGTCGGCGCCGGGCAAGATCGGCTTTTTCGTGAGCGTCTCGAGACGTTCGTCGCCGCGAAACGCGCGTTTGACGATACGGTCTTCGAGCGAGTGAAAACTGATCGCGACGATGCGTCCGGCACCGCGCAGCCGTGTAATCGCCGCGTCCAGACCGTCGCGCAGTGCGCCCAGTTCATCGTTCACGGCGATGCGCAAGGCTTGGAAGACGCGCGTCGCCGGATGCAGCCGCTCGCGCCGCCCGCGACGGTGGACGACGCCCGAGACGAGCGACGCAAACTCGGTAGTCGTCGTCGGCAGTGCGCCGGCTGCACGGCGTTCGACGATCGCGTGCGCGATACGCCGCGCGAAACGCTCTTCGCCGTAGTGATGGAAGATTTCGGCGAGTTCGCCTTCGCTCGCGTTGGCGAGAACGTCGTAGGCGCTGCGGCCAGAATGCGGATTCATGCGCATGTCGAGCGGCGCGCTTTTCCCAAGCGAAAAGCCGCGCTGCCCGTCGTCAAGTTGCATCGACGAAACCCCCAAGTCGAAGAGCACGCCGTCCACCGACTCGACGCCAAGGCGATCGAGCGCGCCGGCGAGCTCGCGAAAGTTCGCATGCACGAAATTGAAACGCGAATCTTGGATCGACGCCGCCCACACGGCCGCCGACGGGTCGGCATCCAATGCGACGAGCCGCCCATACCGCAAGCGCGCAAGGATCGCTCGCGCGTGGCCGCCCGCGCCGAAGGTCGCGTCCACGTAAATGCCGTCGGGCTGGATCGCTAAAAATTCGAGAGCGGGCTCGAGCAACACCGGAACGTGCGTCATCGGCGCCTCGCCACATGCCGCGCCCCTATAGGCCGAGGTCGGCCATGAAATCGGCCACCTCGCCCTCCGGGGGCTGCTGAAATGCGTAGCGCTCTTTAGCCCAAATCTCGACGCGGGTGAGGAGCCCGACCGAAACGACCTGACGTTCGATGCCGGCATACGAACGCAACAGCGCCGGCACCACGACGCGCCCTTGGCTGTCGCACCCAACTTCTTCGGTGTGGGCGAAAAGGTATCGGACGAAACGTCGATAGCGATCGTCCTTGTGAGGCACCGCTTCGAGACGTCCGCAAAACTCCACCCAGGTGGCGCTGGGGTAAAGCGCGAGGCAGGGATCTGGATGCGCGATGGTCAGCACAAACGTGGGTCCGAGGCGCTCGCGAAAGCGCGCAGGGACGATAAGCCGTCCCTTGTCGTCAAGGGCGTGCTGCTCCGAGCCGGCAAAACGCGGCAGACCAGCGTGCACAAACTCCTCCGGAAGGCACCACTAGGCACTACTTCCCACCACTATACGCCCCAGGGAGTGCCAAGGCAAGAGCAGCGAGACGCATCGCCTCGGTATCGCCGCGGGTTTTTATTCCTACCAACGCGAGCTTTGAAGAAGCCGGTGTCGGTTACGCATCAACGCCGTGGGCGTCGCGTTTGCGGTCGGAGTGATCGCGGGAGTTCGGGCACGAATCTTCTTCACTGGATAATAAAGGAAGGCGCCGGATGGGCACGAGACAGGCGGACGCGATCGTCATCGGCAGCGGTCAAGGCGGAAATCCGCTCGCGGCCGAGCTTGCAAGACGCGGGCGCCGCGTCGTATTGTTCGAGCGCGACCGCGTCGGAGGCACGTGCATCAACTACGGATGCACACCATCCAAATCGTTCCTGGCGTCGGCGCACAATGCCGGACGGGCGCGAAATGCCGGTCATCTCGGCGTTCACGCGACCGTCGACGTCGACTTCCCGTTCGTTATGAATCGCCTGCGTACAATCGTCGCGTCGTTCCACGACGAGATCCGCAAGAAGGTCGCTGCCGCCGGTGTCGAGATCGTCCACGCCGAAGCCGCATTTATCGGTGAACGCACCGTTAGCGGCGGCGGAGCCGAAATCAGCGCACCGCTCGTCGTCCTCGACACCGGTACGTCGGCTGCAGACCCGAAGGTACCGGGCCTTGGGGACACGCCGTACCTGACCAACACGACGTTCTTTTCGCAAACGTCGCTTCCACCGCGTTTTCTGGTGATCGGTGGCGGATACATCGGCCTCGAACTGGGGCAGGGCATGGCGCGCGTCGGCAGCCAGGTGCACATCTTCCACGACCACGACCGCGTGCTCAACAACGAAGAGCCCGAAGTCAGCGCGCTCCTACAACAGTCGTTGGAGGAAGACGGCGTCATCCTGCACCTGTCGGCGCAACTGACCGGCGTGCGCTTCAGCAACGGCATCTTCACGGTGGAACTCGGCGACGGGCAGCGCTTCGAGGGCGAACGGTTGCTCGTGGCGGCCGGACGCAAGCCGAACACCGAAGCGTTGAACGCGCGAGCATCCGGCATAACCCTGACCGAACGCGGCTACATTGCCGTCGATCCGCAGTTTCGAACGTCGTGCGAGGGCGTCTTCGCCATCGGCGATGTCAGCGGTCAACCCGCGTTCACCCACGTGTCGTGGGAAGATCACCGCCGACTGCTCAATATTCTCGATGGCGGCGATCGCACCAGAGACGACCGTGTGCTTGGGTATGCCGTCTACACCGAGCCACAAGTAGGACGCGCCGGATTGACGTACGCTCAAGCGCGTTCGCGCGGCATCAACGCGCGCTGCGAGGAAATTCCGTTGAGCGACGTGGCTCGGGCGGTCGAATGGGGACAGGAGCGGGGCTTTTACCGCATGGTCGTCGACGATGACCGGGATACCATCGTCGGTGCGACCCTCGTCGGCTACGAAGCCGCCGAGTTGGTCCACGTCTTTATCGCGCACATGCAAGCCGGGTCGACGTGGCGGAGGCTGGATGAATCGGTCCACATCCATCCGACGTACTGCGAAGGCTTCCCGGGGCTCGCCCGCAAGTTCGCTACACGGTGAGCGCCTGCCGCCGGGTTGAAACCGCGTGCTTGACGGGTAGAACGGCGGCATGAGAACGACGTGGAAGCCTCACGAAAAACACGGGCGCTTGACGATGCAGAGCGACTTGCCTGACAGCGTCTACGCCTTTCCGAAACAACGCAAAGAACCGCTCACCGACGCGAAACACGTTCGCAATGCCGTCGCACGATTCGATCAAGTGGCCGACGTTCCGGAAAGCGCGCGCGAACTGGCATTTGCGAACATCAAGAAAGCGGCGGAGTATTACGGCGTCGACCTCGGCGAGTCGTCGTGGCAGGAGCTCGGCGTTCACCCGCAGCGCAATCGCAAGGTTAGTGCGCGCAAGGGTGCTGCGACACGCAAACGCACCGGCGTTGCAAAGTCTGCCGCGCGCAAAGGCGCGACAACACGCAAACGCACGGGCGTTGCGAAGACCGCTGCGCGCAAGGCGGCCGCGACCCGTAAACGGCGTTCGCGCTAGGAAAAGAACCCCTAGATGTAGTCGCGGAGCGTGACGACGACCTCGCGCTGCGTTCCGTCTTTACCGGCAACGCTAACGCGCAGCGCCGTTCCCGGCGTGCCGTAAAACAGTTCGCGAACCTGCTGCAGGGTCATATCGGCGGCTTGCTTGCCGTCAACGCTGACGATCGTGTCGCCTTTCACAATGCCGGCTGCGGCAGCCGGCGTTCCCGGGCGCGCATCGAGCACGACGTATTTGCCGCCGCGATTGAGTAAGAAGAGTCCGGCACGTTCGTAGGTGTCGCGCTCGCCGAACGCGGCGTTCGGCGTCAGCGTCATCGTCTGCCTACCGTAGTCGAGCGTCAGCGTGAACCGCCGCCAAAGGTTGCCGCCGACGTTCGCGGCGATGAACGGCGCGGCGAACGCGCCTTTTGTTTGCGCCGTAAAATCGCCGACGACGTCATCGAGCGTAAATCCGCCGAATGCGACCGACGCAACGCGCCCGAGTTTGCCGAACGAGGGTCCGCCGAAGCCAAAGCCATTGACTCCGATGCCGCTGAGCATCGACGGCACGACCTGCGGATGTGCGGCGATGAACGGCGAGAACAACGAGATCGAATCGCGGGCGCCCGTATCGAGCGTGCATTGCGAAGCGATGCCGTCAATGCTGCACGCAAACTGCGGCTGCCGCTCGTCGAGAACGAACGGCGACGTCTTCGATCCCGCGGCTGCCGGTACGATGCCACCCGGCATCGTGAGGATTACCGCCCGGTCGGCATAGTCGAACGTCGTGATAAAGCGCGAGAGAACCTCAAAGCCGATCAGTCCGTCGACCGGACGGCCGCCGGAGACACCGAACCCCATGCGCGTAGGAGCGACGCCGAAAAGCTGATCGCGAATCGTTGCATTTCCGACTTGCACGCTATCCACTTTGGCGAAACTGACCGATTCGGTCGTCGAGCCCACGCCGCCGCCTTGAATCGAACCATGGCCCGCGGCGCCGATCTCGCGCGCGACCTCCGGATCGACGATGTTGGCGCCGCCGGTATCGTAGATAAAGCGGTACGGGCCTTTGCCGTTAAGCATCACGGAAAGATACGCGTGATTGTCGATCAATTCGATCGGCACGCTCGTGCTCGCCGCTCCGCCCGCAATCGAGAAGTCGTGCACCTCGGATGCCGGTTTTTTCAACCGGTCCGTGATGTCGGCATTTGCAATCGCCTGCGTGACCGTCGAATCGCTGGAATTACCGTCGCTGGATTGGGTGTGCGTCGCGCGAGCGATCATGAGTCCGTCGGTTGGGCGGTAGTCCGAAAAAACGGAAACGGTCGTCGTCGGACCGACCATTTGGACTGCCCGAGCCGGCAGATGCGTCGTGCGATCGAACCAAAGATCGATCGGAACGGCCGCGCGCGGAACTGCGACGCGCAACACGTCGTACGCAATGCCGGATGCCTTCTCGACGCCGGCATAGGTAACCGCAGCGCCGCCGCGATTTTGGCCCCACAACGCGTCGTTGGAGACGAACGCCTGGGCGATGGCTTGCGCGCGTCTAGCCTCTCCACCATCCACCCACACGAGTCCCGAACCATCACGATTCCACACGTCGGTGCCGTCATAACCGTCGCCGCCGCTCAACGGGGGCACGTCGTACGACTCAGCGAAGCGCGGGCCGCCAATCTCTGACCAGGACGTTCCGCTACCCTTGATTCCGCCAACGGTTACGCTGCCGCGGAGTTCGACGGTCTTTACGCGCGCCAGCGCCTCGCCTCCCAGCGCTTTGCGCGAGGCGGCTAGGATCCGGCTGACGGGGTCGCCCGTCGCAGCTGCGATCGAGGGGGGATGGGCCGCGGCGGCAGCCAGAGACATAGCCGCGACGGCGAACGTTCTCAGAAGGCTCATGCGCAGAATACGCTCGGTACACCGCTAATGTTTCCGAAGGGTTACGACCAAAGCGCCGCTGGGTAGAACATGCGCTTGTAGGAGGACAAAATCGCTACTCAACTCGGCCGTATTGACGCCCGCTGGGTTAAGGCCGACGCCCACCTGCGGGTGATGGCCGAGTCCCTGCCCCTTATCGTGTGGAGCGCGCAGCCCGACGGATGGGTCGAATGGCACAGCCGCCGCTGGCGCGAGTATACCGGCCAGACGTCCGACCAAAGCAGCGGGTGGGGTTGGCAAGCCGCACACCATCCCGACGATCTCGTCGAAGTCATGCAGAAATGGCCGAGCGCCATTGCCACGGGCGAGCCGTTCGAAATGGAGTACCGGCTCCGCGGTCGCGATGGCGTTTACCGGTGGTTTCTGGCGCGCGCCGAGCCGTTTCGCAACTCTGGCGGAAGAGTACTTCGATGGTACGGCAGCATCGTCGACATCCACGCGCAGAAATTCAGCGAGCAGCGCGGCAAACGCATCGCCGAAACGCTCCACGAGATTTTTCTGCCAAAAATGCTCCCGCAATTTCCGGATCTCCGGCTCGACGCGATTTACGTACCGGCCGAAAAAGATGCGCTCGTCGGTGGCGATTGGTACGACGCATTCGAGTTGCACGACGGGCGGCTCGTGGTCTCGATCGGCGACGTCGCCGGCCACGGACTCGAGGCCTCGGTCACGGTCGGACGATTGCGACAAGCGATCTTTACGTTGGCCTGGCACGGCGACGATCCGGCGGCGATCTTAAAGCACGCCGACCGCATCCTGAGCCATCAGCAACCCGGCACGATGGTGACGGCGATCGTCGCCGAACTCGATGCAGCGCACACGACGCTGCGCTATGCGTCGGCCGGTCACCCACCGCCGCTACTCGCGCGCAGTAAGCGGCGGCCCGCAACCGTCCTTCCCTTCGGCGATCCGCCGCTTGGAATCGGCGTCGACTTCGAAATGCAAACGCACGTCGTTCCAATCGCGCGCGACGACGTGTTGGCGTTTTATACCGATGGCGTAACCGATTTCTCACGCGATCCCATCGCCGCCGAGAAACGGCTGGCGCGCGGCTTGGCGTCGCTGGTCGGCGACCGGTCCATCGCCCAACCAGCACGCGTTCTGGCTCAACACGTTTTCGGCGACATGCGTCCGGTGGACGATGCCGCACTGTTGCTGCTTGCGTTCTCATCGAGCGCCGGCGAGCGATCGGCCGATCCCGTCACCCTGCAAAAACTGTGGCGCTTTCACTCGAGCAGCGCGCACACCGCACAAGCCTCGCGACGCGAAGTTATGGCGTACCTGCGCTCGATGGCGGAGAATTGCCACAATCTCTTCGAAGTGGAACTGATCGTCGGCGAGATTTTTGCAAACACGGTTCAGCACGCACCCGGCTTGGTCGAAGTTCGCGTCGACTGGACGAACGAACGACCCGAACTGATCGTTCGTGACACCGGGCCCGGTCTCGAAGTACTGATCGCCAAACTCCCCGAAAACGTTCTGAGCGAAAACGGACGCGGGCTATTTCTATTGAAGACGCTGGCGGACGGCGTCTCGCTGAAATCGTGGCCCGGATACGGAACAGAACTTCGAGCGGTCTTGCCCCTCAGGCGTCCGGCGCTCAGGAACGAAACAGGGTGCGTGCTCTAACATGGGTATGAATTTGTGGTTGGGGTTGCCCGCTTGCTTCAAGCGTTCGGCGGCCGCCGCCAGGCCCGCCGGGAGCGTTGGCAGAAAGCGAATCGAGTAGGTTTTGAGCGTACGATGCGGCCACTATTAGCGATTCTCGGACTCTTGGGTCTGCTTTACGGGTGCAGCGGTGCCGGTTATCTTCCGTATGCCCCGCATGCGATGCAGCCGGGAGAGATCCACTTGCTGGTTTCCGACGCCGCTCATAACAACGGCGTTCCCGAAGGGCTGGTCCACGCTATTCTTATGGCCGAATCAGCCGGCGATCCGTCTGCCATCAGCAGCGCCGGCGCGCAGGGACTCATGCAGCTGATGCCCGGAACCTCGACGAGCTGCGGAATCGCCAATCCATTCGATCCGATGCAGAACGTCGAATGCGGCACGAGTTATTTGCGCTCGCTGCTGGTTCGTTACAGCGGCAACGTGCGACTGGCAGTGGCGGCGTACAACGCGGGTCCGGGCGCGGTCGACCGGTACCACGGAGTTCCTCCCTACCCGGAAACGCGCGCGTACGTCACGCGCGTCCTGACGGCGTACCACAGCTACTAGGCTCACCGAGCACCGCTTCCGGCATGGCGACGCTCACCCGCCCTCAACCGCTCCCTCGAATCCGCGCGGCAGCCCTTCGCTTGCCGATCCTCGACGGCTATCTGCTGCGCGAGATGCTCGGGCCGTTCTTATTCGCCTTCGGCGCTTTCTTGTTGTTTTGGGCGCTCAACATTTTCTTTCTCGCAGCCGATTACATCATCAACCAGCATGCGCCGTTCTTTCTCGTGTTGCGGTTCGTCATTTTTCGCATCCCGCAGGCGATTCCGATGGCGTTCCCGTTCGGATGTCTGTTCGCGGCGTTGCTGGCGATCGGGCGCGTTATGGGCGACAACGAAGTCACCGCGATGCGCACCGCCGGCATCCCGGTGTGGCGCATTACGACCGCACCGCTGGCGTTCGGCATCGCGATGTTCGCGATCTGTTACTCGACCAACGAGTGGATCGCGCCGCCGTCGGTCGAACTTTCGACGCGAACGTTCTATCAAATCATCTACCACACCGAGTCGCTCCCCGTCGAGCCGCAGTTCTTTCGCAAAGATCAGGATACGGGCAACGTCTTTTACGTCACTCAAGTCGCGCCCGACAACAAAACGATGGTCGGCGTGCAGATCTTCAAGCCGGCCAAATACGGAACGTGGAACGAGACGCTGCAAGCCAAACGCGCGTCGGTGAACGGCACGTCGTTAGTGCTTCACGACGTGATCGACACGCGCTTCAACAACGACGGCTACATGACCAATCAACAGCACGTCAACGATATCTCCATCGGCTTACCGATGGGCGAAACGGCATCGCAGTTCGTTAGCAGCGTTAACAACGATCCGTGGACGATGAGCAGCAAATCGCTGCGTACGCAGGTAAACGCACTGGAGGAGCAGGGCATCGGCGGCACGGCTCTGGGCAACTTGCAGATCAATCTTGCCAACAAATTGGCGTGGCCGTTCGCCTGCATCATCTCAATCATGCTGGCCCTTCCGCTGGCGTTGCGCTTCGGAAAGCGCGGACGCACGCTCGGGATTGCGATGGCGATCATTTTGTTTTTCGTCTACTATCTCATGATTTCGGCCGCTGCCGCATTCGGACGTAACGGAGCGATCAATCCATTCCTCGCCGCATGGCTGCCCAACATCATTATGGGCCTGGCCGGCGCGGTGTTGCTTTGGATGGAAGAGCGCTGACGTAGGCGGTGCGCTTGCGTAGCGTGACGGTCCGCGGCTTTGCCGTGCTCGCGTCCATTGTGATGCTCATCACCGGGACGGTTCCGGCGTTTGCCGATCCGCTCGGCGACGATCGCGATCAGGCGATGGCACTGATGCTCTTCGGCAAGCAGACGTGCGGGCGTTTTTCGGATACGAACTATCTCGCCGACGCGGTGACCGAGGGCGGCGCGGTCGCACAAGCCACACCGCAGCCGTCGCCCACACCGGCCGGCGGTGGGTCGCCGAGCGCCTCGCCGACCCCGGTTAACACGCCTGGTCTGCCACAGGCACCGCCGGGCGCCGGCAACGGAACCTATCAGATTTTGCAGACGCCGCGCCCGCAGCCGGGATCGTCGGCTGAGGTCTCGCCGCCGCCGGTTCCGACGCCGACGCCGAGCCCGCAAACTTCAGGCGAGCCGATCTTTCTAATTCGTGGGGGCGAGACACCGCCACCGATTACGCCCGCCGGGCAGACGACGCCAGAACCCAGCGCCGTACCGACCGGCGCTCCGACGCTCTCGCCGGGTTACGTCGCCGTGGTTGCCGACACGGTCACCGGCGGGACGAAAAAGGGCGAGCCGGGCGACGCAGTCGGCAACGTGCACGTCTATTACCGCAATTCCGAGATCGTCGGCGACCGTGCGCACTTTGATGGTAACCGCACCATTACGATCACCGGGCATCCCTTCCTCATCGATCACGAGCACGACTCGATTCTCAATGCCGACGAAATCGACTTCGATACGATCGCCGAAACGGCCAAACTGCGCAACGGCAACGGCGAAACCGCGCAAGGCATCGAACGCGGCTTCGTCCATTTCAAAGCCAACGATCTGCACACCGACCCAGACGGCTCGGCCCATGGGCTCAATCCAAGCGTGACGACGTGTGAGAATCCGCGCGCCGGTTATCATATCACCGGGAAATCCGTCGACGTCATTCCGGGTGACAAGATCGTCATTAGCAAGGCGGTGTTGTGGCTGGGCGCCGCTGCCGTGTTCTACCTTCCGCAACTGGTCATACCGCTGCGCTCGGTTCAAGACCAGCGCGCGCGCCCGCAGTTCTTCCCGGAGGTCGGATACGACTCGTACGAAGGCGCATGGATCAAGATCCACGTTCCGTTTGGTAAGGATCAATACTACTACGGCTACTACATCGTCAACTATTTCACGAAGTTAGGCGCCGGGATCGGCTACGTCGGGTTTTATGCCAGCCGTAAAGGCCGCCGTACGGTGAGCATCAACCTATACGGACAGAACGATCGCTCGCAGGGAACGCGGACGTATAACGCCGCGATTCAGGAGCAAGAGAACTTCTCGCAGCATCTGCGCGGCAATTTTCAGTATACGTACACCTCAAACTACGGCGCATTGACGAATATTCCGCCGAACGAAACGTTGAGCGGTGCCGTCGTCCACCAAACGCAAAACACCTCGCAAAACTACTCCTACACCCACAGTTCGGTTGGTACGCAATCGGCCAGTAACAGTTATTCCATTACCGACACGCGTCAGTTCAACCAAAATCTCGACCAAGCCGTGAGCCTGAACATTTCGAACAGTTCGTCATCGTTCGGCACGACGTCGTTCAACGCGAGTACCGAATTCGATTACCTGATGCACTACGTCACCGCGGGTGCCGACTATCAACTCGAATTCGACAAGACGTACTCGCAGCAGGGCTACGGCATCAACAAAATTCCTGAGTTTCAAGTGCGCCCATACGAATTTTTACCGCACTTTTTCATCCCGCTGTCGGCGCAACTCACCCTGGGTGAATATAGCGAGCCGCCGGCCCAGTTTCCGGGAAGCCAGAGCCTTGCGACGTGGCGGGGCGATGCCGGGCTCGTAATCGGACCTGCAGTGGCCAAAGTTTGGGGCAGTGACTTCGAAGCAACGGTGAACGTCGACCAATACGCTTACGGCACCGGCGACCTCAAAGCGGCAATCCAGCAAACGGCCAGCCTCACGACGCCGATCGGTCAGCACGTTGTCAATTCGCTGACGTACAACGAGGCCAACTACAACGGTCCGGCGCTGGTCCCATTCCAGTACCTCGATCAACAACCGACCGAAAACACGAAAAACGCGCAGGATCTCATTCGCTTCTTCAACGACGATGTCTACACGGCGTCGTTCGGATTTTCGACCAACTTCGACGGCATTGCGCAACCGATAAGCTACCAGATTACGGCAAAACCGTCGCCGCGATCGGTGGTGTTGCTGAGCGGCTCGTTTATTCCCGGCCCGGGTTTCGGTTTCGAGACGACCAACCTTCAGTTATCCACGCCCTTCGGTCGCGATGCGTCCCTCCAGTTCGTTTCGGATTTGAATTGGAAAGGCGGCGGCGAGCTCTTTTCCAACAAGGTAATTTACTACACCCGAACCATCGGGAATTGCTACCAGGTTCAAGTGTTGTACAGTGAAGCGTCGCAATCGGTGAGCGTCGGCTTGAGCTTACTGGCGTTCCCCAATCAAACGGCGACCTTCGCGATTGGCCAGCCGGGATCGATCATCCCCAGCACGTTTAATTTTTAGGGCGTGTCGCAGCGCGGGTGGCCGCAGGCGCACGTCTCGGCTTCCAAGCGACGTTCTTGCGCGCTGCGGCAGAAATGACTGCAATACGCTTCACCAACGGTAACGTTGCCGGCTACGAGACAGACGCACGGGTCGTAGTTACATTCGATGCCTGATTCTTGCATGATTCCTTACTGGCAGGGGCTCGAGCTCGGGCCCGGGCTTGGGTTGTTGGCGATCTCGATGCTGACGATCTGCGCGGCCGGGTCGCCGGGTGGGCTTATATCCTGCTGCTTGTAAAAGACCTGATCGAAACACGTATTGATATCGAGTTGTGGCGATACGAAAGACTTGTCGGTTGCTCCACCCGAGCCCATCGAATCTTGGAAAATCAATTGATTCTGTACGTTTGCCTGCGTCGTAAATGCATTGAACAGCCAAATGTGCGATAAGGGCGACGGGCCGGGCGACGGCGATGTGATCGGGTTGAAGATCGAGCGCTGGAAAGCAATCTGAAACTCGGTGTTGGTTCCGTTATTATTCGGTGTGTACTGGTACAGTTGCGGCGGGGTGATCAGCGGTTGAAATGTGGGCGGAATGGCCGGATTCGAATTTTTCAAGAACTGAATCGCGTGAGAGTACGTTGCGCCACCCTGGCCGCCGGCGAAGAGCGCCGTCGAGTAGGCTACCCAGTTCGTTTGCTGCGGGTTCGTCAAGGGCGTCACGCCGTTTCCGTTCGTGTTAAAGACGGTCCAATACTGATAGCTGGAAAAGTTGAACGTGCCTGCTACGTCAAACTTCACGATCATGTAGCCCGGAAGCGCGCCGCCCGCTCCCAAGCCGGGAGGGTTTGGCGTAACTTGCCGCCCACAGGCGACGATTCCCAACATCGCCGCGACGACCGAAACGAAAACGATTCTGGGAAGACGCGCGGTCATGTTCGTCCGCGTGGACTACGGACAGGGGCTCGAGCTCGGGCCCGGGCTTGGGTTGTTCGCGATCTCGATGCTGACGATCTGGGCAGCCGGATCGCTCGGCGGATTGATGTCTTGCTGTTTGTAAAAAACTTGATCGAAACACGTGTTGATGTCGAGTTGCGGCGAGACGAAGGTCGTATCGGTCGCGCCACCCGTTCCCATCGAGTCGAGAAAGACGAGTTGATTTTGCACCGTTGCCTGCGTGGTGAACGAATTGAAGAGCCAGATGTGCGAGAACGGCGTCGGACTCGGCGATGGCGACGTATTGATCGGAATAAATATCGAACGTTGGAACGTTACCTGAAACTCGGTGTTCGTTCCGTTGTTGTTCGGAATGTATTGGAACTGCTGGGGCGTCGTGATCAGGCGAACGAAGGCAGGCGGTATCGCTGGATTCGAATTTTTTACGAACTGGATTGCGTTGGAATAGGTCGCGCCGCCCTGGCCGCCGGCGAAGAGCGCAGTGGAGAATGCTCCCCAATTCGTCTGCTGCGGATTGGTCAGGGGCGTCAGTCCGTTGCCGGTGGTATTGAAAACGGTCCAATACTGATAGCTGGAAAAGTTGAACGTGCCTGCCACGTCAAACTTCACGATCATGTAGCCCGGAAGCGCGCCGCCCGCTCCCAAGCCGGGAGGGTTTGGCGTAACTTGCCGGCCGCACGCCGCAACAATGAACGCCGTTACTAGTACGAAACCGAAAGCCGCTTTGCGAATCATGCCGTCCTCATCGCGCGTGCGCGATCTTGCCGTTGCCGGTTGCGCCGCAGTCGCGCTTGCCGCGTCATTTCCTAAACTCGGCGCAGCTTGGGTCGTTCCCTTTGCAGCCGCCGCTCAGTTTTGGGTTTGGCAGGGAGCGTCGTGGAAGTGGGCGGCAGTGCTCGGTTGGTTTGCAGGCGTCATTTTCTTCGCGATGGGCTACGCATGGATCGGACATACCGTCGGCGGTTATATCGGCGTCTTCGGTCCATTCTTGATGTTCGGACCGGCGTTAATCGAGGCACCGTTTTTCGCACTCGCCGCAGCGCTTGCTGCAGTCGCGTACAAATTCGTGCGGCCGAGCCTGGCACCGTTGGGCGCGGCGGCGGCATTCGCCCTTTGCGAATGGTTGCGCTCGGTCGGCGTGCTCGGAGCACCGTTCGATCAACTCGGCTACACGCAGGCGGAGACGCCGCTGCGAGCCATCGCCGCCTACGGCGGTGCGTACGGTATGACGTTTTTCGTCTGTGTTTTCGGTGCGTACCTCGCCGATGTGCTGCGCCGGCGCGACTGGCGGTCGTTTGGAATCGCAGCGTCGTCGCTTGCGATCCTGTTGGCTGTCGCGTGGCTTGCATGGCCGGCTCGCCGCACGCCGCCTCCGACGGTCCCAGTTGCGGCGGTTCAAGGCGACATCGCGCAATCGTTAAAGTGGAATGCGCCCCTCGACTTGTCCGTAACGCGCTACACGTTGCTGACGCACGTCGCCGAGGCACGCAAGCCGAAGTTGATCGTGTGGCCGGAAACGGTCATCACCACGACGCTCAATCTCGACGCACAGTTGGTTCGCCAGTTCAGCGATCTCGCCGTCAGCACGCGCGCGACCATCGTCGCCGGCAGTCTAAGCCTGCAGCAGAGACGCATGTACAACGCACTCTATGTCTTTCAGCCCGATGGCGAGTTTCAGTTGTACGACAAGCGCCAACTGGTTCCGTTCGCGGAAACGTTCCCGGGTCGCCGCTTCCTATCATGGCTGCCGTACGTCGGTGCGCTAAGCGGCCGCTTTTCAACTGGTGAGGTAGACGGCGTCTATCCAACCGCGCAAACCAATATGAGCATTGCTCCGCTAATTTGCTGGGAATCGGCGTTTGCGGATTTGGCGTTCCAACAGATCCGGCGCGGCGCGCAAGTGCTCGTCATCAGCACCGACGACGCGTGGTTCGGTACGACGTCAGGCCCATATATGCACGCCCAAATCGCGCAAATGCGAGCGATCGAAAGCGGCGCGTATGTCGTGCGAGCCGCCGCAACCGGAATCAGCGGTATCATCAATCCCGACGGAAGCTGGCAGAAGCGCAGCAAGATGGAAGAGGAAGCGGTGATTGCGGGTCGCGTCGGTCCGCGTTTACCGACGCTCTTCTCGCTCGTCGGCCCGACGGCGATCGCGCTCGCGCTCGCGTGGCTCTACCTCGGGTTGCTGTTCTTTGCGCGCCGAAGGGAGACCCGTGCGTAAGCGTTTCAAGTGGAAGCGGCTGGCGACGATCGGCGCGATTCTCTTCGGCATCTACGTGATCGTTGAGGTAATACTCGCCGGCAACGGCACGCCGCCGATTCCTCCGTCATCGGTCCAGATGAATCTCCACGGCGGCCACGTGATGGCAAACCGCATCACCACCAAATCCTGGACCTTCGACTACGATCATGCGCAACTCTCGCCTGACGGCATGTCGGGCAGCGTCGACGGCGTCCGCAACGGCATCGTCTTTCGCAAAGGGAAACCGTACCTGAAAATCTCCGCGCAGCACATTCAAGTCGACATCGACTCGCTCGACTTTACCGCCATCGGCAAGGTGCACGTCGAACGGATCAACGATCCTCAAGGCCGAGCGTTTGACACGGATCTCGTCACGTGGACGAACAATGCCAAACTTTTGAAGATGACGCATCCGTCGTACGTCCACACCGCCGGTCAAACCCTGCGCATCGACGGCATCACGGTGGACTTCGACGCGAACACAATCCACCTGGGCAAACTCAATGGCCAGGTGAACGTGCAGAAATAGCGGTTAGTCTTTTTCGCGGAGTTTCTTTTTGGCTTCGGCGATCAGTTTCTTTACCTTCTGACCGCCTTTGTGCCCGATTTCTTCGTAAAAATCCGAGCCGTATTTTTCCTTAACGGCCTTTCCGCCTTTTTGACCGATCGATTCATAGAAACCGACGCCGTGTCGATCGCGCGTCGCTTTGCCGCCCTTGCGGCCAATGTCTTCGTAAAACGTCGAACCGTAGCGATCGCGCACGGTATCGCCGCCTTTTTTGCCTGCTTCGCGCACCGACATTTCACGGGCGCCGGCGTTGCCTTTTGTCTTTTCAGCCATCGGTCCTTACGCGCGATTGATGCGGATGCACGCTGCAGCGGCATCCGCAACTCGCTGGAAGTACAGTCTTTAGGAAGCGGTCGACTTGCGCTTCGGGCGCTGTCCGCCCTTTTGCCCGATAACCTCGTAGAACGAGGGACCGTACTTAGTTTTGGTAGCCTCGCCGCCCTTACGGCCGATTTCTTCATAGAATTCCGAGCCGTATTTGGCCTTGACGCGTTCGCCGCCGCGGCGTCCCGCTTCGCGCACGCTCATGCCTCCGGACTGTCCGACTTCCTGCGTAGCCATGTCCTACCTCAATGGGAGAAGAAAGTGAGTATTGGAATTCTATCCCTTCCGAGCGCTCGGTAAACCAAGGAAATCCTCAGGAACGGGGCGGGCGCTTGAGCGCTGATTTTAGACCCCGGTGACCTGGTCGTAGACTTGGTGAGCCCGCGCACGCAGGGTCGCCGGGTCGGCATCATTTTCGATGATCGCGTCGGCTCGGGCCCGTGCCTGTTCGGGATCGAGCTGAGCCGCCATTCGGGCACGAACGCCCTGCTCGTCGATCCCATCCCGCGCGACGACCCGCGCGATGCGGGCCGCTTCGGGAGCAAAGACGAGAACGCTGCGATCCACAAGACGGTCATACCCCGTTTCGAACAGCAGAGGCACGACGTGGACGATCGGCTGGCCAGGTCGCGCCAAACGCTCGCGTTCGGCGGCCAGCCGGCGCACGTGCGGGTGCAGAATCGCGTTGAGCCGCTCGCGGGCCACCCGGTCGGCGAACACGATTTCGGCCAGTGCCGCGCGATCGAGCATGCCGTAGCGCACGACCTCCGGCCACTCGTGCGCGATCGCCAGAAAGCCGTCGGTATTGGGCGCCGCCGCTTCCGCCGCAAGCGCGTCGGTGTCGATCACAAACGCCCCGAACTCCTCGAAGAGTTTTGCGACCGCGCTTTTTCCGGAGCCAATTCCCCCGGTCAAGCCGATGCGCACGGGCGGGTGCGTTACTCCGCGGGCGGCTCCGGCGCGGACGCTTCGGCCGGTTCGCTGCTCTCGGGCGCCATCACGTCGATCTCCGGCACGACCAAATTGTCGATCTCTTCGGGCGGCACGTCCGCCACGTGTTGAATCGAAGCGGTAATGCGGCGCGTCGTGTGATTGATCGTCAGGAGCGTAACTTCAACTTCTTGGCCGGGGCTGTACTGCGCCGCGGCATCGAATTCGCCTTTCGGGACCATGGCGAGAATGCCGGGAATCACTTCGACGAGCAGATAGTTCGGCGTTACTTTGACGACTTGCGCGGCAAGTTTGTTCGTTTCGTAGAGTTTGTCGGCGTGCTCGTCCCACGGATCGGGTAACGCGTGTTTGAGCGAGAGGCTGACTTTTTTCGCCTCGGGGTCGAACTTCATGATTTCGACTTGCACCACGTCGCCGATCTTGACGACCTCTGACGGGTGCTTGATCCGCGCGTACGACAGCTCGCTGTTATGAATCAAGCCGTCAATGCCGCCGAGATCGACGAACGCTCCGAAGTCGGCGAGCCGAACGACGACGCCCTCACGAATCTGCCCGACTTCGAGCGTGTCGAGTAGCTCCTGTTTCTTCGCCTGCAACTCTTCTTCGAGCACCAGCCGCTGCGAGAGCACCACGCGATGGCGCTTGTGATCGAGATCGATTACTTTCAAGCGTAAACGCTGACCGACGAGTTCGTCGAGATTGCCGACAGGCTGACGGCGGATTTGGGATGCGGGCACGAAACCGCGCATGCCGAGATCGACCAGCACGCCACCTTTGACAACCTGCGTGACGGTCGCCTCGATGACTTCGTCGCGCTCGTGCGCTTCAATCACTTTCTCCCACGTTTTGAGGGCTCGCGCGCGCCGCTCGGAGAGGAACAGCGTTCCGTCCATGTCGTCGATGCGGTGAATCATCACCTCGAGCGTATCGCCGACCTTCAGGATTTTCGGGTCGACTGCGAGCGACAACTCGCGGAACGGAAGCACGCCTTCGGATTTTCCGCCGACGTCGACGAGCAACTCGTCTTTGTCTTTTTGGACGATCGTGCCGTTGAGAACTTGGCCTTCGTCCAGAACCTTCAGCGATTCTTCGTAGAGCCGCTGTTCGAATGCGAGTTGGTCCTCTTCGTGAGCGACCGGAGCCATTTCAGTGGTAGAGATAGTGATAAACCTGCCTTAACTGTTGTATTTGATTTGCGAACGTCACCGTTGACAGCGCCGGCACCACCAGGTTCCGCGTTGTCCGAGCACCGTCCGTACGATCGGCCGACCGCATCGCCGGCACGGTTTGCCGAGCCGGCCGTACACTGCGAGGTCGTTTTGGAAACCGCCCCGGAGCCCACCGGCATCCACGTAGTCATCGACGCTGGTCCCGCGCGACGCGATCGCGCGGTGCAGAACGTCGATCACCGCATCGTGCAGCCGGTCGATCGCCGGCCCCGTCAAGGTTCGCGCCGGACGGTTCGGACGGATCCGAGCTTCCCAGAGCGCCTCGCACGCGTAGATGTTACCAATGCCCGCAATGCGCCGCTGATCGAGGAGGAAAGCCTTGATCGGCGTCGTCCGCCCCGAAAGCATACTCATAAAGGCTTGTGGTGTAAAGCCTGACTGCAGCGGCTCGACGCCCAAATCGCGGTCCCATCGCTCGCCCGCTTCGACCAGCCGCATCCGCCCAAAGGTCCGCACGTCCGCGAAACTCAGGCGGCGGCCGCCCTGCAACCAGAGGATCACGTGCGTCCCGGGAAAATCCGGGTCGCGCGATCCTTGAACGACGAGGCGCCCCGTCATCCGCAGACTGGTGACGAGACTGCGTCCCGATTTCAGGTCAACGACCGCGTACTTGCCGCGGCGGCGCACGCCGACGATACGTTCACCGGAAAGCGCCTCGGAGAAATCGAGGTGTGCCGGCGCGACGGCAATTTTCGCGAGTCGAATTTCGACCCGGGCGAGTCGCTTGCCGACGATCGTATTGGCCAAGCCGCGCACGATCGTCTCGACTTCCGGAAGTTCGGGCAACCCGCTACCTACCGTTCACGGTGGCCGCGGGATCGTGAGTTTGGTGCCGGGGACGATGCCGTCGGCATCTGCCTCGCCGCTCGCCAGTTCGATGACATACTTTGCATGGCCGGACTCACGCGGAATATCCTCGTCGTGCACGGTCAACGGCGCCGGCGCGACGTTGCGATACACGGTGCGCACGGTTCCGTCCGCGCCGACGAAGAGCATGTCGAGCGCGATCAACGTGTTCTTCATCCAAAATGCTACCGGCTGATCCGCATCAAAAACGAAGAGCATGCCCGCGTGTGGCGGCAACGACGTGCGGTACATTAGACCGCGCTCCTGTTCGTCGGCCGTCACCGCTACTTCGAGATGTAGATCGGCGCGCGGCGCGTGTACCAAGACGACGGGCAGTGTCGCAGCCGGCGCAACGGCCGGCGCGAACAATACGACAAACGCAAGCGTGCTAGCGCGGAACGGGTTCGACATCGTACCAATTGCGTCCCGACTTGAGCGTCACTTCCAACGGAACGGACAACGTCAAGGCTTCCTCCATGTGCTTACGGACCAGTTGCGCGATGGCATCGCGCTGCGACGCCGCGACTTCAAAGATTAGTTCGTCGTGGATTTGCAGCAACAGCGTCGCATCCAGACCCGAATCGCGCAGCGCCGCGTCGACACGCACCATCGCCAACTTCACGAGGTCTGCAGCGCTTCCTTGCAACGGCGCGTTGGTTGCTTCGCGTTCGGCCGCGGCGCGCAACATATAGTTTCCCGACGTCAGTCCCGGCATGTAGCGGCGCCGCCCGAGTATCGTTGAAACGTATCCGTTGCGTCGCCCATCCGCCAGCGTACGGTCGATGAAAGCGCGCACCGAAGGAAAGCGAGCGAAGTAGGCGCTGGTAATCTCTTTAGCCTCGGCACGCCCGATTTCCAAACGTTGCGCCAAACCAAAATCGGACATGCCGTAAAACAGACCGAAGTTGACGCTCTTGGCCATGCGCCGCTCTTCGGAATCGACGGCATCGCCTGGCGCGACGTTGAAAATCTGCCGTGCGGTGAAATCGTGAATGTCTTGACCTTCTTCGAACGCGCTGCGCATCGCGGCGTCACCCGAAAGATGCGCCATCAGGCGCAGTTCGATTTGGCTGTAGTCGGCCGCCAGTAGAATGTAGCGCTCATCACGGGCCACGAATGCGCGGCGAATACGACGGCCGAGGTCGCCGCGCACGGGTATGTTTTGCAGATTGGGATTGGTCGAGGATAGCCTTCCAGTTGCGGTCGCAGTTTGATTGAACGCCGTGTGCAAGCGTCCGCTGCGCGCGTCGACCAGTTGCGGGATCACATCTACGTACGTATTCTTGAGTTTGGTGACCTCGCGCCACTCGAGTACGAGCGCGCAAATGGGATACTCGCGGGCGAGCACTTGCAAAACCTCGGCCCCAGTCGCCCAGCCGGTTTTGGTCTTCTTCGCGCCGGGAATCTCGAGTTTCTCAAAAAGAATTTTCCCGAGTTGCTGCGGCGAACCGATGTTAAAATCTTCGCCGGCGAAGTCGTAGATGCGCGTCGCCAGACGTACGGCCGCATCGTCGACGTCGCGACCGACCTTGCGCAGTTCGCCCAAATCTACGGCGATGCCGGCCGTTTCCATGGCGGCGAGTACCGGCGCGAGCGGCACTTCGACGTCGTCGTAGAGGCTCAACTGATCGCGTTGTTGCAGCATGGGGCGGATTTTGCCGACCAGTTGCAGCGTGGCGTCGGCGTGCGCCGCCGCTTCAGCGGGAACGCCCGTTTGCAGTAACGCAGCCGCCGCGTCTTCGATGTCGGCAAAGCCGCGAGAGGGGTCGAGCAGATGCGCTCCGATCATGGCATCGTCGGCAAAGCGTGCGCCGGCGATGCCTCCTTCGCGCAGGCCTCGCAGGACGCGCTTCGCGTCGTACGCGCAGAGCGGCGTATCTCCGTTGAAAATCGCTACAAGCGCTTCGCGCACCGGCGGCTGCGATAGCGCCGCAACTGAAAACCCGATCCCGGTTCCTGGCCGCGCGCTGGCACCGATCGTATCGCCGAGCGTTGCAAACGCTACGTGCGGCTCGTTTGCGAGCGCACGCAGTTCGCCGGCTAAACGCGCGCACTCCGGCGGATCGGCCGGCGCAACGTAGCTGCGGTACGTCCCGCTCAGTTTCGTGCCGCCGTCCAGCAATGGAAGGCCGGCCGGGGCCTGCAACTTTGCAACCAGCGATTTGAATTCGAGTTCGCTGTAAAGCGCGTAGAGATCCGCATCGGCCGGAGCGACGTAACGGCTGGATTCCCAGTCGACCTGCAGCGGCAAGTCACGACGCACGATCGAAACGGCTCGGCAAAGACAAGCCTGCTCGCCGAAGGTTTCGATGAGGTTTTCGAGTTTCGGACTGCCCGCAAGTTTGGGATCGGCGACGAGCGCGTCGAGCGAGCCGGCCGCCTGCAGCAATTTCGTCGCAGTTTTTTCGCCTACGCCCGGAATCCCGGGAAGATTGTCCGACGGATCGCCTTTGAGACCGCGATAGTCCGGCAACTGCGCGGGTTCCAGACCGAAGCGCTCGCGCACCGCGGACGGATCGTAGCGACCGAGTTCGGTGATCCCGCGACGCGTCGTCAGCACCGTCGTCCGATCGTTGACGATCTGCAGCAAGTCGAGATCGCCGGTAACGACGACCGTCTGTTCGCCGGCCTCTTCGGCTTGCACCGCCAGCGTTGCAATCACGTCGTCGGCCTCTTGCCCTTCGAATTCGACGATCGGAATGCGATGCGCGTCGAGAATTCGGCGCACGAGGACGAATTGGCTGCGCAATTCGTCCGGCATCGCCGTGCGTTGCGCCTTGTATTCCTTATAGAGCGCCACGCGATCGGCCGGCATGCCCTTGTCGAACGCAGCAATCACGTGCGTCGGCTTTTCGTCGGCGATGAGTTTGTTGAGCATCATCGTGAAGCCGTAGGCGGCGTTGATCGGCACGCCCCTGCTCGTAGTCAAACCAGGCAACGCAAAAAATGCGCGATACACCAACCCATAGGTATCGAGCAACATCAGACTCACGGCGATAAGATCTCGACGAGCCTCAGCGGACGAGCACGCCGGACGATCCGGCGCGCACGCTGCCGTCATCGGAGATTTCCAGCACCGACAGCGTGTACTGCCCGCTTTGGGCCGGCATGCGAACGTCGAACGTGCCGTCGGCGCGCGCAACGCTCCACGAAACGGCTTGCGATTCGGCTTGCGCCAGCGCCAGGCGATCGGGCGGCTGCGTTCGGCGCACGAACCCGAGTACGTGCGCGTGGTCGCCGGTCGAGTCAACCCACGGATGCCAGGTCGTCGCAGCGGGTGCGCTGCTCTGCGTCACCGCGACGCCGATTGCCAACAGCGTCGGCGCCGAGTCGAATTGGGCGCTGCCCGACGGTTCGCCGCGGCTTACACGCACGACGACCGTTCCAGGCTGCGGAGCGGCGTTCGCAAACGAAACTTTAGCGGATTCGCCGGGCGCATAACTGCCATCGCCGCCGAGTGCCAACGGTGCCAGTTGTGGTCTGCCCGGTGCGTCGAGGTTTACCGCCGTCGTCGCCCACTCGATTGCGCCGTCGCGAACGAATGCCGCGCCGGCGCGCAGTTCGCCGGTAGTGCCGCCGGCGCGAAAGTGGGCGGTCGCGCGACCGCCGGCGTTAGCGACGACCGTAGAAGTAACACCCTGCGCGCTCTCGAGTGTCAACAGCGCATCACCGGAGGCTTGCGGTGCGGCGGCGTCAATCCCAACATCGTCACCGCTGTGATAGACGTTCTTCTGCGGCGTAACACGCACGTCACCGCCGCCACCGCCCGCCGGTGCGCCCGACACGCTCGCATCGACCAATACGGCATTCGCGTCGGTAGCGCGGCCCCGATCGTCAACACTCGCGAAGACGATGTTGGTGCCGGGCTGTGGTGCTTCAAACGTGCCGCGCGCGTGTCCGTCGGCATCCAGCGTGAGTTGCTGCTGCGCGAGCGTCGCGCCGTGTGTCAGGCTCACCGTCACCGTCGCACCAGAGAGCGGGCGGCCGCTGTCGACTTCGTTAGCGTAAACGTCGAAACCGACGGGCGTATCCGGAGTCTGTTCGTCGCGATCGAGTTGCACGCGAACTGTCGCGCGCGCGGTTGGAACGACAACGCGCGTGTCGGCCGTCGCACCGCCCGACTCGACGTGCACGCCGTAGGTCGAGCCGAGTTCGTCCGAAGGATGTGCGATCATGATGGTCGTTTGGCCATCGGCACCCGTACGCACCGACTCATCTTCCCAAACGGCCGTTGCCCACGGCGCGTTTTCGGGAACGAAACCGACGTATACGTGCGGCGATCGGACGACCGTTACGTGCACCACCGCGCCGCCGCGCGACGAGTGCACGATCAGCGGAACGTCTTGATTCGGATCGCACGTCGCACCGCATTGCGCAACAACGTCGAGCGACAAACCGCCGGCGTTGGCGTCCACGTGCACCGTCGCACCGCCGACACCGTCGCCGGCCTGCGCGAGGACGGCGTAGTCGCCCGCAGTCGCATTGGCCGGAATCGTGAACGAGGTTTCGAACGCGCCGGCGGCGTCGAGCGGCACGCGCCGCTCGCCGACTAATCGCGCTCCCGAATGGAGCGAAACGGTCGCACTGCCGCCGGTTGGACGCAACGCATTGCCCGAACGACTGCGCGCAAACCCGACAACCCGCACCGCGTCGCCCGCGTGCACGACGGCAGAGTCCGTCCGCACGCCGACAATCGTGTTGGGCAGCGGCGCCGCCGGCAAGAGGCTCAAGAACGCATAACTGTCGCCCCATTGCGCCAGCGCAAAGACTGGGCGCGACGAACGCCGCCACTGAATGATGCCGTTGGCGTCGGTCATCCCCGTTTCGAAGCGATCGTTGACCACGAACTGAACGCGCATCCGCGCGAGCGCGCGCCCGGTTCCGAGATCGGTTCCGTACAGCAGCAACTCGCCCGGGGTTTGCTTCGCTACCAATCCGACGCGCGTTCGATTGACCCACACTTGTTCCCCGACGTCGCCGCGACGTGCTTCGACGACGAAGAACCCTTCGCGCGATCCGAGCTGCGTGTCGATCTCGCTTGATTGGAATTGATAATCACCCGGCGGTGTAAATGAAAAAGAAATGACCGGACGGCGGCCGCGCGTCGAAATTGCTCGCGGCCGCGCATTCGAGCCGGCCGTCAATACGTCGATGGGATCGACCTGATAAACGGCAATCTGCATGGGCGCGCTCGAATAGGTATCCAAGCGGACTGTCGTCGGCTTCCACGGCACGTTCGAGTCGCTCGCGAACAACGCAAAATACGCGTCCAGCCGATGCGGATCGAGGATTGGACGCTCGGCACGAACCGGAATCGCGCTTGCGAACAATGCGAGCACGACGAGAAACAGCGCGCGAGGGAGCACGCGACTTCCTTCTTGCAACGGCGGGCGGCAGCCTCGCGTGAGGAGGTTGCGACGCGAAAGGTGGGTAAGCGCTGAGCCGAGATGAAAAAGGCCCTTTTCAGCGTAGCGGCGCTTGCCGCCACGATCGCGACCTGCGCGCCGGGAATCGCCGCCACCAGCCCCAGTCCGAGCGCGACCCCGCACGCGATCAAAATTCCGGCGCCGCATTTCCCACCAATTCCTCTGCACGCCGAGTACGTCGTGGAAGTGAACCATAAGGGTCAGGTGGTGCGCGTCAAGTCGGGTAAGGGAACAAAGTACGGAACGTTCAACGCGCAGACGTACGGAAACGCGCTGCAAATGTGGATTCGTAAACCGGACGGCACGGCGGTCGTTGGATTATTCAGAGTCACCTACGACTACGATCCCAAAAGCCACGCGGTCTCGCGTAAGATCGCGCTGATCTCCACCGGCGGCAGTTGGGCGAATCAAGAAGGCGCCGCCGACGTGATGATGAACACGGCCAAGCGCGAAGCCGACGAATACGCCAAGCAGAAGCAGCAACAGCAGCAAAAGCTTCCGTCGCTCAACAGCATCACCGGTTCGAAGTCGCCGACACCGTTGCCGTTGCCGTCGTTTTCGCACCCACCCCTCTAAGAGTCTGTCGGTGCGGTTCGTCACCTATCGGTTCGAGGGCGAATTGTCTCCGGGCGTCATCGAGGGCGACGAGGTTCGCGCGATCTCGACTGCGACGTTACGCGAATACATCGCGCTCGCGCCGCACGAGCGCATCGCATGGCACTCGTCGGACGATCCACTGCCGTTGTGCGACGTTCGCATCGAGGTGCCGTTGCTGCCGGCCCGCAACGTGTTTTGCGTCGGCCGCAACTATCTCGACCATGCAATCGAAGGCGCACGCGCCGCGGGTCGTGAGTTGAAATTGCCCCCCGCGCCGGCGTTCTTTACGAAAGCGCCGACGGCGATCGCCGGACCGGATACGACGCTGCATCTGCAGGCAAGTCTCTCTTCCGAGTATGACTACGAGGCCGAACTTGCCGTCGTTATCGGCGCGAAATGCAAGAATCTCACCGAAGACGAAGCGATTCACGCGATTTTCGGTTATACGGCGCTCAACGACGTCACCGCCCGGAATATTCAGCGCGAGCGCGGCCAGTGGTTCAAAGGAAAAAGTCTCGACTACACCTGCCCGATCGGACCCTGGATCGTTTCGCGCGACGAAATCGGCGACCCGCAACAACTCGAGATCGCATTTCGCCGCAATGGAATCGAAAAGCAACGCGCCAACACCGCGCAGATGATCTTCGGCGTGGCACACATCGTCGCCGATCTGAGCCAAGGCCTCACGCTGCTTCCGGGCGACGTCATCGCCACGGGAACGCCGGCCGGCGTCGGTTTCGCGCGCACGCCGCCCGAGTTTCTCAACAATGGCGACGTGATGGAAGTCGAGATCGAACGCATCGGCGTTTTGCGCAATACCGTCTCCATTGCGTAACTAGGGAGTTCGGCGCCTCGGGCCGTATCTCGGGAGGCTATGGTCGTCGTCGTCCCTCGTGAGGCCGGTTCTCACGAGCGCAGGGTTGCGCTCGTACCCGAAACCGTCGCGCGGCTCGTCAAGTCCGGTATGACGGTTCGCGTAGCCCAAGGTGCCGGCACGGCGGCGGCGTTTCCCGACGAGCTCTATCGGAATGCTGGAGCCACGATCGTTGACGATGCGCGCGACCTGCTTGCGGGCGCAGGCGTCGTCGTGTTCGTCGGTCGTCCCAGCGCGGAAACGCTTGGGGCTCTGGCGCCGGGAACGATCGTCGTCGGCTTCTTCAATCCGCTCGGCGATCCGGCGTCTCTGCAAGAATTGGCCAAGGCCGGCGTGACGGCATTGGCGATGGAAATGATTCCGCGCATCACCCGAGCGCAAGCGATGGACGCACTCTCCTCGCAGAGCAACATCGCCGGCTACAAAGCAGTGCTGCTAGCGGCGGCCACACTGCCGAAATTCTTTCCAATGCTCACGACCGCGGCGGGCACGATTCCGCCGGCCAAAGTGCTCGTGCTTGGGGCCGGCGTCGCTGGGCTCCAGGCAATTGCGACCGCTCGTCGGCTAGGCGCAGTAGTAAGCGGGTACGACGTTCGCGCCGCCGTCAAGGAGCAAGTCCAGTCGCTTGGCGCAACGTTTCTCGAATTCGATCTCGGCGCCGACGCCGAGGGCGCCGGCGGCTATGCGAAGGAACTGACGCCCGAGCAACAAGAGCGCCAGCGGGCGTGGATGGTCGAACAGATCGGAACGAACGACGTCGTTATTACGACGGCGCTCGTGCCCGGTCGTAAGGCGCCGGTGCTCGTAAGCACGCAAGCCGTGGCCGCGATGAAGCCCGGAAGCGTGATCGTTGATCTCGCGGCCGAAGCCGGCGGCAATTGCGAACTCACCGTCGCCGACCAAATCGTGGCGTCCCCCAACGGCGTAACGATCGTCGGCACGACGAATCTGCCTTCCACGATGCCCAGTCATGCGAGCCAACTGTATTCGCGTAACGTCTACGCGCTGTTATCGCCTTGGCTCAAAGACGGCGCAATCACCATCGATATGAACGACGATGTCGCCAAAGGCGCCTGCGTCGTTGCAAACGGTACCGTCTTGCTCGGAGGAAGCGCCTAGTGACTGACGTTTCCCATCTCGTCAGCCTGCTCACGGTTTTGGTGCTAGCCGTTTTCGTCGGCTTCGAAGTCATTTCGAAGGTGCCGACGACGCTGCATACGCCCCTGATGTCGGCCACCAACGCAATTCACGGCATCGTCCTCGCCGGTGCGATCGTCATCGTGGCGCAACTGTTCGGTGCCGGCAACGACTCGCCGGCGATGACCGTGTTGGCGATCGTCGCAGTAACACTCGGGGCGATCAACGTGTTCGGCGGTTTTGCGGTGACCGAACGCATGCTGCAAATGTTCCGGCGCAAGGAAGGCGGCAAATGACGCCGACCGCGCTCGCGGTCGCGCTGGCCGACCTGGTCGCCGTCGGACTCTTCATTTACGGTCTGCACGATCTGAATTCGCCCGCTACGGCCCGGCGCGGAAACCGGCTGGCGATGATCGGCATGTTCATCGCGCTGGTCGGCGTACTCGTCCTGACGCTAGGCGTCGGATGGTGGGCAATCGCGATCGGCACCGTGGTCGGCGGCGTCATCGGCGTCTTCGCCGCACTCAAAGTCAAAATGACGGCGATGCCGCAGATGGTTGCGCTCTACAACGGCGCGGGCGGCGGCGCCGCGGCCTTAATTTCAACCGTCGAGTTTTACGTATCGCGCGGCGGCACGGTGACGATGGACGACGTCATCGCAATTTCGCTCGTACTTTCCGCGATCATCGGTGCAGTGAGTTTCGCCGGATCCATCATTGCATTTCTCAAACTGCAAGAGATTATGACCGGACGCCCGGTCACCTACCCGGGCCAACAAATCGTCAACGCGCTCGTTGCGCTCGGCATTTTAGGGCTCGCGGCGTGGTTTGTGGTGACGCTCGGCATGCTTCCGGCGTGGGGATTCGCGGCACTGCTCGTCGCCGCGCTGCTGCTCGGCGTGCTCTTCGTTTTGCCGATCGGCGGCGCCGACATGCCGGTCGTCATTTCGTTGCTCAACTCGTTCACGGGCTTGGCCGTCGCGATTACCGGTTTCGAACTATCGAGCACGCTGTTGATTATTTGCGGTGCGCTGGTCGGTGCCAGCGGTACGCTGCTAACGATTCTGATGGGCCGCGCGATGAACCGCCCGCTCACCAACGTGCTTTTCGGCGCATTCGGCGCAAAAGGCGGCTTGGAAGTCGCTTCCAGCGGAGGCGGCCCACAACAGATTCGCAGCGCGAGCGCCGACGATGTCGCGATCATGCTCGCCTATGCCGGCAAGGTGATATTCGTTCCAGGTTACGGCATGGCGGTCGCGCAGGCGCAGCACAGCGTGAAAGCCCTGGCCGATCAACTGGAAAAGCGCGGCGTCAAGGTTTTCTACGCCATCCACCCCGTCGCCGGCCGCATGCCGGGGCACATGAACGTGCTGCTCGCCGAAGCCAACGTTCCGTACAATCAGTTGCTCGACATGGAAGACGTCAATCCGGAGTTTGCGACGACCGACGTGGCGCTGGTCATCGGTGCCAACGACGTCACCAACCCGGCGGCACGCAGCGTTGTGAGTTCGCCGATTTACGGCATGCCGATTCTCGACGTCGACAAAGCTGCGAACGTGGTCGTGCTCAAGCGTTCGATGCGATCCGGTTTCGCCGGCATCGAAAATCCGCTCTACGAGATGCCGAACTGCTCGATGCTGTTCGGCGACGCAAAGGCGTCGGTCGACGCGCTCACCGCAGCCGTAAAAGCGCTATAGACTAATATCGCTCGGCGGTTCCCCATCGTAGTAATTCAGATCCGGCGATGCGCGCAGCATCCGCAAGCGCCGCTGCGGCGTCCACATGCCGACCTTATCGGAATCGGGATAGAAACACGCCTCGAATTCTACGGCATCCTCTTCCATCCCGACCAGTAACACGAGCGCGGGTTCGGAACCATCGTTGAGCACCTGATGCGCGCCCGATTCGCCGGTCGGAAACGCGATGAAATCTCCCGGGCGGCATTCGATCGTTCCAGCCAACGTGCGAATTTTTGGATGACCTTCGACAACGTAGAAAAACTCTTCGGCGCGAACGTGCCAATGCAGCGGGCAGAAGACTTTCCCCGGCGGAATACGGGTCAGCTGGTAGCCTAGTTTGCGTGCGCCGATCAGCAATCCGATTTCACCGTCGTCGCACGCGTACGGACTAGGCCGCGGGATCCGATACTCGATCTCGTCGGCGTTGATGCGATGGATGGCGCTGCCGCCCTCGGCGAACAGCAACGCTGCGATTGCGGAGTCGGCACTTCCGAATACGGGTTGACCGTCGCATAGCAGCAGCGTATGTAACTGCAGCGCCCACAAACGCCGCAGCGCAAGAATGAAGCGCTCGCGATCGGCCAACTTCTCGGACGGCGGCAAACTCAGCGCACCGGCCGGCGCTCCGATCAGCGCATCGCCGACGACCGCAGTTCGCGCATCCGGCAAGTGCAATGCGAACTCGCCGGCCGTCTTTCCGTGCGGCAGCGCGACCGCATACGCGCCGGAAAAAACTTCGTCGCGATCGTGAAAGGTTGCATCTACCGCGATGCCGAGCAGATTCGCCTCGGCCGCGCTCGCCATCAGGCGAGCTCCGAAGCGCTCGCGTAACGCTCGCGCGTCGCGCTCGTGATCGCGATTTGTGACCACGATCGTGTGCACGCCGCCTCGGCGCGCTATTTCCTCCACCGACGACTCGTCCAACGGTAACGGATCGACGGCGACGAACCCGCCATCGCGCTCGAAGAGGTAACTATTAAACGCTAGTCCGCGATCGGGCTGCCACGCCGACCACATCCACGCGCCAGCGATCTGTACTCGTGCGATCATCCAATGGCGCTTCGACATCCCAGTAGGCGCCGCTCCTGCGGCGGTTCAGGAGTCTACCGCATTCGGCGCAAAGAGCACGTCGTAGCGAGCGTTCCATCGCCGGTTACGCGTGCGCGCACGTTCGAGAGCTGTATTAGCGCAATTCTTGCTCGGAGGCGCTCTGCCGATTTCACTCCTTCCCGCCATCTACCGTTTCGCTTGAACGTACACGCTGCTAAGCCCCAACGGATCTTTTCTTCACGACAGCGGCTGAACCACCATCATTGGGAGCGGCTAGCACGATGCCGAATTCCTCGTCACCATATCTATTGCGATAAGCAGCCGCACCATAATCGAGGAGAGCACCAAAGGATCGGCCTTGCGGACCTTCTTCTAAAAACTCCGCCACCGCTATCCGCAACCGCTCGCAGGCCGAACCAATGGAGTCTTCAGGAGAAATCACTCGTCGACGTCAGCCCCGGTCCCATCGCAGCGAACAGGCAACCGGTCTTAATCGGCCTGCCGTTGACGTAGTCACAAACATGGTCTACTATGTGGGTATATTATGCGCGTGAACATCCGGGATGCAAAGGCCCACCTGTCCGAGTATCTCGAGCGGGCGCGTCAGGGCGAGCGAATCGTCATCTGTCGGCGAAACAAACCAATTGCCGAGATCCGATCCATAGGCGTGCGCGGAGTTCAACCTGTACTCGGACAACCGGTGCCCGGGCTCCACGTGCCTGCTAGCTTCTTCGAGCCTCTGCCAATCGACGTTGAGAATGCATTTGCGGGCAAATGATGCATGAGGATTCTCATCGACACCGCCCCATTTCTTTGGATGCTCGAGGATGCTAACCTAACGCCAATAGCCCGCGCCGCGTTAGAGGATCCGGATAACGAGTTATTTTTGAGCGCAGCCTCGACGTGGGAGATCACGATTAAGCACGCGCTTGGGAAGCTTCCACTGCCGTCGCCTACACGTCAGCTAATTCCGCATCAACGCGCGGCGCGCGGCATTTCCTCTCTTCCGATCGACGAACCGGCAACCTTGCGGTTAGCAAGTCTTCCTGAGATCCATCGCGATCCTTTCGACCGTATCATCGTTGCGCAAGCGATCGAGCATGCCATGACGATTCTGACACCCGACCCTCTCGTGCAAGTATATCCGGTGCGTACGCTCTGGTGACCGACGCTCTCAATCGGGACCACGCTCTTGCGCGAACAGCACGTCGTAGCGAAGCGTTCCATCGGCTACGCGTGCGCCCGCCGTTGGAACGTGCGGACGCAGCGTCCCGTCGTGCATCAGATGCTCGACCGGAACGCCGTGCAGCAGCATCGCCGCATCGGCAATCAAACGGCGATGGCAGCGCCACCACAGTGTTTCCGAGCACATGACGGCCGTTTGTGAGGCCTTGATCCGTTCGAGCAGCTCCGTCATCGCGCGAGCAAGCGGCAGCGTTGCCATATAGTCGGCGTACCCGCGAAACGATGGGTGGCGTAAAGCAACGTTCGGACTAGCCGGGCTTGATTTTCGAAAACCGCCAAGCCGCGGTTCCCAGCGGTACGCCGCGCCTGTTTTCTGCGGAATCCAAATTTCCAATGCTTCGCGCGCGACGTGCGGATGACGCCGGCTCTTAGGCACGGTACGCACGTCGACCAGCATCTCAATCGACGCGCCGCGGATGAGTTCGGTAAGTTCGTCTGCGCTCGCCGTTCCGTGTCCCAGAGTAAGGAGCATCTCCGCACATCTTCGACTGCGGCTAAGCCCGTTCGGCTTTAGACGATAGCGGGCGGGGGGTCGGACAGCGGCGGTTCGGGCAGCGGCGGGGCGGGAGGCGCCGGCGTTTTCTTTTTCTTGCGCTCGCTCCAGTTGACGACGATGACGTACAGCACGGGAACGATCGCAAGATTCATCACGGTCGAGACGAGCATTCCGCCCAGCACCGCGGTTCCGAGCGAAATACGCGACTGCGCGCCGTCACCGTGTGCGAAAGCGAGCGGAAGAATACCGAGGATAAACGCGATCGACGTCATGAGAATGGGTCGCAGCCGCTCGGCGGCGGCGAGCGTGACGGCCTCGATCACGTCGTGGCCCCGTTCGCGCAGTTGGTTGGCAAACTCGACGATCAGGATCGCATTCTTAGCAGCCAGCCCGATGAGCATCACGTAACCGATTTGCGCGTAAACGTCGCTGGACGTCTGCGGAACGATGACGAGGTGTCCGGCCAACTTCGAGTGGATGACGGTGCTGATGATCTCGACCCAGCGGCGAATGTAAATGCCGCCTACGGCACCGACCAGCGCGACCGGGACGGCCATCATGATCACGAACGGTGTGGTCAAACTTTCGTACTGCGCGACGAGCACGAGAAAAACGAACAGTAGACCCATTGCGAAAACGAGGATCGTCTGCGGGCCGGCCTGGACTTGCTGTCGTGCGATGCCGCTCCAGTCGTACTTCATGCCCTTGGGCATGTTTTCGGTCGCGATTTTTGCCATCGCGTTGAGCGCGTCGCCGGAACTCGCGTTGCTGCCCGGCGAACCGTCGATTTCGTAGGCATTGAACTCGTTAAATCGCATGATCGCAACGTTGGCGGTGGTCTTCGTGATGTCGAGCAACTGCGAAACCGGCATGAGGGCGCCGCTGGAGTTAGCAACGTAGATGCGATTGAGGTCTTGGGGGACCGTGCGATACTTGGCACCGGCTTGAATCACGACGTTGTACGACCGGCTGCCATAGTCGAAGAAGTTCACGAACGCGGCGCCCGTCGTACCGTTGAGCGTATCGAAGAAGGCCGAGGGCGAGACGCCCAACGCCGTCGCCTTCGAACGATTGAACTTCGCCTGAACGTACGTGCCCGTTAACAACGTGGGAATGTAAACTTGCGCGAGTTGCTTGTCTTGTTGCGCCTTTTTGAGGATCGTGTCGCCGACGCGGTTGAGCGCCGGCAAACCGAGACCATTGATGTCTTGAATCTCGATGGCAAAACCACCGGTCGACCCTAATCCGGGAATAGCCGGCGGATTTGCGGGCAGCGCTTTAACGCCCGAAATTTTTTGAAATGCCTGATAGAGCGCGTACTGCAGATTGAACGAACTGTTTTCCAAGCCTTTGCGGTTGGAAAGGGGATGTAACTGGACGAACAGCGTGGCCTGGTTTGCACTACTGTTGGCAAAACCGAATCCGACACCCGACGTCACTGCCTCGACCTGCGGCATCTTGAGCATCATGGACTCGAGTCGCTTCGAAACGGCCATCGTCTGATCGAGCGACGCGCTCGTCGGCAACGTCACCAACACGTACAGCAGGCTCTGATCTTCGGTCGGCAAGAAGCCTTGCGGCGTAATCTTGAACAACAAGAGCAGCAACGCGAGGCCCGCGATGAAGACGCCGACCATGATCTTGCGGTGGCCGATCAGTCGCGGCACGACGTCGGTATACCAGTTCTTCAGTTGCAACAACCGGTCGTTAAACCACTTTAAGAAAATGTTCTTGCTCGGCTCTTCGGCACGAACGAGTTCGTAGGTCAGCACCGGCGCGAGGGTCAACGCGGTGAACATCGAGATGCCGATGGATGCGGCCATCGTTAGCGCGAACTGCTGGTAAAGCAGGCCGACGGTGCCCGGCAAGAATGCGACCGGGATGAAAACCGACATGAGCACCAGCGACGTAGCCACGACGGCGCCGGTGATCTCTTTCATCGCGCGTTTGGTCGCCTCGAATGCGTTGAGTTTGTCGTCGACGATGTGGCGAACGATGTTCTCCAAGACGACGATCGCATCGTCGACGACCAGACCAGTCGCCAGCGTCAGTCCGAACAGCGTAAGCGTGTTGATCGAGAAGTGCATCAACGACATCGCTGCGAACGTTCCGATGAGCGAGACCGGGATCGTGATCGACGGAATCAGCGTGCTATGCCAATTCTGTAAGAACAGGAAGATCACGAGCACGACGAGCAGGATCGCGATCAACAGCGTGACGACGACCTCTTTGATCGAAGCGCGCACAAAGTCGGAGGTGTCGAACGCGATGGCATAGTCCATGCCGGGGGGGAAGTACGGCTTGAGCCGTTCCATCGTCGCCCGCACGGTCTTGGAAATTTGCAGCGAATTCGCAGTCGGCTCGCCTTCAATCGCCAAGACGACCGCAGTCTGGCCATTGTAACGGCCGGACGTCACGTAGTTTTGCGCCCCGAGTTCGACGTCGGCGATGTCGCCCAGCCGCAAATAGCCGCCGTTAGGCTGCGCCTGCACGACAATTTGTTTGAACTCTTCAGGCGTTTGCAGCCGCCCGTTGACCTTGATCGGAATTTGAAACGGCTGCGAACCGGTGGTAGGGGCCTGGCCGATGGCGCCCGGCGCCACGTCGGCATTCTGTTGCTTGATCGCGTTGGTAACGGTATCGATGGAAATGCCGTTGGCTTGTAACTTATGGGGATCGACCCAGACGCGCATACCGTAGGTTCGATCGCCCAGCACCTCGACCTGGCCAACCCCCGGAATGCGCTTCAGATCTTCGATGACGTTGATGTCGGCATAGTTGCTGACGGCAACGTCGCTGACCGCCGAACTGGTCGAAACCATCGCGACGGCGATCGTGATGTTGCCTGAACTCTTTTGAACCGAAACACCCTGCTGCTGTACGGCGGTGGGAAGTTGGGCGAGCGTGAGATCGACGCCGTGCTGCACGTTGGTTTGGTCGGTCGTGGGATCGGTGCCCAGGGCAAACGTGCACGTTATCGTTGCGTTGCCGTTGGAGCTCGAGTACGACTGCATGTACTGCAGACCGTCGGCACCGTTGATATTGATCTCCAGCGGCGTCGTCACCGAGCGCACCACGGCTTCCGCGTCGGCGCCGGGGAAGTTTGCGGTGACGGTAACCGTCGGCGGCGAGATTTGCGGGTATTGCGAAATCGGCAGGACGGGTATGCAAATCAAACCCGCCAGCAATACTACGAAACTCAACACGCCGGCAAAGAGCGGACGCTTGAGGAAGACCTCGATCATTTAGGCTCCTGGTTACCCGGGTCGTTGGCCGCGTTTTTCGCCAAGCGAGGGGGCCGCGGCCTGTTACGGCCCGGGCAGAAGCGACCACGCATAGGCATTCCACGTCGGCAGGAACGCATTTGGCAAAAAGCCGTGCAAGCGCAGACGTCGCGCGTACACGTAGTTTGCGTTGAAGAGGTAGAGGATGGGGACCGCACCGGCGACGATGCGTCCGATTTGGGCGTACAGCCGCTTGCGCTGCGCTTGCTCGGTCGAACGCAAAGCCAATCGCTCTAATTCGTCAACGCGGGAATCGCACCACCGCATATAGTTCGATGCGCCTCCGCACGAAAGCACCGACGAATCGTCCGGATCCGCGCCCATCGTCCAAGGAACGTACGCCATGTCAAAGTTGCCGCGCGCGAGTACGCCGCTGCCCGGAAGAAAGAGTTGCGCATTGGCAACGGCCTTGACGGAAACGATGACACCTCGCCTCTGCAACGCCTCCTGCACGTCGGTCGCGACGCGTACGCCGGTTGTCGATTCCGGAAACTGTACGTAAAGGAGCTCCAATCCGCGCCCGTTCTTGCGTCGCAGGCCGTCGGGACCACGCCGCCAACCGGCCGCATCGAAGAGCGAATCGGCTGTCGCCGGATTGTATGTGGGCTCGCGTACCAACGGATCGAATGCCCACGAAAACTGCGGCTGAATCATGTTCGTTACCGGATACGTCCGCAGCGTGATCTTCTGCGATATCGCATCGCGATCGATTGCATAGGCGATCGCGCGACGCACGCGCACGTCGTCGAGCGGTGGGTGCCGCGTGTTGAACGCGAGCCCGGCGACGACGGCGGTGGGAACGCGCACGAACGTTATGCCGGGCGTTTTCGACAAAATGGGGAGTTGCGCCGGCGCGATCAGATTCCAATCGAGTTGTCCCGACTGCACGAGCAACAAGTTGGTCGTGGGGTCGGGAACCAGCCGAACCGTTAGCGCATCAACGCGCGGTCGGCCACGCCAGTAGCGCGGATTGGCAACGTAACGCAGCGCGTCGCCGTGCCGCCAGGACGCGAAACGGAACGGTCCGTCACCGACGGTTGGCGCGGCGTTGAACGGCGCCCGATCGAGCGGTTGCGACGCGAGCACGTGCGACGGAAGTACGGCATAGGAAGAGAGCCCGTAGGAAAAATACGTCAGAATCGCCGGCGCCCACGCGCTTTTCAGATGGACGACGACGGTGTGCGCGTCACGCACCTCCGCCCCATCGATGAGATCGTAACCTGCGCGCGTGCGCACCGGATTGCGCGGATCGAGGATGGCATGCAGCGTGAACAGCACGTCGGCGGCGGTGACGGGAACGCCATCGCTCCAGCGCGCCGCCCGCAGCCGGTAGACGATCGTGCGGCCGTCCGCCGAGATGCCGCCGTTGCTGCGGCTCGGGATCGCGGAGAGCAGAGCCGGAACGGGACGACCGCGCCCGTCCAGGTCGACGAATGGCTCGAAGACCAGCCTCGCCGCCTGCTGCTCGACCGACGCGGCGTCGGGATGAGCGAACAGCGGGTCCAGCGTTTGGGGATCGGTGGCGAGCGCAAAGCGGACGGTCGAGCTGGCGGCGGTAGCGCCTCGCGGCGCACAGGCTCCGGGGAACAGAGCAAGCAGCAATAAAAAAATACGGATGCTGGGGGTTGCGCCGAATAAATCGTTGGTGCTATAGTGTTGCAGCCGAAGATTGTTCGGCAAATCCTCCTCCTTGGCGAACATGGTAACGACGAACGACGAACTCGACGAACTCGATCTCCAATTGCTCGACGCGTTGCAGAGTAACGCCCGGTGCACCTTTGCCGAGCTCGGCTCGCTCGTGGGACTAAAGGCCCCCGCCGTTCACGATCGGGTCAAGCGTCTCGAGCAGCGTGGCTACATTCAACGTTACTCGGCGCAACTCGACATCAAGCGCCTCGGCCTGTTACTAACGGCGTTCGTCAGTCTGTACACCTCGCCCGACTGCAACTACGACGAGTTCACGCGCGCCCTCGGCCAGATGCCCGAGGTATGCGAAGTGCACTCGGTCGCGGGCGAAGAGACCTTCGTCTGCAAAGTCGTAACCGCATCTACGAAACATTTGGACGACTTGCTCGCGCGTCTCAAAGGCATGCCCGGAATGGCACGCACGCGCACTACGATCGTCTTGACGACGCCGTACGATCGCGGCGGCGTGACGGTGCAATCGTGAGCGCGATTTCCGAGCGCCGGCTGCACCGCTTGGGCACCCACCGCGTCCTCGATCCGGCCGGTGCGATGCCCCAGGCCGCGTGGAAACTTGATAACACGCCGGTCGCCTACGACAACGAAATTCTCTGCGACGTCGAGACCCTCAACATCGATTCGGCGTCCTTCAAACAGATTGCCGACGTCTGCCACCGCGACGCATCGCTGATTGCCGAGCACATCGTGGGAATCGTGAGCGAG
>Ga0102924_1000086_pt1 | contig 107594 bp, 106 predicted proteins | sample PaiPotPPM11metaG_FD_80116 | JGI IMG/M metagenome (GOLD analysis project Ga0102924, IMG submission 80116) | Iron sulfur acid spring bacterial and archeal communities from Banff, Canada, to study Microbial Dark Matter (Phase II) - Paint Pots PPM... ...
CGGCTCAACCTCATAAATCGGAACCGGCGCCGAAACGCCGCCGCCGACATGCCGCAGTCCGCCGCCAAAGTTGCCGCCCGAACCCGGCCCAAGCCCCGATCCGTTCCCTGCTCCAAGTCCGGTCCCGCTGCCGCTGCCCATCGACATCGGCCCCGACAGCGTCGACCGCGGATCGCCCAGCATCGGCATATTGTCGTTCGCCATCTTCAAATCCTTCTGCACCTCGATGGTCGGATCCGGCATCTTGATCTTCGGCTGCTCCAGCGGAGGAGCCTTCGGCGGCGTAATCTGCTGCTCGGCAAACCTCGGCAGCTGACCCTTGGTCACCGGAGTCGGCCCATGCTGTCCGCCCCCTCCCCCCATCACATCCTTCGCCGGCGCCATCGGCGGAGGCGTCGAGATCTCCACCAGCATCTGTTTCGGCTCGGTCAACAGCGGCAAATGGTGTGCCGCCATCCAGAACACCACCGCCAGCGCCGCCGCATGCACCAGCACCGCCGTCGCGGTCGAGCGCGCATCCCGCTTCGGATTCATCCGCCGCTGAAAATCGACAAACACAGCAGGCGACACCACTACGTGACTCCGGCGCGCCATCGCCGCCGCATAAACCCGCGCCCTGACCTTCTCCCGCAACCGTTCCGGCATCTCGGGATTCGCCACCGACTGCAGCACATCGTCCAGCAGCCCATCGAACTCTTCCATCCGCATCTCGCTCGTCATCGCCCCGCTCCATTCGTCCTTGCCGTTTTGATCCCGCTTATCCGCATCGCCTCAAATCTTCGCTTCAACTCCGCCCGCGCCCGCATCACCCGAGTCCGTACCGTGCCCTCGGGAATCCCCATCGCAACAGCCACCTCACGCGACGTCATCTCCTCCACCGCCGACAGCACCAGCGCCTGGCGCAACTCCTCCGGCAACCCGTCGATCAGCCTCCGCAGCAACTCCCGATCCCCATGCTCCACCAAACTCTGCTCCGCCGACTCACCCCCCGCCGCAAACTCCCGGCCCGCCTCATCCTCCAGCCCCTCGGTCAATCGAGGCCGCCGCGCAATCACATCCAGGCCTGCATGCCAAACCGTCCGCGCCAGAAACGCCTTCTCGTCTTCCATGCGCAGCCACCCATCCGTGCGGTAGAGTTTCAACAGCGCCTCCTGTACCGCGTCCTCGGCGTCCTGCACGCTCCGCAGCAGCCCATGGGCCACCCGGAACATGAACCGCGCCTGCCGCTCCGCCATCTCCGCAAAGCGCCGGTCCCGCCCGGCCCCATCAGCCTCATTTGCCGGCTCATCTTCCGCCAGATGGACAGCAACCGGAAACTGAACCACCTCGCCCCCAACGTCCCGTGCTACCGGAAGACCCATCTCGCTCAACCCCTGTGCCCCGCTTCAACACCAGCCTTCAATCACTAAGACCACCCCAATCCCGAAACTGTTCACTTTTTCATCACTTTCTCTGTGTTCTCTCCTTTTCCTCCGTGTTCTCTGTGATTCGCCTTCTCCTCTCCCATCGCTTCGGCCGCCCTGATTCGCTATCCTGAAACCCACACCCGGAGTCCTATGCCACCGAGCACTCACATCCTCACCTGCGCCTTGGCGCTCGCCGTCACCGCCGTCTCCCTCCCGGCCCAAACCGCAGCGCAATCCGCAGCCCAGCCCGCCGCGAATCCCTACACCATCGTCAGCCCGCCGCCCGTGCGCGCCGAGCACGCCATGGTCGTCACCGTCCAGCACGACGCCTCCGACGCCGGCGTCGAGATCCTGAAGCACGGCGGCAACGCGGTCGACGCAGCCGTCGCCGTCGGATTCGCCCTCGCCGTCGTCTACCCCTTCGCTGGCAACCTCGGCGGCGGTGGCTTCATGCTCATCCGCACCCACACCGGCCCCAACCAGGTCCAGACTCGCTTCCTCGACTACCGCGAGATGGCCCCCGCCGCCGCCACCGCCAACATGTACCTCGACGCACAGGGCAACGTCATCCCCGGCGCCTCCATCTCCGGCTACAAGGCCAGCGGCGTCCCCGGTACGGTCGCAGGCCTCTGCTACACGCAGAAGCACTTCGGCAAGCTCTCCCTCGCCGCCGACATGGCTCCCGCCATCCGCCTCGCCACCGACGGCTTCGTCCTCTCCGCCGACGAGGCTCGCGCCCTGCACTCCGCCAACCTCGGTCGCTTCCCCGTCTCCGCCGAAATCTTCCAACGCAACGGCAATTTCTACCAGGCCGGCGACACATTCAAGCAACCGCTGCTCGCCGCCACCCTGCGGACCATCGCCCGCGATCCCGCCGACTTCTACAAGGGCGACATCGCCCGCCAGATCGCCGCCTTCGAACAGGCCAACGGAGGCCTGATCACCGCGGCCGACCTCGCCGCCTACCAGGTCAAGGACCGCGAGCCGCTCACCGGCAGCTACCACGGCTACACCATCCTCACCGCACCGCCGCCTTCTTCCGGCGGCATCGTCTTGCTCGAGATCCTCAACATCCTCTCCGGCTACAACCTGCCCACGCTGGGCGCCGACCGCACCCCGAAACAAGTCCACTTCATCACCGAAGCCTTCCGCCGCGCCTTCATGGACCGCGCCGACTACCTCGGCGACCCCGACTTCGTCTCCATGCCCATCCAGCAGATGGCCTCGCCCGCCTACGCTGCCGCCTGGCGCAAGACCATCGACGACACCCGCGCCACGCCAAGCAAGGACCTCGTCCGCCCCGCCGGCTTCCTCCCCCCGCCGCCTACAGCCTCAGCCACACCGCACGAGTCCACACAAACCACCCACTTCTCCGTTGTCGACTCCGAGGGCAACGCCGTCTCCAGCACCTACACCCTCAACTTCGGCTTCGGCTCCGGCGTCACCGTCGCCGGCCTCGGCTTCCTGCTCAACGACGAGATGGACGACTTCACCTCCAAGCCCGGAGCCCCCAACGGCTTCGGCCTCATCCAGAGCGCCAACAACGCCATCGCCCCCGGCAAGCGCCCGCTCTCTGCCATGACGCCGACGATCGTAGTCGGCCCGGAAGCCTGCCGCCCCGGCCCCGACCTGCAGTGCAAACCCGGCAAGCCGCTCCTGGTCCTCGGCTCGCCCGGCGGTCCCACCATCATCACCACCGTCGCCAACGACCTCATCTCGATCCTTGACAACGGGCTCAACGTGCAGCAGGCCGCCGACGCCCCCCGCTTCCACCACCAGTACCTGCCCGACGTCCTCCAGGTCGAGAAGGCCTTCCCTCTCGATGTCGTCGACAAACTCAAAGCCGCCGGCTACACCATCAAGCGCAACGACGAGGCCGACGAACACAACCCAGGCGTCTGGGGCGACAGCGAAATGATCTACATCGATCCCAAAACCAACACCCTCCTCGGCGGCCACGACCAGCGCCACAGCTTCGGAAAAGCCGCGGGGTATTAGCCTCTTCGTCTGTCATTCCGCAGCGCAGCGGAGGAATCTGCTTGTGTCGTTGCTTTTGCCGTGTCATTCTGAGCGCAGCGAAGAATCCCGCATTTCGCTCATATCACCCAACACTGCGCGCAACTTTACAAAATCCAGCCTCCGCAGTGTCCCTAGACATGCCAATCGATCCTAACCTCTTACCTCGTGAAGACGAGAAAGACGACGACCTCGCCCGCGCATACTTGCAGTTCGAGCACGCAGAGCCGAAAACCCCGGAATGGGATGCACTCTTCTGGACGTTCAACCGGATGAGCCATCTAACCGCACACTTGCCGCACAAAGCATGGCGCGTCATTTTGTTCATTTGGTCAATGCATCAATGCCCCAGGATGTCGGGTCACCTATCGTGGGGACCGCTCAAGACGCTGCTGCAGAAGCATGGCCCCGAGATGATTCCACTCATGGAAGCCGAAGCCCATTGCGATCCGACGTTCAGAGAGTTGCTCTCGGAAATCTCGGCAGAAAGGCTGCCGCCTGAGATGTGGTCACGCGTTCATGCCGCCAGCGAAGGAAAAGTCTGGGGTGGACCGCCGGCGGCCAATAGTCCTGAACCCCTGCCGATTAGTCCGCGTTTCATTCCGCAAGAGGACGAGACGGAAGAAGATCTTGCCCGTACGTGGCTCGCTCTCAACCAGGCAGAACGTAACACCCCTGAACACAGCGCCCTTTTCTGGGCTCACCAACGGATGAGCCATTTGACAGAGTACTTGCCGCACAAGGCGTGGCGAATCATTCTACTCATCTGGTCAATGGACCAGTCTCCTAAAACAATGCAAAACCTCTCCGCAGGCGACATCGAGGATTTGCTTGCGCAAAACGGAAACGAGATCATTCTTCTCGTAGAGGCCGAGGCCAGACGCGACCCCAGCTTCGCAAAACTCCTCGGCGGCGTTTGGAAAAACAAAATGACGGACGAAGTCTGGGAACGCCTTCAAAGAGTCTGGGACCGTCGCGGCTGGGACGGTATCCGCGCAGAATAATGTCTTACTTCCCCAGCGCCTTCTCGATTCCCGCCTCCGCCAGCGGAGCCATCACCGCAAATCCCGCCGGCGTCGGATGCACGCCATCGAGGCTCAGCCCAGGCTTCATTCCACCCTTCTCATCCGCCAGCGCCGAGTAGTAGTCCACCCACACGATTCCTCGCCTCCGGCACCACGCCTCCAACCCTTCGTTCAGCGACTTGATCTTCGGCGCCGGCTCAATACTCTTGTTCCAGAAAAACGCCTTCGCAGGCGGGACGGAACCGATCACTACCTTGATCCCATTCTCCCGCGCCATCTCCACCATCGCCCTGAAGTCATCGAGCGTCTCCTCCGGCGTCATCGCCCCTGCGTTCCCGGCGATATCGTTCGTGCCACCCACGATCACCACTGCCTTCGGATGCAGGTCCACAACATCCTGGTGGAAGCGCAGCACCATCTGCGCCGTCGTCTGTCCGTTGATCCCGCGATTCACATACGGCTTGCCCGGAAAGAACTTGTTGCCCGGGTCGCCCCATATTGCCGTAATCGAATCGCCGAGAAACACCACGCGCTGTTGACCCGCTGCGGGAGGCGGTAGCGCTGAGTCCCTGTCCCGGTAGTACCCCAACTGCGCCCAGTCCTGCATACGCTTCTGCAACTCCGCAAGCTGCTCCTCAACACCTGGCTGGGACCCCGCCGCGGCAGCAGCAGGAGCCAGAGCCTCGACGGCCACCGCGGGAACCACAGACGGCGCGGTTTGTGCCAGATTTACCAGCAAAAAACCTGCCACGCACAGCACTACCCCGGTCCAGAAACGTTTCATTCCAGCTGACCTCCCTGGTACGGGCTTAGATGCCGTCCCCAACCCACTAGAATAGTGTCTCCTGCCCTACCCAAAAGGAGTAGCCGTGTACACCCCTGAAGCCTTCGCGATCGAAGACCCTGCCGTGATCCACGAGTTCCTGCGCCAGCATCCGTTCGGCCTCTTCGTCACTTACACCACAAAGGGACTGGTCGCCACTCATCTTCCATTCCTCTTCGCCGCCGACCGCGGACCGAACGGCACACTGATCGGCCACATCTCTCGCGCCAATCTCCAAGGTCGCGACACGGACCCCGCCGTCGAAGCGCTGGCAATCTTTTCCGGCCCCGAAACCTACGTCAGCCCAAACTGGTATCCCGCCAAGCAGGAGACCGGGCGAGTCGTCCCCACCTGGAACTACGCCGCCGTCCACGCCTACGGCACCCCGCGCTTCTTCGATGACGCCGAAGAACTTCGCCGCGTCGTCACCCAACTCACCGATGCCCACGAAGCCGTCTCCCGGGTGCCGTGGAAAGTCACCGACGCGCCGCCCGCCTACATCGACGGCCAATTGAAGGCCATCGTCGGAATCGAATTGCCCATCACCCGGATCGAGGGGAAGCTCAAGTTCAATCAGAACCGCTCCGCGGAGGACCGCGCCGGCGTCATACAAGCCCTGCGCGAGCTCAACGATCCGCACAAAACCGAAGTCGCCGACCTGATGACGAGCCTCGAATCGAGCCAGCCGCAACCGGACTGACGTGGACAAGTTTGCCTCGCCGCTCGATGAAGCCCTTCGCTCCGCCGGCCGACTCGGGATCGCTTACTTACCCAGCGCCTTCTGGATGCCCGCCTCCGCCAACGGCCCCATAATCGCGTACCCCGCCGCGGTGGGATGTACCCCATCGAAGCTCAACCCCGGCTTCATCGCCCCGCTCGCATCGGCTAGCGGCGTGTAGTAGTCCACCCACACAATCCCCTCGCTCACGCACCACGCTTTCAACTCCTCGTTCAGCGTCCGGATCTTCGCCGCCGGCGCCAGTCCCTTGTGCCAGGAAAACTCGCCGGCCGGCAGAATCGCGCAGATCACCACCTTGATCCCGTTCGCTTGCGCCATCTCCGCCATCGCACGGAAGTTGTCCAGCGTCATCTCCGGCGTCATCGGCCCGGTGTTCTCCGCCACATCGTTCGTTCCGGCCAAAATCACCACCACCTTCGGCTTCAGGGCCACCACATCCTGGTGGAACCGCACCACCATCTGCGGCGTCGTCTGGCCGCTGATCCCTCGGTTCACATACGGATTCCCCGGAAAGAAGTCGCCCGTGCCGGCCCTGCGCCCCCACCCGTCCGTGATCGAATCCCCATAGAACACCACTCGCTGCTCGCCCGCCGCCGGAGTTGGCATCGCCTCATTTTCCGCCCGGTACCGTCCCAGTTGCGCCCAGTCCTCCAGCTTAGCTTGCGCCGCCGCTAGCTGCTTCTCCAGCGTCGCCACCGCAGGCGCACTCGCCGCAGGCGCACTTACCGGAGGCGCTGCTGTCTGCGCCATGCACGCCCCGCTCAACATCACCGCTCCCAGCATCCGCAACGCAATCTTCATTCCCGCCTCCACGACGCGCTTCGATTGTACCCGCCCTCACACCGGGTGCCCCACCCATCGCGGCACCCTCGCAAGAGGTGCGATCGAAACAGCTCGCCCTCTCCCACACACCTCTGCTGTACGCTTAACAACGATGCAACCCGGACTCTCCACCTACGTCTTCTTCCAGCACCGCCTGCACCCCGGCCTGCTGGACGCCCTCCACACTGCCGGTGCCCGCACCATCGAAGTCTTCGCCGCGCGCCACCACTTCGACTACACCGACACGCCCGCCGTCCGCGAACTCGCCGCCTGGTTCCGGTCGAACGACGTCCGCGCCGTCCTGCATCAGCCCATCTACCTCTCCGACCGCGCCGACGCCCAGTGGTCGCGCCACGTCGCCGCCAACCTCAATCTCATCGCCAGCGAGAAGTCCCACCGCATCGCCGCGATGGACGAGGTCAAGCGCGCGCTCGAGTGCGCCGAGCAGGTCCCCTTCGCCGACGCCGTCCTCCACCTCGGCCTGCGCGACACCCCCTGGGACGAGCCCGCCATCGAGCATTCGCTCACCGCCATCGAACACCTCAAGGCCTTCGCCTCCCCCATGGGCGTGCGCCTGCTGCTCGAGAACCTGCAGAACGAAGTCACCACGCCCGAGCATTTGCTCTACATCCTCCGCGCCGGCCACTTCGACCGCGCCGGCGTCTCGCTCGACCTCGGCCACCTGCATCTCGCACAGCCCAACACCGGCGCGCCCGCCGACTCCGGCGTCGCCAACGCCGTCGAACTCCTCGGCGCCCGCATCGCCCAGGTTCACCTCAACGACAATCACGGCCCGCTCGCCCACAACATCGACATGAAGGACGAGCACCTGTGGCCCGGCGAAGGCACCATCGACTGGAACGCCGTCGCCCCCGGCCTGGCCGCGCTCCCCGCCAACACTCCCGGCCTGCTCGAGATCGCCTGCGACCGCGACGAAGCCCCCGAATCCATCACCCGCAAAGCCGAACAGACCTTCCGCACCCTCGCCGATCAGGCGTCCGCGCACACCGCGCAGAATATGTAACCAGAATGGAACGAAAGCAGTCGCCCATGAGCACACCGGATACCGAAACAGTTACAAATACCACCGCGCCAATCGCCAACATCTCTTCCCTCGCCGCGCACGAGGGCGAACGCGTCACGCTCCGCGGCTGGCTCTACAACATCCGCTCCTCGGGCAAACTGCTCTTCCCCACTTTCCGCGACGGCACCGGCACCATCCAGGGCATCGTGCCCAAGGCGGCCGTCTCGCCCGAAGTCTTCGACCGCATCAAGTCCCTCACCCAGGAATCCTCGGTCATCGTCACCGGCCGCGTCCGCGCCGACTCGCGCGCGCCCTCCGGCTTCGAACTCGACGGCGACAACGTCGAAATCTTCCACCTCGGGCCTGAAGCCACGCCCTACCCCATCACCCCCAAGGAGCACGGCACCGACTTCCTCATGGAGCATCGCCACCTCTGGGTACGCACTCCGCGCCAGTCCTCCATCCTGCGCATCCGCGCCACCATCATGCGCGCGGCGCAGGAGTACTTCGACTCGAACGGCTTCATCCGCACCGACCCGCCCATCCTCACACCCGCCGCGTGCGAGGGCACCAGCACGCTGTTCGAACTCGACTACTTCGGCGACCCCGCCTACCTCACCCAGTCCGGCCAGCTCTACGTCGAATCCACCGCGCTCGCGCTCGGCAAGGTCTACAGCTTCGGCCCCACCTTCCGCGCGGAGAAGTCCAAGACCCGCCGCCACCTCACCGAGTTCTGGATGATCGAGCCCGAGGTCGCCTTCATGGAACTCGACGGCCTGATGTCGCTCGCCGAAGCCTTCATCTCCCACATCGTCAGCCGCGTCCTCGAACTCCACCAGGCCGACCTCAAAGTCATCGGCCGCGACATCGCCAAACTCGAAGCCGTCATCGCCCCCGCCGAGCCCACCCCAGAATCGGGTGCCCCAGGTTCGACAGCCTCATCGTCGACCCTGGGAAGTGAAGAGGATGCCGGCATCCTCATCGACACAGAGCGCGCGGTTCGTGAAGAGCCGGGTGCCCCAGGTCTCGCTTCTGAGACCTGGGTTCAGGGTGCCCCCAAATTCCCCCGTCTCTCCTACGACGAAGCCCATGCCATGCTTGAGAAGGCTTTCGCCGAGGGCAAGCTCGAAGCCCCCCACGTCTACGGCGACGACTTCGGCTCACCGGACGAGACCTACATCAGCAGCCAGTTCGACCGGCCGGTCATGATCCACCGTTACCCCGCCGCCTTCAAGGCCTTCTACATGCAGCCCGACGCGGCCGACCCCACCAAGGCCCTCTGCGTCGACGTCCTCGCCCCCGAAGGCTACGGCGAAATCATCGGCGGCTCGCAGCGCATCGACTCCTACGAACTCCTCAAGGCGCGCATTCTCGAACACCACTTACCTGAGGCAGCATTTGCCTGGTACCTCGATCTACGCAAGTACGGCTCCGTCCCCCACAGCGGCTTCGGCATGGGCATCGAGCGCGCCGTCGCCTGGATCTGCGGCCTGGACCACGTCCGCGAAACCATCCCCTTCGCCAGAACCTTGAACCGCATCTACCCGTGATACTTTGTCAATCGTTGGATAAGGAGCACACTACGTGGCAACACATAAGATTTCCCCTTCCAGTCCCCGCATCGCCTCTCTTCTTAGCGATGTCCAGAAGGGAAACATAAAGATTCCGGTCTTTCAGCGCGCGTTTGTATGGAAAGACGAACAGATACTGGGACTTCTTGACTCGATCTACCGCGGATACCCTGTGGGTTCGCTCTTGCTCTGGTCAACCAAAGAGCGTCTGGAGCACGAGCGGAACGTCGGCGGTTTCAAACTACCAAGTAGCCCTGAGGATTATCCAGTCCAGTACATACTAGACGGTCAGCAAAGGCTGACGACTCTCTATGGAGTTTTTCATTCGGATTCTCCTACCGCAGATTCAGAGTTGGCCGAGCGCTTCCAGATATGCTTTGTGCCAAAGGACGATTCATTCATCCATCACTCTTTAGCCGGCAGCAACCAATACATATTTCTACGAGATATCCTCGACACGACCCGCTTGTTACCGAAGCTGCAGGGATTTTCGCAAGACGATCAAGTCAAGATCGGACAGGTCACTGAGAAATTCAAGGATTATGAGTTTCCTGTCGTAACGATCAGAGACCGCACTAACCAAGAAGTCTGCAGGATTTTTCAAAGGATCAATTCCTCCGGGACTAGGCTGAGCACTTTGGAACTGCTCGCTGCGTGGACATGGTCAGATCAGTTCGATCTTCGAAACGAAATTGATGCTCTCGCACAGCGACTCGCTGGAAAAGGCTACGAGGAACTTGACGCCGATGAGGTAATGCGCTGCTTAACCGCAATCGTACTTAATAGCGTCGATACAGATGCCCTTGTCGACATACCTCCAGATGTCGTTGTAAGCGGAGTAACCAAGTTAAAGCAGGCTCTCGATGCTGCTGTCGATTTCCTTGAAAAGGAAATCCTCATCAGAAACGTTGTATTCCTGCCGTTCCCAATAATGATGGTTCCGCTCGTTCGATTCTTCTCTGAAACTCTGAAGCCAAATGCGCAGCAACTGAGTAATTTGCGTCGGTGGTTCTGGCATTGCAGCTTCACTCAAAAATACAAGGCCGGAACAAACCGGCTGGTAGTGGAAGACCTAAAAAAGATGGTGGAACTCGCCGCGGGGAAGCCAGTGTTCCAGGACCTGAAAGCGTCCGTCGATCCCAACCTCTTCGAAAAAACATGGCGCATCAATTCGACAGCTGCGAAAGCCACACTATGCTTGCTTGCGCAGCGGCATCCGAAGAGCTTTCCTTCAGGGATGACTGTCGATTTAGGGACGGCACTATCGGCTTATAACGCTCGACAGTTCCACCACATTTATCCGAAAGGATTTCTAGCTTCGAAGGGCATCGGCTTCCACGAAGCAAACGTAATTTCGAACATCTGTTTCCTCACGGCGGCAGACAATAATGCAATCTCGGATTCGCCTCCGAGCACTTATTTTGAAACCATCCCGGCAAGCATTCGAGATGAGGCATTCAACCGCGCGCTTATTCCGGCGGAGTTTTGGGACGGTTCTAAAACATATGCCGATTTCAGGAAGAAGAGAGCGGCGGTTTTGGCGGCGGAAGCGGAACGTCTGATCGCATCAAGCTAGCTAAACAGTCGCGTTTGTTTCAGTGATAAATCTCTCCCCCTCAGAAGGGTAGGTTATCCAGGGGGATCATGATATTTCCTTCTGCATTTGCGTTGTTTAGGTCTCTTTCCCTGCGGTCGTGGGTAAACGGATTGGTTGTACAACCACGTAGATGGCAAGCGCCGCAGGCGCATTTGTACCATCCACAGGAAGGGCAAAGAGGCGTCGCAGGATCTCGGCTATCGACAAAACCAGTTTCACAGTTCCAGCAGTGGCTCGCATACCACTTTGCAGCACACTTCGGGCATTGATGGCTGAAGCCAAGCTCTCCCTCGATCGGTTGGGCAGGTTCAAACTCACAACTCAAGCACCTCAAGGTGGTTCTCTTTTGTGCGGGAGATAATGTATAGCGGGATGTCGGCGAGTTCAGAGTTGCAGCCCGCGCTACACTGTTTGCTCTATGTCTTGCTTGCTGTTGCCTTCTTCTGAATCCGCTTGCCATTTCGCTCCTTGCTCGTAGTGGGAAGGCCCTTACCGCTCCCAAGGATCGAACTCTTGGAAACGGAAGTGCTAGTGGACTTAATTGCGTCTTCGACGGTCGCGCCATTGTCTCATGCGATGAGACTCGCGCCCGCGAAAACGTCGCGCCGAAGGCGCTTCCGCTCTGCCGAAGGCCGGAGTGCAGGCGCAGCCGGAACGACTTAAATTGCCGGTCCCCACTCGCCGCCGCCCCATTCATGCAGTTTCATCGCATGAGTGCGTCTTCGGTCAAATCCGATAAGGCACCCGCACCCCACTCGTCCCCGCCGGAAAATCCTTCACATTCCGCGTCACCAGCGTTCGTCCCGCCGTCTCTGCCGTCGCAAGAATAATCGCGTCCGGCAGCTTGATCCGCATCTGCCGCCGGTTCGCTGCCGCGCGCTCCGCAACGACGTCGGTCAGTGGAAGCTGTTTGAAGTTCGCGAGGAACGCCCGCAACACCGCGATGTCAGCCGGTGAATTCGCACCAGCCATCACTTCAATCCATGTCACGGTGCTGATCGCCGGATCGCTACTCGCTTTCAACTCTCGTGTAGCCTTCGGAATGCCCTTTAGATAATCGATGAGGATGTTGGTGTCGTACAGATCAGCCACTTACCGCTCCCACTCGCGCCGCAACCGTTCCTGGTAGGCAACACCATCTTCCGGGCGATCCTTCCAGATACCGAATGCCTCATCGAAGCCCGGCCTGTTCTGCGCGAGAAATCCCGACACCGCTAACCGGATCAGTTGGGTGCGCGAGGTCTTGCGAGCGCGGCTCAACTGATTCAACTGCTCGATATCATTCTCGGGAAGATCCACCAAAGTCCGCATACTGCACCTCGTGATATACGCCCATGATATCACGCCTGACTCATACCGCGTATCACTCCCACGCGCGGCGCACGCCGTCCCACTCCAATTCGTACGGCTTCACCGTAAAGATGCAGTCCTCTTCTTGATTTCGTAATGAGTCGCATTCTCCCCCGCCACCTTCCCCGTACACTCATACCCCGCCCCGGCCATATCCAAGCCATCCCAAAGCCGCTCGCCCTTACCCAGCACCACCGGCGACACCACCGTATGCATCTCGTCCACCAGCCCTGCGCTTAGATACTGCCGCATCGTGCTCGCTCCACCGCCCAACCGAACATCTTTCCCGCCGGCCGCCTCCTTCGCTCGCTCGAGCGCCGCATGAATCCCGTCGGTGACAAAGTGGAATGTCGTCCCTCCCTTCATCTCAATCGGCTCCCGAGCATGGTGGGTCAGCACAAACACCGGCACACGATACACCGGAGTATCGCCCCACCATCCCTTCCAGTTGTCGTCCGGCCAGGGCCCGCGCGCCGGCCCAAACATGTTCCGCCCCAGGATCCAGGCGCCGATCCCTTCGAACCCGCGCTTCACGAAGTCGTCATCCACGCCGATTGCGCCGCCTTCCTTGCCCATCATCTGGTGCGCTGTCTGCGTGGCAAACTGCCAGCCAAACACCGCCAACCCGCCCACACCCGCTGGATTTGCCAAATCCTGATCCGGCCCTGCGCTGTATCCATCCAGCGTCATCGAAAAGCAATGCACCCGAAGCTTCGCCATACAACAAAAATACCCCGACACGTTGTTGCGGAAAACCTGGCCGGGTGCCCCCATCCAACACAGCTTCATCGCCGAGATCGGGTTCGCCTGAATCTGGCACGCCCTCCTCTCCCCATCTCCACAATTCACCAAAACTTCGAACTCCCCCTCGCCACCGCACCCCAAACCGCGCTACCTTGATCCTCGGAGGTTTTCCCATGGGACTACTCGACAGTTTGGAAGGCATGGCATCGCAGGCGATGACGCAGACAGACAACCCCACCGCAAAGGTCGCGGGCGGATTGATGCAGGCGCTCGAACAGCATCCCGGAGGCCTGCAGGGGGTAATGGATCACATGCAGCAGAACGGCGTCGACCCGCAGGCCCTCGCCGCCGGCCAGTCCACCACACCCGAGCAGGTTGGCCAGGGCCTCGAAGGCTCCGGCCTGATCGAGTCGGTCGCCGAAAAAGCCGGCGTCTCCCCGCAGGTCGCCCAGGAGTTGATGGCCACCGTGCTCCCCACCGTCATGTTCCACTTTACCCAGGGCGGCACCGCCGCGCCCCCCGAGAGCGGCTTCGCCGGCATGGCCGAAACCATCGTCGGCAAGTTCCTCTAACCCCACCACCCGGGTGTCCCAACTCATCGGATGTACTCGAATACGCCGCACAGGTCGGTCGAATCTGAGATGGCGGACAGGGTGAAGACGGGCGGTTTTTCTCCGGAGAAGAAGGCGATGCGGAGAGAGCGGCCGGTCGTGTAGGTCGCCATCCACTCGGTGTCCTCCGCGCCGCAGAGGCTGTTTTTGTGCAGGAATTTCCGTGCCGCGGGAACGTTGAGGCGGAAGAGATTGCCGGCGCCGGGGACGTTGGTGTCCGCGTCGAAGGCGGCGCCCAGCTCTGCTTTTTCGAGGCTGCGAACCTTGACCATCGTGAAGGTCACGAAGTTGATGTTTAACTTCTCGTCGGAGAGGGCGATGTCGCCGGTGATGGATTTGGCAGTGGAGTTGGAGGCGCGCCAGAGGCCTTGCTCCTGAGCCGCGAGGGGGAGGCAGAGGAGGAGGATAGAAGCGGCGGCAGCAATAGCTTTCGAAAGCGGGTTAGGCATTGTGTTTCCATTGGACCACGGCACCCGGGAATCGATACGGATTCGCCAGTTGGTGTGGGCGGCAGGACAGCCGCGGTGGATTAGCGCAATCTGGCTCGGCATGTCACCCCCTTGGGGTATCTGATTTCTGCATAATCTTCCAAACAAACCACTTACCGGCATGAAGATTTGCAGGATCTTGAAAACAAAGGAGATAATTTGCAAGATATTCAAAACGCTGGAGTTGTGGGTTCTTTGGAGCTTTTGGGCAGGACACAAGCCTGAGGCTGGTGGATTCTGTCGCTACCTTAAAACCCAAGTCTATCTCTCGGTGGGGCTGGAAGGATGTGATCCAGATCACGTTTCCTGTGTTGCTGCGACGGAGGGAGACGCGGGTCAACCCTGCGGCAATCTACCCGGCACGCTCGCGATACCGCGGTTCTTCGGGAGCCGCTTCGGCGGCCACCCTGGTCTGGGCCGAGACTTCGAACTCCGGCGGCGCGATCGCGTCTTCCGGCGGGTGCTGCATCCCGTCGTGAGGATCCTGACGGCGCCGCTCGATCGCAGCGATCACCGCCAGGGCGATCGCCGGGATCGCCAACGAGGCCAGCACGATCATTACAACGTGACCCATGGCTCCGACTCTACGCTTTCGCGCGCCGCTCCCGCAGGCTGTTCGTCACAAAAATCAAGGGGTTCGTCAAAGATGCAACAGCCCGGAAATCCGGCCGCCGAGGAACCCTACGCCTCGTCCCGGATCGCGCCTTTGATTTGCGGCATCATGCCCGCTGGAATCTCCGAGATGCCATGCGCCGTCCGGGCATGTTCGGCCGCCTGCGCCAGTACCTCGCCTTCGGAGTCACCTTTCGCCTCAAACGCACACCCGGGCATCAAATCGTTGCAACGCAAAACCTTCGCCATTTCGTCCTCCTCAAGATCCCTTCAGGTTCCGTGGATTCTAGGCGTCGTCAGTCGAGAGCGTCAAACTGCGGCGCCGCTCTCAGTGGCTGACGGCAAACGCCGAGAACGATACCTGGGTCTGGTCGCCCGCCGGGTTCCCGCTGTTCGGAGCAGCATGGTACGCCCCCAACTTGAAGTACATCGGCGAACCCGCCCACGAGCTGTCAATCGGGAAGCTCTTGATCACGCCGTTCACCGTCGCCGTGATTGTGTTGCCGCTGTACTGAACGGAGTACGTCACCGTGTCGCCCAGGTTCACGCCCGTCACCATCGATGTGCGCGTGTGCCCGCTGGTGCTGGTGTTGGTCGCATAGATGTCCACCGCGATGTCTTTCAGCGCCGGCCGGTACATCAGCAGCATGAAGACGTACGTCTGCCCGTGAATCTGCGCGATGGTGCCTTCATCAGCGTCGACCGAAACCGACAGCACCTTGCAGGTCGCCGTCAGCGTGCCGCCGATGGTGCTGTTCCAGTCGCTGTTGCTGTCCGCGCCCGCGCCGGTGTACAACTCGCGCAACTCGGACCGCGTGTGGTCGGAACCGACGCCCGGCGTGGTGACGGCTCCGTTGGATGGCGCCGTGAAAATCACGTCGCCCGTCTTGTCGGCATAGAAGTAGGCGTCGGTGAAGCCCGTAGTCAACTGCGCCGGCTGCACCTCAACGTTGGCGTATTGAATGTTGTTGAGGCCGCCCGTGCCGCCGTACTGGTCGATCGGCAGCTGCAGTTTCCACCTGGAGAAATCGAACTGGGCATACGACGACGGCGCAATCCACGCACCCGTTATCGTCACCGCGTCGCTGCTGATAGATCCCAGGGTCGCGCCACCCGTGGGCACGGAGAGCGCCACCGTGAAAACCCGCGCACCGTTGAACGGACTCGCGCTGCTGATCGGCACAGGGATCGTCTTCGCCGCCGCGTCCCCGTCAGCCCAATTCAGCGTGCCGCTGGTCGCGGTGTAGTCCGTGCCCGCCGTCGCCGTGCCGTTGCTGCTGGTGTAGGCAACGCTGACTGAGCCACTCGATCCCCCGGTGCGCGCGACGCTGATGCTGGCCGTTGTCCCGCCCGATAACGGCTGCGCCACCGCCGTGGTCGCGGCTGAGAACGCCAATGTCCCCGGCAGCGGCTGCGTCGCCAGGCTGCCCGTGATGCTGATCGTCGTGCTGGCGATCGCACCCAGCGTCGCGCCGGCTCCAGCGGACGAGAGCGTCACCGTAAAAGTCCGCGTGCCATAGAACGGCATGGCGCTGCTGATCGGCACTGTGATGTTCCTGGGCGAGGAATCCATGTCCGCCCAGTTGAGTGTCCCGCTGACGGCGGTGTAATCGGCGCCGGCCGAGGCGGTACCGTTACTGGTCGCGTAGGCGACGCTCACCGCGCCGTTGAATCCGCCGGTGCGGCTCACCGTGATGGTCGCCGAACCCGCAGTCTGCGCCACCGTAAAAGACGCGGCGGCAAAGCCAAGCGCACCGGGAACGATGGGGGATGTTGCCCCGCCGCCTGCTCCGCTACAGCCGGAGAAAGTCATCGCGAGCAGACTCGTTATGAGAAGGAATGGAAGGAAAGGAGGACGTACAGAGAACCTGGTCGATCGAATCACAGTTGCCTAAAACCGTCTGACTCATCAAGCAATGAGTCATCCCTGGGCCGCGTTTCGTCTCGGATGCTGTGCGGGCGACCAAGTATAAGTTGACGCTATCACGCCCTAAGCCGGCGCGATACTAAAACTTACCTGGGCACCCGCACCCTCTACGATCCAGCCTACAGCTTCTTTTTCAGGTCGTACGCCATGTTCTTATGCGCCGCGACTGCTGTTTTAGCCTTGATGACAGCCGCGCGGAACTTCACGTCCTTGGTATCCTTCGCCTCGGATGTAAACGTGCTCAGAGCCTTCGCGTGATCGCTCACCATCTGGTCGATGTACTCCTTGTCGAAGTCCGCGCCGGAGAGCCCGTTCAGTTTGTCCAGCTCCTTCTGGTGATCGCTGTCCGGTCCCGTCGGAGGAGTCAGAGCCCACTGCTCCGCGAAAGGTTTCATGCTCTCCGTCATCTCTTTGTGCTCTTTCACCATCTTCTCGGCGAAGGCCTTCACCGCCGGGTTCGTAGCTTTCTGCTCTGCCGCTTCGCTCAGTGCAATCTCGTTCTGGTCGCCTTGCGCCGCGGTTGCCAGGAACTTCTTGTCGTCGTCCGACTGCGCCTTCGCCTGGTTTGAAATCAGCATCGCCGTCCCACCAAGCACAGCACAACACATCAATTTGGAAACAGTCTTCATTGGTTCGCTCCGGGGCATGCGCCTCTTCGAACCGGCGCTTCTGCCACGTTCGTCTGAGTGGCCCGTAGAGTTTGTAGGTTGCACGCGCAACCGACTCCTGTTTGATCGGGTGAAACATCCGTACCGCGGCCTTGTTCAATCCCACCAAACCTGCGACAATTCCGCCCTTACCGGCCCGGCTTCGAATCTTCCCCACCGCAGGAGGTCATCCTCATGAAGACTCCATTTGCACTCGCACTGCTCGCCGCGACTGTTCTTGCTTACGGCTGCAAGTCGCCCAACCCGCCGCCACCCACTCCGAAGACCGCCGCGGCGCCGGTCACCGACTCCTGCAGCGTGCTCACGCCGAGCGAAATCTCCGCCGCCCTCGGGATTTCTATCGATCCCGGCCAACACACCCTCGCCACCAGCGACATCATGTGCAACTGGTCGCAGACCGGCGCGTCAGGAGCGACGGCGCAACGTCTCGTCCTCAACTTCACCGCGGTGGACGCCTTCCTGCGCGAAAAGACCGCGAGCGGCAACGTCGTGGTAACCCCCGCGCCCGGCATCGGCGACGACGCCTTCTATGTCAGCAGCCAGTTCGGCACCAGCCTCTATGTTCGCAAGGGAGCCAGCGCCGTGAGCTTCGGTATACACAACATGCGCCTGATGCAGGCTGACGAATGGGCCAAAGACAAGGCGCTCGGGCTGGAGGCCGCCGCGCGGTTGTAGACCTGACATATGACCTTCGATCGAACAAACTGGCCTGCAGAACTCGATGCCATCGTCGCCGCGCCTCAGTATCACGCCGTGTCGCTGGAAAACGATGCGGTTCGCGTGCTGGACACCAGCGTTCCGCCGGGCCACACGGTGCCGCTGCACACCCATCGCTGGCCGGCGGTCCATACGATCCTCAGTTGGAGCGACTTTGTCCGGCGGGACGCGGCCGGCGCCATTCTTGCAGATAGTCGTTCTCTGCCCAGGCCGGCGCAGGGCAGCGTAGCCTGGTCCGGCCCCATGCCTCCCCACACGCTGGAGAATGTCGGCGAGCAGGAATTGCGCGTCATCAGCATCGAACTGAAAAGCACGCAAGCCATTCCTTGACGACGCTGCGTTCGACCTGTACGAGAATAGAAGGTATGACCGGCACCCGCATCGACAAGTGGCTCTGGGCAGCGCGCTTCTTCAAGACGCGCGAACTGGCATCGAAGGCCTGCGAGATGGGCCGCGTCACCTCCAACACGGTGCGCGCCAAACCCGCACGCGAAGTCCACGTCGGCGACCAGTTGCGCATTCAGAAAGAAGACGGCGAGCACGAGATCGAGGTGCTCGGCCTGAGCCAGCAGCGCGGCCCGGCCACCGTGGCGCAGACGCTCTACGGCGAGACTGAAGCCAGCATCGAAGGCCGCCGCAAGGCTGCCGAAGAGCGCCGCCTGCTCGGCCCCATGTACACCGCAACGCCCTCGTCGCGGCCCTCGAAGCGCGACCGCCGCCTCATCCACAGCTTCGTTGGAAAGCGCTGAACTACTGCGTCGCCGTTGCTGACCCGCTCGAAGCAGCCACCTCACGCTGTGGCTTCCGGTGTCGAGCGGGCGCCCGAGCGCCGCATACCGCGGGAACGTTCGCCATCTGCTTCGCGAAGACGCGATAGCTCGCTGTACCCGGCTGCAACGTGGACCAGTATTCGGTCCGCGACAGCAGCGGCTTGTGCTGCGCAATCAACTCCTGGTCCAGAATCTTCACGCCGCATTCAAGGTTGTTCTTCGGCTGCAGAATCGTCCGCGCCGGATCCCCGGCCTTCAACTTGCGGTCAGCCTCCCAGTCGAAGTCGCAGCCGTAGCGCTCCTGGTCCGCATACGCCAGTTGCAGCAGGCCTTCCGTGCGGCCCTGCACGCCGGTGACCTGGTCCTTCACCGCCATCTCCGGCTGCGCATGGCGGACATTGGACGTTGGCTTCAAACCGGCCTCTGCCCCCGCCAGCGCCTGAAAGAAGTAGGCCCAGAAGGCCCGTTTGTCCGCCTCCCCGAGGCTGCTAAAGCGTGGGCAGAACGGCCGGACATCTCGCCCCAGGTCCGGCGACAAAAACTCCGGTGGCAGCGCCTCCTCGACGATCTTGTCCCATGCCGGATCCCACATCGGGCCGCCGATCTCTGCCCGTTTGGTGTCGATCGGCGTCGGCGGAGCAGGCTTCATTGCAGGCGTCGGAGCAGGGGAAGGTTGCTGGTGCTGATCGCAACCGCACGCCAGCAGGGCCATCGCCAGGCCAGCCGCCGCCAACCCGCACCACCCCTGTGCGACGGCCATCGATTCCTCCTTGCCGGCAACCCACACTAAAACAACAAGAGCAGTCTCAGGGCCGCGTTACCCTCGCCTGGCCCGGCGAGCCCGGCATCTGTAAGACGCCCCTCGCTTTTCCCGGCCTCGGGTACGGCACCCTGAGACTGCTCAAGGAATAGGACGCGATTTCCCGCCCCCGCGATTCCTCGGGTTGCCATTTTCTTGCCATTTTTTTGCCCGCAACGAGACAGTTTCAGTCCTCCCGGGTACTCCCGCGGTTCCTTACGCGCCGGCTGCCCGGCTTCCGCTCGAACTTGCCGTACTCTCGAAGCAGACCATGAAGAAGAAACTCCGCATCGGCATCCTCTTCGGCGGGCGCTCCGGCGAGCACGAAGTCTCCCTGCTCTCCGCCGCCTCCATCCTCAAAGCCATCGACTGCAAGAAGTACGAAGTCATCCCCATCGGCATCGACAAGCAGGGCCACTGGCTCACCGGAGCCGACGCCGATCGCCTGCTGGGCAGCAATCCGCTGGCGAGGCCAGCGCTTCCGGTCTCGCCCGAAGCCGCAGCCAAGGCTAACCTCGAGTTCGCCCTGGCCGCAGCCGTCCTGCGCAGCGGCGAACCGCTCGCCATCCCGCCGGCGGCCGCGCACAGTCCAGTCTCGCTGCGCGTGGGCGCCGGCGCGGAAATGGCCCAGCCCTCCAACCCGCTGGCCGCCTCGCTGGACGTCGTCTTCCCCGTCCTGCATGGAACCTTCGGCGAGGACGGCACCATCCAGGGCCTCTTCGAACTCGCCGACATCGCCTACGTAGGCTCTGGCGTGCTCGGCTCCTCCGCCGCCATGGACAAGGACGCAATGAAGCGCCTCTTTGCCGCCGCCGGTCTGCTGCAGACGCCCTACGTCACGCTCCTGCGCAGCCAGTGGCGCGTCGACTCGAAACGCTCCATCAAGCTCATCGAAAAGTCGTTGTCTTATCCGCTCTTCGTCAAACCGGCAAACCTCGGCAGTTCTGTCGGCATCTCCAAGGTCCACAACCGCGCTGAACTTGCCCCCGCCCTCGATCTTGCCGCCGGCTTCGACCGCAAGATCGTGGTCGAGCAGGGCGTCGGCGGTGCAGGCGTTAAGCCGCGCGAACTCGAGGTCTCCGTCCTCGGCAACGACGCGCCCGAGGCCTCCGTCGTCGGCGAGATCATTCCCAACAAGGAGTTCTACGACTACGAGTCGAAGTACGAGTCCTCGTCCGAGAACCCCTCCATCCCCATCATCCCGGCGAAACTCAGCAAGTCGGAAGCAAAGCAGATCCGCGAGATGGCCCTCGCCGCCTTCCGCGCCTGCGATTGCTCCGGCCTCGCCCGCGTCGACTTCCTGATGGAGCCTTCCCGCGACGCCAAGGGCCGCAAAATTAAGAAGCCGCGCATTTACCTCAACGAGATCAACACCATGCCCGGCTTCACCAGCATCTCCATGTACCCGAAGTTGTGGCAGGCCAGCGGCCTTCCCTACAAATCCCTCATCGACCGCCTCATCACGCTCGCCCTCGAGCGCCATCGCGAGAAGATGGAGACACGCTTCACCAGGCCATAGATCCCCGCAACCCGGCTACCGGAGTGCTGCAACACCGCATCTATCTTTCCAGACCGCGGGAGAGGAATTGCGCTTGTGCCGGCTGCCGAACCACAACTCGCGAAGCCGCCCGACGCATTCCAGCAGCTCATCTACGATTGCATCTCGTGGCGCCCGCTCCGCTCGCTCTGGGACCTGCAGGGCGTCCCCATCCGCGTCATCGCCCGGCGCACCTGGCAGTCGGCGTGGGACAACAACCTCTTCGGCAGCGCCGCCGAGCTCGGCTATTGGTTCCTGTTTGCCCTGTTCCCCACACTGGTCAGCGCATCGTCCATTGTCGGCCTCGCTGCGCGTCAGGCCTCGGCCAACTACGACCGCCTGCTGCACTACATGGCGCTGGTCATCCCGCCATCGGCCTACGGCATCGTCTACCAGACCTTCAACCAGATCACCGCAAATTCCAACGGCCGAAAGATCACCTTCGGTTTGGCGGCCGCATTGTGGGCAGCGTCCGTGGGCTTCTCCGGCATTCAGGACTCGATGAACGCAGTCTACAAAATCAAGGAGACACGCCCCTACTGGAAGGCGCGCGGCACCGCCGTGATCATCAGCACGCTGCTCTCGCTGCTCATCACCGCCATCCTGGCCATGCTGCTCGCCTCCGACTACTTCGCCCGTATCGCTCGACTCCACATCGCACATCACGCCGTCGCGGATCCCACCGTCCTCCTCATCCGCGTCCTCGGCTGGACGATCGCGACAGGCTTGCTGGCGCTGCTCTTTGCGATCATCTACTACTGGGCGCCGGACGTGAAGCAGCGGCAGTGGCGTTGGCTCACGCCCGGCGGCGCCATCGGCATCATCGGCTGGCTGCTCGCCTCGCTTGGTCTGCGCGCCTACCTGCATTTCTTCAACAGCTACTCGGCCATCTATGGGTCGCTGGGCGCGGTCATCATCCTGCTCACCTGGTTCTATCTCAGCGGACTCATGCTGCTGCTCGGCGCCGAGGTCAACAGCGAAATCGAAGCCGCCGCCACGGAAAAACGCCTCAGCACTCAGACCGAACAAGGCCCATAACCGGCCACTTGCCTGCTCCGCCCGCCGCGATTGCACTAAGATCGAAGTGCCCTCATTAGGGACATATGCGAGGAGCCAATTTTGGTTAAGAACCTGTTTTTCGCCGCCGCAAAATTCGTTGTATTCCTGCTGGTGTTTGCAGCGGGAAGCTTTTTCCCGCCCTTCCATCTGGAACACGTGCTCGGCGCCACGCCCGATGGGACGCGCATCTTCATCTGGGACGGACTGCTGCTCTCGGGACTCTTGTGCATCGTGATGTTGGGGATCGAAGCGGCCCGCAAGCGTATCAACACACACGGCCCCTGGACCGTCATTGCGTTCGTCCTGGCCGCCGTCGCCGGATACGCAGCCAAGCTGGGCTTCCTCACGAGACCGCTCTAAAATGACGCGCATCGCCTCCGGAACAGACGAATTCCTCAAGCGTCTCGGCGAGGCGCAGCAGCGCCTTGACGCGGGCTTCGCGCGGCTTCCTCCAAGCGCAGCCCCGGCGCTCGACGACGCCGCTGCAGCGATCCTCGACGAAGCAGCCGAGCGACTGCACGACAACGATCCCTACTGGCACCCGCTTTACGCCGGACAGATGCTGAAGCCGCCGCATCCTATCGCGCGCGCAGCCTACGCTCTGGCTATGTCGGTCAACCCCAATAACCATGCGCTCGACGGCGGCCGCGCCAGTTCCGGCATGGAACTCGAAGCTGTCGCCGCGCTGGCGAAGATGTTTGGCTTCCCGCAGCACCTCGGCCACCTCACCAGCAGCGGCACCATCGCGAATCTCGAAGCGCTGTGGGTCGCGGGCCAACTCCATCCCGACCGCGCCATCGCCGCATCCGACCAGGCCCACTACACCCACACCCGCATCTCCAGGGTGCTCGGCCTTCGCTTCGTGGAGATCCGTACCGACAACACCGCACGCATGGACCTCGACGCACTCGAAGACGCGCTGCAGACCCAAAACATCGGCACCGTCGTCACGACACTGGGCACCACAGCGGTCGGCGCCGTCGATCCCCTCGACCGCGTGCTCGCGCTGCAGCAGCGCTACGGCTTCCGCACCCACGTCGACGCGGCCTACGGTGGATACTTCACGCTGGCGGGCAATCTGGAATCCGAGGCTCGCGCCGCCTTCGACGCCATTCCCCACGCGGACTCGCTCGTCGTCGACCCGCACAAGCACGGCCTGCAGCCCTACGGATGCGGCTGCATCCTGTTCCGCGACCCCGCCGTCGGCCGCTTCTACAAGCATGACTCGCCGTTCACCTACTTCACCTCGAAAGACCTTCACCTCGGCCAGATCTCGCTGGAGTGCTCGCGCGCCGGAGCCTCCGCGGTAGCGCTCTGGGCGACCCAGCGGCTGCTGCCCTGCGAGCCCGGCGGCCAGTTCGCCAGCGGCCTCGAGTCCGGACACGAAGCCGCGCTGGCCTTCTATCGCAGGTTGGAAGCCGACCCGCGCTTCGCCACGCCCATCGCCGCACCGCAGCTCGACATCGTCTTCTGGGCCCCGGTCGCCGCGACGCCGGCGGATTCCTCCGCGCGCGCCCAGGCCATCTTCGACGAGGCCCATGGTCACGACCTCTATCTCGCGCTGGCCACGCTTCCCGCCCGCTTCTTCCCGCACGACACCTGGCCGCCCCAGCCCGCTGGCGCGGTCGTTACCTGCCTGCGTTCAGTCCTGATGAAACCCGAGCACCTCGCCTGGCTGGACGAAATCTGGAGCCGTCTGAGCGCAGCCACGCAAGACGTCGTCGCCTGAAAAAACAGGTTGTCAATGGCGAAGATAGCGGGTCGGATTCCCCCAGAAGGATCGCTTGCACGCGTGGTCCGTCCACCTCCCAGTTTGATAGACTTAAGGCGATCGAGCGAACGGCACGGGAAGGGATTTCGCAGCCGCCACCAGACCCTTATGCAGGCTTTCTCGCCGAGGAAAGACCGGAAAGCCACCGTCGAAGCCTAACTCAGCCGTTCCAAAGGACCACATCTCCGTATGAGCTTGCCCGCCTCCCCCTCCACTTCATCGGCCGCCACCCTGGACCTTTCTGAACGCCGAATCGCTTACTTCTCCATGGAAATCGCGCTCTCCCCAGCGCTGCCCACCTACTCGGGCGGCCTCGGCATGCTCGCCGGCGACACACTGCGCTCCGCTGCGGACACCGCAGCGCCCATGGTCGCCGTCTCGCTGGTGCATCGCAAGGGATACTTCCGCCAGCACCTCGACGCGACCGGTCAGCAGACCGAATCCGATGTTCCGTGGACACCTGAAACCCTGCTGCCCAGCGCGGACAGAGTGGTCAAGGTCCACATGCAGGGGCGCGACGTCTCGATCTGCGCCTGGCGTTTCGATGTCGTCGGTGTCGCGGGCCACATCATCCCCGTCTTCCTGCTGGACACAGACCTCGAAGGCAACGATCCTTACGATCGCCGTCTTACCGACCATCTCTACGGCGGCGACACCTACTACCGCCTCTGCCAGGAGACGGTGCTCGGCCTCGGCGGCGTCGCGCTGCTGCAGGCGCTGGAGGTCAAGCCCGAGGTCTACCACATGAACGAGGGCCACGCGGCCCTGCTCGGCATCGGCCTGCTCGAAGAGCACCTCGATGGCGCGCCACTGGCCGAAGCGACCGAGGAAGACGTCGCCGAGATCGCCAATCAATGCGTCTTCACCACCCACACGCCGGTGCCCGCGGGGCACGACCAGTTCGGCCTCGACCAGATGTACACCGTCCTCGGCCAGGAGCGCGGCAATACCATCGAACGCTTCGGCTGCCTGCACAATGCCCTGCTCAACATGACCTACCTGGCGCTGCGCTTCTCGCGCTTCGTCAACGGCGTCGCCATGCAGCACGGAAAAGTTTCCCAGCAGATGTTCCCCGACTACCACGTCCACTCCATCACCAACGGCGTACACGCGGCGACCTGGATCTCGCAGCCGCTGCAGGCACTGCTGGACGAGGAAGTTCCCTCGTGGCGGCACGACAACAACTACTTCCGCTCGGTCTACGGCATCGCACCGGCAAAGATTTCCAACTGCCACGAAATTTCCAAGCAGCGGCTCTTCGCAGAGGTCTACAAGCGCTCCGGGCAGCAGTTCAACCCCAAGATGCTGACCCTCGGCTTCGCCCGCCGCGTCGCCACGTACAAGCGCGCCAGCCTGCTCTTCCACGACGCCAAGCGGCTTGCCCGGCTGGCCAAGAAGATCGGCGGCCTGCAGATCCTCTTCGCAGGCAAGGCCCACCCCGCCGACGTCGCCGGCAAGGGCCTCATCAAGGAAGTGTTCGAAGCCGCCGCCAGTCTCAAGGCAAGCGGCATCCGCATCCTCTACCTCGAGAACTATGACTGGGAACTCGGCGCGCTGCTCACTCAGGGCGTCGACGTCTGGGTCAACACACCGCGTCGTCCTTATGAGGCCTCAGGCACCTCTGGCATGAAGGCCGCGCTCAACGGCGTGCCCTCGCTCAGCGTTCTCGACGGATGGTGGGTCGAAGGCTGCGCCGAGGATGTCACCGGCTGGGCCGTCGACGACGCCGACGACGAGGATGGCGAAGCCGCCAGCCTCTACGACAAGCTGGAAAACAAGATCGCGCCGCTCTACTCCCGCCCCAACGCCTGGGCCCGCGTGCAGCAGCACTGCATCGGCATCAACGGTTCATTCTTCAATACCCACCGCATGCTCGGCCAGTACTTCTACAACGCCTACTTCCCTCAGATGTCGGAGGAAGAAGCCGTCCCGGTCGCGGTAGATCGCCGCGCTGCCGACCGCAGAGCCACCGCCAAGGCCCACGCTCTCGTCTAGCACACACCCATTCAGTGCGCGTCGGGCCATCGCAACCCAGTAGACGGATCGTGCCTTCTTCGTGGACCTATCGGACAGGTGCGGTCTCACGGACGGACAACGAGCAACGTAAAACGGACAACGCCTGTACCAAAAAAACGGCCCTCATTCGAGGGGCCAATCTGCCTTGGTTCTCTCTGGTAAGGAGAGCTTTTTTGCCGGCGTGCTCTTGGGCTACGCTCCGGCGAAACTTGTCCGGCGGATCAGGCGGGAAAGAGTGGACCCTCGTTCCCGCCTGCCCTCCGCCGTTAGTCCCGGGGAGGACTACTGGTTCGTCGTCGCCGGCATAGGCTGCCCATGGTTGCTAGGCATGGCCGACGGAGACGAACTGGTTGCATCCGAACCGCTGAGGGATGCGAGGCTGTTGTGGAGCAGCGTTACACGCACTCCGTTGATAATCGGGGCTTGTGTATCTGCCGTTGCAGTAGTTGCAGCATCTGCCGTTGCAGTTGGCGCCTGGCTCTTATCCGCAGCCGCTGCCTGGTTCTTGCCCAATCCAGTGCGGTAGATGCGGTAGAGCGGAACCTGCTGCTCGGTCACCAGGTAGCGGGCCACTGCATCCGCCATGGCCTGCGAACTCTGCACGCCACCCTTGCTGTAACCCTGGATCTCGATGATGTAGCCCTTCTCGCTCGCCAGCTTGCTGCCCAGCGTGTCGAGATCAGCCTTACCCTGCGGACCCAGCGTCGTACGGCCCGCGGCAAACTTCACGTCGACCGAGGTCACCTGCTGGTACTGGTCCAGATTGCTGACCGTGCCCTTCAGGGCGTCGGTCCGGGTGTTGGCTGTTGTCGCGGTCGACTGCGCCGCATTGGCGCGGTTCGAGGCATCGGCCGCGTGCTGATCGGCCGTGTTCGCCGCCATCATGGCCTTGCTGATACCCGCCTGGGCGCGGCCGTCGACATCCTTGATGTCATTGGCATTCTTGGACTGCAGCTGATCCAGCTCGTTGGTCCGATCCCGGATCGGATCCACTTCTCTCTGTACCCACTTCTTGCGGGCAAACGGATTCATGTGGCCCCAGAATCCTTCCTTCGACTGGCCCTCGAGAGGCTTGCCAGTGGCATAGGTTGTGGCGTCGTTTGGATCGGTCGTCGTGCTCGAAGACTTTGCCGACGACGCGCTCGGCGATGACTGTGTCGCCGACGGCGACGCTGACTGGTCGGTAGCGGCTGATTGCGCAAATGCAGTGGCGCCCATCGCTCCTCCTAAAACCAGGGTAGTAATACCGAGACTCTTCGCAATGTTGACCATGGGTTTCATATCTCCTCAACCGAATCCCCATTGATTGGGGCCCATCACAGGTATCCAGTTGCCATGACCTAGTGCAAGCCCAGGGCCAAACCCCGTGTCCGAGTCCAAGTAGCTCATAATAAATTGGTTTTCGTGTATCGGACGGGATTCGACAAGCGCGAAAAAACCCGGCCCAACCGGACAATTCTGCCCCCGCGCCAGTAAAAATTACGCCCGCCCCGCGGCCGCCCGGGTCGGCGCCGGGGTTGGATCAAGAGCCTGGGCTAAAAAGCTGCTGAAAAAAAGGCTGCATCGCCTCGACGGACGGAAAAGCCGAGGGCCGCCAGCCGGCAGGGCCTTGGAAAAAAATTGGCAGGTACGCTTACTCCGATCTTCTGGTCAGAGTGACGCCTCAAATAAAGCGGGTGTCAGGCGGCATCCGCAAGCCGGATCAGCGGCTGAAGCTCAGGACTCCTTGCGGCACGTCGATGGCGAGGCGGGTGATGCCCAGATTGACGGGGTTAAGCAGGCCGTCAAAGTCCAGGCCCGGCTGGCGACGGTTGTGCGAGACGAAGGCGGGCTCGCGGCCGAAATCCGCGCTGCCCAGGGCAACGCTCCGCAGAGCGATCGGGCGGGGGTCGAAGTCGCCGATACTGCTAGAGCGTTTGACGGCGTCGACTTTGACGGCGGAGACGGGCAGGGCTGACCCGGACAGGGCTGACTCAAAGAGGACCAGGGCCGAGGCACCGGTGTCGAGCAGGAGGCGGACCGGGGCGTGATTGATCTCCACTTCCACGGTGGCGAGGTTGCCGTCCGACTGCAGCGGCAGGGAGACGGGCAGGCGGGGCGTCGGTCCGAAGCGGATCGTGTGCTCGGCGTAGTCGATCAGGAAGGGACTTTGGGCCAGGACGTCGAGGCCGATAATGGCGTCGAGACGAAACGGGAGGGCCTTCTGGAGGAAGGACAGATCTTCGACCAGAACTCGCAGGCCGGTTTTCCGGACGGGACCGACCCCCACCTCCGGGACCACCGCTTCCCAACCGTTGACCTTGCCGTCCAGGACGACGACGCTGGCGGGCGTGACCTGAAGGTGCAGCTTCTCGGCGATGCGCGGATCGACCACGGTGGAGGTTGCGCCGGTGTCCACCAGAAAGTTAAGGTTTTTGTACGGCCCGACCGATCCGTGGGCGACGATCAAGTATCCTTGGTAGAGTTCAAAGCGGATGGTACCCTGAACGGCCTGGCCCTGAATGGCCGGGCGAGCTTCGGATTCCTGAAACGCATGTGCGGATGGCTGCGAGGTGACCGCCATTCCGATGAGAACGATGAGCGACAACCAGGGGCGACCGGGCATTGGCCTTCTCCTCTCCACGAGAGGCGATGGTCGGTCCGCAGGGCTGGTACCTCAATTCACCCGGGCTAGTTTGCAGGTATTGCGTCAGTTGCGGGGCGGGAGAGGTTCTGGAGAGGTGAAGAGAGATATCTCTCCCGGCAAAATAGTTGAAGAATCAAGCGGACTGTGGCATCAACTGAGTAACCGACATGATTGAGAACCTTCCCCAGAACGGAGACGCAGGGGCCCGCAACGGGACCCGCACGATCCGGTTCGGCGCGTTTGAGGCCGATCTCCACGCGGGAGAGGTGCGTAAAGAGGGCAGCCGGATCAAGCTGCAGGAGCAGCCCTTCAAGGTGCTGCAGATCCTGCTGGAGAATCCGGGCAGCGTGGTGTCGCGCGAGGAGCTGCAGTCACGGATCTGGCCAGAGGAGAGCTATGGGGATTTTGACCACGCGGTGAACGTCGCGGTAGGCAAGCTCCGGATGGCGCTGGGCGACTCGGCGGAGAGCCCCTGCTTTATAGAGACAGTGCCGCGGCGGGGGTATCGCTTTGTGGCCACGCTGGAGGGCGCCGTAGCTCAGGCGCACCCGGCTGGAGCGCCGCCGGTGGAGGCACCGCCGGCTGGAGGGGGCGGGAGCGCAGGGAAGTCCGGGCCGCGGCGTGCGCTGCTGGTTGGCGGCGCGGTTCTGGCTTGCGTCGGGTTCGTGGCTGCGGGGATTCTGCTGGGGAGGCGAACTGCCCCGCTGAAGCAGCCGGAGATTCAGCGGCTGACGGTAGAGCGGGGAACGGTGTACTCGGCCCGTTTCGCGCCGGATGGGCGGAATGTGCTGTTTGCCGCGTCGTGGGATGGGAATCCGGTAGAGATTTTTTCTGCGGACCTGAGCTTTCCCGGATCGCGCAGCCTGGGGCTGACGGGAGCGGATTTGCTTTCCATCTCGTCGTCGGGCGAGATGGCGGTGCTACAGCCTGCGACGCCGCGATTCATGCTGGCGATGACCGGAACGATGGGGCAGGTTCCGCTGTCCGGCGGTGCGCCGCGACAGATGGCGGAGGGTGTGGACTGGGCGGACTGGGCCCCGGATGGCAGCAGGCTGGCGATGGTTCGCGATGTGGGCGGCAGTCAGCGGCTGGAGTATCCGCAGGGAAACGTGTTGTTCGAGACTTCGGGCTGGATCAGCCACCCGCGGATTTCACCCGATGGGACGCGGATCGCGTTTCTGGACCACCCTACCTACGATGACGATGACGGCAACGTAGCGGTGGTCGATCTGTCCGGTCATGTGACGATGCTGTCGACGGGCTGGGAGAGCGCGTCGGGGCTGGCGTGGGCGCCGGATGGGCACGAGGTGTGGTTTTCGGCGACGTCGACTGGACTGCAACGGCAGATCTATGCGGTCGACCTGGCCGGGCATCGGCGCTTGGGCTTCCGCGCTCCGGGCGGGGTGACGCTGCAGGACATCGCTCCGGATGGCCGGATGCTGTTGACGAGCGATGAGCTGCGGTCGGGAATTATGGGTTCGGCGGCGGGCGCGACGCGGGAGCGGGATCTCTCGTGGCGGGACTGGTCGCTCCCGGCGGATATTTCGCGTGATGGCAACAGGCTGCTGTTCGACGAGCAGGGAGAGCAGAGCGGGCCGAACTATACGGTGGCCATTCGCGACCTCGAAGGATCGGCGCCGATTCCGCTGGGTGAGGGGATGGCGGGCGATCTTTCTCCCGATGGGAAGTGGGCGGCGGCGACGGTCAACTACAAGCAGATCGTTCTGCTGCCGACGGGCGCGGGCAATCTCAAGCGGATCGATACGGACGGGATTCAGCGGTACGAACATGGAGTCCACTGGCTTCCCGACGGGAAGCAGATTGTGTTTACCGGCGAGTTGACCGGGCACCTGGCGCGCTGCTTTATTCAGAACGTCGACGGCGGCCCTCCGCGGCCGGTGACTCCGGAGGGCGTGACGTTCTGCCAGGTTTCGCCAGATGGGAAGATGCTGGCAGCGGGAGATGTGGATGGGCGCGATGCGAAGATCTATCCGATGAATGGTGGTGAGCCGCGTCCGATTCCAGGACTGTTGCCGCACGAGGGATTTGAGTGGACCGCGGACCCGAATTTTCTCTACGTGTTCGCACCGAAGGATGTGCCGATCAAGATTTACCGTCTGAACATCCAGACCGGGCAGCGGCAACTCTTCAAGGAGATCACGCTGCCGGATATGCCGGGACTGTGCGGGATGCCACACATCCTGTTCAGCGCGGATGGGCGGTCGTACGTGTATGGGTACACGCGGCTGCTGTCGCAGCTCTACCTGGTCAAGGGGCTGCTGTAGCTGATGCGCTGCGCCGGGTGACGCGGGCATTCCACAGTGCGGTGAGCGGGGGGACAAGCAAGCTGCTGACGATGACGCTGGCACTGACGAGGACGGTCGCGGGGGCGGCGGCCGATGCGTAGTGCGAGTTGGCGGCAGCGACCAGCATGGGGACGGCGGCGGCGTTCCCTGCAGTGGTGGAGGCAGCGATGCCGGCGGTTCCGTTGCCGCCGATGAGGCGGTCGACGAGGATCAGCGTGACGGCGCAGACCAGAACGACCAGGACTCCCAGCGCGAGGCCGAGCAGGCCGGCTTCCCAGACGCGGCGCAGGTTGAGAGTTGCGCCGAGCGCGAAGGCGAAGAACGGGATCATGACCGAGGCGCCGTTGCCGAGAAAGGTTCGCAGTTCGGGGTCGAGGTTGCCGAGGATCATGCCGACGGCGATGGGCAGGATCGCGCCGACGAGTGTCTGCCAGGGAAAGGCCGAGAGGCCGACGACGCCGAGGGAAACCATGGTGAGGAACGGGCCGGACTCGAGCGCCATGACGGTGTACGCGGCGGAGTCTTCGGGGCTGCCGTACTGCTCCATCAGCGACATATAGAGGCCGCCGTTGGTGTCGTTGATGGCGGCGACAACGGCGAGGGTGGAGAGGCCGGCGAACCAGCCGGTGGAGACGGGTTCGACGCCGAGCAGGCGGCCGAGGAAGAATGCCGCGGCGAGGCCGAGCAGGATCTTGGTACCGAGCAACGCTCCGCCCTTGCGGAGGACGCGGGGGAGCGCGCGAAGGGAGATCCTGGCGCCGATGCAGACGTAGAAAACGGCGAGGATGGGAAGCGCTCCGGTAAAGAGCGCGCCTGTAAACGAGCCGAAGAACGCCCCAGCGCCAGGAGCGAAGGTGACGATAGCGGCCGCGAGGACGAGCGGGACGAGCATCATGCCGCCTGGGATTCGTTCGACGGTGCGCTTGATGGGGATGGTCATGAGCTTTCCCATACTAAGCGCACTTCGTGCCGTTCTGGACGCGCTCACGCGCGTGAAGGACAACCAGCAAACCCAGTGGGGGCCCCAGTCCTTTTCCCGGCTCGGGCGCGTGTGCTACCTTGCTGCCATACGGGTCAACCGAAAAAAAGGAAGTGCCATGAGTGAAACTGCCGTGTTGTTGGAAGTGGACCCCAAGTATCCAGTCGGAAAGTTTCAGCGGCCGGAGAACGTTACACCACATGACCGCATGAAGGCCATCGCGGCAATTGCGGCGCTGCCGGCGATGTTGAGCACTGCGGTGAAGGGGCTGGACCGGGACCAACTGGACACGCCCTATCGCGAGGGCGGATGGACGGTGCGGCAACTGGTGCACCACATCGCGGACAGCCATATGAACGCGTTTCTGCGCATCCGGCTGGCGCTGACCGAAGACTGGCCGACGATCAAGCCGTATGACGAGAAGGCATGGGCCGGGTTGCGCGATTCGACGACGGCGCCCGTGGGGTGGTCGGTGGATCTGCTGGCGGACCTGCATGCGCGCTGGGTGATGCTGCTGGAGTCGCTGACGGAAGACCAATGGGCGCGGGGCGTGAAGCACCCTGAGAATGGGCCGGTGACGGTGGAGTTGGCGACACTGATCTACGGCTGGCACTCGCGGCACCACGTGGCGCATATTACGCGGCTGCGGGAACGCGAGAGTTGGTAATGGTCGGAGTGAAGCTGGCAGAGAGCGATGCGGAGATCCTGCGTTGCTATCCGGTGATGGCGCAGCTGCGGCCGCATGTGACCGCAGAGGAGTTTGTGGGCCGGGTGCGGGCCCAGCAGGCGCAGGGATATCGCCTGGCTTACCTGCTGGCCGAAGACTCGGGGGAGGCAGTTGCGGTCGCCGGCTTTCGCGTGATGGAGATGCTCGCAACCGGGCGGACGCTGTACGTCGACGACCTGGTGACGGATGAGGCGCAACGCTCGCGCGGCTACGGCAAGGCAATGCTGGACTGGCTGCAGGCGCATGCGCGCGATGCCGGTTGCGCGACCTTCAGCCTGGACTCCGGCACGCAGCGGCGAGAGGCGCATGCGTTCTATTTCCGCGAGGGGATGCGTGTGACCAGCTTCCACTTTGCCAAGATGGAGAAGTAGCGGTGGCGCTTCAGGCAGGGCGTTCCGTCTATTTGTAACTCTTGTTGATGCGTGATTCTATCGCTTCGCGAAAATTGTAACTACATTCGACCGGTTTTCGGTGGCGTGGTCCGCGGGCGCGGCGCCGCTTATATTCGGGAATCGAATGGGCGGAAGAGGTCGCGCTCCAACAGGTCAAGCACCTGGTCGATTCGGTCGAGACCCCAGGGAATGATAAGCCGGTAAGCCTGCGCGTGCCGGAAGACGCGGGCACATTGCCGGAAGGCGCGAGCGTCCTGGCCGCTCAGCGCGGGGATGTAGGGCGCGTACGTCATGTTCATCAGGCTGGCAATCGCGGTGGGGGGATCGAGCGGCTGCAGGGTTGGTTGGATGGGCGAGGCCGGGTCGGCCTTTTCGAGGAACACGACGCGGGCGAGTTGCCGGGCAGAAACCTGGGCAGAGGACTTGGCCGCGGGCAGGTAGAGGCGAAACTTGTCGTCGGTGGAGAAGACACGGTGCTGCTCTTCGGGCGTCTCGCCGAGGTGTTCGAGGCTTTCGTTCCACAGCTTGAGCCAGCCGGCGACTGGGATGACGCGCAGCGGGCCAGTGCCGGAGCCGGCCGGCTCCAGCAGGCAGATGTCGTCGGCGACGATGCGGTGACCGCGGCGTTGCAGGCACGCGGCAAGCGTCGATTTTCCCGCGCCGGACTCGCCCAGGAATGCAATGACGACGCCCTCGCGCTCGACCGCGCTGGCGTGCAGCGGGAGGAAACCGTTCTGGTGGCAGAGCGCGCCGAAGACGGAGCCGAGAAGGTAGGTAGACACGTCGGCGATCGGCGTGCCCGGGGCGAAGTCAACCCGCACCTCGCTGCCGTCACGCACATAGTAGCGGGCCGTGCCGCGGGCGTCGAGGAGGTACTCGGTGCGGGCGACCTGGGCGAAGTTGCCGTAGGGCTGGGCGTGGTCGAGCACCGCGGGCACGCCGCCCAGGCGGATGCGGACGGGGCGTGGGTCGGACGAGGTGGAGGGCAGGTTCTCGAGTTCGGGGATGCGAATCTCAGAGTCGAAACGGAACGGGCCGAAGAAGTAGACGTAGCGGTCAGCCAGGCTTTCGATCGTGGATTCGGGGTTGGGTGCGGGCGTCGGCACAGGCAGTGGCTTCCTGAAGGAATGCTACTGCACGGGAGCTGCGACTGGCTCTGCAGATCTGGCGGGCGGCTGAACGGCTGAGTCGTGGCTGCGCAGGAAGTAGCCCATGCTGATGGCGTAGGTGAGGGCGGAGTGCCACTGGATCCGGACTTCGGCGTTCTCGAAGCCGGAGGTGGGGAAGGTATCGATCAGCGTGTGAATGCGGGGCAGATCGAGGACTTCTCGTGCGGCGGGGGATTGCGCGATCATCGCGAGTTCCGCGCGCATGGCGGGCAGCGCTTCGCCGACGGGGAGGTACCAGTCGGCTGACTGGAGGCCACGCCTCGTCTCCAGCCGCACCGAGTCGGGCAGGCGGCCCTTCATGGCGCGGCGGATGAGGGAGCGGGAAAGGCCTTCAGCGAGGTATTGCTCGGGCGGGATGGAGAAACAGAAGTCGAGAATGCGCTTGTCGGCCGTGGGATCGCGAACTTCGATGCCGGTGACGGCAAGTGTGGCAGCGTTCAACGAGCCCGCATCGCAATGCTCGAAGAACTTGTTGTGCTCGTCCATGGGGTTCGAAGAACCGCCGTAGATGGTGTCAAAGGCTCTTTCCTCCAGATTGAATTGCTTCGCCCACTCGGGGTTGATGAGCGGCTTGTAGAGGCTTTCCAAATTCCCTTTGGCAAGAAGACTCCGCATCAGCCTCTGCGGCACGACGCTGCGTGTAGAGAACCGGATTGCGGTCTTGTACGAGATAGCGCCGTGCCCGCGTAAGCCGTGGACGGTGCGGGCCAGTTTGAGCCATCGTCCGCGCAGGAAGAGGTCGCCGAGGATGCTCCAGTTCGTCCAGCTGATCGTGCAATTCCCGTTGTCGCCGGAGAGCAGGACGCCGATGCCGCGCTGCCTGGCCTGGTCGAAAATGGCGCCCATCCAAAGCGAGTTGACGAGATTGGGCGAGGGCTGGTCCCACGCGTCCGTCCAGGTCTTCATGCTGGAGAGGAGGTCTCGACCACGGGAGTCGACGAGGACGTGTTCGATATTGGCGTATTGCCGGGCCACTTCGGCGGCGAGGTCGCCTTCCGACGGGAGATAGCCGCTCGGGGCGAGACCGTTGAAATCGAGTCGCGGGACCGAGGTGAACGCGGTGAGGTGCTCTCCTCTCGCCGCGAGAAGGCGCGCTGCAGAGGCGGTGACGGACGAACTGTCCAGGCCTGCGCTGAGGAACGACCCAATGGGTTGCGTGCTGCGCAGGCGAGCCTCGGTCGCAGCGTCGAGGATTTCGACCAGCGCCTCTGCATACTCTTCGTCGCGTTTGAACCGCGTGGGCCGGGCGTTTGCGGGATGCCAATACTGGCGGCACTCGCAGGTGTCGGGCGTGACCAGTATCAAGTGTCCTGGGGGAACGCGGTCGATGCCGGCGAAGAAGGTCTCGCCCCTTTGGTACGGAAGGCTGGTGAGCCATTCGACGACGCGGGACTGCTGAAATCCGTGATCGACGCCAGGAAGGACGAGCAGACCCTGCGGCATGGAGGCCAGGGCAAAGAAATCCTTGCCGCGGTGGTAGAAGAGTGGACGCTCGCCGGAGTGGTCGCGGGCGGCAAAGAGTTGTTGCCATGCGGGAGTCCAGACAGCGAAGGCAAACGCTCCGAGGAGGCGATCCACGCAGGATTCACCCCAGCGGAGCCAGGCCGCGAGAAGGAAAGAGGAGTCGGAGAGAGCTTCGGGATGCACCAGCCCGAGTTGCCGCGCCAGGTCGGCGCGGTTGTCTAACCGGACATCGGCTACGAGGCAGACAGAACGATCCTGGCTCCAAAGAGGCTGCTGATCGAACTGGTCTTCGGAAAAGGAGTTGGAGAGATTAGCGCCGATGGCAATGCGCCGGTCATCCCAAAAGCATTTGCGATCGCGCCCATATGGCTCGAGCGCCGAGAGCATTGACTGGTGTAGCAGTCTCGGGGGAGGATCGTCCGCATTCGTCCAAATTGCACTTATGGCGGACATGGTGCTTGAGTACTGCCCAAGGACTAACTCTTATTTGGCATGCCATCGTTGATGGTGCCATGGTTGTTCTGCCTGGCGGAATCAAGACGGATTATCTGGATGGCGGGCTGAATCCAAATCTTTTTGGTGGTCATCGATTGTCCAATCTTCGTGTCCATGGGGAGGAGTCTCCTGTATCTACGGTTAATGGTAAGTCTGCTGTGTTGCTGCTAAGCCCGGCAGCGCGGCAGCCGAGAGGCCATCGCAATTTGGTTTCGTTCCCGATATTTGGTGACGACCGGATTGCTTTCCCGAGCCTAAGTCGACTCACCTAATACTAGCATGAACCGCATGACCGCTCATGGCGCAAAAAGGGTACAGTTGAAACAGCCTGCTAAGGCGTTAGATGCAGGTAGCGGAGAATCGAGCTACCTTCTGCACGGTCTTTTGTCCGGCTTGTAATAAAGGCGTGAGTCATTATAAGCCATTTTTTATCAGCGTTTAGTCCCTTATGAAACTCATTCCGGAGCCTACCCTCCTTCTCCTTCGCCGGCTGGTCGTTTCGATTGAAAGCTCGGGCCTGCGGGGCGCAATGGTCCGCTCTTACCGCCGCCTGGAGCGTTCTCTGAGCAACCATGGGCTGGGGGGCACTTTGGACCGAGCATTCCACAGGGCACCCGCGGCGGCACCGGCTGCCAGGGCGACTGCTCCCGACCCGTTCGACCAGCAGTATGGAACGGAAACCGCCAAGAAGGTGTTCCCTCAAAGTCTCCCGGACACGTCTCTTCTTCGCTCTACCTTAGCGCTTACCTTGCGGTGGCGGCCTCCGCGGTGAATGGGGCTCTGACGGATCTTCGGATTGAGAAGGAGAAGTTCACGTTCCTTGATTTGGGATGTGGCAAGGGCCGTGCCCTGCTGGTCGCGGCCAGGTTTCCGTTCCGGGGGATTCTTGGCGTGGAACTTGCCCCGGGACTTTGTGAGGTCGCGCGGGCGAACATCGCCAAGAAGTCTGAGTGGGCCAGCCGGATCACGGTGATCAACGAGGACGCCGCGAAGGTGACGTATCCGGAAACTCCGCTGGTTGTGTTCCTCTTCAGTCCCTTTTTTGCTCCCGTGTTGCGGCGGGTGCTGGCCAATTCTTGAACGCCAACTACGTCGCGCTCCACGCGAGACCTATCTTCTGTACGCCAACAATCCGCGCTTCACGAAGGTTCTAAAGCGGTTTCCGTTTCTGCGGGAGGTTTGGGAGACGAGCTATCCGCTGACGCCAGAAGAGGCTGCGGCCGATCCCAGCTACGTTGAGGAAACCAGCGTGACTCTGTACTCGGTCGACCTGACCCGTTGAGGGAGGTTGGCGGGTTCGGCAGGTGTGGTTCAATGGGGAGGAATGACGGTTGGCCGTCGCGCTGACGTTGGACTCTTCGTCGCCTCTTCTGTGAAATTCAAGCCAAACCCACCGCTGCTGTTGCTTCGCCGCCTGGCCCGTTCGGTGGAGAAGAACGGCGTGCGCGGGGGGGTGGTCCGCTCGTGGCAGCGGCTGGTGCGGTCGCTAAGGAATCACGGGCTGGGCGGCACGCTGGAACGCGCGTTTGTGAAGGCTCCGGCAGCGCCGGTGCGGGAGGCGCGGCCGCCGCATCCGTTCGATGTGCGGCATGGCACCGACACGGGCGGGTATATTTCGGGGGCCGATCTGCAGGGTGTTTCGCTTTCCGGGCTCTACGCCACGGCGTACGCGGGAGTGCCGCCTTCGGTGATGACGCAGGCGATCGCCGACCTGCCGCTGCGGCCGGCGGAGTTTACGTTCGTCGACCTTGGCTGCGGCAAGGGGCGAGCGCTGCTGGTGGCAGCGGAGTTTCCGTTTCCCCGGCTGCTGGGGGTGGAACTCGCAACGGAGTTGTGCGAGGCAGCTCGCGCGAATGTGGCGTCGAACGCCGACTGGGCCACGCGAGTCTCGATTCTGAACCAGGACGCCACCACGGTCGTGTATCCGGACGGCCCACTGCTGATTTTCATGTTTCACCCGTTCCTTGCCCCGGTGCTGCGAAAGGTTCTGGCCAACCTGGAACGCCAGCTTCGCCGCACGCCACGCGAGATGTATCTGCTATACGCGCGCAACCCGCGATTCACCGAAGTGATGGAGCGGTTCCCCTTCGTGCGTGAGGTGTCGGAGACCGCCTATCCACTGTCCGCGGAAGATGCGGCGGCGGATTACTTTGATCTCGCGGAGGAGACGTTCACGCTGTACGAGGCTGATCTGAGCCGCTGACCGGGCCGGCCAGCGAGCCTCGGGTGCTAGACTTTTGCTGCACGAATGACACCGCCCCGAGCCGTTTCCGCGGAAATTGAATCGACGCCCGACGTGATTGCGGCATCGCTGGAGGCGTTTCTCGCCGAACATCCGCAGGCCGTCGTGGTGGAGGACGGCAAAGTGCTGTTCGACATGCGGGCGGCGAAGTATTCGCTGTCGACCGAGCATGGGCGATGCACGCTGCAGCTGTGGGGCGACGAAGGAAACATTGTCCGGCGGGTGAGTAGTGCTGCGGCGCGAGCAGGTGCGCTGCGGCTGACCACGCAGCGGTTTGGCCAGACGCGGCCAGGGACACTGGAACTGCTGGCGGACAAGGACAGGCGAACCGCGACGACCCGCGAGGCGACGCGGGTGCGCTATCTGCGGACGCTGGAACGCGCGATGCTGCGCGAATGGGGCGAGTGGAAGGCGGACGGCTTTCGCACAGCGATGGATCTGGAGCGGAGTTTCGGGCCGGCGTACGCGCGCGGGTCGCTGGTGCAGGGACAGCAGGCGTGGGCCGTGATCGCGGTGAATGCGGCGGAGTCGCAGGCAATTGTGGATGGGATTCTGACGCTGGGCGTGCTGTGGCTGGCCCATTGCCGCGAGAACGCGGGCGGCCGGAGAATGTACCGCGGGCTGCGACTGATTGTGCCGCGCGGAATGGGGACGCTGACGGCGGCGCGCCTGGCGTGGATGAATCCCGACGCTGCGCAGTGGGAGTTGTGGGAGTTCGACGAGCGCACGGAAGAACTGGAGCAGCGCGACGCGACCGATTGCGGCAACGTGACGACGCGGCTGGTACAGGCCCCGGACGAGGGGATGGCGCGGGAACGATTTGCCGACGCGGCGGCGCGGGTGATGGCGCTCGTGCCGGATGCGATGCGCGACGTGGTGGAGCAGCGGATACGCGGCAATGCGGAAATGGCGTTTCTGCTGCATGGTCTGGAGTTTGCGCGAGTGCGGACGGGGTATGCGGGGCTGAGCTTCAACCGCGTGCAGGAGGTGACGTTTGGCGCGGGCGCGAATGAGACTCCGCTGACGGAGGAGAATGCGGAGGAGTTGCGCGGGCTGGTGGCGCGGTTGTTCGCGCGGCGGGTGGCGGGGACGAAGGGCGCGAAGGCCGATGCACGCGATCCGCTGTATCGCATGCAGCCGGAGCGCTGGCTCGAGAGCGTGCTGCGACGGGATGTGACGGCGATTGACGAGCGGCTGGACACCGCGCATGTGTACACCCAGGTGCCCGCATTTGCGGCGCTCGATCGCGGAATGCTGGATGTGCTGTCGGTGGACAAGGACGGCCGGCTGGCGGTGATTGAGCTGAAGGCGGACGACGATCTGCACCTCGCGCTCCAGGGGCTGGACTACTGGGTGCGGGTGCGGTGGCACCACATGCAGACTTCGGATTCGGCCAATGGGCCGAGCTTTGGGCTGGGGGAGTTTCAGCGGCATGGGTACTTTGGCGGGGTCAGGTTGGCGGAGGGGGCTCCGCGGCTGTACCTGGTGGCTCCGGCGCTGCGGGTGCATCCGGCGACCGAAGTGGTGCTGCGGTACCTGTCCCCGCGGGTGGAGTGGGAGCTGGTGGCGCTGGGGGAGAAATGGAGGGAGAAGGTGAAGGTGGTTTGGCGGAAGCGGAGTGGAGCTGCGCGAAACTGAAGCGCCAATTATTTTCTGTGTTCCGCGTTGCGGCTGAAACTTGTGGGCACTCCTGCGACGTCAACCACTCATCGCAAGACGTAAATTATTCCTCTATTGCATACCGAGCGATCGAGGTGCGAATGTCTATGGTTTGGAGTTGGCAATGAGCGTGGTTGATACGGGGATTTCACGAGTGGGTGTGGTTCTTGGTGCGCTGCTGTTGACGGCGCCGATGTGCCCGGCGCAGCTCGCGGCTGTGACCGTGACGGACAACGGCCCGTCGTGGACGCTGGATAACGGGATTGTCGCGGCGACGGTGACCAAAAACAGCGGGTCGATGCCGTCGTTCAAGTTCCACGGGCGGGAGATGCTGAAGGCGAGCGGCGGAACGTGGGAGCACAATCCGCTGGGCGCCCCGGTGCTGGTGAATTCGGTGACCATCGATCCGGCGGCGAATGGCGGCGAGCGTGCGGAAGTGTCGATCATGGGCAAGTCGAACGGGACGTTCACCATGACGCGGAACGCGCCGGGCGGCGGGACGCAGGTTGATATTGAAATCCGTTACTCGCTGGGCCGCGGCGACAGCGGAATCTATGTGTACTCGATCCTGGGGCATCCGGCGTCGTATCCGGCGATGGGCGTGGGCGCCGAGGACCGCTATATCACGCGGCTGCAGCAGGACTTCGACTGGATCACGGTGGACAAGAACCGCAACATGCTGGAGGCGGCGCCGACGGACTGGGGCGAGGGCGTGGTGGTGCATGCGAAGGAGCAGCGCATCATGGCCAAGGGTGTGTACAAGAACTCGGTCGAGCATAAGTACAGTTACTCGGGCATGCAATACGTGACCAAGGCGTATGGGTGGTCGAGCACGAAGAACCATGTGGGGATGTGGTTCATCAATCCGACGACGGAGTACCTGAGCGGCGGGCCGACGCGGATCGACCTGGACGCGCATTTTGGCGATAACGGCGATCCGGAGCCCATCATCCTGGACTACTGGCACAGCGGCCACTACGACGGCGCGCGGGCGCAGATTCCGGCCGGTGAGGAATGGCACAAGGTCATCGGGCCCATCTTTGTCTACGCCAACTCGCTGAGCGATCCGCACCCGACAATGCAGCCCGAGTTGGACACGTTGAAGGCCACGGAGGGCAATCCGACGGTACCCGCGAGCTGGCATGCGAACGCGATGGCTTTGTGGAACGACGCGCTGGCGCAGGCGGCAAAGGAAAATGCGAAGTGGCCCTATCCGTGGGTAAAGGGGGTCGATTACACGCCGTTGGAACAGCGCGGAAATGTGAAGGGGCAGATTGTCCTGGACGATCCGCTGGAACCGAAGGGTACTTCGAAGAAGCTGCCGCACCTGGTGGTCGGGTTGACCCATGCGGATATCGATCCAGCTTCGATCCCGCGGCCAACGTTTGCCGGATTCGCGCCGGGCGGTGGACCCGGGGCAGCCCCAGGAGCAACGCCTGCTCCCGGACTAAGACCAGCGCCGTCGAGTGGCGCCTCCGATGCAGGACCGGGCGGCAGACGTGGGCCGCGGCCGGGTGGATTTGTCTACACGCCGAATCCGGACGCAGGCAGCTGGATCCACGATGCGCGCTACTACCAGTTCTTCAACGACGGCACCGAGGACGGCAAGTTCACCATCACCAAGGTCCGGCCGGGCACCTACACGCTGCATGCGACGGCGGATGGCGTGCTCGGCGATTACGCGCAGGCCAACATCACGGTCGAGCCGGGCAAGACCGTGGACCTGGGCAAGCTGGTGTGGACGCCCGTGCGCTTCGGCAAACAGGTGTGGGAGATCGGCTATCCCGACCGCGCCGCGGATGAGTTCTTCAAAGGCGATGGCCAGAACTACTGGCTGTGGGGCTGGAACATGCGCTACGCGCTGCTCTTCCCGAATGACGCGACCTACACCGTCGGCAAGAGCGACTGGCACAAGGACTGGTTCTTCGAAGAAGTGCCGCACGCAACCAATCTGGCGTTTGTGAACCCCAATGCCAAAGATCCGGCAAACCAGCGCTTCGGCTGGGTGAAAGCGGAGTCACTGACCGAGTATCCGCAGACCAACCAGCGCGGGCCATGGGCTGTCTACGGCACGGGCAAAGAGACGGTGTGGACGATCAAGTTCAACCTGAAGCAGCCGGTGACCGGGCAGGCGGCACTGCGCGTGGCGCTGGCGGGCGTGAATGGGCTGCGCAGCGGGCTGCCGGTGACGGTGAATGGCCAGAGCGCAGGAGCCCTCGGCGACGGCAGCAATCCGGACAATCCCCGGCTGATCAACACCGATGCGATCCGCTACAACACCGACAAGGGGCTGTGGCAGCAGCGGACGTTGAAGTTCGACGCCGCCCTGTTGAAGGCGGGCGAGAACACAATGACGTTCACCGTGCCCGCGGGCGATCTATCGACCGGCGTGGTGTGGGACTACCTGCGGCTGGAGCTCGATCCAAACACGAAGTTCGTGGCCACGCCGCCGGCGAAGACGGGCGAGTAGCTACTCCGCATCGTCGGCCGTGGGATGTTTGCCGGTGAAGGGAGAGCAGCAGGGATCCTGAACCGGCGCGAACTCCATGAACTCGATCCGGGTCTGATCGGGATCGAAGAGGTTGAGCTGCGTCTTGCCGTCGCGGCCAACCTTGCTGGCACTGCAGTTGGGGCCGTCGCAGTGATTGCGGGCCAGCGCGGCGACCACGTCCGGCATGTGGGTGACGCCGAGCGAGACGTGGTCCATGCTGCCGAACTGCTTCAGCGTGGGCGCGTCGGGAGCGTTGAGCATGTATTCAAGCCAGTCGGTGCCGTCGGGGACCTGCAGGCTGACCCAGTTGGTTTCGGTTTCGTTGGGGCCGCCGTGCCAATAGGGGCGGAAGCCGAGGGTGCCCTGCCAGAATTGGTCCTCGACTTTGCGGTCTTCCACTCGGAATCCGACGTGGATGATGCGCTTGCTGGTGGCATTCGGAGACGCGGGCGCGGCGGCAACAAGTTTCTGCGAGCCGCTCTGCACGAAGACGACGAGGTTGCCTTCGGGATCGCGCACAGAGAACTGGCCGTCTTCCAGCGGAAGCTCAGGCGTGATGCCGCGGGCCTGGAGATAGCTCTGCAGCTTGGCCGCGTCGCTGGTGGTGAAGCCGACGGCGGCAAGGCGGGCGTTCGACTCCGGCGTTGCGTTGAGGACTTCGATCCACTGGGCGTGATTCACCGGGTAGAGCCAGACGCCGGCGTCGTCCTTCTGCGCGAAGCCGAGCGTGGTGCCGTAGAAATTCTGCGCAGCTTTGGGATTGGTGGTGTAGAAGCGCGCGAAGGCGACGCCGGTGATGGCGGGGCGGGTTGGCTGCTGGGCGGCCAGCGGCAACGGAAGCGAGAACAAAGCGAGCAGGACAGTTCGGCGCATGAGGCTCATGGGTCAAAACTCTATGGCTCCGATGCTGCCCCGGTCAACCGCCGCAGCGCATTGCCGGGTAAGCTGGACGTCATGGAAAATTTCAGGCTGCGGGTATTTCGCGCGGTGGCGCGGCATTTGAATTTTCGGATGGCGGCGGAGGAATTGCTGCTAACCCAGCCAGCGGTAACGCAGCAGATCAAGGCGCTGGAGGCAGAGCTGAGCGTGGCCCTGTTCGAGCGTGCCGGGGGCCACGTAGCGCTGACCGCGGCCGGAGAAGCCCTGCTGCCCTACGCCGAACGCCTGGCCTCGCTGGCCGGCGAGGCCCGCGAGGCGGTCGTGGCGGCGACCGGCACGACCGCCGGCTCCCTGGAGATCGGCGCTTCGCAGACAATTGGGCAGTACCTGCTGCCGCGGTTGATCGCGGGATTCCGCCGGGAGTTTCCCCTGGTCGAAGTGAGCGCGGTAGGTGGCAACACCCAGGCGGTGCTGGAGGCGCTGGCGGAACATCGCGTGCAGGTGGGCCTCATCGAAGGGCCGGCGCTGCGACGCGACGTGCGCGTCGAGGACTTCATGGAGGACCACATGGTGTGCGTGGTTCCCGCAGGGCACGAGTGGGCCGACGAAGAGGTTACGGTCGACGCAATGCAGGGCGCGACCATCGTGACAAGGGAGTTGGGATCGGGCTCGCGGCGGATCGTGGAGCACGCGCTGGAGGAGGCCGGGGTGCGCATGCGCGATCTGCGTGTGGGCATGACGGCAGACTCGACCGAGGGCCTGCTCAGCGCGGTAGAGGCGGGGCTGGGAGTCGGGTTTGTGTCGCGGTGGGCAGTGCGGAATCAGCTCGCGCTGGGAACGTTGCGAGTCGCGCGCGTCAAGGGATTGAAGCTGGGGCGGATGTTCTCGATCGCAACCATGGCCGGGCCGGAACCGACCGGAGCGGCCGGAGCGTTTCGGCGATTTGTGCTGGAGCGCGCGGAGCAGTTGGCCCCGCGCGCTACGGGGAGGGCTGCGGCAAAGGATTAGATGGAGATGAGGTGGGTGTAGATCGCCGCGAGCGAGAGGCTGGCGACGACGATCCACAGGGTGACGCCCTGCAGAAATGGGCGGACGCCGACCTCCTGCAACGTGCGTTTCGAGAGGCTGGTGCCGATGAGGAAGAGCGTTGCGGTAAGACCAGCGCGGCCCAGATGGCTGAGCGCGGCGTAGCAAGACGCGAAGCGCGGAAGCATGGTACTGACGACGGTCGCAAGCAGGAAGAGGAAGATGAACCACGGGACTCTGACGTTTGCCTTGTGAGCGCCGGTGGGGCGGGCCTGCGTCCGGGCGATGAAACCGGCGGTCAGCAGCGAGACGGGAACGATCCAGAGTGCGCGGGCCAGCTTGACGGTGGTGCCGATGGCGAGGGCCTGGTTGCCGTACTTAGCGGTGGCGCCGACGACCGAGCTGGTGTCGTGGATGGCGAGCGCGGCCCAGAGGCCGAACTGGTTCTGGCTGAGATGCAGCGCGTAGCCGATGGCGGGAAACAGCAGCAGCGCGATGGAGTTCAACAGAAAGACAGTGCCCATGGAGACGGAAATCTCTTCTTCGCTGGCATTGGAGATGGGCGAGATGGCGGCGATGGCCGAGCCCCCACAGATTGCGGTGCCCGCGGTGATGAGGAAGGAAGGCTTGCCGGCAACCTTGAAGAGTTTGCCGAGCAGCAGTCCGAACGCCATGGCGCAGGTGATGCTGATGGCCGTGTAGAGAAAGCCGGAACGGCCGGCGTGCAGCACCTGGTGGAGATTCATGCCGAAGCCGAGAGCGATGACGGAGAGCTGCAGCAGCAGCTTGGCGAGCGAGCTGGACTCGGCGCGATAGGGATGGGCAAAGACGAAGCCGAAGGCGATGCCGCCGACCAGCGCGACCGGTGGCGAGACGAGTCCGCTGGCGGCAAGCAGAAGACCGAGGAAGAACACAGTCTTCGCGTCGAGGCGGCGCGGCGTGGTCTCGATGTCGCTCGGGGTGGCTTGAAGCCCGGTTCCGTTCACTATGAATTGTGCCTCCTGCTCTACTGTCGGGGCGGGTGGAGCTGTGCGTCCAAGTAGAAGTTCTTATGAGTCATAAGCGGCGAGGGTGGCAGCAGGCTTGAGTCGGACGACATGCGTGGACCATCCAAAGAATACGAAGGGCAAGAACGGACACAGGAGACAGCAATGACTACGACAACCGAGGTTTCGACAACATTTGAGCTGGGCGGCAAGCTGAAGATTCATCGCCTGGGGTATGGCGCGATGCGCATCACGGGCAAAGGGATATGGGGCGAGCCGGCCGATCGCGACGCCGCGAAGAAGGTGCTGCGCCGCGCGGTGGAGCTAGGCATCGACTTCATCGACACGGCGGACAGCTATGGGCCGGCGGTAAGCGAGCGCCTCATCGGCGAGGCGCTGGCGCCGTATGCGCAGGGCACAGTCATCGCGACCAAGGCAGGCCTGACCCGGCAGGGACCGGATCGCTGGCTGCCGGTGGGACGGCCGGAGTATCTGACGCAGCAGGTGGAAATGAGCCTGCGCTGGCTCAAGCGGGACACGCTGGATTTGTGGCAGCTCCATCGCATCGACGCGAAAGTGCCGCTTGAGGAGTCGCTGGGAGCGATCCAGAAGCTGCAAAAGGAAGGCAAGATTCGCTTTGTCGGCCTCAGCGAGGTGTCGGTCGACGAAATCAAGCAGGCGCGCAAGATCGTCGACATCGTCAGCGTGCAGAACGAGTACAACCTCGGCAATCGCAAGAGCGAGGCAGTGCTGGAGTACTGCGAACGCGAGGGCCTGGCGTTTATCCCCTGGTTCCCGGTGGCGGCGGGCAAACTGGCGCAGCCCGGCGGCAAGCTCGACCAACTCGCCAAGAAGCATGACGCCACCGTGGGTCAATTGTCGCTGGCGTGGCTGCTGCATCGTTCGCCGGTGATGCTGCCCATTCCGGGAACCTCGTCGCTCGAGCACCTCGAGGAAAATATCAAGTCCGCGCAGTTGACGCTCAGCGACGCCGAGTGGAAAGAACTGGAGACCGCGGCGAGGTAAGCGCCTGTCTCGTGAACGGGATGGTTGGCCATTGCATCATTCCTTGTGCAAGACAGCAGAGCCGCGCCTGGAAACGCCGTGCTATGGTATTCGGGCACCAACGTTCGTCAATTTTGTCAGGGGGGATCGTATGGGACTCTTAGAAGAAATGGCAGGCGCGGTCGTCGCAGTCGAGGGCGCCAAGAAACTCGATCCAGGCGCGGGAGTTTTTGCGGAAGGCGCTGCTGCGGTTGCCGGTTTTGAGGGCGCCAAGGCGATCGAAGAGCACTTCGAGCACAAGGACGAAGCACCGCCGACAGACAACCAGGGTTAGTGGGTGGATTCACGCCTGAAAGAAGAGCCGCCTGCGGGCGGCTCTTTTGTTGGCCCGCCAAAGTCGATCAGTCGCAGCCGGCGCCGAGCGCCTCGAGTTCGTGGTCGGGTTCGAGCGTGAAAGCTTCCTCCGGTGCGTTGGCGCGAGCCTCGAAGAAGGCTTCCACCGAGGCGAGCACAGCGTTGCCATTCTTCGCTTCGAAGATGGCCTTGCGCAGATGAGCGCCGTTCGGAACGCCATGCGTGAACCACGCGGCAAACTGCTTCATCTTCCCGACAGCATCGCGGTTCCGTTGCTCGCGAGCAATCTGACCGGAAGCAATGATGGCCGCAGCCCGCTGTGCTTCGGCGGCTTCTTCCACAGCAATCTCATCGACGAGCATCTGGAAGTAGGTGCGGATCATGCGGTAGCGGTCGGCATCGCTGGGGATGTCGTACGTGCCGGCGCCGGTGGCTTCCTTTGACGCGGTGTACTGCGCAATCTGGCGGAAAATCCACGGATTCGCCGGGGCCGCGCGTCCGATCATGACAGCGTCGCAGTGGGTGGCGTCGACCATGGCGGCAGCGTCTTCGGGAGTGCGGATGTCGCCATTCCCAATCACCGGAATCGAGACAGCGTCCTTCACCGCAGCGATGTACTCCCACCGGGCCTGGCCGGTATAGCCGTCCTCGCGGGTGCGGGCGTGCAGGGCACAGGCGTTCAGGCCGCAGTCCTCGGCGAGTTTGGCGAGTTCGACGCAGACAATGTACTTATCGTTCCAGCCCATGCGGAACTTGACCGTGAACGGGATGGTCACCGCCGCGCGAATCGCTCGAAAGATGCGCTCGATCTGCGGCAGGTCGCGCAGCAGGCCCGAGCCTCCATTGCACGCGACAACGCGCTTGGCCGGGCAGCCGAGGTTGAGGTCGACGAGGTCGAAGCCCGCGTCCTGAACGATACGCGCGGAGTCGGCCAGCGTATCAGGGTTCGAGCCGAAGAGCTGCGCCGAGATGGGGTGCTCGTCGTCGTAGTACGTGAGGTAGCGCTTGCGCTTGGTCTCGCGCATGCGGGAGAGCCCGTCCGCCGAAGTGAACTCCGTCATGATCAGCCCGCAGCCGGATTGCTGGTTGGTCTGCGTCGTCTCGACGTCAGTGCTGCTCGATTCAGCCGTGAACTGGCTGGCGTTCTTGATAAAGCGGCGGAAGACAGTATCCGTGACGCCGGCCATCGGGGCCAGCACCGTCGCCGGCGCAATCCGCACCGTGCCAATGGTGAAGCTGGCGGGCACGCGCGTGTGCTCGGGCATCGCGTGCTCGGCGGGCGAGTCCCACTTCTTCTGCTCGAGGGTGTAGCGCTTCTTCATCGGTCTCTGAGTGTCATGCTAAAGCGAAAGGCCTCCGCAAGGGAGGCCCTTCGCCGGTACTGGGTTGAAGTTACTTGGTCGCGGCTGCCTTGGCGGCGGCTTTGCCAGCGTCAGAGCCTGCGATCTTCCGGCGGAAGCGCTCGACGCGGCCGGCCGTGTCGACCAGCTTCTGCTTGCCGGTAAAGAACGGGTGGCAGGCAGCACAGATTTCGACGATGATGTCGCCCTTGTTGGTGGAGCGCGTCTCAAACGTGTTGCCACATGCGCACTTCACATGGATAGCGCCGTAGCTGGGGTGAATCTTTTCCTTTGGCATCTCGAATCTCTCTTTTCCTGGAGGTTGCCTGTCGGCTCGCGGTTCGCTTGCAACGAGTATGGTCACCGTCACATCGATTGGCCTGTCGCGCCGCCCACAGAGCCCCTGCCGTTGGCAGGCGGGGGCACGATGGCTAACTATCCTCAGTTTATCTTGGATTCCCACACCCGGCAATTCGATTCATGGGGTCGCGGATGCGCGATACTTGGGTTGGCGGTTGCCAGGGCGGATTGGAAATGGCTGAGATGTGTGGTCTGTGCGAGGGGTTGGGCCTGCGGATGGTGGAGGAGAATGGCCGCCAGGTGGCGCGCGAGTGCGAGTGCCGCATCACCCAGCGAACGGCCCGGATGCTCGAACGGGCACGGATTCCGAAGCGGTATGAGCACTGTTCGCTGGAAAGCTTTGAACCGGGCTACGGCGGCGCGACCCGGTCTCTGCAAGCTGCGCTTCTTCGAGCGCGGCAGTTTGTGGATGGCTATCCGCTGGAGACGGCGGGGACCGGCTTGCTGCTTACGGGGTCGATCGGCGTTGGCAAGACCCACCTGGCGGTGGGGATTCTCCAGGCGCTCGTCGCCGAGCGCGGGGCGTACGGGCTTTTTTATGACTATCGCGACCTGCTGAAGCAGGTGCAGAACAGCTACAACAACAGCGTGGCGGCAACCGAGTTGGAAGTGCTGCGGCCGGTCTTCGAGGCGGAAGTGCTCGTGCTCGACGAACTGGGCGCGGCCAAGCCGACGGATTGGGTGTGGGACACCGTCGCGCACATCCTGAACACCCGCTATAACGACCGCCGCACGACCATCATCACCACCAACTACGCGAACGTCGGGCCGCTGGCTGCCGAGACTGGCCAGAACAGTGCTGCCCGAGCCGCGATGCGCGACGAAACGCTGGGCGACCGGATCGGCGAGCGCATGCGGTCGCGTCTGCAGGAAATGTGCGTCGTCGTCGAAATGCACGGCAAGGACATGCGCCAGAGCGTGAAGCGCGCGACCTTCGCCTGAGTGGAATCCCCGCTTGCCTGAGTCAGGAATCCAGTCGTCGGAAGTTAGGGTACATATGCGCGCCGCGAGATCAAGGTCTTTTCGGAGTAGCAGCGGGCTTCAGCCCGCGGTAACGGCACATGAATTGTCGGGGCTTCAGCCCCGGGCCCTCTGCGATTGAGACGGAATGCATGCCCATCTGCATGACGCACTACACTAGGTGGTCGCGCAGAGCAGCAGCAGGCACGCGCCGCCAAGGCATGCCACCCAATAGAGGATGTCGCCGGGGTGCGGCCCGAAGGGCTTGGGGTTGCGGGTGTCGGGCAACAGATGGATGCCGCGCCGTTCTTTGACGGGTTCGGGACGCCATTCCGCGTTGGCCAGGGCGTAGCTGGAGTTGGCCGTGACGCGGGCGCGCACGGGGTCAGGGCGGCTCGAGGAGCTGCCCGCGGGGAGCGTTTCAGGATAGATTGCCAGGTCAGTGGTCATCATGATGAGGGAGCCCATCGCCGTGCCAACGTGCGGCGACCTTTCTGCGATCTAATCGTTGTCTGTATCGTTCCGCCCGCTTTCTATGGGGGTGACGAGGATTTCAAGGTAGGCCGAAGGCGCTGGCGTCGAATATCCACCTTTCGGGTCAAGCGGTCCTCCTTTCGGGTCATCCACAGTGAAATTTCCCTACGGAGTATAAAATTTCGGCTTATGAGCGAACTGAATCCTCCCTCTGTCAACGTTCAACCTCCGGCTGGGGCCGGCGGCCCCGCAATCTTCACGCCGGAACCGGCGGAGCGCGGGGGCATGCCTGTGGTGGCCTGGGGTGTTGCGGCGCTGATCGTTGTGGTCGTGATTGTCGCGCTGGTAGTTGCAGGGGGGAAGAAGCCGGCGCCTCCGCCCAACACGCTGCAGCCGGCGGACGCGTATGCGGCGAGCCTTCCGCTATCGCAGTTCGCGATGAGCGAATCGGGAAATCTTTCCGGCGGCAAGCTGACCTATCTGGATGGGCACGTTGGGAATACGGGTGATCGGACCGTGACCGGGGTCACGGTACAGGTGGTGTTCCAGAACGACGAGGCGATGCCGCCGCTGATCGAGACGCTGCCGCTGACGCTGATCCGCATGAAGGATCCGTACATCGATACCGAGCCGGTGGCGTCCGCGCCGCTGAAGCCGGGTGACGACAAGGAGTTCCGCCTGATCTTCGAGGCCATCCCGCAGAACTGGAACCAGCAGATGCCCGAGGTCCGCGTGATCCACACCGACTTTCACTGAGAGCGCTTCCGCTATCGCGGACCGCTGATCGCTCAAAGCTGATAGCTGATAGCTGATAGCTGATAGCTGATGGCTGATGGCTGATGGCTGATGGCTGAAAAACGAAAATGCTACGGCTTTTCAGCCTGGTGGACACCGCCTCCGGATCAGTGCACCTTCCCCATAGCGTGTCAAGCCCAACAACACCTAACCAACTGATTCACAAAGACATAAACTTGTCCCTTGAGTTATGCTCGATCCGCTACAATTAAAATAAGGGGGAAAAGAAGGATTTCTCTACTTCAAAAAGGCTCCAGAATGGACCGTTTCGTATATGTGGAACGTATCTATAACGTCTCATTATGCTGATTTAACACAGGTTACCTGGTCTATAGGGGGAGTACCCCTACGACGCGAGAGAGGGCAAGTATGACGGGCAGGATGCAATCGATCGAACACAACGAGATTTCTCGACCTGCAGGCAGCCCCGCCGCTGGTGTCGTATCGCATACAAATCAGGAGTATCTGGATCAAATCGAATGGATATCCCGATTCGGATCTATCCCCTTATTTAGCAATATTTTAGAATCAAAAGGCGGGGGAGGGGGAGGGGGGACCCTCACGGAAGCCGCAAAAATCTATAATCGCTCCCGTATGCCTCGAACCTTCCTCGCCGCGCTCTTTGCCGCCACTCTCGCCGTCGCCGCCCCCGCCCAGACCTACGTCGGCTTCGACGCCAACGACTACCCCGGCGACGCCCGCCTTTCCGCCCTGCACCAGCAGTTCGCCTTCACCGGGTACTGGCTCAACAATCCACCCGGCGCCACCCACAACCCCTGGGTCGGCAAGCGCGCAGCCCTCCAGAAGGCCAGCTTCGGTTTCCTCATCCTGTTCAACGGCCGCCTTGACGCCCAGATCCTTCGCACCAAAAAACTCGGCAAGTCCCCTGCGGCACTCGGCAAGCAGGACGCCGCCGCGGCCGTCGCCGCCGCCCAGCGCGAAGGCTTCCCTGCCGGCGCCATCCTCTTCCTCGATCAGGAAGAAGGCGGCCGCCTCCTTCCCGAGCAGGCCGACTACCTGCTCGCCTGGACCGAAGCCATCGCAGCCACCGGCTATCGCCCCGGGGTCTACGCCAGCGGCCAGCCCGTCGACGACGAGGATGAGAACGGCAGGAAGATCAAGCTGACCACCATCCAGGACATTCGCGAGCACGTCGCCAAGAGCCATCTCCACGAGATCGCCATGTGGGACGCGCAGGACGCGTGCCCGCCCGCCCCCGGCTGCGTCGCCGATCCCGCCAAAGTCCCTTCGCTCGACCAGAGCGGCACTCTCGACCTCACCGCCTGGCAGTACGCGCAGTCGCCCCGCCGTCCCGACATCACCAAAGCCTGCGGCGCCACCTACGCCCGCGACGGCAACTGCTACGCCCCCACTCTCGTTCCCCGAATCCTGATGGACCTCAACGCCGCAACGTCCCCTGACCCCTCGCACGGCCGCCAATAATCTCGCCGGCCGCAGCGCTGTTTCGACTCAGTGGCGATCGTCGGCGTCGTGATCATTGCCGGCGCTGGCCAGCGCGATCCGCTCAGCCGCATCCACCGCAACGTTGGTCCACGCCGTTGGCGACTGAAGCGAGGGTCTGCGCCCGACATCGCCGCTCATGCCCGAAACCCGGCGGCCGTCCACCGCAGCCTGCTCATCCATTCCGCTGGACTCGGTCAGGATGCCCATCGCCGCTTGATGCTCCGCCGCCAGCGCCTCATCGTGCGGCAGCGCTGCAGTTGCCGGCGCGACCCCATCCATCGCCGCTAGCGAAGCACCGTTCTTCGTCTCCCCGGATTTGCCGCTGGCAGACGTCCACGCGCGCCTCTTCGCCGCCGCGTGCAACTCGCCCGCCGTCACTGCGGTTGGCAACGCCGCCACAGCGTTCTGCTGTGCGGCGAAGAGAATGTTCAGTCCCGGCACGGTTGCGGCCATCAAGCCGACCAGCGCCACGTTCGCTGCTCCGCGGCAGGTTCGCGAAAACGGCCCCGACGCGCTCTCGCTTCCCTCGCTCAGGATCGACTTCACCCGCATCGTCAGCAGCGCCGCACTCGACGCCATCTCGATGGTTGGAATCGTCGGCTCCGGCGCCAGGTCCTCCGCCCGCGCGAACCGCAGCAGGCAGGTCGCGTACACATCGCGGCTCTGCGGATGTTCGTGCACGACCGCCGCATCGCACGCCAGTTCCCGCTGAGCGCTCAGCTCCGCGATGGCGTGATGCACCGCCGGATGGAACCACAGCAGGTTGCGGCACGCCCGCACCAGAGCGTTCCACAGCGCGTCGCGGCGCTCCACGTGCTTCAGCTCGTGCCAGAAGACCGCCTTCAGCTCCGCCTCATCCTGCGTCTGGCAAGCCGGCGGAACGATCACTCGAGGCCGCAGCCAGCCCAGCGTCGCCGGCGAAGTCAGTCCAGGCAGCACCCACAACTCGCTGCCGCGCACTTCGCGGCCCAGCCCTGAAGCCTGCTCCACCACTTCCTGAAACGTCTCCGCGATCCGCCCGTCGGGCGCGCTCTTGTACCGCATCGCCCGCGCCAGCCGGATCCGCGCCGCCACCGTTCCCATCGTCCGCCAGGCCAGCATCACCGCATAGCCGGCCAGCAACACAACGATTCCCTGCGCCACCGTCCCCGCCATCGGCGCCGCAATCGCGATCCGTTTGCCCACCGCAGCCGGCATACCGGCGGCTCCGCTGACAGCGGCAACGCTCGCCGGAAGCGCCGCGCGCGCAACGCCCGCCAGCATCCATATCCATTGCGCCACAAACGCAAGCAGCATCGTCAGCCAGAGATTGAATCGGCTCCGCGCCGTCCCCGCAATCCGAACCAGCAGCAGGCACACGACGAACTCCGCCGTCGTCTTCAGCAGAAAATTGACCAGTCCCGATGCGGCCAGCAATCCTACGTTCGGATCCATCATTGCGCTTTTCCGTCCGCCTTTCAGCTTGATGACAACCTTACGTCGTCCAGCCCTCAGCTCGCCGCGCTCTTCATCCGCTTCTTATATTCGCGGATCATCTTCTCCAGTGCGTCAATGTCCGCCGCCGGCACTGCATCCGACTCCAGCAGGTTCACGAACAGTCCAGTCGCTGACCCACCGAAGTTCTGCGCCAGCAGAGCTTCCACCGAGCGCTGGTCTACCTCTTCCTTCTTTACGATAGGCTCAAACACGAACACTCGTCCACGCGCCGTATGCCGGACGAAGCCCTTGTTTTCCATGATGCGCAGAAATGCCTGGGTCGTCTTGTAGTTCGGCCGTTGTCCCTCGGGAAACGCGTTCACTACCTCGTCTACGGTCGCTGACCCCAATTGCCACACGGCGTTTAAGATGCGCATTTCCGCACCGGTGGGCAGGTTGGATCGATCTCTAAAGGCCATAAGCTGACTCCCTAACGCTGATTTTTCAACAGCCGCTTATCCGAATCAATACAAAAACGGCGCGACCTCCGACCACGGAAAGCGATCCCCGTGGAAATTACAAAGGTCAGACTGACAAGTTACAAATGCCGGGCTTCCTTTGAGACTCTTCCGACGCCTAATTGGTGCGAGTCTAGCATTATTTAGCCATTTGATTCTTATGTACCTAAGAGCTAAGCTAACAAATTGTTAGTCTTAGACGTCTAAGACTCACGTCTGACCCCGGAGGCCGCATGTCGCAACAGCTCTCCCCGCCCGACACCGTCGCCGGCTCCCCGTCGGCCTCCCGCTCGCCCAATGCGTACGCCGACTACGTCAACCCGGAGTGGGTGCGTCTGCTCGATCTGCTCGGGATGAACATCCGTTACCGCCGCTGCGCCGGCGTCGAGCTCTTCGCCGAGGACGGCCGTGTCTTCCTCGACTTCCTTTCCGGCTACTGTGTGCATAACACCGGCCACAACCATCCCGACATCGTCGCCGCGCTGAAGCGCGAGCTCGACCTCTCAGGGCCAGCCATGCTGCAGAGCCACGTCGCCGACACCGCCGGGGAACTCGCGCAGCAGCTCACCGAGCGCACCGGCCATCGCCTCACCAAGACTTTCTTCTGTAGTTCCGGCAGCGAGGGCATCGAGACCGTCATCAAATTTGCCCGCGCCAAAACCCGCCGCAACGGCATCGTCTATGCGCGCGGCGCCTTCCACGGCCTCACCTGCGGCGCGCTCTCGTTGATGGGCAGCCCGTTCTGGCGCGAAGGCTTCGGCCCGATGCTGCCCAACACTTTCGAAGTCCCGTTCAATGACGCTGCCGCGCTCGCGAAGGTGCTCGACAAGGAACGCATCGGTGCAGTCGTTCTCGAACCCGTCCAGGGCGAGGCCGGCATGATCCTGCCCAAGCCCGGATACCTCTCCGACGTTCAAGCTCTCTGCCGCAAACACGGCGCGCTCTTTGTGCTCGACGAGGTGCAGACAGGCCTCGGCCGCACCGGCCGTTTTCTGGCCACGCAACACTATGGCGTCTCGCCGGACATGATCGTTCTTGCCAAGGCTCTCTCCGGCGGCCTCATCCCGGTCGCCGCAGTGCTGATGACCGAAGATATCTACGACGCCGTCTACGGCTCGCTGCGCCGCGCCATCATTCACACTTCCACCTACAGCGAAAACGGTCTGGCCATGCGCGCGGGCCTCGCCACTCTCGAAGTCCTCGACCGCGAGCACCTGGTCGAACGCTCCGACGAGCGAGGCAAGTACTTGCGCGCGCGGCTCAAAGACGCGCTGCTGCCGTACGAAATGATCAGCGAAGTCCGCGGGCTTGGACTGATGAACGGCATCGTCTTTGAGGCTCCGCGCCAACTCCGCCTCAAGCTTGCGTTCGAGGCCTGCAGGACCATCCATCCCGGCATGTTCGGCCAGATGATCGTCCGCCGGCTCTTCAATGATCACCGCATCCTCTCGCAGATCTGCGGCAACAACTTCATGGTCCTGAAAGTTGCGCCGCCGCTGGTAATCACAACCGAGCAGATCGACGTCTATGTCGACGCAATCACCTCCGTCGTCGACGCGCTTCACTCCTCCGCAGCCTACTGGTCGGACGCGCTCGATCTCGGCCGCCGCGTCTTCCGTGTCTAGCCCTCCGTCTAACCCACAGAAAGTGATCTTGCCGTCTTGATTATTTCCCCTGGCGCGTTATCTGAAATGCCGAATGAACCGGTCGCGCCGCCCGCGAATACCGAAGTCCTGATTGTCGGAGGTGGGCCGGCAGGTCTGGCCGCTTCCATCGCGCTCCGCCAGCGCGGCATCGACTGCACTCTCATCGACGCCCGCCCTCCCGCCATCGACAAGGCCTGCGGCGAAGGGCTGATGCCTGACTCGCGCGAAGTGCTCGCCCAACTCGGCGTACAACTCACCGAAACCGACGGCCATCGCTTCCGCGGCATCCGCTTCGAGAACGCCGCCGATCGGGTCGACGCCTATTTTCCCAAAGGCGAAGGCATCGGCGTCCGGCGCCCGCACCTTCACAGGCTGCTCCTCGATCGCGCGCAACAGGCCGGTGCGCATCTGCTCTGGAACGCCCGCGTGCAACTCGGCGACGGCGAGTCCGCCGACGATCCAGATTTCGAGTTCGACGCACTCACCGACGGCTACAAAACCGCACTCGTCAACGGCAAGCCCATTCGCTATCGCTGGCTCGTCGGCGCCGATGGCCAGGCCTCCTCCGTCCGCAAGTGGGCCGGCCTCGACCGTACTCGACGGCGCCTGCTTCGCTTCGGCTTCCGCACGCACTACCGGATTGCGCCCTGGAGTGACTTCGTCGAAGTCCACTGGGGCCGCGGCGGCCAACTCTACGTCACGCCGGTTGCGCCCGACTGCGTCTGCGTCGTGTACATCACGCGCAACCCCAAATGCGATCGCCACAACATCCTCGATGGCTTCCCTGAAATCGCGCGGAGGCTCCGAGGCGCGGAGGAAGTCTCGCAACAGCGCGGCGCCGTGACCGCAACCTGCAAACTCCATCGCGTCGCCACCCAATCCGTCGCACTCATCGGCGACGCCTCCGGTTCAGCCGACGCCGTCACCGGCGAAGGCCTGGCCATCTGCTTCCGCCAGGCGCTCGCCCTCGCTGATTCGATCTACTCGGGCTCGCTGGAACCCTACCGCCGCGCTCATCGCGAGATCGGCAAGATGCCCTACGCCATGGGCTCGCTGATGCTCACGCTCGATCGCTGGCCTATGCTCCAGATCCACGCCATCCGCGCCCTCGCCTGCACTCCCGGCGTCTTCCGCGATTTGCTGCATGCTCACATGGGCGAGAAATCTCTTACGTCCGTTGTCATCCGCCGCGGCCCGCGCTTCGGCTGGAATCTGTTCATGAAGGGGGCCCATGCATGACTATTCACCGCAATCCAATCCTTCGCGCACTAGGAGTGCCCTGCCTGATCGCCCTGCTCGCAATCGCGCCCGCTGCGGTCGCGCAGGAGAAAGCGAGCGGCCTCGACTTCAACCTCGACCCCGCCAACACCGTCATCCAGTGGACGCTCAACACCAACGTGCACGTCGTCCATGGCACCTTCAAACTCAAGAACGGCACTGTACACATCGATCCTGCCACCGGCAACGCCACCGGCCTCATCGTCATCGACGCGACCAGCGGCGACAGCGGCGACTCCGCCCGCGACAAACGCATGGACAGCGTTGTCCTCGAAAGCGCCAAGTACCCCACCATCACCTTCCGCCCGACCCGAGTGGAGGGCAAAGTTGACCTCAATGCTTCCGGCCCCATCACCGTCGACGGCGTGATGACCCTGCACGGCCAGGACCACCCCATGCAGCTCACGGTCAACCTGCATCCGAAGGAAGCAGGCCTGGAATCGCAAGCGCACTTCACCGTGCCCTATGTCGCCTGGGGCTTGAAAGACCCGAGCTTCATGATGTTCCGCACCGACAAGCAGGTCGCCATCGACATCGAGGCCACCGCCGTTCACTCGGCTGACACCGCCCGCCTGCGCTGAGACATTCGCGCTTCTCCGGTGATAGAGTTTTCTGCCACGCGTCTGTAGGCAGACGCCTTGGAGGGCCACCATGAAGAGTCGAATCGCCATATGGGCAGGAGCGGGCTTCCTGATCGCCGGTTGTTGGGAACTCTTCGTCTTGCTCAGCGTTCCTTTCGCCAACCAACGAATGGCAGACGTGTGGCTTCTTGCGGCGATTACGTGCCCCGTCACCCTGGTCCGATATCTCCCAGTCACCTGGTACGCCGTTCTAATCGCCAACGCGGCGACTTACGCTCTGCTCGGCCTGACAGTGGAAACACTGCGGAAAATGCCTCCCTTGACCGCGGCCCAATAGCCGGTGCAATCCCTCTCCCGTTATTCTGAGAGGGAGGAATTCTGCATTGAGGCTCAGGCTCCCCTTCGCACTCGCGCTCGCCATTGTCCCCGCCGCGCTTGCGCAGGAACCGAACGCAACGCCTCCGCTCGTCGATAACAACACCACCACCCTCACCAGTCAGTCCACCCTGGTCCTGGTCCCCGCGCTGGTGCGCGACAAGAGCAAGGGCGGCCAGCTCGTCTTCACGCTGAACGTCGACGACTTCGCCCTCACCGACGACGGCGTCCCCCAGAAGCTGCACCTCGAGCAGGACACCGGCGGCGAGCCTCTCGCGCTGGTCGTCGACATCGAGGGCGGCGGCGCGGGCGTCGACGAACTCGCCAAGCTCGGCCCGCTTGAACCCATGCTCGACGCAATCGTCGGCAGCGTCCCGCACAAGATCGCCGTCGTCGGCTATGACAGCTCGCCCGTCCTGGTGCAGGACTTTACGCCAGACACTGACCTCGCAGCGAAGGCGGTTCAGGCCCTCATCGACGACAACAACGGCGACGCCAAGGCCGCGACGCTCGACTCGCTCGGCTTTTCCATCGACCTGCTGCGCAAGCAGCCCATCCAGTACCGGCGCGCCATCCTGCTCATCGCGGAAAGCCACGACCGCGGCAGCAAGAGCCACCTCGACGACGCCCTGCGCGCCATCTCGGATACCAACACGGCCATCTACGCCCTCGGCTTCTCATCCATGAAAGCCGACACGCTCCACGAAACCGCGAAGCTAGGCTCCTCCGATCCTGGCCCCACCCACGGCTGCTTCAGCCGCGATCCCAACGATCCTTACTTCGACCCCACCAAGAATGTAGCCACCCAATCCTTCGACTGCATCGCGGAACTCGCGCCACCGCTGCGCCTCGCCACCATCGCCTTCGTCGCCATCCGCGACGCCATCCAGAAGAACATCCCCGAAACGGTCGCCAAGCTCACCGGCGGCGAGTATTTCCCCGTCGGCAACGACAAGAAATTCGAGCGGGATTTGGCGACCATCGCCAACCACATTCCCAACCGCTACGTGCTCAGCTTCCAGCCGCAGTCGCCGCACCCCGGCTTCCACGCGGTCGCGCTCACGGTGCCCGCCTACGCGCACCTCGAAGTCTCCGCCCGCAATGGCTACTGGGCCGATTCCACCGCCACGCCAGCGAAATAAGGAATCAGACGCGTACCGTGGCGATGGGCACATTCGCCACGACCGCGCTTGCAGCCGGCCGGCTCGAACGGCTCGCAGCCACCTTCGCTGCTTCTTCCTGCGCGATCGGGCCCAGCGTATCCAGTGCCCTCTTGCGCCATCCGCGCATGTGTTCCACGTACAGAATCCGCCAGTTGCCGGAATCCCAATAGTCGAGAACTTCCAGCACCAGGCCCCGCAGCTTTTCAACTTCGGCCGCAGCCAGGTCCTGCTGCTTCTGCTCCACTGGCGAAGCAATGCCGCGCCATCCCGCCTCGTCCTCGGAGCTCAAACGGTGACTCGTTGCTCTTTCGTCGCGCTTACTCAAATTGGCGACAGCATCTTCCTGCATTCGGTTTTGATTTACATCTCTGCTCGGCAATTGGGGCCTTCCTCACTCGCATTCGCGAATCGTGCGTCAGAATCACCGCGGGCGTGAAGCCCATCCCAAAGACGGGCCCCCGAAACGCCGGTAACCTGACTGTCACATAGTAATCACGCACATTTTCGGTTGTGCGTGACGTCCGTCACACCTTGCCTGCCCACTTCGAGCCACCCGGATCGCACCGTACTCACAGTCCCTTTTTAAACCGGCAAAACCTGTCACTCTATCACGTCCCGACGTGCAATTTCGTATTTTATTTGCCTTGAACCATTTTGAAGCCTAGAATAAGAACTGTGACTCTGCCCCAGGCCTCTTCTCCAACCGACCACAAGCGCTACTTCATTGAGAAACTCGGCCTGTCCGAACGCCTCATGGAGCGGTGTCTCGGCGAGGCGCTCTCGGCCGGCGGCGACTACGCCGACCTTTATTTCGAGGCCGTTACCTCCACCTCCCTCGGCATCGACGAGTCCCTGGTCAAGTCCGCCTCACAAGGCATCAGCGTCGGCTGCGGCATCCGCGTCCTCTCCGGCGAGCGCACTGGCTACGCCTACACCGACGACCTCTCCTCGGACCGCCTCCTCCGTGCCGCACGCACGGCGGCCCTTATCGCCAGCGGCCCGGCCAAGGAGCAAATGTCCGGCTTCCGTCACACATCCGACACCCCGACGCTCTACCCGATCGCCGGCGCCACTGCCGACGCGGAAATCGCCGCCAAGCTTGCCCTGATCCAGCGCGCCGACCAGGCGGCCCGCGCCTTCGACTCCCGCATCACCCAGGTCCGGGCCGGATTCAATGACGAGCTGCGCCGCATCCTGATCGCCGCCTCTGACGGCACCTTCGCCTCCGACACCCAGCCGCTCGCGCGCCTCAACGTCTTCGTTATCGCCAAGGACGCAGCAGGCGACAACGGCGCGGGCGCAACTGCCCGCGGCACCTCCGGCGGCGGCGGCCGCGTCACCCTGGACTTCTTTGAAGGCCAGCACTCGCCCGAGCACTACGCCCGCGAAGCCGCCCGCACCGCCATCCTCCAACTCAACGCCATCGCTGCGCCGGCCGGCGAGATGCCGGTCGTCCTCGGCCCAGGCTGGCCCGGCGTCCTGCTCCACGAAGCCGTAGGCCACGGCCTGGAAGCCGACTTCAATCGTAAGAAGACCTCCGCCTTCGCCGGGCTCATTGGCCAGAAGGTCGCCAGCGAAAAGGTTACCGTCGTCGACAACGGCCGCATGCCCAACCGCCGTGGCTCCATCAACCTCGACGACGAGGGCAACCCCACCCAGGAGAACGTTCTCATCGAGAACGGCATCCTCAAGGGCTATCTCTCGGACAAGCTCTCCAGCCGCCTGATGGGCACGCCCAACACCGGCTCCGGCCGCCGCGAGAGCTACCACCACATCCCGATGCCGCGCATGACCAACACCTACATGCTCAACGGCACGGACATGCCGGAAGACATCATCAAGTCGGTGTCCCGCGGCCTCTATGCCGTCAACTTCGGCGGCGGCCAGGTCGATATCACCAACGGCAAATTCGTCTTCTCCGCCTCCGAGGCCTACCTCATCGAAGACGGCAAAGTAACCCGTCCGGTCAAAGGCGCGACCCTGATCGGCAACGGGCCAGAAGCACTGAAGTATGTGTCTATGGTCGGGAACGATCTCGCCCTGGATGAAGGAATTGGCACCTGCGGTAAGGCCGGGCAAAGCGTGCCCGTAGGTGTCGGAATGCCCACAGTAAGGCTCGACCGCATGACGGTCGGCGGAACAGGACAATAGACCCCAATGGCAACCGAACGCGAAAAGATGTTTGAGTGTGAAGTCCGTCGTCGCCGCGTCAAGACCGGCGGAGGATACGAGCCCTACTGGAAGGTCAAGAACGTCGCCGAGGCCCTGGTCGATGAAGACACCGAGTTCCGCTGCAAGGACTGCTTCGGACCGGTCAAACTGCTCGGCCGCAATGGCAAGAACGGCACCGTCGCCTACGTCGAGCACAAGCTCTCCGTCGACGCCGAGTTCTGCCCCAGCGGCCTGCTCTTCAAGAAGGCCACCGACGGTCGCGAACCGCGCCCCTCCACGCACCCCGTCGCATAGCCGAGGTCCGGCCCCAGTAGAGCGTCATTCTGCCCCTGAGCGCAGCGAAGGGTCAGAATCCCGGTATTTGCCATTGTTCTTGCTTGTCATTCTGAGCACAGCGAAGAATCCCCGCATTTTGTCCTTGCTCCCCTGGCCTTCGGCCGTTCGTCTTGTTTCTCAACCCGAAACTAACAACCAGCAACCAGCAACTTCCTCAAGGAGTACTCCCATGGCCGTTGAAACCGAAAAGATCTACGAATGCCAGGCGAAGCGTCGCCGCGTCAAGGTCGGCGGAGGCTATGAGCCCTTCTGGAAACTCAAGTCCGTCACCGAAGCCGTAGCCGATCTCGACGTCGAACTTCGCTGCCCCGACTGCACCGGCGCCGTCAAACTCCACCGCCGCCACATCGCCGACGCGCCTCCGCCCCACATCGCCCACAAGCTCAAGTCCGACTCCGAGTACTGCCCCGCCGGCATCCACTTCCGCAAAGCCACCGATGGCCGCCAGCCCCGCATGTCCGAGCACCCTGTCCGGTAGACTTCTCAGGTGAAAGTTCGCGATCTCCTGAAGCAGTTACACGAGGACGGGTGGTACCTGTCCCGCCAAAGTGGCAGCCATCGTCAGTTCAAACATCCGACGAAACTAGGGACCGTTACGGTCCCTGGACATCCAAGCGACGAGTTCCATCCCAAGACGCTTCAGAGTATTCTCAAGCAAGCGGGGTTGAAGCCATGACGCGACGATACCTTGTCATCTACGAGAGCGGCCCGACCAACATGAGCGGCTTCGCGCCTGACGTTCCCGGCTGTGCCAGCACCGGCCATTCGCTGGACCAGATGCGCACAAACCTCCGCGAAGCTCTGGAATTCCACCTTGAGGGCCTCGCCCTCGACGGTCAACCCTTGCCTCAGGCCACCACCCGCATTGCCGAAGTTCCCGAAAGCGGTTTTGCCGAGTGGCTTACCGTCACTCTGCCGGTCGCCGAAGCAATCTCCGCGTAAAGCGTTGCGACTGCGGTACTCTCTACTCCCGCGCGACCGCTACCTGCCTGAACTGCATCCAGCGCGATACACTACTTCTGCACGCCACGCCGAGCGCGGAGACCAAGTTGCCCGAAATTTCGACCACCACCACCGACGAAAAAACCCAGCCTGCCAGCACTCCCGCACCTGCCAAGCATGACGAACCGGAGACCGCGCTCGAGTCGCTGGCCTCCATCTGCACCGTGCTCGCCGTCGGCCTCTTCGTCATGACGTTTATCTTCCAGAACTTCGAGATCCCCTCGGCCTCGATGGAGAAAACGCTGCTCATCGGCGACCACGTCCTGGTCGATCGCGTCTCGCTCGCCCCGCCTGCGCACTGGGCGCCCTTCGTCCATTACCGCGACGTGCGGCGTGGCGACATCATCGTCTTCCTCAAACCCCACCCCGAGACTCCCGACCTCTACCTGGTCAAGCGCTGCATCGGACTTCCCGGCGACCGCATCCACCTCGAGCACGGCATCGTTTACGTCAACGGAGTCGCGCAGAATGAACCCTACGCGCAGATGCCCCTCGATGACGGCGATCCCGAAGACCTCTACCAGCCCTACCGCGACGACTTCCCCGCCGACCTGCAGGGCATCGAGGAAGCCGCCAGCAACAACAACGCCGCACTCTGGGCCGAGGAACTCCCCAGCCACATCGTCAACGGCGAGCTCGTCGTCCCGCCCGGCACCGTCTTCGCCATGGGCGACAACCGCACCAAGTCGCTCGACGGCCGCTTCTGGGGCTTCGTGCCTCGCGAGAACATCGTCGGCCGCCCCATGTTCGTCTACTGGTCCTTCGAAACTCCCGCCGACCAGATCAACAAGACTGGCATTGGCGACCGCATCGCCTTCATGGGCCACATCCTCCTCCACATCTTCGACGAAACCCGCTGGAGCCGCACCCTCCACGTCGTCCGCTAGCGTAATGAGTTCTCGGTCCGCCGAGCAACAATATTGCCGCCGCAGTGGCAAGTGACTCGCCGTCTGGCATCGTCCATCACCAGCCCAGCCTCTCCGGACACGCTAGAATAGTGCGTCCGCGGAGATCGCCCGACTCGCCCATGCAAGAGACCCACACCCATTCCGACGCCGATCCCGACCTCGAAACTGCGCCCCCGAACCTGCGTCACCGCCTCGCCATCGCTCTCTGCGTCGTCCTCGCGGTCCTGCTGCTCGCCTTCATCCCGCCGCTGATCAACGTCAGCCGCTTCCAGCGACGGGTCGACAACAACATCAGCACCGCGCTCGGCCGCCCCGTCCACTTCGACAAACTCTCGCTGAACCTTCTGCCGATGCCCGGCTTCACGCTGGAAAACTTCGTCGTCGACGAGGATCCAGCCTTCGGCTCCGAGCCCATCTTGCGTGCCGACCAAGTCAACGTCACGCTCCGCATCAGCTCGCTGTGGAGCCGGCACGTCGAGTTCTCGAAGATCTCCCTCACCCAATCCACCAGCGTTAACCTTGTCCACCTCGCCGACGGCCGCTGGAATATCGAGGGTCTGCTCTTTCAGGCTTCCCATATTCAGTCTTCGCCTACGGCCCAGCGCTTTGCCGGGCCGGCCCCGCGCTTTCCTTATATCGAAGCCACCGACACCCGTCTGAACCTGAAGCTCGACCAGGAGAAGACGCCGTTCTCTTTCACCGACGCGGAATTCGCCCTGTGGCAGCCGCAAGAGCATCAGTGGAGCGTCCGCCTCCAGGCCCACCCCACGCGCACCGACGTCAGCCCTGCCGACACCGGCACCGTCCGCGTCGAAGGCACGCTCGGCGGAGGAGTCGCCACCCCCAGCTCGCTCGCCGACACGCCCATCAACCTCCAGGGCCGCTGGCAGGATGCCCAACTCGGCGGCCTCTCCCAGCTCGTCTCCGGCAGCGATGCCGGCCTGCGCGGCGACCTTTCGATGACCTTCAACCTCGTCGGCACCGTTGCCCGCAGCATCATCACCACCGACATCAAGCTCGACAATGCCCGCCGTGCCGAGTTCATCCCGCCCAGTCCGCTCTCGCTCGAAGCCGGCTGCAAGGCCAACGCCTCCGACACCTTCCACGCCTTCACCTCCATCGAGTGCTACTGGCCTCCGGCCGAGTCCTCCGACCGCAGCACCCTCATCGTCACCGCCAATCTTCCCGACGTCCGCCAGCCCCGATCCAGCTCGGGACGGATCACGCTCCCCGCCCTGCCCGCCGAAACCTTCTTCAACTGGCTCAGCGTGGCCACTCCGCATCCGCCGACCGGCCTGGCGGGCCCCGGAAACCTTGCCGGCGCCATCGCCTGGGCCCCCGACTCGAAAGCGCCCAGACCTGAACAAAGCTGGTCAGGTGAACTCGAGTTCTCGAACGGCTCCCTCGCCCTCGGCGGCCCGGACCAGAAACCCATACCCCTCGGCGATGTGATCCTCCGCTCCACCCCGCAAGCCGCAATCCCTGCCGCCCGCTCGCACCACCCGGCGGTCCTGCCCGCCTCCGTTCCCGACGGCTTCGACCTGGAACCGGTAACCCTCGACCTCGGCGGCAAAGACCCCGCCACCCTGACTGGCCATCTCGACGACATTGGCTACACCCTCCACCTCTCCGGCTCCGCCATACCGGCGCGCCTGCTGGCTCTCGGCAATGCGATCCCGCAGCTTGGCGACGGCCTCAAAGACTGCCTGCAACACCTCGCGCTGATTCCACCGACCGACCCTCCCCAGCCCGCTCCGGCTCCGCGCGGCGGTGCCCGCGGTAGCGCCATCCAGCCCGGCGACTCGGCCGAGACGCCCTCCGTGCAGGACCAGCCCACCCAGATCGACCTCACTGCCACCCGCGCCTGGGGCAGCGCACAAAGCTGGTGCCCAGCCGGCGCACCAACCCCACCTGCGCCACATTCCCCCAGCCGCCTACTCCCTCCGCAACGCTAGCAGGCAGCGCTGGGCCGGGCAGCGGTTCCGGCTTCCTGCGTCGGCGAAGTCTGTGGGTTCGGAATTGGATACGGCATCGTGCTCGCCAGGGCCGCGGCGCAACTCGCGTTCGTCTGCGCAACTGGAAACGTCGATGGCAGAGCAGGCACCGACAGATCCAGCTTGCTGAAGTTGAACGCGCTGGTCAGATCTCCGACAGCCGCGCGCCGCCAGGCACTCAGGTTCGGGACTTCGGCGCCAAAACGCGTCTCCAGAAACCGCAGCATCGACGTGTGATCGAACAGCCCTGACGACACCAGCCCTCCCCGGCTGAACGGCGAGATCACAATCGTCGGCACGCGAAACCCAAGTCCGATGGGCCCCGAAATCACCGGAGAGCCCGCCGTCGTCGGGTCCGGAACGGCCGCCGCCGTCACAAACTCACCCACGGTTCCCGGAGGCGCCGTCACCGGCGTCACGTGATCGAAGAAGCCGCCATTCTCGTCGTACGTCAGGAACAGCGCTGTCTTCGCCCACTGTGCAGCATTCGAAGTCAACGCGCCGATCATCGACGACAACGTAATCTCGCCAAACAACGGAGCCGCTGAAGGATGATCGGACTCCGAGCCTGGCGCGATCACCCACGAGACCTGCGGCAGGTTCCCCGCCATCGCATCCGCCAGAAAATCATTCGGAAACAGCGGCAGGAATGCATTCCTGTACAGCAACGACGAGGGGTCCTGGAAATTCTTGAAGTATGTCAGCACGTTGTTCGGGGATAGGTTCGCCGGATTGCTGTCTGGCGCCGAATAGACCTTCCACGAAATTCCACGCGCCTGCAGCTGTTCGGGCATCGTCGTGTAGTTCAGTTTGCCGAAGAAAGTGATCCGGTTTGGCACCGTCTCCAGGAGCGGGCCACCATTCAGGCCATCCGGATCAAGCGAAGCCGCCATGGTGTACAGCCGGTTCGGATCCGTCGGCCCAAACACCGAGCAGAAGTAGTTGTCGCACACGGTGAACGCGTCCGCCACCGCGTAGTAGTAAGGAAGATCCGCGCGCGTGTAGTAGCCCATGCACAACTCGGCGTTCTGGCCGTCGCCCGGAAGGCGCGACGTCACAAAGCTGTCCATCGCGCCGCCATTCCAGCTCTGATGTTGCGTAACCCAGTCGTGTCCAATGTCATGCGTGCAGGCTGCGTTCGTCGTCAATGTATCCAGGTGGGACGGCAATAGCACCCCGGCAGGGGAACTCGTGGTGTTTGCCGGATCCGCTTGCCGGAACGCCGCTGACGCATCCGAAAATCCGCGAACCCCCCGATAGCTCCCGAAGTAGTGGTCAAACGAACGATTCTCCTGGATAAAGAAGACGACGTGGTCAATATCCGTCAACTTCGCGCAGGCGGGCGGATCGAGAGGGACAGAAACACTCCCCCCACATCCCGGCAGAAGGCTGGCCGCGCCGGCGGCCGCACCGATTTTGAGGAGGTCTCGTCGGGTAAGACTTCTGGAAGGCATCAAAGGCCCCGTTGCAATGGGAATGCACTGGTATCGACCCGACACGGCAAACAAACGTTAGCACCGGCCCTCGAACGCCCAAAAGTCCCATCTACGCTGAATCTTCGCCAAAATCTGCGCATCTTATACTCAGATAATCTGACTTAGGCTGTAATCTTGAAATAGGTTGGTAGACAGTTATGGCATTCAAATGGGACAAATTGACAGTTAAATCGCAGGAGGCCGTCCAGGCAGCCGCCTCCAATGCAGCCGAGAACGGCAACCCCGAAGTCCTGCCCCTGCACCTCCTCGCCGCGCTCCTCGAAGACCGCGAAGGCGTCGTCCTGCCCGTGCTCGAAGGCGCCGGCGTCCCCGCCCAGCAGCTTCTCGCCGGCGTCAACGCCGCCATCGGCAAGCTCCCCAAAGTCTCCGGCGGGACCCAGCCCGGCATGTCGAACGCCCTTACCAAGGTCTTCGACCGCGCCGCTAAAGAGGCTGAAAACTTCAAGGACGATTACGTTTCCACCGAGCATCTCCTGCTCGCGCTCACCGAAGCAAAAGGCGACCCTGCCCGCGACGCCCTCAACACGGCAGGCGCGACCCACGAAGCAGTCCTGAAAGCCCTTACTGCCGTGCGCGGCAACCAACGCGTCACCGACCAGAACCCCGAGGCCAAGTTCCAGTCCCTCGAAAAATATGGCAAAGACCTCACCGACCTGGCCCGCAAGGGCAAGCTCGACCCGGTCATCGGCCGCGACGAAGAGATTCGACGCGTGGTTCAGGTCCTTTCCCGCCGCACCAAGAATAACCCGGTCCTCATCGGCGAACCCGGCGTCGGTAAAACCGCCATCGTCGAAGGACTCGCCCGCCGCATCATCCACGGCGACGTCCCCGAAATCCTCAAGGACAAGCGCGTCGTCGCGCTCGACCTCGCCAGCATGATCGCCGGCGCCAAGTATCGCGGCGAGTTCGAAGACCGCCTCAAGGCGCTGCTCAAGGAGATTGAAGACTCCAACGGCGAGATCATTCTCTTCATCGATGAGCTGCACACCCTCGTCGGCGCAGGCGCTGCCGAAGGCGCGATGGACGCCAGCAACATGCTCAAGCCTGCGCTCGCCCGCGGCGGCCTCCGTGCCATCGGCGCAACCACGCTGAACGAGTACCGCAAGTACATCGAGAAGGACGCCGCGCTCGAACGCCGCTTCCAGATCGTCTACGTCGGCGAGCCAAATGTGGAGGACACCATCAACATCCTCAGAGGCCTGCGCGAGCGCTACGAGTCGCACCACAAGGTGCGCATCAAGGACTCCGCCATCGTCGCCGCGGCCACGCTCTCGCATCGCTACATCTCCGACCGCTTCCTCCCCGACAAGGCCATCGATCTGGTCGACGAAGCCGCCGCCGCGCTCGCCAACCAAATCGGCAGCGTCCCGACCGAGATCGACGACCTCGAGCGCCAGGCCACCAACCTCGAAATCGAGCAGGCCGCTCTGAAGCGCGAAAAAGATCCAGCCTCGAAGGAACGTCTCGAAGCCGTCCAGAAAGAACTCGCCGAAGTTCGCGAGAAGGCCAAGAGTCTGCGCGCCCGCTGGCAGCAGGAGCGCGGCGCAATAGGAAAAATTGCAGAACTCAAGACCCGTCTGGAGCAACTCCGCTTCGAAGCCGAAGAGAACACGCGCAAGGGAAACCTGCAGCGCGCGGCTGAACTGCAGTATGGCGAAATCCCCAAGGCTGAAGCCGAGCTGCGCAAACTCACCGAGCTGGCCGACAGCGACGGCAAAGCGGCCAACCGCATGCTGAAGGAAGAAGTCGACGAAGAAGACATCGCCAAAGTCGTCTCCCGCTGGACCGGCATCCCGGTCTCGAAGATGCTCGAAGGCGAGATGCAGAAGCTCGTCCAGATGGAGGACCGCCTGCGCCAGCGCGTGGTCGGTCAGGACAAGGCGCTCACCGTGGTTGCCAACGCCATCCGCCGCAGCCGCGCCGGTCTCAGCGATCCGAAGAAGCCCATCGGCAGCTTCATCTTCCTCGGCCCCACCGGCGTCGGCAAGACCGAAACCGCGCGCGCCCTCGCCGAGTTCCTCTTCGACGACGAGCAGGCCATGGTCCGCATTGACATGTCCGAGTACATGGAGAAGCACGCCGTCGCGCGTCTGATCGGCGCGCCTCCCGGCTACGTCGGCTACGACGAGGGCGGCCAACTCACCGAGGCCGTTCGCCGTCGCCCCTACGCCGTTATCCTCTTCGACGAGATCGAAAAGGCGCACCAGGACGTCTTCAACGTGCTCCTGCAGGTCCTCGACGATGGCCGCCTCACCGACTCCAAGGGCCGCACCGTCGACTTCAAGAACACGGTGCTCATCATGACCTCGAACCTCGGCGCCTCCCAGCTTGCCACCGCGTGGACCGAGAGCGAAGACGGCTTCGAAGAAGCCACGGAGCGAGTCATGGGCGTCCTGCGCGAGCACTTCCGCCCGGAGTTCCTCAACCGCATCGACGACATTGTGGTCTTCCACCCGCTCAACGAAGAGCAGTTGACCCACATCATCGACCTGCGCCTCGCGGATCTACAGAAACTGCTCGCGGATCGCAAGATCACGCTGGAGTTGACGCCCGCAGCGCGCAAGGCGATCTTCAAAGCCGGCTACGACCGCGCCTACGGAGCACGTCCGCTCAAGCGTGCCATCCAGCGCCTGGTGCAGGACCCACTCGCGACGAAGATCCTCGACGGCACAGTCCGCCACAACGATCACGTCATAGTCGACGCCGGCAAGCAAGGCCTCACCTTCAACGTCACCGAACCGGCCCACGCCACACGCTAACCTCGCTGGTCTACCAATCCGGGTGCCCCACGATCATCGCAGCGTCATCGCGGTTATCGTGGGGCTTCTCTCTTTTCCGCGGTACAGATCGCTGGTCATCCTTTTTTCTCTAATATCAAAGATTGACAAGCCCTGTTATCAGGCTGAAGTATAAACAACAGGAGGTAGCGCCCATGAACGTCTCTCTCACGCCCGAATTGGAAAAGTTCGTCGCCGGCAAAGTCGAATCCGGCCGCTACACTTCGGCCAGTGAAGTCGTGCGCGAAGCCCTCCGCCTGCTCGAAGAGCATGACCGCTCCCGCACCGCGCAGATCGCCGCCTTTAACAAGGAACTCGGCCACCGCCTCGCATCGCTCGACCGGGGAGAGCGCATCGACCCGGCAACGGCACGCCGACGAATCCAAAACAAATCGCAAGCGCGGAGAAAGATCAGCGCGTGACCATGTACGTTCTAAGTGTCGACGCTGAGTTGGATCTTGACCAGATTTGGGAATACATCGCAGAGGACAACCCCGACGCGGCGGATCTCTGGATCGAAAAGCTCTTCGATGCCTTCCAGTTGCTTGCTCAAACTCCCGGCATAGGACATAGGCGCGAAGACCTGACTTCCTTCCCTGTTCTCTTTTGTCCAGTCGGAGCATATGATCCTCTATCGAGTGCAGACTGATTGGATTGAGATCGTCGCGGTAACCCAGGGAGCCCGCAACATCCCTGCCTTCCTTAGCTCGCGTATCCAATAGCCACCCCCAGTTTAGAATTCACCAATGCCGCAAGCCGCAACGCACTCTGAACCGCGTTGGCATTGCGATGATCGCACTGGTCGCCGTCGGCGGCCTGCGTCTCGCTCTGCCCCACGAGTTGTCCGTCGGCCCTGACTGGCTGTTGCTCGCCGTAGTCGGCGTCCTCATCGCCCTCTATGCGCTCTCGCGGCAGTTCGGGCCGCAGGCACTCAGCGCCTTCTTCGGCTATGCCCTGGTCGCCATCGTCACCGCCGACATGGCCTGGTCCCTCGTCCTGCTCGTCCAGGCGCTGCCCTCGCATCGCGAGTCTTCGCTCGACCTCCTGCGCTCGGCCGCCGCCCTCTGGATCACCAACATCCTCGTCTTCGCGTCGTGGTACTGGCGGCTCGACGCCGGCGGTCCCGCCGCCCGCGAACTGCGCGGCGTCCACACCGACGGCGCCTTCCTTTTTCCTCAGATGACCCTTGATCAGCAAGCCAAGCGCGCAATGGGCGAGGAATGCTGGAACCCCGGCTTCATTGACTACCTCTTTCTCGCCTTCAACACCAGCACCGCGTTCTCGCCCACCGACTCGCCCGTTCTGAGCCGCTGGGCCAAGGTGCTGATGATGATCCAGTCGCTCATCTCCTTCACCGCCGTGGCACTGCTCGCGGCCCGCGGCGTCAACATCCTCTAAACCGCGACGGCTGCCCGGGAAACGCTGCTGGATCGGGTCGCAACCAGATAGATCGCGAGCCACGCCGGCGCGGTCCACGCGTACAGCACCGAGTGCGTCAGTTCCTGCACCACGAACGGCGACAACTGGATCGCAGCACTCGCCAGCGCCAGCATCGCGATCACCACTCGCGACCGCGACACATACACCGCATGCAGCAGCGCCGGGATCAGGATGGCCTGATCAATCAGCCATGTGTACGGCGCCACCAGCACCGACACCAGCACCACCAGCGAACCATGTTCCCACCAATCCCAGTCATCCTTGTGCCTGCGAAAGTACGTGAGCGCCCAGATGCAGCCAACCGCGGCAGGCACATACTGCAGCCACAGCGAGTCCGGGCTAATGCTCTGCCGCAGCAGGTGGCTCAGGCAGGGCATCGCGATTTTGTCGAGCCTCTGGGCGTTCATCGACTGCGCATACTGCGTCCACACCGCACGATCGAGCAACGTCATCATCGCGGCGCTGAGCGCGATCGCGCCTCCCGCGCCAAGCAGCACCTTGTAACTCCGAGAAGCAATCACCCATGCGACCAGCACCACGCCAAAGGGCAAAAACAGGTGCGGCTTCAGAGCGCACAACCAGAGAGCAACCCCGGCGAGCCACGGCCTCGTGCGATAGAACCGCAGGAACAGCACCAGGCCCAGCAAGATCAGAAGCCCTACCTGGCCCCGCGCCAGGCACACGATCGCAGGCGCGAAGGAATACCCGAGCCAATGCAGATAGTTCTTCGGACTCCCATGCATCGCCCGCACCATCCGCACCGAAACTACAAACGAGGCAAACAGCAGCAGAGACCACAGCCGCGATCCATGCATCGCACTGACGAAACCAAGCGGCAGCAATAGCGGCAAAGCCGTTGGTGGGTTCGGCGTGATGATGACGTCCACACCATCGGGAAGCCCTCCCGCCCGCTCAACCGGCAGCAAGGTGGTCCCGTCATACGGATCCGCATGGTGAACCAGTTGCTGTCCCGACGCCCAGTATTCGATATAGTCGCGCGCGTTGACGGCGTTCTTCCCCAGCAAAATGCCAGCGGTGGTCATCGACGGCAGCAGAAATGTCAGCGTGCATAAAGCGAGCAGCAGAAATTCCAGAATTTTCAAAAGGGGCGAGCGGTCCGCTCTCTGTTTAGCGCTTGTGTGCGACTTCAGCGCTTCGGGATTCTGAGACATCGTTCATCCGCTCCGGGCCGAAATTCTGCTGCGCCCACAGTATCACCTCCCTCAGCGGAGACTCAGCGGTGCGAACATCCCACCCGAAATCCCGCTCGAGTTCGGGATCGCCATCACGATCCCTCAAACCCTGACCTCGAACCTTGATAAGCTAGTTGCATGTATGAAGACTTTACGGTGACCGATCGCTGGACCGGCGAATCCCTGCGTTGCGTCTGGAAGGGCACTATCGTCGCCATCGCCACCCGCCACGCCGACGCCACCGACATCCGCTTCTCTGTCAACCGCAAGCCCGTCTGGATCGCCCTGCCCAACATCGCCTGGGTCGAGCAGAAGCGCCGCAACGGCAAGGTCATCACCGACTACCTCGCCGCCCAGATCGCCGGCCGTTACCTCAAGCAGGCCATCGAATCCGGCTACGACAACGGCCGCGAAATGTACACCATGACCGTCGACGAGGTGCTCGACCACGCCGAAGCCGTGGTCCGCGAAGCCGGCAGCACGCTGAACCTGCCCTCCCTCCCCGTCATCAACGAGAACATACCGGCGGAAGCGGAAATGGGCATCGAACTGCCCGCCGAACCGCCCATGCGCATGAACGAGTCCGTCTCCATCCCGCATCCGGAACCGCGCCCCTGAAACCCTGCTGCACTCGATAGGCCAACGGAGCCAACCCCGATGCTCACACGCCGAAGATTCCTGATCCTCCTCCCATCCGCCGCAGCCCTGCCGCGTCTCGCGTCCCAACCTGCGCCGGCCCAATCCTTCGTCAACCCCCTCCACAAGAAGCCCCTACCGCCGCCAGCGCCAACTTTTGTCTACTTCGGCACCGACACCGACAAGGGCGCCTCCAAAGGCATCTACCTCTCGCGCTTCAACCCGACCACCGGCCAACTCACGCCCCCGGCCCTCGTCGCCCAAACACTGCGCCCGTCCTTCCTCGCCATCTCCGCGCCAGTCGCTGGTCACCGTCGCGTCTACGCGGTCAACGCCGTCGCCGATGCCTCCGCCACCGTCAGCAGCTTTCTCATGGACCCCGCTACCGGCTCCCTCAAGCCGCTCAACCAGGTCAGTTCCGCCGGCGCGGGCCCCTGCTACGTCTCGCTCGACGACACCGGCGAGACCGCCTTTGTCGCCAACTACGTCGGCTCCAGCATCGCCACCTACCGCGTTCGTCCCGATGGCACCCTCTCCGAACCCGTCGTCCGCCTCGACTACAAGGACCCCAAATTCGGTAAGCGCGGCCCAGTCACTGCGCGCCAGGATGTTCCTCACCCGCATTCGGTCCACCTCTCGCCGGACAACCGCTTCCTCCTCGTCAACGACCTCGGCTCCGACGCCATCTCGGTCTTCGTCATCGATCCCGCCACCGCCCGCCTCGGCCCTCCGGTGCTCTTCTCCAGCGAGCGCCCCGGCTCCGGCCCGCGCCACATCGCCTTCCACCCCAACGGCCGCTGGGTCTATTCGCTCAACGAGATCGACTCCACTATCGACCACTTCCTCTGGACCACCACCAGCTCCCGTACCGATCCCCAGGGCCTGCTGGTCAATACCGGCCACTTCACCAAGACCATCGCCGCCGACTTTCCCGCCGCCAAAAACACCGCCGCAGAGGTCGCCATCTCACCCGACGGCAAATTCCTCTACGCCTCCAACCGCGGCGAAGATTCTCTCGTCGTCTTCAGCATCGCGTCCCTCGATGGCGCCCTCACCTTCGTCCAGCGCATCGCGTCCGGCGGCCGCACCCCCCGCCACTTCGCGCTTGATCCCAGCGGCCGCTGGCTCCTCTGCGGCAACCAGGACTCCGCCACCGTCACCGTCTTCCGCCGCGACGGTGGCACCGGCCGCCTCGGCGGTCCCGTCCAGACCATTCCCCTCGACTCCGTGATGTTCTCGCTCTTCGCCTGAAGCACACCGTTCCCCATGGAACAGATCCAGCGCCGCCAGCGTATCTATCGTCACCTCAATTCGCTCCGGAGAATGGTCCAGGTATGGTGATCCTCACTCGCTCACTCAGAATCGTCCTGCAACTCACTGCCGCCGCCGGGCTGCTGGTTCTCGTCCCCCGCGCCGCGTCCGCCCAGGCTCCCACGCCGCCGGCAACCGCCACCGCGCCGGACTACGTCCCGACCCTCACCTTCGACGTCGCCTCCGTCCGCGAGAGCAGCCCTCCCCAGGGCGGCGGCCTCCGCGTCGGCGTCAGCAGCCCTCCGCACAGCTGCAAATTCGCCGCCAGCAACTTCCCTGCGAAAGGTCTCCTCCAGGCGGCCTACGGGTTCGGCACCCCTATCTCCGGCGGGCCCGACTGGCTCAACGACCATTACTTCACCATCGAAGCCAAGTGCGACCACTCCGTCGACGACCAGCTCGCCAAACTCACCGACGACCAGTCCCGCGCCGAAAAGCAGCACATGCTGCAAGTTCTCCTGGCCGAACGCTTCCACCTCAAGGCCCACACTGAGAACCGGGAATCCTCCGTCTACGCGATCACCGTCGCCAAGGGCGGTCCCAAACTCCACGAAGTCAAAGTCGACCCCGACGACCCCAACCATCCCACCCCCGCCAACGCTGGGGTTGATGTGCAGGCCCACGGCGGCGCCCAGGGCCTCGAGTTCGTCGTCCGCTCCGCCTCGATGAGGGCCGTCGCCGGCATGGTGACCTCGCAAATCGAGGCTCCCGTGGTCGACCACACCGGCCTCCCTGGCTACTACGACTTCACCCTCCAGTTCGGCCGCCCGTGGTCGGCCAATAACCCGGACAGTTGGCCTGACATCTATACCGCCGTCCAGGAGCAGCTCGGCCTCAAGCTCGAATCCACCCGCGCCCCCATCGACGTCCTCGTCATCGACCACATCGAGATGCCCACTGCCAACTAGTCGCTGCGGACCTTGGAAGCACACGTCGTCGTACCATCCTCATATGCCCCCCTTGCATCGCCCAGACCTGCATCTCCGCAGCGCGACTCTCACCGCGGCCGCCGCATTCGTGCTCACCGTCCTCCCGCTGAGGGCGCAAACTCCTGCCGCCATTCCTGCGGTTCCCATGCCCACCGGAGCATTCAGCCAGCCGCCCTCCGCGGATCCCATCGCCTACGCTCCCACGCTCACCTTCGATATCGCCTCCATCCGCGAAATCCAACCTGCAGGCGACACGCCCTCCTGGGCGATTGGGCTCGTCAGTCCGCCCCACAGTTGCCAGTTTCAGGCCCGGGCCCACCCCGTAAAGACGCTGATCCAACTCGCCTATGGATTTGCGGCCTTCCAAATTGCCGGTGCCCCGGACTGGATCAACACCAGCCTCTATAACGTCGAAGCAAAATGCGATCACTCCGTCGACGAGCAGTTCGCGCGCTTCACCGACGACCAGGCAAAGCTCGAGAAAGAGCACATGCTGCAAGCTCTTCTCGCTGACCGTTTCCACCTCAAGGCCCACTGGGAAACCAAACAGACCAACGTCTACGAACTCGAAATCGCAAATCCGAAGTCCGGCTCAAAGCTCCAGCCCGCCAAAGTCGAAACCGTCGACCCCGCCATCCCCAACGTCGCGCGCCCTGAAACCCCAGGGCCCGATATCCAGAACCACATGGATTCGCACGGCCACGTGATGACGGTCCGCTACCTCACCACGAAAGGCATGGCCGGCCTCTTCGGTTCCATGGTCCGAGCCACCGTCGAGGACAAGACCAACCTGCCCGGCCGCTACGACTTCACCCTCCACTACACCTACCAGTCCACCGACCCCGACAGCTATCCCACCCTGACCACCGCTATCCAGGAACAACTCGGCCTCAAACTCGAATCCACCACCGGCCCCGTCGACGTCCTCGTCATCGACCACGTCGACCGGCCTTCGGAAAACTAGCGCTTGTATAATTAACTCAAGTACCTATGGATAAGACCCTGCGCAAAGTCACCGATCTCGCCGAGCAGCAGGCGGAAACCTACCGCTACTGGCAGGGCCGTTCCGACTCAGAGCGGATGAACGCCACCTGGGAGTTCACGCTCGAAATGTATCGCATGAAAGGCCTCGTCCAGGATGCACAAGGACTTCAAAGATCTCTTGTCCGCATTCAACGCGCATAACGTTCGCTACCTCATCGTCGGCGGATACGCCTATGCTCGCTACACTGAGCCGCGGACGACCAAAGACCTTGACCTCTTTATCAGACCCGATCCCGAAAACGCAGCCGCTGCATACAGTGCCTTGGCACAGTTCGGCGCCCATCTCGCCGACGCAACCGTAGCCGACTTTGCTAATCCGGGAACAATCTTTCAGATTGGCGTCGCTCCTTTCCGTATCGACCTTATCTGCGATATCGATGGGGTAACTTTCGACAAAGCCTGGGAGACCTCTGAATCCTCACTCGTCGATGACGAGATTCCGGTGCGCTACATCTCATCCGACAATCTCATCGCAAATAAACTTGCCGCCGGAAGACCGCAGGACCTCCTTGACGTCGATAAACTGCGACAGGCCGCCGAGACGAGAAAGCGACGATCTCCCAAACCTTGAAGCTGATATCTGGCTACCTGCACCTCAAACCTCGAACTAAGAATGTTCCTCCGCAAACTCACCATCGAACGCATCGACGCTACCGGCCAGGCCCACCGCTGCCCCATCGCTCAGCTCGACAACTTCGCCATGCGCAATTTCACCAACGACGCAGTCTTCGACGACACGCTCCCCATCGCCGACGGGCTGCTCGAAGCCGGCACCCGCGTCCCTCTCGATCGACTCACCGCCGCGATGCAGGACTGGTTTCGCCGCAAGAGCTACCTTGCCCCCACCGATCACCTCCGCATCACCGAGCGTCCCGCCACGAGCGTCGTTGTAGCCTCTGATCCCGTTTAGTCAGCGCCGCAGCCCGCCAGCAAAGCCGTTGCCGAGAACAGCAACGTATCGCCCACGTAGTTGATCGCCTCCACCGCAAGCGGAGACCGGATCTCCATCACGAGGATCGGAACGTAGAAGAAGACCGTCAGCAGCACCAACACAGTGCCCGCACCCGCAGCGGCGATCTGGCGAGTGCGGCGAATCATCAACCCAACGCCCGCCGCCAATAAGGTTGCCCCCACAAAATAGGCCAGCAGTTCCGGCGCCGGCACCCAGGCCGGCGTCAGCTTTCCCAGCGGAACGCCTGGCACGAACCGGGGGAACAGAAAATGCTCAACCGCGTAGAAGACGAAGGTGCACGCGACCAGGAACCGGCCCAGCATCATCAGGGCTTTGCCCGCCGATGGCCCGCGCGGCCCCTGGTTGCCTGCCAGCACCATCGCTCCCGCGGCGAAACACGTTTCGCGCATCGTCAGCGTCCAGAACAGCCGCTCGTGAATGTGCCCCGGCAAATTGGGCAGATCGACCGTGGCGACGATGATGAAGAAAAGCAGTGCCAGCAGGGACGCCGACCAGCGCACGCAGCGCCACGCGATCAAACTGACAGCCGCAGCCAGCAGAGCCGCGCCCACGAAATAGGTCCAGAACAGAGGTCCCGGCAACCAGCGCGGCACGATGCCCGAGAGAGCGCGCGCTAACAGAAAATGTTCCGCGGCGAAGATCGCCAACGCAACAGCTTCGAAGACCGGCCCCAGCACCAACACCCTGCCGGTGCCGGAAGCTGCCGCGAACCGCGTCCGGACAAGAAACAGGCCAGCCGCCAGCGCGACGACTGCGGCGCCGATCATCCCCCAGGCCTCTACCGACATAGACGACTCCCTGATCAAGGAGCTAAGTGAGGCCGGATGGGCCCCGTCCCTGCGAGTCTATCGCGCATCGAACGTACCGAACGGCAACCTGGTACCTGGCAACTAGTACCTGGCACCTAGCCCAGCGTCGCCATATCGATCACGAACCGGTACTTCACGTCCTGCTTCAGTATCCGTTCGTACGCCTCGCCGAGCTTCTGAATCGGCGTCAGTTCGATGTCCGAGACGATGCCGTGGTCTGCGCAGTAGTCCAGCATCTCCTGCGTCTCCTTCATGCCGCCGATATTCGACCCGGCCAGCGCCACGCGGTACCCGGTCAACGAGAAAGGAGCCACCGGAAGCTGTTCCTCGCTGAGGCCTACCAGGCACAGCGTCGCGTCCAGCTTCAACAGCTTCAGATAGTCGTTCAGGTCATGCGGAGCGGACACGCAATCCAGGATGAAGTCGAAGCTGGCCGCATGCTTCGCCATCGCGTCCTTGTCCTTCGAGATCACCACCTCGTCCGCGCCCAGTCGTTTCGCGTCCGCAACCTTGCTCTCGCTGGTCGTGAACTGCACTGTATGCGCGCCGAACGAGTGCGCAAACTTCAGTCCCATGTGTCCAAGCCCGCCCAGCCCGACCACGCCAACCTTCTTGCCCGGTCCTGCGCCCCAGTGCCGCATCGGCGAGTAGGTCGTAATCCCGGCGCACAGCAGCGGCGCCACGCCGGCCAGCTTGTCCGCGAACTTCGGCGAAAGCGTGTGCACGTACCGCATGTCACACACGATGTTGTTCGAGTAGCCGCCGTACGTCACCGCGCCGTCGTAGCCCTTCGCGTTGTACGTGCCGACGAAGCCCTTCATGCAGTAGTTTTCGAGGTCAGCCTTGCAGTTCGCGCACACGCGGCACGAGTCGACCATCACGCCGACGCCGGCCAGGTCGCCGACCTTCAGCTTCGTCACCTCCGCGCCCACCGCGGTAACCGTACCGACGATCTCGTGCCCGGGAACCATGGGATAGATCGAGCCGCCCCACTCGTCGCGCACCTGGTGAATATCCGAGTGGCAGATGCCGCAGTAGGCAATCTCGATCACCACATCGCGCGGCCCCGGCTCGCGCCGCTCAAAGCTGTAAGGGACAAGCGGGGACTTAGTATCGTGCGCGGCATAGCCATGGGTTTTCATTGTTTAGCCTCTTGATCTCGTTCTTCGGATTAGCAGCGGGCTTCAGCCCGCGGTAACAGAAACCTAAGGAAACGGGCTTTAGCCCCGGGCAATCGTCGCGAGCCGCGATCGAATCTTCGCGGCCTTACTCGTCGTAGTGCAACAGGCTGAAGACGTCGTATTCGGGGAACTTCGCGCGGCCTTTGAGGAAGTCGAGTTCCACCGCAAAGCCGAGCCCCGCAATCTCGCCGCCGAGCTGACGCACCAACTGCACCGTCGCCTGCATCGTCCCGCCGGTCGCCAGCAGGTCGTCGACGATGACCACGCGCTGGCCCGGCTCGATCGCATCGAGATGAATCTCCAGCGCATCGGCGCCGTATTCCAGGTCGTAACTGACGCGCGCCACCTTCGCCGGCAGCTTCTTCGGCTTGCGCACGGGCACGAAGCCCGCGTTCAACCGGTATGCCAGCGCGGGCCCGAAGATGAAACCGCGCGCCTCGATGCCGAGCACCAGATCGATCTCCTTGCCGATGTAGTGCGCGGCCAGCGCGTCGATCAGTTGCGCAAAGCCGGTCTTGTCCTTCAGCAGCGTGGTGATGTCGTAGAACAGAATGCCCGGCTTGGGAAAGTCGGGAACAGTCCGCACCAGTTCCTTCAAAGCTTCACAGTTGATGGGGGCTTTTACGGGGGTCACTTACCACGCTCCTTCGATCTTGAACGACTCGAGCGCTGCGCCTTCGCTCTCGGCCAGTTCATGTTCAATCACTGCGTCCACGCGGCTGCCGCGAGAGCCCTGGCCCAACGCCTTCAGCAGGTCCTTCAACTGGTCCGGCTCGCCGGCGGCCACAACTTCAACGTGCCCGTCGTCGGTGTTACGCACCCAGCCGCGCAGTCCAATCTCCGCCGCCTCGCGCTGGACGAACCAGCGAAACCCGACGCCCTGCACCCGGCCTTTAACCAGAAAATGCTGCACCATTTGCTTTACGCCCGGCTCAAGTAGGCGCCTTCCGCCGTGTCCACGCGAATCTTCTCGCCCTCGTTGATGAACGCGGGAACCTGCACAATCAGGCCCGTCTCCGTCGTGGCCGGCTTGCTCACGCTCGACGCGGTCGCCGACTTGATGCCCGGCTCGGTCTTCATCACCGTCATTTCGACGTAGGTCGGCAGTTCGATGCCCACGGCCTTGCCGTCGTGGAAGCTCACACTGATGGACAGGTTCGGGGTCAGGTACTCCACCGCATCGCCCAGCGTCTCGTGCTTCAGCACGGTCTGCTCGAAGCTCTCGTCCATGAAGTAGTAGTCCTCGCCGTCGTTGTAGAGGAACTCCATCTTCACTTCATCGACCTTGACGCGGTCGATGGGGTCGGGCGAGCGGAAGCGCTCCGTAAACATGGCGCCGGTGCGCACATTTTTCAGCTTAGCCTGGATAAAAGCGCGCAGGTTGCCCGGCGTGCGGTGTTCCACCGCAAACACCAGGTGAAGCTGGTCGTTGTGTTTGATAAGCATGCCCGGGCGCATCTGCGTGGCGGGAATCGACATAAGAGAAACCCCTGATCTGTATTGGCTGTGCGCAGGAGATATGAGCGTTGCCGCCCCTCAATCCCGCAACCTTACAATTGTAGCCTGTGGCGCGGTCTTCAGCCTAAGCGATGGTGGGCTGCAGCCGCGGCACTTCCTAGGTCCGGCACAGTTCCTCCGAAATCAGATCGCGGTAACTGAGCAGCAGCTTCTCTGAGTTGTGCAGCAGGAAAGCGTACGCGCCGACCCCAGCAGCTGCGAGCGGAGCGAAGATTGCTGCCGCCAGCCAGGGCTGATGGAAGTGATGACAGACGTACGCCACCGGAACCTGCAGCAGCACACTGCCGAACAGCATTGCCAGCACCAGCAGGCCGCTGGTGCGATTGGTTGGCGTGCGCATCTGCCGGGTCTGTCCAGGAACGAACTTGCGCGGCGCCTGGATGGAGCGCACAGTGCCCAGCGTGAGGTTGGCGGCGATCACAAAGAGGATCCACAAGGCAGACGAAACCTGCGACGAAGCTGGGATGGGCGACTTGGCGATCCACATCACCAGAGACCAGGCGAGGACGACCTGGACGAAGATCACTGTCAGGCTCATCAGGTTCTTCGCCAGCACGACGTCACGCAGGCGGACGGGCGCGAGCAGATAAAGCTGCATGCCGGCTCCGTCCGCGCCGAAGACGTTGTACAACCCGGCGAGACTGGCGAAGAGCGCGTAGCCCAGGGCTCCGGGCAACAGGTAGTTGGGGTGTTCCGTGAAGAGTCCCCTGCTCAGAATGAGGACGAAGACCAGCGGAGTCAGCAGTCCGATGAGCTGATTGCCATTGCCGCGAAGATACAGCCACTCCTTCCGCAGGCAGGCAGCCACGGTCGGCGAAACCAGTCCAATGGCGGGGGCGGACGCCACCGGTCGCGCGATGGCAACAGGCTGAGGCGACGACTGTTTCTGTCTCTGGGCGGGCGCAACGGGAGCGCTGCGGGCGGCGCCTTCGCTCAGGTACTCGCCAAGAAACTGCTTGTGCAGGCGGATGGCGAAGATCGCCAGGAACAGCCCTGTGGTAACCAGCAGGGCGACGAACTGCCCAAGCTGGTTGAGGAGTTGTCCCCGCAGCAGAATGGCATTCGCCGCATACCCGGGCGGCAGCCAGCTTAGAACGCGGGCAGAGATGTGGAGCATGTCCAGCAGCCAACTGCCCGTGACCGCCGAAGAGTGTCGTGGAGCGCGGCCCAGGTTGAAATACTGGACCCCGATGACGAAGAACGCCATCAGCACACCGAAGATTTCACGCGCGCGCCGTGTCGCCAGCCAGCGTTCCGCCCACGCCGCCACCATGCGGGCGAAGAAGATGTTCATCAGCGCATAAACCGCGAGGACGACCAGCGCAGGCAAGGCCAGGGAAGAGTCGGCGATGCCAACGCCGATCGTGGTCGCCAGCAGGCAGAGGCAGCCGACGATGGTGCTGGCCGTCAGCAGGCCGAGCAGGGTTCGCAGCACCAGGTAGCGACCGAACGGCAGCGGAAACCGCACCAGCGTCGATGGATCGAAGCTGGAGACGGTCGCGGCGACGCTGACGCCGTTGATGCTGAGGAACTGCCAGAAAGCGGCGATGCCCGCGAGCAGTGTCAGCAGGCCGTCCGGATGGTGGCCATCGATCGCCATCCAGCCAAAGTAGCCGCAGGCGACAGCGGGGCCGATCACCCACATCGCCATGATCGGCCAGAGGAAGAGGCGCAGGAGGATCGTCAGGACCAGTCCCACCGCCTGATTCTTGCTGGATCGCGGACGGCGGAAGTTGTTCATGAAGACGCGCCAGCGCAACCACGCGACGGCGAGGAGTTGCGTGCGCGCTGGAATGGGACGGAGCGTTGTATCGAAGCCGCTGGAATCGCTGGCAGCTAGCTGAGCCATGAGAGCTCCTGCTCCGGCGGGCTGGCGGCAAGGTTGCCCGCACGGTCCGTGCCGACGACCTCGAGGAAGATTTCCTCAAGCGTCAGATTCGCCGGGGAAGCGGCCGCCTCGCCGGGACGCGGCGGAGGTGCGGCTCGCGCGACACCGGCGCGCAGCTCCTCCAGCGACCCCTGCGCGACCAGCTGGCCGCGGTGAATGATGGCGATGTGCGTGCACAGGCGCTCGACGATCTCCAGCACGTGCGACGTGAGGAAGATGGTCGCCCCGCGCGAGATCATCCCCTGCAGCATCGCCTTCAGCGTGCCGGCGGCAACCGCGTCGACCCCTTCAAACGGCTCGTCGAGGAAGAGAACCTTGGGCCCATGAATCACCGCGGCCGCAAGCGCCAGCTTCTTCTGCATCCCGTGGGAAAAGTCGGTGATCAGCTTCTTCTGCTCGTCCGCAAGCCCCATGAATTCGAGCAGTTCCTGCGTGCGCTGCAGCGTCGTCGCCTGGTCGAGGCCGTACATCCGGCCTACAAAGCGCAGGTACTCCGTCGCAGTGAGACGACCGAACAGTGCCATGCCCTCCGGAACCACGCCGATCTGCCGCTTGACCTCCGCCGAGTTCGCCGCCAGGTCTTGACCGAGAATGCGGATGCTGCCCGAGGTCGGCGCCAGCAGGCCGGTCAGCATCTTGATCGTGGTGGATTTGCCCGCGCCGTTGGGGCCGAGGAACCCGAAGAACTGGCCGGCGGCCACAGAGAGATTGACATCCTGAACGGCGGTGAAGTCTCCGAAGCGCCGCGTGAGAGCAGTGGTGTCGATGGCAGGATTCATTGAGGGATGATTGTAACTGCCGAGTGCGAACAGACTTCAGGCTAAATATTCGCGATCAACGCCGCCAGCAGCGCCGTCCGCGGGACCAGGTGTTCGATGACGACGGATTCGTGTCCCGCGTGCGCGCCTTCGCCCACCGCGCCCAGGCCGTCCAGCGTTGGCACACCGAGCGCTGCGGTGAAGTTGCCGTCGGAACCGCCGCCGGTCGCGGCCTCATCGAGTTCGAAGCCCAGCCCGGCCGCGAGCCGGCGCGCCTGTTTGTAGAGCGCCACTGTGCCCGGCTTGCGCTCCATCGGCGGACGGTTGATTCCGCCGGTAACCGTGAGCTTGCAGGCTGGATCGGCGACGCGAAGGCTCCGAAACAGCTTGTCCACGCGCGCCGCGTCGCTTGCCTTCGTGATGCGCACGTCAACCTCGGCCCACGCCTGCTGCGCAATCACATTCGCTCGCGTGCCGCCACCGATGACGCCCGGATTCACCGTCCGTCCCAGCCGTAGATCGGTGAAGCCTTCGACCTTCTCGAGCAGCCGCGCGAGTTCCAGAATCGCAGAGTGCCCGCGCGCGAAATCCACCCCGCTGTGCGCCGCGACGCCCGTCACCTCGAGCCGGTAGTCGCCGACGCCCTTGCGCGCGGTCTTGCAGGCCAGGCCCTGCGCCGGCTCGAGCACCAGCACCGCGGCGGAGGCCAGCGCCAGGCGCTCGGTGATGGGCCGCGAGACCGGGCTGCCCACCTCTTCGTCGCTGTTCAACAGCAACGTGACCGGCCGGCGAATGCCGAGTTGCTCCACAACCTGAACCGCGGTAAACGCCATCGCAACCCCGGCCTTCATGTCGAGTACGCCAGGTCCATAGAACCGGCCGTCTTTTTCGCGCCACGGCATGCCGCCCAACGTTCCGAGCGGCCAGACCGTATCCAGGTGCCCGAGCAGCAGCACCGGCTTGCGGCTGCTGCGCGCCAAGCCGAAACGCAGCTGAAGGATATCCCCGAACTCTTTCTGTTTGTGGAGCTTGACCCGCCCTCCGAGCCGCCGAGCCAGATCCGCCGTTGTCTCTACGGCCCGATCCACCGCCGCCTTGTCGTCACTGGGAGATTCCACCTCAACCAGCTGCCGCAGCGTCTCGATCATCCACCCCGATCGGTCGGCAACCGCACCCAGAAGAGCCCTCATATCTGTCGTTGAGTCGTTCATAGGACTATCCGGATGGTATCGCACGCCGCCTCAAATCGCTGTAAAACGGACCTGCGATCGCCCTTTACAACCCGCAAAGTGTGGCAAATTTGCCACATTGCTCTGCCTTGTCCTGGTTGTAATCTTTGTGTGGAAATCTTTGGAGCACTCTCCTTGGTTCACACCGCTCATCCTGAGCAGACAATCCGGTCTGACATCGAATTCCGGGGAATCGGACTGCACAGCGGCGCCGAGGTTTCCATGCGCCTGGTCGCGGCGCCCGCCGGTTCCGGCATCGTCTTCCGACGGACCGACCTCGACAACTTCGAGATTCCCGCCAACGGCCGCAACGTCGCCAAGGTCAGCTACGCCACCAGCCTGATGCGCGGCTCCGTCCTCATCTCGACCACCGAACACCTTCTCTCCGCCCTCATCGGCTTCGGCGTCGACAACGTCATTGTCGAGGTGGACAACCTCGAACTGCCCATCCTCGACGGCAGCGCGCTGCCCTACGTCGAGGCCTTCCAACGCGTTGGCCTGCAGCAGCAGCGCCGCCGCCGCGAGTACATCCGCATCCTGAAAGAGATCGAGGTGCGCGACGGCAGCAAGTTCATCGGCGTCTATCCCGGCTCGGGGTACGGCATCGACTACACCATCGACTTCCCTCAGCCCATCGGCTACGCGACCTTCCGTGGCGACCTCGAGACCGGCGACTACGCCCGCCTCATCGCTCCGGCGCGAACCTTCGGCTTCAAGGAAGACGAACCCAAACTGCGCGACATGGGCCTGATCCGTGGCGCGTCCGAGGCCTGCGCGATCATCGTGACCAAAGACGGCGTGCAGAACGGCCCGCTGCGGTTCGCGGACGAATTCGTGCGGCACAAAGTGCTGGACCTCATCGGCGACCTTGCCCTCGCCGGCCGCCGTATCCAGGGCCGCGTCATCGCCGAGCGCGCCGGTCATGCAATGCACACCGCGCTGGTGCAGCGCCTGCTGCGCGATCGATCCGCCTGGGACCTTGCCCACGGCTACGACGAACTGCCCGAACCAGCCAAGGTGAAGCCAGGCGTCCTCCCTATCCCCCAACCTGTGCATGCATAGAAGCGACTTGGTGCAACCGTGTTAGTGCGGCTGGCTACGACAAGCGACCTCCCCGCGCTCATGGCGCTGCTGCGTCGAGTGATCCCACTGATGCACGCGGACGGCATCTTTCAGTGGGACGACACCTATCCCAATGAACAGGTCTTCGGCGCGGACATCGATGCCGGACAACTGTGGGTCGCTGAGCCGGAAGACGGCGTCGTTGCCGGGGTCGCGGCAATCACCACGGAACAGTATGCGGAATATGCGCAGGTGGGCTGGGACATCACCGAGCCGGCAATCGTCGTCCACCGCCTCGCGGTCGATCCGGCCTATCGCGGCGCAGGCATCGCGGTTGCTCTGATGCAGCAAGCGGAAGCGGTCGCGCGGGAGCGGGAGATTCCGCTGCTGCGCGTGGACACCAACACGCAGAACGCAGCGACGCAGCGGCTCTTTCCGAAGCTCGGCTACACGCTGGCCGGCGAATTCAACCTGGGCTTCCGTCCCGGCCTGCGCTTTGTCTGCTACGAAAAGCGGCTCGCAGAGCAGCCACGATGAAGCATCTTGCCGCCATCGCGCTCGGTTCCAACCTCGCTTCGCGGTTCGGCGATCCCGCTGCGAACATCGGCGATGCTCTCTTGCGCCTGGGCGAACTCGGCAGCGTGCGCGCGTCTTCGTCACTGCACGCGACCGCTCCGGTGGGATATGTGGATCAACCAGACTTCACCAACGCAGCCGCGTTGCTCGAAACCTCACTGGAACCCTTGGAGTTGCTGGCCGGGCTATTGGCGATTGAGCGCGCGATGGGGCGCGACCGCTCCGCCGCCGTGCCCGCGAAAGGTCCGCGCATCATCGACCTCGACCTGCTGCTGATGGACGACGTCGTCCTCAACACACCTGAGCTAACGCTGCCGCACCCGGCGATGGCCGAGCGACGCTTTGTGCTAGCGCCGCTCGCCGAGATCGCGCCCGGCATGATCGATCCGCGAACCGGCCGCACGGTCGCGGAGATGCTCGCACAACTCGGCTGATCCTCTGTTGCGGCAGTTGAACGCACCGCCGCACACAACTACTTCGACGGCGCTACGGCGTTCGGATACAGACCCGGAATGGGAGCGGTGAGCTCCTTTTCCTTCTCAGGATGCGGGAACGGTTTGCGTGGCATCATCGCATCGCGCTCGCTGGTGTTGTAGAGGAAGATCGCCTCCACCACCGCAGCCTGCGCGAGGTCCGCCGCATGCAGCCGGTCCACGGTGTCCATGTCCGAGTGATGCGTGCGAGTCTCATAATCCATCGGGTCCTGAATGAACTGGAATCCGGGCAGGCCCATCGCGTCGAAGGAGAGGTGGTCGGTGCCCCCGGTGTTCTGTGGGCTGATGGTGGAGACGCCGAGGTCTTTCAGCGGCGCAATCCACTGCGCGAAGATCGGCTCAATCGCGAAGTTCTCCTGCGTATAGACGCCGCGAACCTTGCCCGTGCCGTTGTCGAGGTTGTAGTACGCGTCCAGCGTCTCCCACTCTTTCGTCGTGGTAAGGGCGCCCTTGGTTCGCAGGTAGGCAGGGATGTTGTCCGGGTCGGGCGGATTGGCCGCGGCGAACGTCCCGAAGTGCAGCTTCGCATATCCCTGCGAGCCGTACAGGCCCTGCTCTTCCCCCGACCATAGCGCGATGCGGATCGTTCTCCTGGGTTTGATGTTCAGCGCTTTGAGAATGCGGACCGCCTCCATCGCAACAACGGAACCAGCGCCATTGTCCGTCGCACCGGTGCCGGAGATCCAGCTATCCAGATGTCCGCCCACCATCACCACCTGGTCCTTCAGCTTCGGATCCGTCCCAGGAATCTCCGCAACCGTGTCGAAACCATGTTCATGGTCGCCGGTAAACTTCGCCTCGATATTGACCTCGAGCGTGACCGGAACATTGTTCTGCAACATGCGCGCGAGGCGGTTGTAATGCTCGATCATCATCACGGCGTTGGGCACCGTGACTGCGTTCTCTTTCTTCTGGGCGCTCGGTGCAAGGTCCGCCCCGTTGTCATCGAAGATGATGCCGGTGCCGCCGCCATTTCCGCCGTCGCGGGAAGGCGTGAGAATGGCGAGCACACCCTCGTTCGCCATCTTCTTCACCGCATCCCTGCGCATCTGGGCAGCCTTCAGACGCGCCTGCACCGCATCGAGATTCGCTGGAGCGCCGGGCCGGATCGACACCGGGTAAGTCTCCATGTCCTTCAAATCCGCATCGGAATAGCGCGAGAAGAGCGGGCTGGTGATGTCCGGCGTGAGACGTGTTGCGCCCAGCAGGACGATCTTGCCCTTCAACTTGCCGGCATATTTGTCGATGTCACTGGCCTGCTGCAGGACTACGTAAATGGCCTCGCCGGTGACCGGCCCGTTGGTTGCCGGAGACCACGGCGCGGCCTGCACCCACAACGGTTCCGTATCCGGCGAAGTCATGCGGACCCAGGTATTCACCTGCTGCCATCCCATGCCGAACTCGCCCCAATCCTCAAGGTGCGCGTTTTCGAGACCGATTTTCGTCAGAGTATCGCGCGTCCACTCGTTCGCTTTCGCCATGTTCGGCGAGCCTGTAAGCCGCGGGCCGATGCCGTCGTTCAGCGCTTCAGCAAACTGCATGACGTGCGAGTGCTTCAGGCCCTCCTCGCGAATCCGCGCATACATGGTGAGGTCGATATTTTCGGTCGCCGGCTGCGAGCCATAGTAGGAAGGGACCTCCGGCTGCTTCTCCGCCGGCGCAGCCTTCTTGTCGGCCTTCTGGCCACCAGCACTAGGGGACAACGACAAAGCGGCAACAGCAGAAGCGCAAAGGATCATGCGCGCAACGGTGCGGGCAGCGGTCATAGGAGGCTCTCCAGGGTCGTTGAAGCGATAGCCAAAGCGTAGCAGAAACCTTGGCACGACTCACAAAGGCGCGGCTCATTCCGTCAGGCGAGCGTGATCTGTAACGTAGTAACGCTGGCCGCAGGGAAGGTGTGTGCCACCCGTCCCCCCGCCACCGCCGCTGTCGCCGCCGAGCGTGGCTTCACGGCGTTCGGATGCTCGAAGTCATTGTGCGCGTGGACGTCATCCTCGGCGAGCACCGTGCCGGTGTAGCTGGCGATCCCCGTACCGGCCACCGCGATCTCCGCCGTCACTGGCCGATCGATGTGCGGATTCACCACGGTCAGCGTCATCAGTTTCGCATTCGTCGGCGAAATGGACGCCGAGCCCGACAGCCCTGCGAGCAACTTCACCGCCTCCAGCGATCCCGTGTAGCTGTTGCCGCCCACCGGGATGGGCGCGTTCGCCAGCGGGTTGCGAATGCCCGGCGCGGAGAACTCCGCCCGCACCGCCTGCGCACCACGATGCGGCAAGTACATCTGGAAGACATGGAACGTAGGCGTCACCATGAACTTGTCTTCGCTCGCCCACATCAGCGAGTGGATGCAGTTGATCGACTGCGCGACGTTGGCGACGGCGACCTTGTCCGCGTGGCGCTGGAAGATGTCCAGCGTGATGCCGGTCAGCAACGCATCACGCATGGTCGATTGTTGTGAGAGGTTGTACTCCGGCGCAATCTGCGTGCTCTTGCTGTACCACGCGCCCCACTCGTCAACCACCAGCTTCACCTTCGGCTGCCCCGGTTCCTGCGTGTTGCCAATCGCCGCCCAGTGGTCGGTGACGACGCGCTCCATAATACTGCCGCGGGTCAGCAGGTCGTAGAACTCATCCGGCCCGAACTTCAGCGCATCGCCCTCGGCAAAGGCCGTCGGGCTGCCCGAAGTGTAGTAGTGCACCGAAAGCCCAAACAAATGTCGCCGCTCCGAATTCGAGTAGAGCGATTTGAAGAGCCGCCGTGTCCAGTCCACATCATCGCCATTCGGCCCCACCGCGACGAAGCGCAGCGGCACGGGACTGAAGCCTGGCGTCCACGCAGTGAAGCGGCGGAACATTGCGGCGTATTCTTCCGCCACCAGGTTGCCGCCGCAGCCCCAGCTCTCGTTGCCGACGCCCCACAGGTCGACGTTGAAGGGCTCGGGGTCGCCATTCGCCGCGCGCTGTGCGGCCAGCGAATTCACCACCGGCTTGGAGTGCGAATTCGTCGGCACCTCGCCCGCTGGCGCGTTGCAGTATTCGATCTCCTGGTAGAAATCGCGCGCGGGCAGCGAGCGCATATTCGCCGCGAGATATGGCTTGCAGCCGATGGCCTTGCAGGTATGCATGAACTCGTGCAGCCCATACTGATTCGAATCTTCCTGACCCCAGAAACCGGCGCGCGCAGGACGATTCGCCGCAGCGCCCAGGCCGTCACGCCAGTCGTACGAATCGGCGAAGCAGCCGCCGGGCCAGCGCAGCACCGGTGCCTGCACCGCCTTCATCGCGTCGATAAAGGCCTGCCGAATTCCATTGGTGTTCGGAATCTTCGAGTCCCGCCCAACCCACACGCCGTCATAAATCACTCCGCCAAGGTGCTCGATAAAGTGCGAATAAATCTCCGGCGAGATCGTCCCGATGGGCTCGCCGGGAACGATGTCAATGTGGGCATCGGCGGCCGTCGACGCCTGCGAGAACAGGCGCGGCCCGCGAAGGGCAAGTGCAGTGGCAGCGAGGGCGGACGATTTCAGCGCATTACGGCGAGTGATTTTCATGGCCCGCCCAATTTACCAGAACGCCAACGCTACTTCGTCTCCGGAGGCACCGGATACGCGGGCGGCGCGCCAGGGAAGGTGATGACCAGGTGCTCAAAGACAACTCCGGGATCGCGATAGAGCAGCCGCACGGTGTGCTTGCCTGCCGTGAGGGTGCCGAGTGGAATGCTGTCGATCGCCGAATTGCGCAGCACATTCTGCGGCCAATCGGCGCCGCTCGGCCCATCACCCGCGCCCGCGGCTTCACTCCCCGATCCGCCGGCCGCATCGCGCTCCATCGCCGCTCCGTCATCCAACTCCACCGCGTAGCGGAGCCGGCGATCGGAATCCACCGGAAACGTGGGCAGCAGATGGAGCGCTAGCGTGGCCGGACCGGCAGTCGTCGTCATGAAGTCGTACTCGAGCCATGGAGAAGGGTTCTGCGGTAAGAGGGTCATGATCGGACCGAGGATGTGCATGCGGCCGGGAGAGCCGTACACGACCGACGAGCCGGAGATCCCCAGGTCGGCGATGACATTCCAGCGGGCGATAAGGTTGCCGTTGGAGCTGCGCGCGAAGTGCGCCGCGTTAATGGAGACGGTGCAGTGCTCCTCCGCCAAGAGCGGAGTGGACGCGCCGCCGGAGTTCCGCGAAGGCCTGGAAGTGCGATTGCACGAGGCATCGCCCTCGCCCCACGACGCCGGCAGAGGCGTTGTCGCATCGTCGGTCGTGGCAGTCTGCGGCATCTCGAAGACATGTCGCTCGCGCGGCGTTGCAGACATTAGGCCGTCCCACTTGCCGTCTTCGAGTGAGTTGTACTTCGCTGTCAGCGACTGGATGGTGTCGTAAGCAGTGTGGGCGCGCGCGGCGTCCTGTTCCATAGCGGGCTCATTGTGCTGCGCCGCGTCGAGGAACGTACGGTCCGCCGAAAGAAACTTCTCATTCATCGCGGCGGAACCTTCCACCGGATACGCCACCAGCTCGAAGAAAGCGCTCGCATACTGCCGCGGCAGTGTTTTCGCGATCGCCATCTCGTCTGCGCGCACGTGGTCCCATGCCCCGGCTCGCGCGTGATTTTGGTCGTTGTAGATTTGCCGGAAGGTGTGGCCAGAGCTTGTGTTCGAATTCGAACCACCATCGCGCGTGACAAACTCCTCGCCCCAGGCGAGCGGGTTGAACGCGGTCCGCTTGATCCCGTCGTTATATCCGTTGAAGCCCATGAACTCCGGCTTGCGAACGAAGTTAAGCGCGTAGTAACGCGTCATCACATCGACAATTGCGTTCGCATCGGCGGACGGGAATTGCTGGGCGAACCACCGCGTCAGGAAGTCGCGCTGGCTCATCGCGGCCATCCCCGGCTCATCGAAGGCCAGTTGCATGAAGTAATCAATATCAATCTCAGCCGGCTTCAGATCGCCTACATTGAGAATCCAGTACCTCCGCGCGTTGTGGTCGTACGCCTTGGTCATCTCCTCGCGGATCAGGGCAGGCGGCGTAGTGCACAGCCACAGATAGTCGTGCGGCGCGCCCCAGTACGACACGTGGTAGTACACGCCCGAGCCGCCCGTGCGCTTCTGCTCCGCCGCGTTGGGCAACTCGCGGATGTAGCCATAGTTGTCATCCGTCCAGCCGAGCGTCACATCGTCCGGCACCTTCATGCCGGCGCGATACAGATCGAGCGACTCCTTATACAGCCAGATCACCTGCGGCACCTTCGCCACATCCGGGTTCACGCGCTCCGCCAGCAGCTCCCGCTGTTCCGTCATCACGTCTTCGACAAGCTTCGCCTTCACCTCGGGCGTTCCCTTGGCCTCCAGCCCTGAGTCATGCACGCCACGCAGTCCCACCGTGTAGAAGTTCTCGTACTTGCCATTCTCCTCGAGCCGCTTGTCCCAATACGCATTCATCGCCGCCGCGTTGGTCTGATAGTTCCACGGCCCGTCGCCCGTCGGCGGAGCCGCCTCGTTCCACTCACCCACGTTATTCCGCAGCAGCGCCTCCGAGTGCGAAGACCCCATCACGATGCCCCATTTGTCCGCGAGCTTCGCATTCTCCGGAACTGCGTTGAAGGCCAGCGACCCGGGATGCATCGCCGGCCACAGTGAGTTCGCATGCAGTCGCAGCAGCAACTCGAAGATGCGCTCATACGTCTGCGGCCCAATATTTCCTTTGCCGTTGTCGACGGTAGGGTCCATCTTCTTCGCCGCCCACGGCCGCAGGCCCCAGTCCTCATCGTTCAGGAAGATGCCACGGTACCGCACCGACGGCTCGTGCTGCACATGCACTCCGGCACCGACGTACACCGCCGCGTGATGCGCTACCGGAACGTCCGCCCACCAGGTCCACGGCGAGACGCCCATTTGCCGTGACAGCGTGAACAGCGCATACGCCGCACCGCGCCGGTCCGAGCCCGCAATCACCAGCGCGCGGCGAACCCCGGACATCGGCGAAAGCACCACCGAAGTCGTCGCGCTCTCCCAGTTGCCGGCTGCCGATTCCCCGACGATCTTGCGAGTCGCCTGCAGCCGATCGATCTCCGGCGACTGCCCATACACGCCCACAAGAATCAGGTTCGCGGGAAGCGGCGAAGGAAGCGAGGCCAGCACCTCAGGCTTTACGCCGGATACACGCTCGACATCCGAAGCAAACGCCTGGACCGCAACCTTCACCGTCTCGGGGTTCCCGGGCGCAACGTAGATCGGCGCCGCCTTTCCGCCGGAAACGATCGCAAAATCCATGGAAGACGCGGGAAAGTCGAGTGTGACGAACGGCGTGGATTGAGCGTAGCCGATGGCTGAGAGCGAGAGAAGGCAGAGGACCATCGCGGCGAAACTAAGAGCGCGTTGCATGGCCTAACAGTTTACTCAGTCCGTCGCCGAGTGGTGTCCCCAGTCGAAGTGCCGTCCCAGGATTCCCTTCACAATGAGGTGGTCCGTCCCGGCCGTTGGGCCCACACCGACACCGATGTTGATCTCCCATTTCGGCGATACGTTCAAATCCGTCACCGCAAAGATTTGCTGCTGCTGGTCATGCAGTGTGTCGAAGTCGCCCAGGCGTCCATAGTCCGCGTAATACTCAAACCCCGCGTTGACCACCTTGGTGATGTCGTAGCCGATCTTCGCGCCCGGCGCAAAGCCGAGCCCCTGCTTCACGTCCGGTCCGTGGAACGTCCGCTCCAGCGCGGGATTTACCGCGAAGTACCAGCGCCCAATCGTCTTGTCCACGATCGGCCGAATCTCCCACGTCCACGTGTCCGGCGAGTACACCGCGCGCTGATAGCCGATCTCAGTCGACAGGCTCACGCCCACCGGCCAGTGCCACGAGTCGGGCACCCGCACGCGCGGCCGGATATGATCTCCCACCCATTGCACGCCGTGGCCGGCCTGCTCGCTGGTGAACACATAAAATCCCACCTCGGACCAGTTGGTCAGCCCCTCGGTCAACTCCAGCGTCTCGTGTTCCTGGTGGTTGGTCGGAAACACGCCGTCAATCAAATTCTTCTGCCCTTCCGGCGTGAAGTTCGAGTGCACCTCAACCATCAGGCTCTTCGGCGCCACCGTGTCTGCGCCATACACCTGAATCTCGTAGTTGCCCTGCGCACGCGCACTGCCCCCAAACAACATGGCAATGGCCACCAAAGCAAGCCGGAAGCACAGAAACCCAAGTCGTGCGAAAGAGGTCTTTTGGGAGTAGCGTGGGGTTTCAACCCCACGAATAAACCCGCACAAAATCACGCGGGCTTTAGCCCCGGGCCTTCGCTCATCGCGCCACAATCCTTTGGATTCAACCGCTGACATGGCAATCGCCCTACGCATAGTGAAACACCATCATGAAACCTCGATCCATATGATCTTGCTGATGACAATGAAACAGCGTATTGCCCGGGTGATTGGCGGTGAACTCTACGGCAGAACTTTTCTGTGCCGGGATAAGGAGCACGTCCTTCATTAATCCTCGCATACTCGCTCCACCGACGTTGGTTACCTCAAACGTATGCCGATGCAAATGAATCGGATGGTCGTTCGCGCTCGCATTCTTCATCGCCAGCCGGTACCGTCTCCCCGCCTGCAGCGGTGCCGCGCTCGTGTCCGGATAGGATTTCCCATTGATGGTCCAGCGCTCCTCGTTGCCGTGCCCTTCGAACTTCGAATCGAACGTCAGCGGAATGTCCGTCACCTCACCGGCCGCAACTCCAGCATCCGTCTTCTCCGCAAACTGCGCATAATCCCACACCAATTCCTCCGGCTGGTTCCACTTCGGCGTTCCGGTCGCGCCCGCATACTCCACGACGAGCCCCATCCCCGCCGCCTGCACATGCCGCTGCACCTCGCCCAGAACCCACACGCCCGGCGCATTCATCGTCACAATCGCCGACACCCGCTCGGCCGGCGCCAGCCGCAGCATTTCCACCGTGCGCGGCTGCGGCACATCGTTGCCATCCAGTGCCACCACTTGAAATGCATGGCCCGCCAGCCCGATCCAATGCACCTCCGTCGGGCTCGAATTCAGTATGTGCATCAACACCCGCTCGCCCTGCTTCACCTTCACGGGCTCGCCGAACCCGAGCATCTTCCCATTGATCGTCGAAAAGTCGTACACCGGCATCGCCGAGCCGTCAGCGCCGGGCATCATGCGTCCGCCCCAGTCATGCAGCCCCAGAAAGATCTCGCGATCGTAAGCCCCGGGAGTACTGGCCGAATCGATCATCAGGAATCCATGCTGGCCGCTGAACTGCGCCTTGCGCAAATCATTCCCCGCGAAGGTGTGCGTGTGGAACCAGCGAAAGCCCGCAGGATCGGGCGTAAAGATGAGCCGCGTTGAGGCTCCCGGCGCAATCATCGGCGCGCCCTCTTCCATCGCGCCATCCACATCCGGCGGCAGGAACAGCCCATGCCAATGCACCACTTCCGGGTCAGCTGATTTGTTGCGAATTTCGACGCTGATCTCGCGGCCCCGCTTCATGCGCAGCAGCGGCCCCGGCACCTGACCGTTGTAGGCCACCGTCTGGACGCGGTGCTTCGGCGACGCCTCCAGCAGGTACGGCGCGATCTCGAGCGTAAAATCCGCGGCCGATACAGCCGCAGTTCCCTGGGCGCGCGCCGCCCCGCCAATCGCGAGCGAGGCCGAACTCATCGCTGTAAGTTGTGCGAACCGTCTGCGCGTCAGCACCGCTGAGACTCCTTTATGCGTCTGCCTATTGGACTACTCCGGCCATCCGGAAGACGCATCAGGCACCCGCTAGCTACCGCCCGCCACCGCGCCCAGGATGATCAACGGCTCGGCCCCACGCACCACCGCGTCCGGCAAGGGCGCATCGACAGAATCGAATGACACGTCCTGCTGGCACGCAAACAGCCGCATATAGGCCCGCCGCTCCAGCGTCACCTGGTCGCGAATCGTTCCGCGCAGCATCGGATACGCCGCCTCCAGCGCATCGAGCACCGTGCGAATGCTGGGCTCCGCCACGTCGACCTGCACCTCGTGCCCCGCAATTTTCGCCAGCGTCCTCAGGTGCGCCGGCAACTCCACGCGTATCGCAGTGCCGGTCATGCCAGCGTCTGCACTTCCACCGAGAGCACCGGCGGCAAGTCGCGCACAATGGCATTCCAGTTGTCGCCCGAGTCGGCAGACGCATACACTTGGCCGCCGCTGGTGCCGAAGTACACGCCGCAGGAATCCATCTTGTCCACCGCCATCGCATCGCGCAACACGTTGACGTAGCAGTCGCGGTCCGGCAGCCCTTTACCCAGCGGCTCCCAGTCGTTTCCGCCCGTGCGGCTGCGGAAGACGCGCAGCTTACCGTCCGGGACAAAGTGCTCCGAATCGCTCTTGATCGGCACCACGTACAGCGTCTCCGGCTCATGCGCATGCACGTCGATCACGAAGCCGAAGTCCGTGGGCAGATTCCCCGACACCTCATGCCAGTTATCGCCCGCGTCGTCGGAGCGCATCACGTCCCAATGCTTCTGCATGAACAATGTGCCCGGCCGCCCGGGATGGGCCGCGATGTGGTGCACGCAGTGGCCCACCTCTGCCGTCGGGTCGGGAATGTACTTTGAGACCAGGCCGCGATTGATCGGCTTCCAGGTCGCGCCGCCGTCGTCGGTGCGGAACGCGCCCGCCGCTGAAATCGCAATGACAATCCGCTTCGGATTGGTCGGGTCGAGCAGAATCGTGTGCAGGCACAGGCCGCCGGCGCCAGGCTGCCATGCCGATCCCGTCGTGTGCGTGCGCAGTCCGGAGAGTTCCGACCAGTTCTGGCCGCCGTCGGTCGAGTGAAACAGCCCGGCGTCCTCCGCTCCGGCAAGCACCTCGTCGGGATTAGTCAGCGAAGGCTCCAGATGCCACACGCGCTTGAACTCCCACGGATGCGGAGTGCCGTCGTACCACTGGTGGGTTCCGGGAACGCCGTCGTAAGCGAACTTGTTGCCCACCGGGTTCCAGGTCTTGCCGCCGTCGTCCGAACGCTGCACCACCTGCCCGGTCCAGCTCGACGACTGCGACGCGTAGATGCGATTGGGGTCGGCAGGCGAGCCCTTCAGGTGGTAGACCTCCCACCCCGCGAAGTGCGGGCCGTCGACCTGCCAATTCTTCCGGGCCTCGTCGGAAGTCAGGACGAACGCGCCTTTGCGTGTGCCGACGAGAACACGTACCTGGGCCATGTGTCGCTCCTTGTGAATGGAATGAACTGCGGACATCCGCTCAAAGGGCAAAGCTACCAATTCTTGTCGTGGAGACGCAAGTCAGGCCGCCGGTGCCCCGTGGCGACCGTACCACTTCATAGTGATGTAGGTCACAGATGGAACTGAGAGCCGTTCGATAGCCTGTTTTCGCTGGTGAATTGGATCGCCCACACAGAGCAATTCGGGCCCGTGGCATCCGGAACGGACGTTCAACAACATGGCAGGAACCTACAGAATCGCAGCGCAGCCAATGCTCAATACCGAAGGAGAATTCGAGAGAAAACTCAAGGGCATCACCTTCACCGCCACGTCGGCGACCGACGCCCGCACGTGGTTCGCCCCCGACTGCGGCCAGTTTGTCTCCGCCTTCAGCAAGCTGATGCCGCGTACCCTGGCGACGGTCATCGTCGCTTCGCTGATGCATGGCGACGAAGTCGAACTGCCCGGTCTGTTCCGCGAGGAACAATTTGAGTCCGACTTCCGCTTTCAGTGGTCACCGGTTCACTTCGTCGTCCCGCCTGCCCACTCCGAACCAGAATTTGTGCCGGCCACCTAGCGGTAACACCCTCGTCTGTCACAGATCCGCCATCAACGCGGAACCATTCTTGATGGCCGCCCACACCCGGCTTCGACCCGCTACAGATTCTTGCGGAAGTGAACGCAGCGGTCGACCTCGACGAATCCCAGCGCCTGATGCGCGTTCTGTGACGCCTCGTTGTCGATCAGCGCGTCCGAGGCCATCTCGACGCACCCCAGCCCGCGCGCCCAGTCCTCGGAAGCCCGCATCAGTTCCGCGCCAATCCCACGGCCGCGGAACGCCTCACGCACAAACCAGCCCTCCACGTAGCCGACCGGTCGCTCGATGTCGCATCCATCCGCGTGCGATCGCAGGCTCACTTCGAGAAACCCCGTCAACGTTCCATCCCCGTCCTGCGAAACGAGGATCGCCGCGGGCAGGGTTGCCGCGGGCAGCATTCCAGCACCTCCCCGGCCCAGCCATGCGTCGAACTCCTGCGCTTGTTCCTCGTGCGACGACTCGGGCCACAGCAAGGTACGCATCTCCACCACATCGTCGCGATCTGCAAACTGCGCCAGCCGGATCGAAGCCGCCATGGACATATTTTAGAAGCGGGGCCAAACAACCCGGCGCGAATCTATAGTGAATGTATCGCGCGTTCCAGGAGTCCGCATGCGAAAGATCGTCGCCGATGTCACGCTTTCTGCCGCGCTGCTGATCGCAACCTGCAGCGGGGTACACTCCGCCGCCGCGCAAGGCATGGCGGGCATGGCGATGGCGGAAGCCATTCCCCCCGAAAAGCTCCCGCCGCCCCTCATCATCGCCGGCGTCGGCAACAGTTCCCTCACCATCACCACCGCGAACCCCGAAGCCCAGAAGTGGTTCACCCAGGGCCTCAACGAGCGTCACGACTTCTGGGACTACGAATCCGCGCGCTCCTTCGAGCAGAGTATTCGGGTCGATCCCAACTGTGCGATGTGCTACTGGGGCCTCTACCTGGCCGAGGCTATGCGCGGCGAGAACGACGCCTGGGCCGCGGCCGCGCTCAAGCAGGCCGAGAAGCTCTCCAAACACACGACGCCAGCCGAAAAGCTCTACATCGCCGCGGCGAAGGAAGCCGAGAAGGCCGATCGCGCCGAGCAGAAGAACGCGAAGGCTCCAAAACCCAACGCGTGGACAGTCACGGGAGCCGCCGCACCGCACATCGATTCCAAAGCAACTAAGGTGTGGCGCAAACTGGTGGCGATGAGCCCCGACGACACGCAGGCGAAGATCTTTCTCGCCGAATCGCTCATCGACGGCTTCACCAAAGACGCCAAGCCGAAGCCCGGCACCGCCGAAGCGCAGACCATCCTCGCCTCCATCCTCGCCGGCCATCCCGATGACTCCGCCGCCAACCACTACTGGATCCACGCGCAGGAGCCCGGCCTGCATCCGGAGGCCGCCCTCGACAGCTCACGCAAGCTCGGCTCGCTCGCCCCCGCCTCCGGTCACATGGTCCACATGCCCGGCCACATCTTCTACCGCACCGGCGACTACGAAACCGCCCGCCTCTCCTTCGAGAATGCCGTGACCGTCGAAGAAGCCTATATGCGGGCCCAGAACGTCTCCGTCGACGACAACTGGAACTACGTCCACAACCTGATGTACCTGATTGCCGACCTGCTCGAAGCAGGCCGTCTCGAAGAAGCGACCGCAATGTCGGCGAAGCTCAACGCCGCCCGCGGCGGACGCATCACCACTCTGTACCGCGGAACTCCGCGTGACGGGATGACGCGCCTCGACCCATTGCTCCCTGTCACGCTGCGCTCAGCCGACTGGGATCACGCGACCGAGTTACTCGAGGCCAGCAAGCCGCCCGCCGAACTCAAGAACCTTACCGCTCTCCGCGACGAATTGCTCGACTACGCCCGCGGTATGGCCGCCCTCGCGAACAACGACGCCGCCTCCGCCGCGACTTTCAGCAAATCGCTCGACGCGAGCGTCGCAAACAAGCCCACCGACCCTCCAATGAACATGCCCGGCATGAGAGTTTCCAAAGACGTGCTGGCCGTCCCCGTACACAGCTTCCTTGACGTCGCCGCACTGGAGTTGCGTGCCGCCTTGCAGATGGCGCAGGGCAAGGCTGCCGACGCCGACACCACCTTCGTCAAAGCAATCGACGCGGAGCGCGCGCTGGGCTATCGCGAACCGCCTTACTACATCCGCCCCGTCGCCGAAACGCACGGCGATGCCCTGATGCACGCCGGCCGCTTCGCCGACGCCAGGAAGGCTTACCAGGCCGCACTGGTCGAGCGTCCTAACTCCGGCTTTCCGCTCTTCGGAATCGCGCAGGCCGATCTCGCTGCAGGAGACAAGGCCGCAACGCGCGCCGACTATCAGGCGCTGCTCAACGCATGGAAAAATGCCGATCCGAACCTGCCGCAGATGACCGCTGCCCGCGAATGGTTCGTCCAGGTTTCACTTGCTGGCAACGTGGGAAGTCGTTAGGGTGAAATAAGGGAGCTACGCCGCATGCCGAAGATGAAAGAGTTCACAGTGACGATTGAGGACAAGCCCGGCGCGCTGGGAAAGTGCTTCCTCGCCCTCGCCGAGCGCGGAATCAACATCCTCGCCTTCCAATCGTTCGTCGAGGAAGGCGAGAGCCTCACCCGCCTGATCGTGAGCGATCCGGCCGCCGCCAAGGCCGTTCTCGGAGACCTGCGCATGATTTTTGAGGAGACTGAGGCAGCCGTGATCCGCTTGCCGCACCGGCCCGGCGAGTTAGGTCGCGCCGCCGCCTGCCTGGGCGAGCACAAGATCAACGTCGACTACTCCTACTGCGGACTCGAGCCCGGCTCGACGCAGGCACTGGTCGTCTTCGGTGTGGACAACCTCACCAAAGCCGCAAAGGCCCTCGACACCCTCGCCGCTGAAGCTGCCTAAGCGCTACTGGCCGCACTCCGCCAGCGGCGCCAGATGAGTCCCCTGCTCCCGTAGCGCCCGATCGAGCGTCGCCTCCGTCGCAGCAAAACTGCCCGGCGACTTGGTCTCGCTGGCAAACGACACGCTCTTCTCCACCCCACACACGTGCAGGGTCTCGTCCGGCCCCTTGGAAAACTGGTGCATCAGCTGCGGATCACCGTACGTGGCCAGCCCGCCAATCATCACCAGTTCCACGTCCTCCGGAGCCGCATGCGTCAGGCTCCAGTACGCGTCCTTGCCGCGCGCCTTGCCCGTGTCGCGAATCACCAGCAGATCGGCAGCGTGATTCGGCGCCAGGCTCCCAATCTTCTCCTGCAAGCCCACCAGTGCCGCCGCATTGCTCGTCGCCATCGCCACCAGTTCCCTGTCACTGAAAACGGGCTGAGTCTGATTCCAGACCGAGGCGTAGTTCAACTCGCCCAGCAGCCCATCGCTGCCGGTTGGACTCCAGTCCGGCGCAATCGCCATCGTCACCCGAGCCGCCTTTGCTGCAGCGACATTCGCCGTGTCTCCGTAGAGTTCAATGTTGCTTCGCGGCGACCAGACGAAGCCCACCCGATCATCGGCCATCGACTTGAAATTCCCCGGTGTAAGCGCCGTCGCATGGATCAACGAAACGCCAGGCTGCAGCAGCCCGCGCGCCTGCAGCATGGAGAACTCCTCCGCAGCCGACGCATTCTTAGGCGCTCCTTCCGCGATGTGAATCAGCATCGACCCGCGCGGGGTGGCCGCGAGCGCAGCGTTGGCCCACGCCACAGCACGTTCACTCATCTCCAGCGGATAGATGTTGTAGATAATCCTGCCCACTCCCGGGCCCAGTTCCGGATCGTAATCCAGGTTTCGCGCCAACCCTTGGACGCACGGCGAATCTACCCCGCCGACCACCGAGGTCTCCCCTTCGCTGATCGCCTTGACCTCCGCGTAGCGTTCCATCTGGCATTCCAGGCCAGCCTCACTCAAGGCCTGGTGCGGTCCCTCCAGCAGCGTGCTGTAGAGGGTCGAGTGCTGCCAGTCGTAGCGCGTGGCAAACTCCGCCGTTGGCTTCCAGCGGGGAAAGACATTCCACGTCAGATGGTTGTGCAGATCGATCAACCCCGGCGCAAGGATGCCATGGGTCTCCACCGTCCTGGTCCCCGGCGGCAGCGAGACATGCGCCCCCGCCGCCACAATCAGACCACCCTGGACGAGCACCACCCCATCCGGCACCACGCCATCCGGCGTAATCAGCGTTCCCGACAACGCGATCGGCGGACTCTGCGCAAACACTCTCCCCAGGGAAAAGAAAAGGACCAAGAGAATCCCGGCTCTGCGCAACATTGCTTCGCCTCCAATCTTAAGCAACTAAGACCAATGCGGGGTTCCCGTATGTTAACCCAACCCGGTGCAATTCCACGCGAATTTGTGTCCACAATCTGGGCAGATTGCAACCGGCCACTTAGAATTGAACTATGGGGTGTTCTGCGGCGAAGCCACAATTGAGCAGTGAGGTGGCATGGCGGAGCTGACCTACGATGAGCTTCATTGGAAGCCCCACCACAATCCATGGCTGGTGGCGCTGACCGTCACGCTCGCAACCTTTATGGAGGTGCTCGACACCTCCATCGCTAACGTCGCGCTCCCGCACATGGCCGGGTCGCTCGGCGCCAGCCAGGAAGAGGCCACTTGGGTGCTCACCAGCTACCTGGTCTCGAGCGCGATCGTCCTGCCCATCTCCGGCTGGCTCGCGAACCGCATGGGCCGCAAGCGTTTCTACATGAGTTGCGTGGCAATGTTTACCGCCTGCTCGCTGCTGTGCGGCCTGGCCCAGACGCTGCCGCTGCTGATCGTCGCCCGCATCCTGCAAGGCCTCGGCGGCGGCGGCCTCGCCACCAGCGAACAAGCCATCCTCGCCGACACCTTCCCCATCGAAAAACGAGGCCAGGCCTTCGCGATGTACGGCATGGCCGTCGTCGTCGCACCCGCCATCGGCCCCACCCTGGGCGGATGGATCACCGACAACTTCAATTGGCACTGGATCTTTTTCATCAACCTCCCCGTCGGCCTGCTGTCGCTCTACCTCTCCAATCGCATGGTGGAGGACCCGCCGTTCCTGAAAGCGCGCAAAGAGGCGTCGAAGCATCTCAAGGTCGATTTCCTCGGGTTGGGCCTCGTCGCTCTCGGCGTCGGCTTCCTCGAATTCACGCTGGACAAAGGCCAGGAGAAAGACTGGTTCGGTGACCCCATGATCCGCGTCACCGCGGTCATCGCCGTCTGTCTGCTCATCTTTTTTGCCGTGTGGGAGTGGAACCACCAGGACCCCATCGTCGATCTGAAGCTGCTGAAGAATCGCAACTTCGGCACCGCCGTCTTCCTCCAACTCGTCCTCGGCATGGTGCTGTTCGGTTCGACTGTCCTCATCCCGCAATACCTCCAGGTCCTGCTCGGCTACACCGCCGAACGCGCCGGAATGGTCCTGTCGCCCGCCGGCTTCGTAATGATGGCAATGATGTTCGTCGCCGGCCGCACTGTCGGCAAAATGGACCCGCGCCTGATGGTATGTCTCGCCTACATCGCCACCGCGGCAGGCATTTACAACCTCACGCGCCTCGACCTCACCACCAGCTTCGGCACGGTCACTATCATGCGCATGCTGCAGGTGGTGGCGCTGCCATTCGTCTTCATCCCCATCAGCACGCTGAACTACGTCGGCGTGCCCGCCACCAAGTCCAACCAGATCTCCAGCCTCTCCAACTTCGCGCGCAATCTGGGCGGTTCGGCCGGCACTGCCCTGCTCACCACCTACCTCGCGCGCAATTCGCAGGTTCACCAGGTCGCGCTCGCCGCCAACGTCGTCTCCGGCAGCCCTGCCTACAACCTCTTCACCGGCCGCATCAAGGAGATGATGATGAAGGGCGGCATGGGCTCCGTCGCCGCCGGCCAGGTCGCCGTCGGCGAAGCCTACCGCATGATGCTGCGCCAAGCCTCCATGCTCAGCTACAAGAACGCCTTCACCATCCTCGCCTGCGCTGTCGTCTCCCTCTCGCCGCTGCCTTTCCTCATGCGTCTCCCACCTAAACGAGTGGCCCGTCCGGGCGCCAACGCCCCCGCTGCCGAGCCCGCCCCCGAAGAACTCGCCGTCCACTAGTCGAACTCTCTTTGAGACCGCCCCTTGCCGATATAAACAATTTTGTTTATAGTCGAATTCCGTGAAGAGCACGGAGTTCAAGCGGTGGCTTGCCGGCTTGGGAGCGACCTTTGAACCCGCAAAAGGATCGCATTTCAAAGTCTGGCTGAATGGCAAAACCTCGATCCTGCCGATGCACAGCAAGGACCTCAAGAAGGGCACGGTCGAGGGCATCAAGAAGCAACTGGGCCTGAAATAAGGGGAGAGACAAATGCTCGCATATCCGGTTACTTTGACTCCCGACAAAAAAGATGGCGGTTACGTGGTCACTTTTCGCGACATCCCTGAAGCGATCACTCAAGGCGAAACCGTCGAGGAAGCTCTGGCCATGGCCGCCGAAGCGCTCGAACTCGCTATGGACTTCTATTTCGAAGACCGCCGCCCGGTGCCCATGCCCTCGGCCGCCAAGCGACGTCAGCATCTCGTCGAGCTCCCCGCAAGCCTCACCGCCAAAATCCTGTTGCTCAATGAAATGATCCACCAGAAAGTCCGCCCCGCCGAACTCGCGCGCCGCCTCGGCACCACCCCTCAGGCCGTCAATCGCCTCACCAATCTTCGCCACGCCTCCAAGATCGACGGCATCGCGGGCGCAATGAAAGCTCTCGGCAAGACACTTGAGATCCGCGTAGCCTAGCGGAGCCGATTTTCTTCTAGAAGAAATGCGCCCCGCGCGGATTCCGCTTACACTACCTCGCAAGACCCAATGCGACTCTCGCGCCACGCTCGCCGTTCTGGCCTCCTGCTGCTGGCCGCGACGCTTTGCCTGCGCACCCTGGGCGACCTCGGCCCTCTCACCGCGCGCGCCCGCATGGCCTTCCCCAACGCCATGCCGCAAACCGTCCTCTGGGCCTGGGAGGAGCCGGAAGACCTCCGCACCGCGGACCCCGCCAAGCTCGGCGTCGCCTATCTCGCCCGCACCCTTCTCCTCGGCGAATCCCGCATCACGACTCTGCCCCGCCACCAGCCGCTCGAGGTCCCAGACGGCATGGCCGTAATGGCCGTGGTCCGCATCGAGACCGAGCCTGGCTTCCGCGACTCGCCCACCCTGCGCCAACAGACTGCGGGCGCACTCGCCGAAGTCTCGCGCCAGCGCGGCCTCCACGCCCTCCAGGTCGACTTCGACGCCACCCACTCCGAGCGCACCTTCTACGCCGCTGTCCTCCACCAGCTACGCCCGCAGATGCCGCCTGCCATGCCATTGTCGATCACCGCCCTCGCAAGCTGGTGCGCAGCCGATCCCACCTCCGGCCCGCAACAGAACTGGCTCGCCGGCCTCCCCATCGACGAAGCCGTCCCCATGTTCTTCCGCCTCGGCGGCCACGCCAAACCCTACGACGACAAGACCTGGATCCCAATCCGCCAGCCACTCTGCCGCGGCAGCATCGGCATCTCCACCGACGAGAGCTGGCCCGAAGTCAACCCCGTCGCGCGCGTGTATCTCTTCGCGCCCCGGCCGTGGTTCCCCGACCAACTTACCGCCGCCGCATTGCTTCCCGAAAGCGATCGTGCCGGCGTTCTGCGCCAGCCCAATCGCGGCGTCGGCGATCTGGACTCCCTCTCCACCGTCGCCGTGCGCGCGCGCAGCGATGCTCCTGACCCCATTCGCACGGAGGAAGAACGATGAAGCGACTGCGCCTGACTCTGCTCACGATGATCCTGGTGATCGTAGTGGCTCATCCCGGCCTCGGATGTAGCCACGAGGGAAGCTCAGCCGTCTTCACCCAGCAATACGGCCCTGACCAGCCTTACTCCGCCTACGCGGGCGGCCGCCTCGGCGTCATCGGGCGCACCTACCGCATCCGCGACATGGTCGTCGCCTACAACTCCCTCAGTGGCCGCGGCCTTGCCCCCGCCGAACAGAAAGCCGCCGAGGAAGTCGACCGCTACTACAACCCCGAGGGCTACTGGAAGCCCGGCCAGGGAGCCCCCGCAGACGATTCCTCACAGCCGGGCCAGGGCGAAGTCGCATGGTTCAGCCTCGCTGGCGCGGTCGCGGGCGTCGAGCGCAAGGTCCCCGGGGAGGACTATGACTCGTTCACCAACTGCCTCGACGACGCCTTCTCCCACGCCGCGGCGCGACTGAACGAACTCCGCCGCAAGTACGGCGCTTCGGACACAGCCAGCGTGCAGGACTGGGTCGCCGGCCAGCAGGCCGTCTTCTCAAACTGCAGCGATGGCAGCTCGAATCAGTTCCAATATCCAAAACCCCCGCCACCGCCACCGGGTGTCATGCCCAATCCCGTTCCGGCAAACGCACCGCTCTGGCTGCGTCAGGAGCGCGCCTACCAGATCGCCGCCGCCCAGCTCTACGCCCTCAACTTCGACGCAGCGCTCGCCGGATTCCGTGCCGTTGCCTCCGACCAGGCCTCTCCGCTCGCCCCGCTGGCTCGCTACGTGGTCGCGCGCGTGCTCATCCGCAAGGCATCCCTCTACAACACCCAACTCCCGCCCAACCTCGGCCAGGAACAGGCGCGTCAAGCCACGGAGGCCAACAACCGCGCCATCCTCGCCAACTACGGTCAGGCCCGCGATCAGCTCCAGGGGATTCTGCAGGATCCTGCGATGAAGTCGATCCAACCCCAGAGCCAGCGACTGCTGGACTACGTGATGCTGCGACTCGATCCCCAGGCCCAGGCCCAGGATCTCGCCCGCCGCCTCACATCCTCCATAAAACCCGGCGACTCCAACGCGGATTACAAACAGAACGTCATCGACCTCGGCTTTGCCTACACCTCTTTGCCGCGGCCCACGTTGCCGCAGGTCCTCGACAAGCAACAGGCAGCCAGGGTAACGCCGCAGACCCCGCTTCTCCGCTGGATGGACATGATGTACGGCGCGGGTAATGGAACCACGGAATCGATTGGCCTCAACCTCGCTTACCAACGAAACCGCACGGAGCCGGAACGCCTTCAGGACGCGTTCGCCGCCTGGCACGAGACCCACGGCCTGCAGTGGCTGGTCGCCGCCCTCACCATCGCCCAGCCCAGCGACACCGGCGTCGACGAACTCATCTCCGCAGCCAAAGCCGTCCCGCCCACTTCGCCCGCATACGCCAGCGCTACTTATCACCGCCTGCGCCTCGCCTCAGCTCAGGGCTCGGCCACCCCTGCCAACTATGCCGAGCTCACCGCGCTGCTCCCCGCCATCGAGCGCACCCAGTCGCGTTCCACCATCAACCTCTTCCTCGATACCCAGGCAGCCGCTGCACCGACGCTCGATGCCTTCCTCCATAGCTCAACCCGCCTGCCCGCCAGCTACACCGACGCAGACGGCTTCGAAGATGGCTCGCCCGCCTCTGACTATCCAATCAACCCAGGCGTCCAGCTCTGCGGCGTCAACATCTACGCGCCCAGGACATCCCACTTCGATCAATCCGTCGCCCTCATATTCAACCAGCGCATGCCGCTGCGCCTGCTGCGCGAAGCCGCGCTCTCCCCTGCCTTGCCGCTGAACCTGCGCTTCCAACTCGCACATATGGCGTGGACCCGCGCACTCCTGCTGGACGACCCCGACACCGCCCGCGCCCTCGCGCCCTCCCTCGCCCAGTGCCAGCCCGCATTCAAGTCCTGGCTCGACCAGTACGACGCCGCCAAAACATCGGACGAACGACACGTCCTCGCTCTGCTCGCCATGATGCGCTTCACCTCCACCGAGCCGACCGTGCGCGTCGGCGGCGAGCGCGACTTCGCCGTCTACGACGACTTCCGGGACAACTGGTGGTGCGACGCCACGTCGTGGCAGGCTCCC